>Ga0134126_10009197_pt1 | contig 12452 bp, 11 predicted proteins | sample KB31752_FD_96881 | JGI IMG/M metagenome (GOLD analysis project Ga0134126, IMG submission 96881) | Terrestrial soil microbial communities with excess Nitrogen fertilizer from Kellogg Biological Station, Michigan, USA - KB3-175-2 | ecosystem: Environmental > Terrestrial > Soil > Unclassified ...
AAACGTAGAAGCGCAGCACAGGACGAAGATCCCCACACCATATTTCATTCGATTCATAAGTACCTCAAGGTATACCCGCTTAGATGCTGAACGGGCCACCATAGTCAACTTGCATTGGATATCAACATTTTATGCGTTTTTAGGCCCGTTGGAGCAAACCAAAGTACAGGTTCTCTGTTGAGTAACAAGGTGTGAAAGCATTGGATTAAGGGACATGGCAAGTGAGCGGGCTGGGCAAAGGGCGTGGGACGATTTCCGTTCCTCTCTTCGCAAACTCATCACCCTGGCAAGCTCATCGCCGCCGCCAGACGATTTTCCAGAATCCGCTCCTCATCGAAATTTTCAATCCGCAGCGATCTGGGAGTGACGTGCCGCAACGCCTTTTTCGGCACCAGGCCAATGATTTCGCTTGAGGCGACGTCAGCCCCATGCTTTGCCGCTTCGCTCTGCACCGCGGCAAAGACCTGTTCCATGGATGTCGTTTCGAAGTCAGTCAGGTTCATGGAGACCTGCGCCTGCCCACGCACCAGAAATCCTGAGGCCTTCACGCACGGCAAGCCGCCGCTCGAAGTGCGCACCGTCATGGCCACTTTGCGGGCGACTTCTACCTCAGTCGTGCTCAAGAAAATATTGTAAGCAATTAGAAATTTTCTCGCCCCTACGATGGCCGCGCCTGCGGTGGGGTGCAGCTTCAAATCGCCAAAGTCGGGCTTGCGCGCGGCGAGCGAGGCAATTTCGTCGCGAACAACTTCGAAGCCTCCGCGCCGGACGTTTTCCAGATTGCGCCGCTCGGGCGATGTGGCAGCGGCTTCATACAAGTACACGGGAACTTTATATCGCTTCCAGATTTCAGCGCCCACATGGTGGGCAATGGCGACGCAATCCTCAAGCGTTGCACCTTCAATAGGAATAAAAGGCACCACATCCGCAGCGCCCAGGCGCGGGTGGACGCCGCGGTGCGAGTTCAAGTCAATCAGCTCGGCGGCTTTGCCTACGCCGCGAATGGCTGCCTCCTGAATGGCCTCAGGATGGCCCGCCATGGTGACCACGGAGCGGTTGTGGTCGGCGTCCATTTCATGGGCGAGCAGGTAAGCGCCATTCACCTGCATGGCGGCGATGATGGCCTCCACTTTGGACTTGTCGCGTCCTTCAGAAAAGTTTGGGACACACTCGATGAGGGAGCGCATACCGGAAGAGGATACCATCACGGCTGGAGTGATCTTAGGAGACTGCCTCCACGCCAGCCTTGAGGCAAAAGATTTCCACAGATGTTCCCCAAGGAACATATTGTCAATCTATTTTGTACGTACATTTATATGCGGATTGTAGCGACAACGTACTGCCACAATTCGGGTTAATGGGGATTGGGGCCTCTTGCGGGATTTGTCTGTTTTTGAGACAAAGCGCGGCTTAGCTCCTCAATCAGGTGCGCCAGTTTGATGGGGTCTTTTTCCTTGGATGCGGCTTCGGCGACTTCTTCCCAGGTGCGCGGGGTGCGGGTCTGGCTGGGCATAAATTTACTCCTATGCCCATTTCAACGCCAAGGGCTCAAATAAGTTTCGCGAGTTTGGGAAAATACCAGTTGATAACTACTCCCGGAATAGCGGGAATGGCGCTCCCCACGAAGCCGATCCGTCAAATACTTGACACGCGGCTACGACTGGCGTAAACCTTGCCGAGAAATAAATGGTTCACTTGGTTGGTGTTGCAGTTAAACGCGCGCTTGGGAGGAATTTATGGCGGATGGTCAGGTGGCAAATCCGGCTCCGTTGGGGTTGGCCGGATTTGGACTTACTACCATTGTATTGAGCTGTATGAATGCTGGGTTGTTCCCAGTCGAAGCGGCCAGCGTGGTTGTGCCGCTGGCTTTTTGCTATGGAGGCCTGGCGCAGATCATCGCCGGGGTACTCGAATACAAAAACGGAAATACCTTCGGGATGGTGGCCTTTGTTTCTTACGGCACCTTCTGGTGGTGGTATGCGCTGCTGCTGTGGACGGTGGGCGCGGGTTGGATCAAGCCGCCGCATGCCTCCGGGGTGGGGATTACGCTCTTGCTGTGGGGCGTGTTTACGTTCTATTTGTGGATTGTAACCTTCCGGCTGAACCGCACTTTGTGGCTGATTTTTCTCACGCTATGGATCGCATTTTTTCTTCTGGCGGGCGGTGATCTCGGCATGGGCGCTACCTGGCACAAGCTGGGCGGATGGGACGGAATACTTTGCGGAACTTTGGCGCTGTATTTGTCATTCGCCGAGTTGACGAATATTACCTGGGGACGGGCGGCGATTCCTGTGGGTGGGCCGATGATGAAGTGAATGGCGAAACCTGGATAGTTAAGATGCAAACATGAACATGGAATCGAGGCCGGTGGTGCCCACGCTTCGAAACCCGCGAAGCGTGGGGCAGCCGGGCCGGTGGCTCTCACGCTTCGAAGCCCGCCAAGCGTGGGGCAGCCGATGTGAATTTGCTGGCCCGCAATTAAGGGTCGGCCATGCCCAGTCTTCCTCTCGGAGGAGTCCCTTCCGTTACCGAAACCGGAGAGCGCGACCGCGATACAGGAACCACTGTATGTACCCCGGCGCCGATTTACTGTAAACCAGAATGTCAATGGTTTGCCTGTAACATATTGCAAAAAGGCTCATTGGGGCCAATCTTCAAAACAATTAAAGATGGCCACTGTCGAAATACTAGTTGCGGACGACCACGAGCTCTTCCGACGTACCGTTCGTGCGTTCATTGAGTCAAATTCCGAATACCGCATCTGCGGGGAGGCGGGCGACGGGATTGAAGCGATAGAGAAAACCCGCCAGTTGAGGCCGCAGGTCGTGTTGATGGACATCAACATGCCCCGCATGGATGGGCTGGAGGCGACGAAGATTATCCGGCGCGAGCTTCCAGAGTGTCACGTCATCGTGGTAACCCAGAACGATGTCACCATTGCCCGAGAACAAGCGCGCGCGGTAAACGCCCATGGGGCGGTTACCAAATCCGACCTAACGCGGGACTTAATTGCCACCATTCATAAGAGCTTCGGCAACTCCCCTGCTCATGCTATTGCAATCGAAGAAGACGTCACGCCAGCAGCCGATTGGGCGAAGGCAGGCGGCGCGTTGGGCAAGTTGGTTTATGGTTTCGATTGGACAACGACGCCGCTCGGCGCCCTGGAAAACTGGCCTAAGAGTCTAAAAACGATTGTGCGCGTGATGCTGGCGTCGCGTTTTGCAATGTGGATGAGTTGGGGCCCTGAGCTGACGTTCCTTTATAACGATGCTTACGCCAAGATGACGCTTGGCAGAAAACACCCCTGGGCATTGGGAAAGCCGGCAGCCAAAGTCTGGGAAGAGATATGGAAAGATATCAGCCCACGCATTAAAAAAGTCCTTCAGACTGGGCAGGCCACATGGGACGAGGCCCTCCTCTTATTTCTGGAGCGCAGTGGATATCGGGAAGAGACCTATCACACGTTTTCTTACAGCCCGCTGTTCGATGATGACGGCAACGTGGCAGGGCTCCTTTGCGTGGTCACTGAGGAAACGGACCGCGTCATCAGTGAACGTCGCCTGAGAACTCTGCGCTCTTTAGCCACGGAACTCGGCAAGACGATTACAGAGCAGGATGTGGTTGCCACGCTGGCGCGTATTTTGAGGGACAATCAGCACGACCTTCCATTCGCGCTGACTTACCTGCTGTCAGACGACCGCAAACAGGCGGACCTGAGTTGTGCCACAAATTTGGTCGTCGGTCATCCAGCCGCACCAGCATCGATGAATGTAACTGAAGACAATACAGAATGGCCCATCAGTGTGCTGCTGGGAGGAAAAGATTCTGTAATCGTGGAGGACTTAGCTTCTCACTTCGTGGATCTCCCATCTGGAGGCTGGGATAAACCGCCGACCCGGGCGTTGCTCTTGCCCATCGCAAGCCAGACGCAGGACAAACCTGCCGGGGTTTTCATCGCTGGCCTTAACCCCTACCGCCCGCTCGACGTCAGCTACGCTGGGTTTCTTAATCTAATTGCAGGGCAGATTGCGGCGAGCATTGCGAATGCGCGCGCCTACCAGGAAGAGAAAAAACGCGCCGAGGCGCTGGCCGAGATTGATCAGGCAAAGACCCTGTTTTTCAGCAATGTGAGCCATGAATTTCGCACTCCACTCACGCTGATGCTTGGTCCATTAGAAGATCTGCTCTCGGAAACAGCAGAGATCGCTCCGCAATATCACGACCAGCTGGACATTGCTCATCGAAATTCTCTTCGGCTGTTGAAGCTGGTAAACACGCTGCTGGATTTCTCGCGCATCGAAGCGGGCCGCTTTCAAGCGTCTTACAAGCCAACGGACCTGTCTGAGCTCACGTCGGAACTTGCCAGTGTGTTTCGCGCGGTCATCGAACGGGCCGGTCTTCGGCTCATTATTAATTGCCCGAAGCTTGATGAGACGGTCTATGTGGATCGCGAGCTATGGGAAAAGATTGTCTTCAACCTGTTGTCGAACGCATTCAAGTTCACCTTCTCAGGCGAGATTGAGATATCCACTCGAAAAACCGGGGCTTCAGTAGAACTCGTTGTAAGGGACACGGGCACCGGCATTCCTGCCGAGGATTTACCCCACTTGTTCGAGCGTTTTTACCGAGTGAAAAACGCACAGGGTCGCACCTTTGAAGGCAGCGGCATAGGCCTTGCACTCGTGCAGGAACTAGCGAAGCAACATGGTGGTTCCGTGCGAGTCGAGAGCAGCATTGGTTCCGGAAGCGTTTTCACCGTCTCAATTCCGCGCGGCTCCGATCATTTGCCCGAGGATCGAGTAGGGGCGGAGCGTTCGCTAGCTTCCACCTCTCTTAGTGGCGAAACTTATGTAGAAGAAGCATTGCACTGGTTGCCACAGTCACGGGAGACTAGCGCGCCAGCGCTCATCCCGCCATCCTTGCCAGTTGAGCCATTGGCCGCGGGCGAGACACGCGCGCGCGTTTTAATCGTGGATGACAATGCCGACATGCGGGAGTACGTGGGCAAGCTCATTTCTCCCATGTGCGAGGTTGAAACCGCCGCTGATGGCGAAGCGGCGCTCAAAGCAATTCTAGAGCGGCCTCCCGATTTAGTTTTGAGCGATGTGATGATGCCGAAATTGGACGGTTTCGGCTTGATCAAAAAGATACGAGCGGATGAACGCGTTGCGAAACTCCCGGTGATCCTGCTTTCTGCCCGCGCCGGTGAAGAATCGCGTGTTCAGGGCATCAGCTCCGGCGCCGATGATTATTTAATCAAACCATTTTCCGCCCGGGAATTGGTCGCCAGGATTGAAACTCAGCTTAGGTTAGTCCGCGTACGACGGGAATCGGAAGATCAAGTCCGTCAACGAGAGCAGGAACTTGAGATATTGCGGAGTGTAGGAGCGGCGCTGGCCTCAGAACTGGACTTAAAAAGAATAGTCCAGGCGGCCACCGATGCTGGCAGGGAGCTGAGCGAGGCCAGCTTTGGGGCGTTCTTCTACAACGTGACCGACAACAATGGCGAAAGCTATACGCTTTACACCCTTTCGGGTGCGTCCCCGGAAGACTTTTCAAAATTTCCGATGCCGCGAAACACACGTATTTTTGCCCCTACCTTTAAGGGAGAAGGCACAGTTCGGATCCATGACGTTACAAAGGATGAACGTTATGGGAAAAATGAGCCGTATTACGGAATGCCTTCAGGACATCTTCCCGTTCGCAGCTATCTGGCGGTATCGGTGCTTTCGCGTTCGGGCGAGGTACTGGGCGGACTGTTCTACGGACATCCGCAGCCGGGAATTTTCACCGAGCGCGCGGAACGCATGATAGAGGGCATTGCCAAACATGCGGCAATAGCCATTGACAACGCCAAACTCTTTGAGGCGCTGCGCCGAAGCGAAGAACAATATCGCACGCTTTCAGCGGCCCTGGAAGCTGAGGTGACGGTCCGGACCCAGCAGCTTGAAGAGCGCAATGCGGATGCCGTGCGGCAATCTGACCAGGTCCGTGAGTTATCGTGGCGGCTTTTGAGAAGCCAGGACGAAGAACGACGGCATATTGCCCGCGAGCTGCATGACAGCGCCGGTCAAACGCTCGCGGTGCTTGGCATGAATGTTGCTCAAATGATCCAAAAAGCAGGACGCAAAGCGCCCGAAATTGCGGCAGACATAGAGCAATTACAGGAAATCGTTCAACAACTTCATCGCGAGATCCGCACCACCTCATACTTGTTGCATCCGCCGTTGCTCGATGAGAACGGATTGTACTCGGCGATTAGCTGGTACGTGGCGGGATTGTCCGACCGCAGCAGCCTGAAGGTCCACCTCGACATGCCAGAGGAGTTTGGGCGACTGCCTCGCGACATGGAGCTCATGCTCTTCCGGCTGGTGCAGGAAGGTTTGACGAATATCCATCGTCACGCGGCCAGTGATACCGCGACCATCCGCATGGCGAGAAACCCAGAAAATATCATTTTAGAGGTGCGCGATCATGGTAAAGGAATGCCGGCGGCGCGACTGGCAGAGATCCAGGCAGGGCGTTCCGGTCTGGGGATACGCGGCATGCGGGAACGCCTCCATCAGTTTGGAGGCACAATGACTGTTGAATCCGGGAGCGGGGGAACAACGATTGCAGCGAGAGTCCCCGCGCCGACATTTCCTACGAAGTCAGAGGATTCTACAAAAAATGCCAGTCAACATGGGTCTGCGCCGAGCTAAGCCGGGGCATAAATCGCAGGTGATAAGTTTAGCCAGCTCGCGACAGTCGTGATTACTGACTTAGCGCGTTTGAGATGGCCGTGTACGCCGGCTTCTTCTGATAATTGTCATCAAACGGCAGGGCCCAACCCCATCCGGGGAAGGTACCTGGGATCCACGAGTATTTGTCGGTAAATCCCCACGTCTGGAAAACCTTGCAGCGCGGCTGCTGCACGCACATTGTCATCAATTCGCCGTAAAGTTTGGCCTCGGCGTTGAGTGAGGCTGTGCTGTCATCGCTCAGGCGAATGTCCAGCTCCGTGATATGCACATCGAGGCCAAGGTCGGCAAAGCGCTGGAGGTTGCTGGCGTAAGAAGCGAGAGTTGTGGGGTTGTCGAAGGAAAGATCCACGTGGGTCTGGAAACCAATGCCATCGAGCGGAACGCCGTGACTTTTGAAGTCCTGGGCCATGGCATAAATGGCGTCAGACTTGGCGTTCACGGTTTCATCGTTGTAATCGTTGTAAAACAGCTTGGCGGCTGGATCAGCCGCATGCGCCCATTGCAAGGCCTGTTCGATGTATTTAGGACCCTGCCCGGCAAATCCGATACCGGGCTGGTCATACCAGATTGTGTCACGCATGGTGCCGTCGTCCTGGAATGCTTCGTTCACCACATCCCAGGCATAAACTTTTCCCGCATAGTGGCCCATGACGGTATTGATGTGATCCTGAAGAATATTGGAGAGATCGGTGGCAGCAAAGCCGCCGTTGGTGACCCAGTCGGGCACTTCCTCATGCCAGACGAGCGTGTGGCCGCGGACCATCATGTTATGGGCTTGCGCGAATGAGACCAGCGCGTCGCCGCCGCTGAAGTCATAGGTCCCCTGCTGCGGATGAATGAGGCCGAACTTCATTTCATTTTCAGCCTGCAACTGGCTGAACTCAGTGCCGAGAACGTTTGCATAGTTGCTCTCGCTGAGATATTGAGAGTCGGCGGCCGCGCCGATCAGGATGTCATGGGGCGATGCCAACTGGCGCAGAGTTGTAGTTGGAGTGGAAGGGTTCGAAGGCCCCGACGGGCTGGAGGGAGACCCGGTGCTGCCGCCTCCGCAGCCACATAAGATAAGCGCTGTCAGGAGCGCTGTGCCGGTAAATGTTGTGCAGGCCAATCGTCGAGCGCTATTCGGTGCCATGATGCGGAGATAAAGAGATTTCATTTCTGTCCCGTAATAAGAGCAAGCATGTTCCGCAATAGTTTTCGCATATCGAGTGCAAGGTTATCAAGCAATTTTGAAACGCTCATTGCTTGCCGGTAACCGGCAGGCATTACTGGCGGGGCACGAAGTCCTCCATCACTGCCTTGCGCATCAAGTCAGGCGGCAAAAGGCCCTGGGCGAGAATAAAATTGTGAAATTTTTTCTGGTTGAATTTCGTCCCCAGTTTCGCCTCGGTATCTTTCCGCAGCGCAATCAGCTTTGTGTATCCGTAAAAATAACTGTTGGCCTGGCCCGGAGAGTCATAGGTGAAACGCTCCACTTCCTCTTCCGCGAAGGCGTGCGATGTGACCACATCCTGCTGCAAGACGCGGTAGGCATCCTTCGGCTGGATCTCGCCCATCTGCAATTCAGGGTCAAGGAAGGCACGTGCCGCGCGCAGCATACGATAGTCGAGCGAAACCAATTGGCCCTCGAGCGGCATGTAGGGCTCAATCAGATACTCGGAATAAAGTCCCCAGCCCTCGACGTTGGTGCTGTTAAAGGCATATTCAATGCGCGCAAGGGAGACTCCATGCTCTAGCATGGAGTCGAATTGCAACTCATGCCCAGGGCGCGCCTCGTGCGAGGTAAGCGTCCACGCGGCCGCTCCGAAGGTAAAGTCGTCATATTTATCAGTTGTCGTTTGACCTTCGCTGGGCGGAAGGTTCAGCGGCAGAACGAAGACGCCTTTTTGCCCTGTGTTGTGCAAGAGAGGCGGAGGCCGCATGTGCGGGGGCGGCGTCTGCGCGGTCTCGGCAGCGGTGGCGATCCGTATTTCCGCGGGGCGGTCGGGCAGGCTTACGATCTGATGGTCAACGATGATTTTTTCGATTTGCTTCAGGCAGTTTTGATAGTACGGAAGAATCGCATCTCCGACAAGTTGCTGCTTTTTCAATTCACGCATGACGTCGCGATAATCGCTGGAGGGCAGGTGCCGCTCGGCAGCGATCTGCGCGGCGATGGGTTTCATCTCCGCCTGAATTTCATCGAAGGCCCGGTGCGCCATGGCCGCCATCTGCTTCGGAGGAATATCAATGCCGTACTGTTCGAAATTGAGAGCGTACTCTTCCGGCGGCAAACGGAAGTCGGTGCGCGCCTTCGGCAATACGTTTGCTCTGGTCCATGTGTCGTATGCGACAAGCTGACCCTTCAATTTGGCGTACGGCTCCTGCCAGCCTTTGAGTTTGTATTTTTCAAGGAGCGCGGTAATTCCGGTAATGTAGTTGGAGTTTCTTCCCAGCTCGGTTTCAATCTGGATCTTCGCGGGATAGGTCACGCCGGGCTTTGACATCTGTTCTTTTACCCGCTGTTCCAATATTTCGGTAAGGGGTCTGTATCCGGGAACCATGCCGGCGTATTCACGGATGCGCACTACGGCTGCCGGACGGCGGTCGGCAGCGGTTTGATCATCGAGCAGCACATGCAGGCTGCTAAAGATCATATTGCTGGCATTCAGGAACGGGACTTCATGAGCGCGGGTGTAGTCCTGCTGCTTGAAGTTCAGTTCGACGCGGTGGATGAGAATCTGCAAATCCTCAGCCACTTGCTCCTGCTGGGGCTCTGCGGCAGCCGCCTTCAGTTGGGCAAGGACCGCTTCGGTTTCGCGCCGCTGCTGATCTTCATCGGCCAGCGTGGGCTGGGCCACTTTGTCGTCGTACTCACTGAGTCCTTCGCGGGATCCTTGTTCAGGATGATGTTTCATCTCGACCGCGAGCAATTTGTTGGTGTAACCGTTGCTGACGGCGATCCAGTTGGGAGCGGGGGTCTGCGCGGCCGCAAGAACACACAGCACGGGAATGAAAATCAGGACAAGGTTGAATCGTTTAAGCAAGGGAAACTCCTCTCTCGAAACGCAAGCAGAACAGATGGAGACGCCCAATCCATTTATTCTCAGGCTTACAACATGGTCATACTAAATTCATTTGGGCGGCTGATGTTCATTCCGCATACAGCCTTCAGCGTTTGCAGCGGAAAAATTTGCCGATGCCAATGCGTACCTGGAGCGTATTTACTCCGGAATTCAGAGGCGCCAGCCCGGCATTCGAAATGTGCATGTAGCGGGCCTCTACGCTCCAGTTATAGCTATCGCGCAGCACGTGAATTCCGAAGGCTGCGGCGTCGGTGAAGTTCACGGTGTTGGTGCCGGCGGGAATGTCGTGATTGGAGAAGAGCGTGCCCCCGTTCAGCTCAAGATATGGGACCACGCCGCCTCGAGTCGCCAGAAGCCACTTCAATCCCAGCGGACTAAATCCTGCTCCGTAGGCCGTGCCCCCCGGCTGAAAGACCATGAATACCGGAGTTGCATCCACGACGTATTCAAATCTCCCCTTCAGGAACCCCGGACCGTGGGGAGCAGTCAGTATCCAGCCGAAGCGGCCACCGGCATTCCATACGCTGATGCCGGAACGCCCGCCGGAAATCGAATGGCCGCCCGCTGACCATAGCTGGATCTCATGACCTCCATCTTCAGGCTTGATCTGGGCGCTGCCGAGCACGCTGCACGAGACAAGCAAAATGAGGATCCAAATCTTCATGAGGTTGTAGCGTGCGTACCATTGATGCTGCCAACGGTGCGCAGGCACGGCGCACATTCCATGGCTAACGATCATGAAAATAATATAGGACGTGGACAGCCGCTACTGCTTACAAACTCAATCCCCCATCCACGGCCATGATTTGTCCGGTAATGAAGTGGGGAGCGGTCGCAAAAAACAGCACCGCAGCGACGATATCGTCGCCAGTCCCGTTACGACGCATGGGAGTTTGCTTCGCCATTTTGCGCATGAACTCAGCCGCCGCTTTCTCTCCCAGGTCAATCATGCCCGGAGCCACGCAGTTGACGGCAATCTCGGGAGCCAAAGCCTTGGCCATTGCCTTGGTCAGCATGTGCACCGCAGCCTTCGAGGAACAATAGTGGGCGCGCTCGGCCCAAGCCCTCAAGCCTCCCAAAGATCCCATATTGATGATCTTCCCTTTCCGCTTTTTCAGATAAGGCAACGCCTCGCGGGAGACCAGAAAAGGCCCGCGGGTATTGGAGGCAAAGATGTCGTCCCATTGTTTCAGGGTAATTTTCGAGAACTCCACGGTTTCATAGTTCGCGGCGTTGTTGACAAGAATGTCCAAGGCGCCGAGTTGGGTGGCCGCGTCGTGGACTGCCTCCTTCACGCTCAATTCGTCAGTTACATCGCAGGGCAAGGCGATTGCTTTGACCTTGAATTTCTGGATTTCATTCACCGTCCGTACGGCTTTCTTGCCGGAGTGGCGGAAAGTGATGGCCACATTCGCTCCTGCCTCGGCAAGCGCCAATGCGCAAGCCCGCCCTAACCGCAGCGCGCCGCCCGTAATTAGTACGTTCTTCCCCGCCAAAGAACGGTTTCCCAGGTCCATTGACCGAAGTACCCTCTTTTGCGCCATGGACAGGATTGTAACCTCTTTGTACAGGGATAATAGAGGCACGCGAGAGTAGCTAACAGGCCGGCTGGTTCACCCTCGGTCTTTCCGATTTTGTAAATTTGCAACGCGACGGGTACGATCTTCATCTGAGTAACGTAGTATCGGGCCAATAGTTCTTCTGGAAAATGGACAGTTTAAGGGGTACAATCCGCAACGCCATGCAGGAACTACGTCAAGTAGTGGTTTATTCCCGTAAGGGATGCCACCTTTGCGAAATCGTAAAGGAAACCCTCGGCAAGCTCGAACGCCGGGGCGGTTTCACATGGCAGGAAGTGGACGTGGAGAGCGACAACACGCTCCGCCGTCAATTCACCGACGAAGTGCCGGTTGTATTTATTGATGGGCGTAAAGCCTTCAAGTACCGCATGAGCGAGACCGATTTTCTACGCAAGCTCGCCAGTTAGATTGCCACCTAAAAGTAAAAAGGCATTGCCATCGGTGCCCGCGATGTAATTCGGGTCCGAGGCCAAATTCAAGGAGCGGTTACATGCCGAAATACGTGATAGAACGTGAGGTTCCCGGAGTGGGGCAACTCAGTTCCGAACAGATGCAAGCCATATCCCAAACATCATGCGGCGTTTTGCAGAAGCTTGGTCCCCAAATTCAATGGGTGGAAAGCTACGTTACCGAAGACAAGATTTACTGCATTTACATTGCGCCGAACGAAGAAATCGTAAGAGAGCACGCCAGGCAGGGTGGATTCCCTGCGAATAAAGTTTCGGAGATTAAAACCGTGATTGATCCCACGACAGCGGAAAAACGTACCGTCTGACGAACTCCCAAGCCTGTGTTCTCATCCCTAAGAGGACATCTGGATTGGGACCAGCGCTAATATTTCGTCGGATATCACGCCTGCTTCGACAAAATTCAACAGGCGCGCAAGGAGCGGGCGAGTGATTTCCTGCCCCTTTGTAACAATCAACAATCCGTTTCCGGCCTTGATTTCCTGTTGCAGGACCATGCCCGGGATTAGTTTGGTCACAGGGATTTTGCGTGAGACCATCTTTGAACCTTCGGACTTAAGACTCATCATTGCATCTAAAAACTGAGCATCGAATTCT
>Ga0134126_10009199_pt1 | contig 12452 bp, 9 predicted proteins | sample KB31752_FD_96881 | JGI IMG/M metagenome (GOLD analysis project Ga0134126, IMG submission 96881) | Terrestrial soil microbial communities with excess Nitrogen fertilizer from Kellogg Biological Station, Michigan, USA - KB3-175-2 | ecosystem: Environmental > Terrestrial > Soil > Unclassified ...
CTTCTACTTCCGCCAGGCGACCAAGGCGTTTCCGGCGGAGCTGCGCGATGCCGCCCGGGTCGACGGCCTCAAGGAATGGCAGATCTTCCTTTTCATCTACATGCCGGTGATGCGCTCGACCTACGCCGCCGCCACGATCATCGTGTTCCTTGCCAACTGGAACAACTACCTCTGGCCGCTGATCGTGCTGAGCACGCCCGAGAACAAGACCGTTACTCTCGTCGTCTCGGCCCTGACCTCGGCCTATACCCCCGACTACGGCATGATCCTGTTTGGCACCGTGCTCGCCACGCTGCCCACCCTCATCATCTTCTTCCTTCTCCAGCGGCAGTTCGTCGAAGGACTGACCGGTTCCGTGAAATAAGGTTTTACGACTATGCGTTCGGTGACGTCCTTCAATGATGGCTGGCTGTTCGAGGGTAACCAGGAGGTGTCGCTGCCGCACACCGCCGTCGAGCTGCCGTTCGCCTATTTCGACGAGCGCAGCTACCAGCGGCCGTTCACCTACAGCAAGACCTTCACCGCCGACCCCGCCTGGACCGGTAAGGACGTCACGCTCGTATTCGATGGTGCGATGGCCAATGCCCAGGTCACCATCAACGGCGAGGCCGCGGGTGGCCACGCCGACGGCTATACGCCCTTCGAAATCCGCCTCACCGGCCGTCTGAAGCCGGGTAGCAATGAGATCAAGGTCGTCATCGACGGCAGCGAGAACCCGGCTATTCCCCCGTTCGGCGGCCAGATCGACTATCTGACCTATGCCGGCATCTATCGCGACGTCTGGCTGCGCGTGACGGCGCCGGTCTCGATCGGCAGCGTCAAGATCGAGACCCCCGATCCGCTGGCCGAACGCAAATCGGTGCGCGCCCGTGTCGAGCTCCGCAATCCGGACCATGCTCCCGTCACCGGCACGCTCAACGCGAGCCTCCGCGATGCCGCCGGCAAGGCCGTCGCCGCCACCTCGATGGCCGCGGCCGCCCGCATGCAGGTGAGCTTCGAGAACCTCGCCGACATCGCGCTGTGGGACCTCGATGCGCCCAACCTCTACACCTTGGAGTTGGCCCTCGGCGACGACAGCCTCAGCACCAGCTTCGGCTTCCGCAAGGCCGAGTTCACGACCGAGGGGTTCAAGCTCAATGGCCGCCCGCTCAAGATTCGCGGCCTCAACCGCCACCAGTCGTTCCCGTACTCGGGCTACGCGCTCGGCCGCGCCGCGCAGGAGCAGGATGCGGAAATCCTCAAGCACCGGCTCCACGTCAATCTCGTCCGCACCTCGCACTACCCGCAGTCGCCGTGGTTCCTCGACGCCTGCGACCGGCTCGGGCTTCTGGTGTTCGAGGAAATTCCCGGCTGGCAGCACATCGGCGACAAAGCCTGGCAGGCCGAGGCGATCGAGAATGTCCGCCGCATGATCACCCGCGACTGGAACCATCCCTCGATCGTCCTGTGGGGCGTGCGCATCAATGAATCGCAGGACAACCGCGACTTCTACCTCGAGACCAACCGCCTTGCGCACGAACTCGATTCCACCCGGCAGACCGGCGGCGTCCGCTACATCACCGAGAGCGAGTTCCTCGAAGACGTCTACACCATGAACGACTTCATCCTCGGCAACGAGGAGCTCGGCGGCAATCGCCCGCGCACGCCGCTGCGGCCTATTCCCGAGACCACCGGCCTCGACAGGCCGGTGCCGTACATGATCACCGAGTTCGGCGGCCACATGTACCCCACCAAGAGCTACGACCAGGAGCAGCGCCAGGCCGAGCACGTCCGCCGCCACCTCGAGGTGCTCAACGCCGCCTATGGCGATCCCGGCATCTCAGGCGCCATCGGCTGGTGCGCCTTCGACTACAACACGCACAAGGACTTCGGCTCCGGCGACCGCATCTGCCATCATGGCGTCATGGACATGTTCCGCGAGCCGAAATTCGCCGGCTATGTCTACGCCAGCCAGTGCGAGCCCAAGGAGGAGGTCGTCCTCAAGCCGGTGACCTTCTGGGCGCGCGGCGAGCGTAACATCGGCGGCGTGCTGCCGTTGATCATCCTCACCAATTGCGATGAGGTGGAGCTGCGCTACGGCAACAATCCGCCCAAGCGCATCGCCCCCGACCGCGAGGCTTATCCGCATCTGCCGCACCCGCCGGTGATCGTCGATCGCCGTCATTTCACCGACGAGGAGCTGGGCCGCTGGGGCATGACCTGGGAGAACGGCGAGATCACCGGCTATGTGGGCGGCAAGCCGGCGGGAACGGTGAAGTTCGTCGCCGACCCGGTGCCGGCGAAACTCGAGGTCGTCGCCGACCGCACCGCCATCTCCGCTGCCGGCAAGGATACCACGCGCGTCATGATCCGCGCCCTCGACCAGGCCGGCAACAAGCTGCCCTTCCTGTTCGAGGCTGCCGAGATCGCCGTGAACGGGGCAGGGCGCCGGCTCGGCCCGGCGCAGGTGCCGCTGCGCGGCGGTGCCGCCGGCTTCTGGCTCGAATCCACCGGCGAGCCCGGTGCCGTCACGGTCACCGTGTCGAGCCCGCGCTTCGCGTCGACCACGATCACCGTGAACGCCCGATGAGGAACTGACCCATGGCCGGATTGAAGCTGCACGGCGTTCGCAAGTCCTTCGGGGCGGTGGAGGTCATCAAGGGCGTCGACCTCGACATCGACGACAAGGAGTTCGTCGTTTTCGTCGGCCCCTCCGGCTGCGGCAAGTCCACGCTGCTGCGCATGATCGCCGGCCTCGAATCCATCACCGCCGGCGGCCTCGACATCGGCGGCCAGCAGATGAACGACGTCGATCCGAGCAAGCGCGGCATCGCGATGGTGTTCCAGAGCTACGCACTCTATCCGCACATGTCGGTGCGCGAGAACATGGGCTTCGCGCTGCGCTTTGCCGGTGTGCCCAAACCGGAGATCGCGAGGCAGGTCGATGAAGCCGCGCGCATCCTCGAGCTCGCGCCGCTCATGAACCGCCGGCCGCGGGAGCTGTCCGGCGGCCAGCGCCAGCGTGTCGCCATCGGCCGCGCCATCGTCAGGCACCCGCAGGTGTTTCTGTTCGACGAACCGCTCAGCAATCTCGATGCCGAGCTGCGTGTCCATATGCGCATCGAGCTCGCGCGCCTGCACAAGGAGCTCGCGACCACCATCATTTACGTGACGCACGACCAGGTCGAGGCGATGACCCTTGCCGACAAGATCGTGGTGCTGCGCGACGGTTCGGTGGCCCAGGTCGGCACGCCGCTCAAGCTCTACGATGACCCGGATAATCTGTTTGTCGCCGGCTTCATCGGGTCTCCGAAGATGAACTTCATGCAGGGCGTCGTCGAAGGCTCGCAGATCCGCCTGCCGGACTTTGGCAACCAGACCATCCCGCTCGTCGCCGCCGCGCCCCCGGGCCCCGTCACCGTCGGTCTCCGTCCCGAGCATTTCCGCGCCGGCGGCGCCAGCAAGCTCGACGTCACCATCGAGATGATCGAGCACCTGGGCGCCGAGACCTATGCCTATGCCCGCGCCGGCAACAGCGACCTCCTGACCGTCGCGACGCAGAATGACCGGGCGTTGACCGCCGGCAGTCCACTGGCTGCCCGCTTCGACCCGCACGCGGTTCTGCTGTTCGACGCTGAGGGCCGGCGCATCCGCTGAACAGCACGGGGTGGTGCTGACCCACATCTTCGGACTCCTCCACCCACCGGGATGACTCCGTGGAGAGTGCAATCGCCTTGATCCCGACCACGCCGGTTCTGCAGCCGGCAGTTGTAACCGGATGGTGACTTGTGCGCCGGTTTGCGCGAGGGTGAGACTCTATTGCGGAGGTGCGTGATGCCGGAGTCGAAGTTTGCCATCGTTGGGACGGGCGGGCGCCACCAGATGTACCGGCGGGCCATCACCGAGACCCATCCTGATGGTAACCGGCTCGTGGCGCTTTGCGACACCAACGAGAAGCGGCTGGCGCTCTCGGTGCGCGAGGCGCCGCCGCAACCCGGCAATGGCATCGCCACCTACGACGCGGTCGAGTTCGACCGCATGATCGCCGAACAGAAACCCGACACCGTCATCGTCACGGTGCCCGACTATCTTCATCACGAGTACATCGTGCGGGCGCTCAAGGCCGGCTGCAATGTCATGACTGAAAAGCCGATGACCATCGACCTTGGCAAGCTCAGGCAAGTGCTCGATGCACAGCGAGCGAGTGGCAAGAAGCTCACGGTTACCTTCAACTATCGCTACACGCCGGCCCGTACGCAGCTCAAGGACATCCTGATGTCCGGGACGATCGGCGAGATCGAGGCGGTCGATTTCACCTGGTATCTCGACCGCGTGCACGGCGCCGACTACTTCCGCCGCTGGCACCGCTACAAGGATCGCTCGGGCGGCCTGCTGGTGCACAAGGCCACCCATCATTTCGACCTCATGAACTGGTGGGTCGCCTCCACTCCGAAGACCGTCTCCGCCAACGGCAAGCGTGTCTTTTACACCCCACAGACCGCTGCCGACCTCGGGTTGCAGGACCACGGGCCACGCTGCCATGGCTGCCCGGTGTTCGACCGCTGCGACTACCATCTCGATCTCGAGGCGGACGACGACCTGCGCGAGATGTACCTCGAGTCCGAGGCCGTCGATGGCTACTACCGGGACCGCTGCGTGTGGGCTGACGACATCACGATCGAAGACACCATGCAGGTGCAGGCGACCTACGCCAACGGCGTGTTCCTCAACTACACGCTCTGCGCCTATTCGCCGTGGGAAGGCCTCGAGATCACCTTCCATGGCAAGAAGGGCGAGCTCAGGCACAAGCACATCGAGGTCCATGGCGTGTTCGGCGGCCGGCGCGACAAGGCGGGTGTCGGCAACATGACCACCACGCTGCATCTGGCCGGCAAGCGTCCCGAGACCGTCGACGTCTGGGCCGGCACCGGCGACCATGGCGGCGCCGACCCGGTCATGCTCGGTTATCTGTTCGAGCCCTCCAGCATGCCCGCGGACAAATACGGCCGCGCCTCGACCCAGAAGGAAGGCGCCTGGTCCATCCTCACCGGCATCGCCGCCAACAAATCCATCGCCGGCGGCGGTCGCGTGGATGTGGACCGGATGCTGGCCGAGGCGGGCATCAGCCTCGAACGCTGAGCTCGTCTCTCACTCGATCGCCAGTCCATCCGGATCGAACACGTGGTAGCGGCTCGGATCGATGAAGGTGGGGATGGTTGCGCCGGCCTCGATATGCCGCTGCCCTTCGAGGGCGATGGTGAGCGGCTGCCCGCGCATCGTCGAGGCATAGATCATCGTGGTGTCGCCGAGTTGCTCGACCAGATCGACCTTGAGGTCGGCGAGCTTGACGCCCGAAGCTTCGGTGATGCCGATATGCTCCGGCCGGATGCCGAACAGCACCTTGTCGCCCACCTTGTGGCTGGGCAGCCGTTGCCGCAGCTGGAACTCGCTGCCGCTGACGTTGACCGTGGCACCGCCCTCGAGCGACTTCACCGTGCCTTCGACGAAGTTCATCTTTGGCGAGCCGAGAAAGCCGGCGACGAACTTGTTGCGGGGCCGGTTGTAGAGCTCGAGCGGCGGCCCGACCTGCTCGATATTGCCGGCCGAGAGCACCACGATCTTGTCGGCCATGGTCATCGCCTCGACCTGGTCGTGCGTGACGTAGATCATGGTGTTGCCGAGGTCGCGGTGGAGCTTGGCGATCTCGACGCGCATCTGCACGCGTAGTTCCGCATCGAGGTTGCTCAGCGGCTCGTCGAACAAAAAGATCCGCGGATCGCGCACGATGGCGCGGCCGATCGCGACACGCTGCCGCTGTCCGCCCGAGAGCTGCCGCGGCTTGCGCTTGAGCAGCGGCTCGATCTGCAGGATGCCCGCGGCCCGCTGGACCCGGGTCCGGATCTCCGCCTTCGGCATGCGCGCCGTTTCGAGCCCGAACGCCAGATTCTGGTACACCGACATGTGCGGATAGAGCGCGTAGCTCTGGAACACCATCGCAATGCCGCGCTTGGCCGCCGGGACTTCGTTCATCCGCTGCCCGTCGATCAGCAGCGTGCCGCCGCTGATCGGCTCGAGCCCCGCAATCATGCGCAGCAGCGTGGACTTGCCGCAGCCGGAAGGTCCGACGAACACCACGAACTCGCCCGGCTCGATGTCGAGATCCACACCGTGCACGACTTCGAGATCGCCATAGCGCTTGACGATCGATTGCAGGCTGATGCTCGCGGCGCTCATCAGATCTCCTCCGGCAGCCAGCTCGCATAGTTGCGATGTTCCGGCCCGATCGGGAAGACGACCTCCTGGTGCGTGCGCGACGAGGCGTAGAACGCCGTCACCATCTCCAGCGACCGGCGTGAATCCGCGCTGGTGACGGGCAGGGGCCGCTTGCCGTCGAGCGCCTCGGCAAACCACGCCATCTGCGTGGTGAAGCGCGGCGGCACGTCCGACCAGTCCCGCAGCAGCGTCTCGATGCGCTCCTTCGTTGCGTCGTTGCGCGGCATCACCGTCCACTCCGCACCGCCCGGATTGTAGGGCGCGTGGTCGCTCTCGATCGTCACGTTCTCGAAGGCGAGCCGGATGCGGGTGATCTCGTCGGCCGAGCCCAGCGTCGCGGTGAACGAGCCGAGCGCACCCGACGCGAGCTCCACGCTCGCCGAGATGCAGTCCTCCACCTCGATCGGGTTCACGCGCGTTGCGACGCGCCCATAGAGTGATTTCAGCGGTCCCATCAGGTAAACGAACATGTCGTGCGGATGGATCGCATGGCCCATCAGCACGCCGCCGAGCTCGGTCTTCCATTTGCCGCGCCACGGCACCGCGTAATACGCCGCCTCGCGCCGCCACAGCGTCTCCACCGAGCCGACATAGGGCTTGCCGGCGATGCCCGCGTCGATGATCGCCTTGGCCTTCTGGATGCCGTTGCCGAAGCGGTACTGGAAGATCGGCATCAGCTTGCCGCGCGCGCTCTTTTCCGCCGCGATGATCTCGTCGACCTCCTGGAGCGAACCGCACAGCGGCTTCTCGCAGATCACGTGCTTGCCCGCCGCGAGCGCCGCGAGGATCATCGGCTTGTGCAGCGAGGGTGGGGTGCAGATGTCGATGATCTCGACATCGTCCATCCTGAGCAGCTCGTCGAACTCCGCGACCCGCCGCGCAATGCCGAACTCGTCGCCCACCGCATTGCGCCGCGTCGGATCGATGTCGCAGATGGCGAGCACCTTGAACCGGTCGGCGTTGGGCACGTAGCCCTCGAGGATGTGGCTGCGGCCGATGCCGCCACCGACGACCGCGACTGTCCTGATCGTGCTCATTGTGCCCACACCGTTCCCTGTTCGGCCATTGCCTGCGCCGTGAGCGCGAGTTCCATCGCCTTGTAGCAGCGCGCCTGCGGCATCGCCGTCTCGGTGCGGTTGAGCACGTCGGCGATCAGCTGCCGGCCATAGGGCAGGTCGACGCCGGAGCAGTCGATGTAGTGCGTGCCCTTGCTGTCGACGAGGAACAGGTGGTTGGTCCCCGGCCGCCCGGCAATATCGATATATTTGCGCAGCTCGATATAGCCGTCGCTGCCGATAATGGTGAGCCGCCCGTCGCCCCAGGTCCCGAGCCCGGCCGGCGTGAACCAGTCGACCCGCACATAGCCGCTTGCGGTCGGCGCGCGCAGGTGCAGGTCGCCGACGTCCTGCAGCCCCGGATGCTCCGGGTGCGCCCGGTTCGCCACCGTCGCCGAGATCACCTCGGCGTCGTTGCTCTGCGTGAAGAACAGGAACTGCTCCACCTGGTGGCTCGCGATGTCGCAGAGGATGCCGCCATATTGCCTGCGGTCGAAGAAATAGGGCGCCCGCTTGTTGTTGTTGAGGGCATGGGGGCCGAGGCCGACCGTATTGACCACCTTGCCGATGGCGCCCTTGAGCACCAGCTCGCCGGCCTTCACCGTCGACTTCGTCTCGAAGTGCTCCGAGTAGCAGATCGAAAAGATCCGCTTGGTCTCCTGCTGCACGCGCCTGATCTCATCGAGCTGCGCGAGGCTCGTCATCCCCGGCTTGTCGCTCATCACGTCCTTGCCGGCCCGCATCGCCGCGATCGCGATCTCGGCGCGCTTGGCGGGAATGGCCGAGGTCAGGATCAGTGCGATCGACGGATCGTCGCAGAGCTCGCGCCGGTCGGCGGCGCGCCTCGCCTGCGGATACTTCTCCGCAAACGGCTTGGCGACGTCCTCCTCGTCCGACCAGAAGCCGGCGAGCTGCGCCCCTTCGCGCAGCAGGCACTCGATCTGTCCGTAGATGTGGTTGTGTGTGATCCCGATAGCCGCGAACTTGATACTCATTGAATCAGCGTTTCATACCCGTGGTGGCGATACCTTCGATCAGCAGGCGCTGGAAGAAGAGGAAGAAGACGAACACCGGCACCAGCGACAGCACCGACATCGCGAACAGGCCGCTCCAGTTGGAGATGCCGGTCGAGTCGACGAAGTTCCGCAGGGCCAGGGCGACGGTGTAGGTCTTGATGTCGTTGAGGTAGATCAGCGGCCCGAAGAAATCGTCCCAGGTGAAGATGAAGGTGAAGATCGCCGCCGTCGTCAGCACCGGCACCGAGAGCGGCAGCAGCACTTTGTAGTAGATGCGCCACGGCGAGCAGCCGTCCATCTGCGCCGCCTCGTCGAGCTCCTTGGGGATGCCGCGGAAGAACTGCACCATCAGGAAGGTGAAGAAGGCGTCGGAGGCAAGGTACTTCGGCACCACCAGCGGCAGGAAGGTGTTGACCCAGCCCAGCTTGAGGAACAGCACATATTGCGGGATCAGCGTCACCTGGTAGGGCAGCATCAGCGTGCCCAGCATCAGCGCGAACCAGAAGCGCTTGCCGCGGAAATTCAGCCGCGCGAAAGCGAACGCCGTCATCGAGCACGCCGCGAGGTTGCCGATGATGCACAGCACCGAGATCGTGAACGAGTTGATGAAGAACGTCCCGAAACTCAGCGGCAGCCCGTGCCATCCGCTGATATAGCCGTTGAGGGTCACGGCGCTCGGGATCAGCGATGTCGACGAGAAGATCTCCCGCTCCGGACGGAACGAGGCGGCGAGCATCCACAGCAGCGGGTAGAGCATCAGGATCGATGCCGCGATGAGCACCACGTGCGCCACGACCGAAATGATCCGCTTGCGCCACGGGCGCCGGGGGTCGTCGGCTACGCTTGCGGCGGTCGTGGTCACGGGCATCAGTCCTCGTAATGGACCCAGTAGCGGGACGTCAGGAACGAGAAGGCGGTGAACGCGGCGATGATGGCCAGCAGCACCCAGGCGAGCGCCGAGGCATAACCCATGCGCAGGAACCCGAACGCCTCCTGATAGAGGTAGAGCGTGTAGAACAGCGTCGAGTTGATCGGATTGCCGGTGCCGCCGGAAATGATGAAGGCCGGCGTGAAGCTCTTGAAGCCCTCGATCGTCTGGATGATGGCGTTGAAGAACACCACGGGCGTCAGCAAGGGCAGCGTGATCTTCCAGAATTTGCGCCAGCGCGATGCGCCGTCGATATCGGCGGCCTCGTAGAGATCCTGCGGGATCTGCCTGAGCCCCGCCAGGAAGATGATCATCGGCGAGCCGAACTGCCAGACCGCCAGGATCACCAGCGTCCACAGCGAGAACCGCGGATTGGAGATCCAGGCCGGTCCCTGGATGCCGATCATGGCGAGCGCTTCGTTGACCAGCCCGTCGCCCGCGAACAGGCGCCGCCACAGCACGGCGATAGCTACGGAAGCGCCGAGCAGGGACGGCAGGTAGAACACGGCGCGATAGATCGGCAGTCCTTTCATGCCGCGGTTCAGCACCAGCGCGACGCAGAGCGCGAAAGCGAGCTTCAGCGGCACCGAGAAGACGACGAACAGGAAGGTGACCCGCATCGAGGCGATGAATTTCGGGTCCGCCGTGAACATCCGGGCGTAGTTGTCGAACCCGGTCCATTGCGGCGCCGTCAGCAGGTCGAAATTGGTGAAGCTCAGGTAGAGCGAAATCAGGATCGGCCCGACCGTCAGGCCGAAAAAGCCGATGAACCACGGCAGCAGGAACATGTAGCCGGGGCCGTTGGCGGTCCACGCTCGCCGCCAGGGCGAGGGGATTGCCGCACGCGCGTCGGCAACGCTTCCGGCGTCGAACGCGCGTGCGGTCATTGTCTGGTCGACCTCAGCTTGACCGGGCGAGCATGTCGGTGGCGGCCTTGAAGAAGGCCGGGCCGGCATCCTCCGCGGTGCTCTGGCCGAACGCGACTTCCTGCGACTTGGTCTGCAGCTCGTTGTCGATCTCGCCCGCGGCGGCCGGCGGCACCGGCGGCAGCGGCCCCAGCAGGTCGCCGAGATTGGACACGAAGTTCAGCGCCAGCCGATCCTGGTCGCTCAGCGTTGGTGCGATGGCGTCGCGGATATGCTTGGCGCAGGGAATACCGCGTTCGACCCCCAGCGCCGCGCCGGCGTCGCCGTCGTTGATGAAGAAGCTCACATATTTGACCGACTCGTCTCTTGCCGGCGTGGTGCTCGCGATGCTCCAGAACTGGCTCGGCTTGCGATAGTGGCCACCGCCCGCGCCCTTCTTGGCGCGCGGGAAGTTGACCATCGTCAGCGGATCCTTGTTGATCTTCTGGAAGGCGATGAGCTGGTTGGAGTTGGCGAAGGTCGTCGCCGCCTTTCCGAGGGTGATCATCGTCGTTTCGATCGCGGCGTTGGCATCCAGTGCCTGGTTGTCGGGGCTCACGCAGACATTGTTGGCGCGCAGGTCGTCCCACAGCTTGAACCACTCGACCAGATCGTCGGCCGTCCAGGCGAGCTTGCCGTCGGCGGTGTAGAGGGCCTTGCCGCGCTGGCGCAGCCAGTTCTCATACGCCGGCTCGTTGCCGCTGCCGTCCTGCAGGATGCGCATGCCGTTGCGCGGGTTGGCCTTGTTCCAGGCCACCGAAGCCGTCTTGTAGTCGTCGTAGCTCCAGTCCGGCGTGGGGAGGTCGACGCCGGCTTCCTTGAAGGCCGCCGTGTTGACCATCATCGCCACCGAATTGGCGCCGAGGCTGATCGCATAGAGCTTGCCGCCGACCCGGCCGCCGTCGATCTGGTCCTTGTCGAAGTCGCTGAGGTCCAGGCCCTTGCCGATGTAGTCGTCGAGCGCGAGGATCGTGCCCTTGGTGGCGTATTGGTAGATGTAGCGATAGTCCATCTGCAGCACGTCGGGCGTGTTGTTGCCGGCGACCTGCGTGTCGAGCTTGGTCCAGTAGTCCTGGAACGAGCCGTTGTACTCGCCGTCGATGGTGACCTTCGGGTCCACCTTGGACTTGAACAGGTCGCTGACCTTGTTGGTGCGGTCGGCGCGCGCCTGGCCGCCCCACCAGTAGAGACGCAGCCGCCCCGGATCCTGCGCGAAGGCCGGCGCCACTGCCCCTGCGGCGACCAGTGCGGTCGATCCGAGCAGGAACTGGCGGCGGTCGAAATTGGTGCTCATCTAGAACGTCCTCCCTCAGTGAATTTCATCGTGGCGACGCGCTCTTGAGCGGCGCTAAGTCACCGGTTGGTTACCAGAGCCTCTACGAGCCCTTGGTCACTGTCAACTGCCAAGTCCCGGAGCGCGGATCATGCGCGTGTGAGCGGCCTCTGTCACGCGTCAAAGCGCCGTCGTCAGGGGGGCGGACGGTCGCCGGACTGCGACCTTAGGCGGGTTGCGGCACGACCAGCGAACCGGTAGCACTCCGCATCCAGCATCACCAATGAAGGAAGCATTCATGGGCAGCCTCGATGGCAAGGTCAGTCTCATCACCGCCGCAGCGCAGGGTATCGGCCGCGCCACCGTTGAGGCTTTCTCGCGTGCCGGCTCGACGGTGATCGCGACCGACATCAATGCCGAAAAGCTCGCCGCGCTGCAGTCGCTGCCCAATGTCACGACGCGGGTCCTGAACGTCCTCGACGCAGATGCGGTCAACAAGGCCGTCGCCGAGATCGGCCGCATCGATGTGCTCTTCAACTGCGCCGGCGTTGTCCATAACGGCACCGTGCTCGAAATGAGCGACAAGGATCTGCAATTTGCCTTCGACCTCAACGTCTGGGCACAGATCCGCGCCATCAAGGCGGTGCTGCCGCAGATGCTCGAGCGCCGGGACGGCTGCATCATCAACATGGCCACCGTCGCCTCGTCCTGGACGGCCGTTCCGAACCGTGCCGCCTATTCGATCAGCAAGGCCGCCGTCATCGGCCTCACCAAGTCGATGGCCGCCGACTACACCGCCAAAGGCATCCGCGTGAACGCCATCGCCCCCGGCACGGTCGACAGCCCGTCGCTGCACGAGCGCTGGAAGGCCACCGGCGACGAGGAAGCGGCGCGCAAGGCCTTCATCGCCCGCCAGCCCATCGGCCGCATCGGCCGCCCCGAAGAGGTCGCCGAGCTGGCCCTGTATCTCGCGACCGCCACCTACACCACCGGCCAGGTCCACGTCATCGACGGCGGCTGGAC
>Ga0134126_10009200_pt1 | contig 12452 bp, 14 predicted proteins | sample KB31752_FD_96881 | JGI IMG/M metagenome (GOLD analysis project Ga0134126, IMG submission 96881) | Terrestrial soil microbial communities with excess Nitrogen fertilizer from Kellogg Biological Station, Michigan, USA - KB3-175-2 | ecosystem: Environmental > Terrestrial > Soil > Unclassified ...
GACCAGCGTCCCGCCGAGGTAGCCGCACTAGCCGACGCCTGCGTGCGCGCCGCCACGGTCACCGCCGACGACACGTGGCTGGCCGGCGTGCGGATGTGCCTCGCGTGGTTCCTCGGCGACAATGACGCCAAGGTCCCGCTGATTGACGAGCGAACCGGCGGGTGCAGCGATGGCCTTACCGGCACCGGCCGCAGCCGGAACCAGGGCGCGGAATCCACGCTCGCGATGATCGCCGTGCTGCAGCACGGGCGCCGCATGGCCGCCGCGCCGACACGCGCTTCCGACGGCCAAGGCGACTCGCCAGCGGGCACGGGTATCAGGACTACCCGTGACTAGGAACAGCACTGGTCCGGGCCGGGGTCAGCCCCGGGCCTTGGAGGCTGCCGCTTCTTGGCGGGCAACCAGCAGGGGGTCTAGGGTGCAGTTCCATGGCTGAAGTCGTGCTGCGTGTCCGCCTCATCGGCGGCGAGCACTTGGACGTCACTTACGAAGAGGGCCGGGGCACGCCGGAAGAGATGGTGGACCAAGTCGTCTCGATCCTCGCGGAAGACAACGGCCTACTGCGCTGTCGGCACGGCGGCCGGCTCATAGTGCTCTACGGCCGGGGCGTCGCCACCCTTGAGGTAGCTCCACGCGGCGCCGTCCTCTGACGGGTCCGGCCGCTCTTCCCCGCTTCCCGCCACCCTCGCGCGACGGTGGTGTCAGGGGAAACCGCAGTAGCGCCCGTTCAGGTTCCCGTGCCCCACCTCGCTGCTGCAGCTGCGAGGCGGGGCACGGGAACCAGTGTGTTGCCGGGCCAGTCTCTACCGTCCACGGGTGCGCAGGCCTGGCGGCGCTTGAGAGTATGCCCACAGGCCCGCTGCGGCGGCGCGGGCGCTGTCTGCCTTTAGAGAGGCCGGACGTGCTCGGCCTGCGGTCCCTTTTCGCCGCGGACCGCGGTGTACTCGACACGCTGGTTATCTTGCAGGCTGCGGTAGCCGTCGGTTTCGATCGCCGAGTGATGAACGAACACATCCGGCGTAGCATCGTCGGGCGCGATAAAGCCGTAGCCCTTATCCGCGTTAAACCATTTCACTGTTCCCTCAGCCACTGCGGTTTCCTCCCGGAACGATCATTAGGATCCACGAGCGTGCACTCATGGGCTGGGCGACGGCCTGTCCCTCCCTGGGAGGGATCTGGAATGCAGGCACCCGCTGTCAGAATTCGCAGGCGCTGTGATACTAGAACGAAATTCGACTACAATCGCTCCCATCCAACACCATCGCGTGCACTGCCGCTACCGTGACGCCGGGGAAGTAGGCGTCGGTGCGCGTGGTCACTCGCGTCAGCTCATCCGGTTCGCCGACGACACAGCGTACTTGTGCAGTACGGTACGGCCAGCTCCGCGGGTCCACGGTCAGAGCTTGATCATCCTGGCGAACGGCGTCATGATCCGCACCTTCCGCGGAGCGAAGTCGACGACCACGGCGGTATCACCCTCAACGAGGATGACCCGGCCGAGCCCGTACCTATCATGGGTCACCAGATCGTCCAGTGCGTACCGCTCGACGGGAAGAGCCTCAGGTGGAGGCTTGAAAGGACTTGAAGGCAGATAGCGTCGATTTCCGGCGTTGGCGCTGTTCACCATGATCCGTTTGCCTTTCCGCGGTCCCATACCACGCGCTTTTCGCGCGGGCACCTGCTTGGCCTCGCCCTACGGGCATCATGGCGGCAGGGAAATCATTGTTCCCCGAGTGCGAAGCTGCTCTTTCGACTGACAGGAGCCGAGAAAGTCCGTTTCAGTGAACTCTATTCCTTTTCTAAAGACAATATTCACCCTATAGTGAACGGCGTTCACGGTCAAACTCAGCATGCGAGCGGTCGCCGCCCGACGCGGCGTGGTACCGGCGCGGGCCCTGTACCCGGCCCTCGCACAGAAATAGTGCCGCCAGCCGCCCGGTGTGGCCGTATCCCCGTCGGCCGCACCGGGCACCCCGTCACGCCCAAGCCAAAAGCCGGGTTAGCAGCTGCTCCAGGCGGTCGATCGACTCGTTGAAAGGCGCTCTCCATCCGGCCGCCACAGGCAACGCATCGCGGCTGCACGACGGCGGGATTCCCTCAGGCCGTAGGAGGATGACATGCCTAACACGCTGAACCCGGCCTGCCCGCTATGTGGGCTGCGCTTCGAGAACAAGCCGATCCTGGACCTGCACATGCGGGAGGATCACCGCCAGCGCGTGTTCCGTGAAGGAAACGATGACGGTGATCCTGGCATCACCCGCTCACCCACGACCGGGGCTGACATCGCGGCTGACGCAAATGACCCAGCGGCCACGCCATCGCGCACTTCGGAGAAGGCGACGGCCGAGCCAGCCGGACATCATGGACGCGCCAAGCGGGCCAAAGCCGCCCTGTGCAGGATGCTCCGCAGGCGTGAGGACGTGCAGGTGACGTGAGCCCTGGGCGGGGCATCTTCACACGGCCCCCACAGCGAAGCCACTCACCCTGCACCGCAGTCGCGTTGCATGGAGTCTGAGGAGGCCAACATGAACAGCACACTCTCCCCCGCCTCGCCACTGCGCGCGCTGCATTTCAAGCGCGGGCGGCTTCCCGAACAGCCCGTCCGCGAGCCCCGCCTGCGGCACGGCGAGCCCGTAGCAGGTTCGCCAAGGCCCCATCAGCCACGCGCCGGGTGGGCAATGGCCCGCCTGCGCCGGGTGAAGGCTGCCTTCCGGCATGTCAACGCCGAGCTCATGCTCATGGCAGAGCTCATGAGGCATCCGGCCGGCGCGCCCCGGCCCCAGTCGTCGGCTGGCCCGTACGACAGCCGGGACGGACACCAGGCGGCTGCCAGCGGACAGGCCGACCGCGCCGCGTGACCGCGCCAACTGACCGAAGCCACTGGCCGCCCATTTCATGAGCGGCGCCACAAAACGGGCTCGCGACGACTCGCCTCGGCGCGGGCCCGTCACCCTGCGCCTGGGAGTTTGGCTGACCGGGGTCACACTGCACGACGACGGCTTCGCCTCGCCGCCCTCGAAACCTGCCGGAACTGGGGGCGTGCCCAGCCGGAGGGCGGTGACTACCCTTACGCCGGGGACCAGCTTCGGAGAAGGGAGAGCGGGTCATGAGCGTACGACACGCCATCATCGGCTCGCCGGTCGGGCCGCTCACCCTGGTCGGGGACGGCAGCGCATTGACGGGCCTGTACTTCGACGGCCATCTGCGGACGCCCCGGCTGGCCGATCGCGGGCCGCGTACGGACGAGGGCTTTGAGGCAGCCGCCCGGCAGCTCGGAGAGTATTTCGCGGGCACGCGGCGCGAGTTCGACCTAGAGCTCGCGCCACGCGGCTCGGCGTTCGAGAGGCAGGTCTGGGCCCTGCTGACCAAGATCCCCTACGGGGAGACCCGTACCTACGGGCAGCTCGCGGCCGAACTTGGCGACCCCGGTGCCGCGCAGGCGGTCGGGAACGCCAACGGGTGGAACCCGATCAGCATCATCGTGCCCTGTCATCGGGTAGTCGGCGCCAGCGGGAGCCTGACCGGGTACGCGGGCGGCCTGCACCGCAAGCGGTTCCTTCTGAGCCTGGAGGAGCCGCTGGCGGCCGACGGCGGTCGGCTGTTCTGACCCTGCCGCGCACGGCGGCGCGGTCACGGGTCGGGCAGTCACCCGTGTTCGCCGGCATGCCTGCAGCCGAGGAGTCTGCCCCTGCCGGAATACGATGGCATAGAACCCAGCAAATGAATAATGAAGGGACAATATGACCGCGATACCAGCAGGGCAGGACGTTACCGGGACCGAGCAGCTCGCCGCCTGGCGGGCGCGGGTGATGCCGCCCGTCGAGCAACTGGCCAGCGATCTGTGGTCCATCCCCGTGCCGATCCCGAACAACCCCCTGCGGTACGTGTCGTCCTACGCGTTCGCCTCGGCGGGCGGCCTGGTGCTGCTCGACACCGGGTGGAGCGCCGATTCGTCGTGGGAGGCCCTGGTCGCGGGGTTGTCGTCGATCGGCGCCGCGCTGTCCGACGTGCACGGTGTGCTGGTGTCCCACATGCACCTGGACCATCTCGGGCTCGCCGGACGACTCCGTGAGGCGTCCGGGGCGTGGATCGCCATGCACCCGGCGGATACCGCGATCGTCGCCGGGGTCGGGCTGCGCGACGCGGTCCAGGCGGTCGCCCTGGAGACGGAGTTCCTGGTCTCGCTCGGCGCCTCGGCGGATGAGGCGGCGGCCGCGGTGGGTTCCGTGGAGGCGTACCGGGGCTTTACGACCATGGCCGTGCCGGACCGGGCGCTGTCCGACGGTGACATTGCCGACGTGCCCGGCTGGCGGCTCCGCGCCGTGCACACCCCGGGCCACACGCCCGGGCACCTGTGCTTCGTGGACGAGCTGTCCCAGCGGCTGTTCGCCGGGGATCACATCCTCCCCCGGATCACGCCCAACATCTCGGTGCACGCGGTGGAGCGGGTTAACCCGCTCGCTGACTACCTGGTGTCGCTCGCGAAGGTACGGGACCTGCCCGTCGACGAGGTTTTCCCGGCCCACGAGTGGCGGTTCCGCGGGCTCGCGCAGCGGGCTGACGACATCGCCGCCCATCACGAGCGGCGGCTCGCCGAGCTGCTGGCCGCGATCGCGGGGCACCCGGACGCGACGTCGTGGGACCTGGCGGGGCTGCTGACCTGGTCCCGGTCGTGGGACCAGTACAGCGGGCGGATGCGGATCAGCGCGGTCACCGAGACGGCGGCGCACGTGCTCGAGCTGGTGCGGCGCGGCCTGATTACGTCGAGCGGCGGCCCGGTGCCGACCTACCGGGTGGCGGCGCACGCGGTCGGGTAGTTCCGGGCGGGACCGGGCGATTAACATGTAGAAATTTTGCCGGATGTAAATAAAGAGCGTGTGGCACGCCTTTTATTTACATCCGGCGAAAAGCCTTCGCGCTGCTAAAAGTCTCCACGTTAACTGTCGCCGCGCAAAAGGGACAGGGCACGCATTTCTGACCCTGGACGCTACGCCCGAGACCCACTGGCCAGAGTGCTCCTGCCGGAGCGCCCTGGCCGACGGGATTACGCTGACGGGCTACATGGCCTCGGCGAGGAGCGTGACGGAGCGAAGGCGGTCTTCGGTGCCTGGCGCCTGGTGGACGACGATGAGTTCGTCGGCACCGGTCTTCTTCAGGAAGCCGTCCAGGTAGTCGCTGATCTCGCCGGGTGTGCCGACCGCGGAGTAAGTGAGCATGTGGTCGACGTGCACCGCGGCGCCCCTGGCCAGCAGTCCGTCGGCTTGCTCATCGGTAATCTCCGCCGGGCTGACGCCGAGCTGGCGCGCGAACAGGCTCGCGGCCCGGGCCCTGCGCACCTTCTGGAACTGGGACCGGGCGGCCTCCGCCGTGTCCGCGGCGGTGACGTTGACCCCGGCGATCACGTACGGTTCCGCGAGCTGCGCGGACGGCTTGAACTCGCTGCGGTAGGCCGCGATCGCGTGTTCGAGGTCGTCCGGGGCGAAATGCGACGCGAACGCGTACGGCAGCCCGTAGGCGCCGGCCAGCTGCGCGCCGAACAGCGACGAGCCCAGGATGTACAGCGGGACCTTTGACCCCTTGCCAGGAATGGCGTTCACCCCGGGCACCCGGCTGTCGCCGGCGAGGTATGCCTGCAGTTCGCGGACGTCACTCGGAAACGCCTCCGCGCTGCGCGGGTCACGGCGCAGCGCGTACGTCGTGTTCTGGTCCGAGCCGGGGGCGCGGCCGAGGCCCAGGTCGATGCGACCGGGGTACATCGCCTCAAGGGTCCCGAACTGCTCCGCGATCGTCAGCGGGGAATGGTTCGGCAGCATGATGCCGCCAGAGCCGAGCCTGATGCTTGACGTCTGCGCGCCGATGTGCGCGATCAGCACGCTGGTCGCGGAGGACGCGATGGACGGCATGTTGTGGTGCTCGGCGTACCAGATGCGGTGATAGCCAAGCTCTTCGGCGCGCCGCGCGAGCGCGACGCTCGCAGCGAAGCTGTCGCTCGCGGTCTGTCCGCGGGCGATGGGCGCTAGGTCCAGGATTGACAGGCGGGCACGCATTTTCAATGATCACCTCTCCGGGTGACCTCAACGCCGCCCGGCGCGATCCTATGCCGCCCAGGTCGTCGGTTCCTTCGAGCGGCTTAGCGGTATTCGCCAAGCCGGCGGCGGACGCCGGCGTAGGTCAGCGCCGCGACGAGCAGGCCGGCCAGGGCGGCGAGGGCCAGGTACCAGGAGGCGGTGCCGTTTTCGCCTTCCGTGACGGCCGTGGTGAAGGCGGCCGAGTTGACGGCGATGACCGACGACAGGGCCGCGTCGTACTGGTTGAACGCGCCGTCCGACTGGCTGAGGGCGGTTCCGGTGTCGTAGGCGACGGCGGCGGTCAGGCTGTGGTTCGCCAGTGCGCGCATGGTGCGGTCGTCGCGCTCGTAGCGCTGGAAGGCGAGCAGCGTGGCGACCGCCGCCTGACGCTCGCCGGGGAACGTGATGTTGCGGAACTCAGCACCCAGGTAGCCGCCGAACCGCACGTCGGCGTTGTCGCGCTGGTAAGCCTTGATGTCGGCGGCGAGCGCCGCGTCGTACCCGGAGATGGTGACCGGGCCGACGTTGGCGATCTGCTGCGACTTGCTGAGGAACGCCTGCTGGTACCGCCCGGCACGGCCCGGGTCGGCCAGGTACCTGCTCTCGTCCGCGTTCGCGTTGTAGCTCACCGCGCGGGCGAGGCCCAGGGCCTGGATGGAGCCGAACGAGTCCTGCCTGGCCACCTTAAGCTGCCCGGACTCAGCACCGAGCCTGTCCACCGTCACGGCCACGAAGACGAGCACCAGCACGGTCGCCGTGGCGAGGGCCGGGTTCAGCAGCCGCCGGAACCGCGCGGCCAGGTAGAGCTGCAGCGTGACGAGGGTCCCGGCGAGCAGCAGCCCTACGACGACCGCCAAGACGATCCCGCTTACCGCGGCCCGCCGGCCGCCCTGATAGGCCGTGTCCAGCCGGGCCGCGCTCACGTTGGCGAGGGATTCGACCGAGGGCAGGATGCCGGTCTGCATCAGGTCGGTGGCCTGCTGGAAGTAGCGGACGGCGGAGGCCGGCGCCCGGCCCCCGGCACCGTGCGCCTGCTGGGCCGCGAGCTGGGCGTCGGCGGCCAGTGCCTCGTACTGGCCGATCCGGTCAAGCACCAGGCTGAGCTCCCGCTGCGCGGCGGCGTTGTCGGCCTCGGCGGCCGTCGCCCGCTCCAGGTCCCGGCTGGCGGTCGACCGGTCGGTCGCGTAGATCGCCAGATTCTTCGCCTTCGTGACCGCCAGGGCGGGCTCGCCGCCGACCATCAGGACGTTGGCGACCTGGGCGTCCATGTCGTTGAGCGCGAAGTACAGGCCGGTCGTCGCGTCGGCTTCCGGCGCGTCCGTCTGGCCGATGGCCCCGAACTCCTCGTGCAGCTGGCCGGCCAGGACGGCGGTGAGGGCGGCCAGGCAGCACGCGAGCGTCACGACGGCCGCCGCGTGCGACCTGATCCGCCCGGGGGTGGACCAGTGCCAGTACAGGAGCTGGTGCCGGTGCCGCGGAAGGGACAGCGCGACGAGCGGACCACGGCCAGCGGCACTAGCGAACCCAGTCATTACGACCTTCACGGAAAGCGAGCGCGGGCCGGAGGTTCCGCCCGAGTCGCTTCGACGCTACTCCCGCTGCAGGCCCGTGAACGGCGTGCGCTGTTAGGGTCCTGTTAGCCTTTGCCCGCGTTTGTCCGCACCGGGTAAAGGGCTCGCTCCCCTAGCGGTTCACCTGCTCGGCTGAGCTCCTCGCCTGGGGGACGCCTGCCTGGGCCGCTGCCTCGCGCTCGGCTTCGGCGTTGATCTCCGCGCCGAGCATTACCGCGATCCCGGTCAGGTACAGCCAGAAGATCAGGATGACTACCCCGGCGAGGGCACCGTAGGTCTTGCCGTAACTGCCGAACTTCGCCACGTAGAACGAGAAGCCGACCGAGGCGGCCAGGAAGATCACCGAGCCGACCAGGCCGCCCGGGCTAACCCACCGCCAGCGGGGCGTCGGCCGGTTCGGGCCGAGGTAGTAGAAGACCGAGAACAGCAGCGAGATCGCGATGATCGCGATCACCCAGCGGACGACGGGCCACACGACCGCGAACGCCGTCCCGGCGATCGAGATGTGCGACTCGATGGCCGAACCGATCGGCGCGCCGAACACGAGCAGCCCGGCGGCGATACCGCCGAGTACGAGCGTCGCCAGCATGAGCGGGATCGTGTACAGCCGCTTCGGCAGGAACTTGCGCTCGTCCTCCACGTCGTAAGCGATATCCAGGCCCGTCTCCAGGGCAGCCATGCCGCCCGAGGCGCTCCATACCGCGATCACGATGCCGATGATCAGGGCGGCGAGCGAGCCGGACGACGTCCGGCTCGTGGCCGAGTGGACAGCCTGGGTGAAGACTGACGACGCGCCCTCGGGCAGCGCCTTGTTCAGGCCGTTGACGAGCCTGGTCACGCTGCCGCCCCCTATGTGCAGCAGGCTGGTCAGGCCAAGCAGCGCGATCAGCGCGGGGAACAAGGCCAGGAACCAGTGGTAGGCCAGGCTGCCGGCCGTCATCGTGCACCGGTCGCGCTTGAACTCCTTCATGGCCCGTTTGAGGGTGTGCAGCCAGCCGGTCTTACCCAGCTCCAGTGGCGTGGCGGGGCCGCCGGCTACCTCGCGCTGCGGCGGAATCTCCTCCGTTCCCCTGCCGTTGGCGGCCCGGCCGGGATCACGTCTGCCCCCGGTAGGGTGGCGGTCGCTGTCGCTTGCATGGCGAACGTTGCTGGGGCGAAACACGGTCAGGCCTCCTCTTCTTCCGCCTCCGGCTTACTGTCTTCACCGGGCCAGAACCCGGTCAGCTTGCGGGTGCCTTCGGCCGCGCCACGGTCCAAAGCGGCCTTGACGAACGCGAAAATCGCACCTTCGAGCGTGGCGGCGACTAGCACCTCCGTCCACCCGCGTCGTATGTCGGTGGACTTTGGCGCCTCTTCCTCGCCTGCGGCGCGCTTCCACACCTGCTTGAAGATGGCTCTGGCCAGGATCCCGCCCGCCACCCCGGCCAGGATGCTCACCGGTTTGTAAACGAGCTTGATCATCGTCGTCCTCGCCTTCCCCGACGTCCGCGCACGAACAGGATGATCAAGGCGAGCGCGACTAGTGACCCGGCCGCCGCCGACAGCAGGTCCGGCTGCTTCCTGGCCTGCGCCGTGGCGCTCTTCGCCTGCCTGGTCAGCTGGCCGCTCAGCTCGCTGGCCTTCGCCCGCGCCCTGCTCTTCACGTCGATCTTGGCGGCCAGTTGCTCCACCGTCGCGCCCAGGTGGTCCCTGGTCCGTTCGATTTCGGCGCGCAGGCGTGCCACGTCGTCAGTGCCTGGCGGGATCAGGGTGCCCTCGTGCACCGCGGGGCTCTCCGGCGCTGTGTCGCTCATGACCGGTGCGCCCTCTCCTTGATCGCCTGGACGTCGGTCTTGACGCTCTCGACTGCCTCGGTCGGCATCGGCGGCGAGCCCTGGCGCATCTTGTTCCGGCCGATCGCCGCGACAATGGCGGCGACGACCAGGAGGGCCACGCCGATGATGAGGGCCGACAGCCACGCTTGCAGCGAATGGCTGATGGCGATGATCACGCAGGCGATCAGGCAGGCGAGACCGTACAGGGCGATCAGCGCCCCGCCGCCCATCATGCCCATGCCCTTGCCGGCCTGCTTGGCCTTGCTGGTCATTTCCAGCTGCGCTAGCTTCAGTTCGTCCCGCATCAGCACCGAGACTTGCTCGGTGACCGACTTGACGAGATCTCCCGTGGAACGCTCTTGAGCCGTCCGGCCCGCAGCGTCCATGTGACTCATGGTTCCGTCCTCCATCAGAATGTGATAGTTGGACGCGCTACCCATGACGTTGCTTTACTAACGTTGTCCCCCGCGCGGAGGTCGTTTTAAGGCGTCGCGCTAACGGGCGGGAGGTGTTTCCTGGTCCGGGCGGGCGGCCTCGCGCAGGGCGCGGTAGAGGACCTGGGGATCACCGAGGCGGTGCCGCAGTTCACGTTCCAGGCCCGCGATCGGGTACAGGTTCTGCGGGGCGCGCGAGTCCTTGTAGGGGGAAGAAGCGAACTTGCCCAGGCAGCGCTGGCTGAGCCCGGCGAGCCTGGTGACTTCGGCGACGGGCAGGTCGGCCGGGCACTCGATGCGCACCACGCCCGACCACGGTGCGCCCTTCGGGCCGGGCAGGCGCAGGTACCAGCTGTGCCGGTCCCAGCTGGTCCCCATGTGGAAGGCGGGGGTGCGCTGGCCAGGGGTGAGGGCACCGACGATGGCGTTGAGCTCGGGCGGCAGGTACGTGGCGTGATGCGACTTGATGTAGCCAAGCGCGCGCTCCAGGTGCTGGCGGCCAAGCAACGGGCCGTCGACGATGAGCAGGTCGCTGGTGCTTTGCGTGGGGTGCCTGCCGGGTGCCGTGGCGGCGTTGCCCGCCCCGTCGCGCGCCGCCTTGGCGACCTCGACCTCCACCGCGGCGAGCCGGCGCTGCAGCGACGCGGAAAGCGCCGCCATGACGGGCGCGCCGGCCTTCTTGATCGTCACGTGAAACGCCTTGTAGCCGCCTGCCCTGGTGAGGATGTCGCTCGCATTCGGGGCCACCGAGAACAGGCCGCGGCCGGACTGCAGCGCCACCAAGTGCGCACCCGCGGCGCAGCAGCAGACCGCCCCGGCCGCGTACGAGGCGCACAGGGCCGCCGTCGCCTCGGTCGCCGCGCCGCTCGCGGGAACGTCATCGGGCTGGACCTCGCCAGTCGTCGCGTCGACAGCCCGGCCCCCGGCCGCCCCGGCGGCGCCGTCGATCCAGAGCTGTGCCTCGACGCGGCGCACGCCGTCGACAAACAGCAGCGCCTCGGGAACGGGGCCTGTGCTGTCGGGGTCGATCGGGCGCCAGCGCTCGGCGGGTATCTCTACGCTCGCGTCGATCCTGGCGGTGGACTCCGCGAGCTGCCCTTCCAGTTCGAGGCTGGCCCCGTAGCTGGGGTCCCAGCCGTCCACGCTGAACGTCATGCCGCGCTGGGCGAACCCCGCCGCGCTGGGGCTGACATGACTGGCGCGTGTCATCGCTCCTCCGATTCCGCCGCTTCCGGCGCTGGCAGCCCCTCACGGGTGATGGTCGAGGTTCTGGCGTTCCTGGTGACCCGGAACCGGACGGGCACCCGCTCGGCGAGCTCGGCGACGTGCGTGACCACGCCGACCATCCGGTCGCCCTGGGCCAGGGCCTCGAGCGTGGTGGCCACGACCTCCAGGGTCTCGGCGTCCAGGGTGCCGAAGCCCTCGTCGAGGAAGATCGAGTCCAGGCGGGCCGCGCCCGCCGCGGCGAGTGCGGAGATCTGCGACGACAGGGCGAGCGCCAGGGCCAGCGACGCCTGGAAGGTCTCGCCGCCGGACAGGGTCCGCACCGAGCGGCGGGCATCGGCATCGGTGTGGTCGATGACATACAGGTCGCCCTTGTCGTGGGTGAGGTCGAACTGGCCGGCCGACAGCGCCGCAAGGGTCTGCGATGCGGCCGTGACCAGGTCGTCGAGGGCCTCGCTGACCAGCCACTGCGGGAACTGCCGAGCCTGCAGGAGCTGGCCCACCAGGTGCGCGACCTGCTGTTCCTCCTGGGCGGACCGCTGCTTGGCCGCCAGGTCGGCGGCGTGGGCGCGGCGTTCCCGCACCCGCCGGGTGATCGCCCTGGCCCCTTCGAGCGCACCCGCCACGGCGGTGGCGGCCGCGTCGGCGGCCTTGTCGGGGCCGAGGTCGATCCCGGCGGCGGCCAGGTCAGCGCTCAGCTGGCCGGCCAGCTCGCCGATGCCCGTGCGGGCGGCGGCCACGTCGCGGGCGGCGACCTCCGCCTCCTGCTCCCGGGCCTTCGCCTGGGCGGCGGCCCAGGCGACCAGCTCGGTCCAGCCGTCGAGGAGGCCCCGCTGGTCGAGTGCGGGCGCACCGAGGGCGACTACGCGGTCGCGGGCGGCCGACAGCTGGCCGCGCGCTTCACGTTCGCCCCGTTCCAGCGCGGCGACGGCCGCCTCGCCTTTCGTCCGTGCGGCACGCGCCGCGCGCAGGTCCGCTTCGGCCTGGGCGGCGGCCGCCTCAAGCTGGTCCCGCAGGGTCAGCTGCGCGGTGAGCTCCGCGTCGCCTGGGGCGTCCTGCAGCAGTTCGTCGAGTTCAGCGACGCGGGCGGTGACCTGGCTCAGCTCGACCCGGGCCCGCTGGTCGTCTTCCGACGCGGTCTTGGCCCCGGCGCGCAGCCGGACGAGGGCGCGTTCAGTCTCGCTGAACGCCTCCGTGAACTGCTTGTGCTGGTCAGCGGCGGCCGCGGCCGCTTCGCGGGCCTGACGCAGTGCCTGCGACCGCGCCTGCGCCTGCTCCGCCGCCCACCGGGCCATCGCGGCCCACGCGTCGGCTAGGCCCGTGCCGTCCACCGCCGGTGCC
>Ga0134126_10009201_pt1 | contig 12452 bp, 11 predicted proteins | sample KB31752_FD_96881 | JGI IMG/M metagenome (GOLD analysis project Ga0134126, IMG submission 96881) | Terrestrial soil microbial communities with excess Nitrogen fertilizer from Kellogg Biological Station, Michigan, USA - KB3-175-2 | ecosystem: Environmental > Terrestrial > Soil > Unclassified ...
GCCGCCGCCAGGCCGGTCACCGGGTCGGAGAGCGCGTCGCCGGCGAAGCGCGGCTCGCCCTTCGTGGTCCAGCGCACCAGCCCCCCGGCCGCGGCGGTGTCGTCGCCGAAGCCTACGCGCTGGCCCGCATCGCCGGTCCAGCCGTATCCGGTGATCGCTACCCAGGTGAGCGACGGATTGGCCGCGAACACGCCCGCCGGCTCGATCCCCAGCCCGGCGAAGGCGCGTGGCCGGGCGCTGGTGATCACCACGTTGGCGGCGGCGAACGCGTCCCGCAGCCGGGCGCGATCAGCGGCGGCTGCGAAGTCTAGCTGCAGCTCGCCTTTCTGTCCGTTCAGGCGGCGGAAGAACTCGGGCATCGAGTCGCGGGTTGGATCGGGGCGCCCGAGGCTCTCGATCTTGGTCACCTCGGCGCCCATCGCCGCCAGCACCGCACCGCAGAGCGGCCCGGCCCACAGCGCAGAAAGGTCGACGACGCGCAACGGGCCACGCCGACCGCCGCGCCGAGCCGCGCCCATCCTGAGGGCTAACGGCGCGAGGCGGTCGGCGCTTGCCTCGCCGACCCGTCCCGCCGGCAGGCCGAGCAGGGCGGCGCCCTCGATCAGGTCCGCGGTCGAACGCCGCCGCGCCGCGCGCGCCAGCGCCGCCCACGGATCTTCGCCGGGGTCCGCGCCCACCCACGCCGGGATCAGCTCGCGGTCGTCGTCGCGGGCGAGGTTGACGGCGATCCAGCCGTCCGCGGCACGAATTAAGCCGCAGGCGCGGTTGGCGGAGAAGCGTCCGGGCGCATGCAGCTTCAGCTGCCCGCGCCGGTCTGTCCCGCCGATCGCGGCCACGTCGACCCGCCGGCCGAGCTCGACCGTCAGCCGCGCGATGTCGGCCGACAGAGCCTCCAGCGCCGGCGCGATGAGGCTCACGGCGTTTCCTCGGCGTCGACCAGCCCCCAGGCCAGCGCGGTGGCAAGGTCGACGTCGGCGCCGGAGATCGCCATCCAGGCGGCGCGATGACGGCCGACACGGCGCGGGATCGAGGCGGTGCCGCCGGCGCCGGGGATCAGCCCCATCGACACCTCCGGCAGCCGGAAGAAGCTCCCCGGCGCCGCGGTCACGCGCGCAGCCGCTGCCGGAACCTCGATCCCGGCCCCGACGCAGGCGCCGTGCAGCCGCGCGGTGATCCGGTCGCCCAGCCTGTGGACCAGCGCCGCCGGCGAGCGCAGCGCGCGGATCAGGTGCGCGCGGCCGACGTCCGCGGCCTGGCCGAACTCGTCGAGGTCGCCGCCTGCGCTGAACGCTGGCCCATCGCCGCTCAGCACCACGCTCGGCGCGTCCGGGTGCTCCAGCGCGAACGCCAGCGCCTCCGCCAGCGCGTCCCGCATCGCCGCGTCGAACGCATTGCGCCGGGCCGGCCGATTGAGGCGCACCCGCAGCGTCCTGCCGACGTCCTCGATCAACACGCGCGGCGCGTCGGCTTCAGGCGGCCGCCGGGCCGGCGTTTCGGCGCGCCAGGATCGGAAGCCGCCGGACGCCAGCAGCATCGAGTAGGCGAGCGATTCCAGCGCCAGCGCGTCCTTGAACGACAGATGCAGCGTGGCGCGCAGCACCTGCGCGGCGACCGTGGCGGCGACCGGCTGACGTCTGACGGCGTCCTGCAGACGCGCCACGGCGCCGTCGAGGTCGTCGACACGCACCCACGGCGCCGCCGCGTCGGGCGCGCTCGTCAGCAGGATATCGAACGCCTCGGGCGCCGTGATCGTAGGCGCGCCATGCCGGTCGACCCCGGCGCAAACCACGCCAGGGCCCGGGTCGGACCATCGCACCCCCGGTCCGAGCTCGATGACGGCGATCCCGGCGCCGCCGAGCTCGATCAGGTCGGCCAGCACCGGATCGTCTGGTTCGGCGTCCGGCGCGCCGGCCATGCCGTGCCGCCGCCGATCAGGCCGCCGCGCTCGGCTGGGCGGCGGCGAGCTCGGCCTTCAGCTGGCGGCGCAGCAGCTTGCCGGTGTCGTTGTAGGGCAGCGCCTCACGGAAGCTCCATACCTCGGGCGTCTTGGTCGAGCGCAGGCGCGCCCTCACCCAGTCGGCCAGCTCGCCCTCGGTCGGCTGGCCGTTCTTGGCCACCAGCGCGCAGGCGACCTTCTCGCCCCACTCGTTGTCCGGCACGCCGAACACGGCGACATCGGCCACCTGCGGGTGCGTTCGCAGCACGTCCTCGATCTCGCCGGGCGAGATGTTCTCGCCGCCGCGCACGATCACGTCGTCGAGCCGGCCTTCCACGAACAGGTAGCCGTCGTCGTCGAGCCAGCCGGCGTCGTTGGTGGCGAACCAGCCGTCGTCCTGCAGCACCTTCTTGTGCAGGTATTCGCCGCTGATCTGCTCGCCGCGCACATAGACCTCGCCCGACTTGCCGGGGCCCAGAACCACGCCGTCGGGATCGCGGATCTCCAGCTCCAGCGAGGGTAGCGGGCGGCCGACCGAACCCAGGCGGCGGCGCACGGCCGGATCGTCGGAGGCGATCGCGGCGCGGTGGTCGTCGGCGGTCAAGACGGCGATCGTCGAGCTGGTCTCGGTGAGGCCGTAGGCGTTCACGAAGTCGACGCCCGGGAGCAGCCTCAGCGCCTTCTCGATCACCGGCTCGGGCATCCGCCCGCCGCCATAGGAGAGGGCGCGCAGCGCCGGCAGGCTCTCGCCGCGCTTTTCCAGCACGTCGAGGATCCGGCCCAGCATGGTGGGCACCACCATCGCGTGGGTGACGTTCTCGCGGGCGGCCAGGTCGACCCAATCCTCCGGCGTAAAGGTGGGCAGGTAGACGGTGCGCCGGCCGCCGTAGACGGATGTCAGGATCGCGGCGATGCCGGCGATATGGTAGGGCGGCACCGAGACCAGCGTCGCCTCGTCCTCCTCGGCGTGCATGAACTCGACGGTCGAGATCACGTAGGACGCCAGGTGCCGGTGGCGCAGCACCGCCACCTTCGGATCGCCGGTGGTGCCGCTGGTGAACAGCAGCACGGCGATGTCTCGGTCCGGCTCCGGATGCTCGTTGTCGCGGTTGGCGGGATCGACGGTCGCCGCCTCGAACGCGCTGCGCGGCTCGATGATCACGCCTTCGACACCCGCGACGCGGGCCAGCATGTCGTCGTCGACGATGGCCAGCGAGGGCGCGGTGCGCGCCAGCAGACGGCGCAGCTCGGCATCGGGCAGCCGGTAGTTCAGTGGCGCGAACGGGCGCCCGGTCTCGGCGGCGGCGAAGAGGGCGGTCGGCAGCGCCGGGCCGTTCAGGCCGACGAACACCACGTTGGCGGCCGCAAAGCCACGCACCCAGTGGCCGCCGGCGCGGGCGCGCGCGGCGAGCTCGTCATAGCTGACGCCGCCATCGATCGAGCCCGTCGCGATGCGGTCGCCCAGCGCGCCGGCCGCCATCTCCAGCAGGAGGGCCGTATGCATGGCGCGCTAGTCCGAAGCGGGAAGCTTCTTGGCTTCCTTCGCGCCGATCGGCCGGCCGTCCAGCGACAGCGAGCCCTTGCCGCCCTTGGTGCAGAGCACTTCCAGGCCGGTCACGTCGTCGGCGAACCGCTTGCCGGGCTGGGTGCCACCCGCGTGGTCGGCCGACACCGCCAGTCCGGCCGGCTTGGCGTCGGCGTGCGCCACCATCGGATGGCCGCCGCATTCGAGCGCGATGTCGCCCGCCGTCGCACGCACGACCACCACTTCGGTGTCGCAGACGGCGCTCTTCCAACGCGATCCCGGTTTCAACTCCATATCGACTCCACTCCTTCCCCGGCCCCTCCGGCCTGACGTCGCTGGCGCGCCTTCTTGTGTCTTTCGACAGCGTGCGGGCGCTCTCTCACCGCCGTCTCTCAAGGTGCGATAATTCATTCCGCGCCGCGCGTCGATGAGCAACGGCGCCCACAGTCGCGCCCTGGCGGTCATCTGCCGTCTGAGTGGACGCGCGCGTTCGGCCCGATCTGCAAAGTCGTTACAAGAGCTCCATCTCAAGTAACAGTGTATTGCGGAGGCCTGGGCTCAGGTGTTTCTGCCGGTGCGCTGCGGCTGCGGGTGGGCAAACAAGCAATCGTAGGGAAAGACCATGCCTGAGGTTGACTCAGACAAGCTCAACAACCTGGTAGGGAAGATGTTGGGCGATCTCGGGGGCGCGTTCAGCGTGCCGACCGTGCGGATTGGACTGCGGCTCGGCCTGTTCGAAGCGCTCGCGCAAGGCGGGCCGATGACCGCGGCTGAACTCGCGGCGAAGAAAGGGCTCACGGCGCGCTACGTGCGCGAATGGGCGCTGGCGCAGGCGGCGAACGGCTACGTCGATTACGACGGCGCCAGCGACCGGTTCAGCCTTTCGCCGGAGCAGGCGATGATCTTCACGGTCAAGGACAGCCCGGTCTACATGGAAGGCGCCTTCGACATCGTCGCCGCGATGATCGAGGGCGAGCCGAAGGTGGAGCGCGCCTTCCGCGAAGGCGGCGGCGTCACCTGGGGCGACAGCGCCGGCTGCCTGTTCTGCGCGACCGGCGCCTTCTTCCGGCCGGGCTACGTCAACAGCATCGTCCAGGCTTGGCTGCCGGCGATCGATGGTGCGGTCGACAAGCTGAAGGCGGGGGCCAAGGTGGCCGACGTCGGCTGCGGCGTCGGCTTTTCGACACTGCTGATGGCGCAGGCGTTCCCGGCCAGCAGCTTCGTCGGCTACGACTTCCACGCCCCTTCGATCGAGCAGGCCAACGTCCACGCCGCCGGGCACGGCTTCGGCGACCGCGTGCGGTTCGAGACCGCGCCGGCAAAGGAGATCGCCGGCCGCGACTTCGACCTTGTGACCATGTTCGACTGCCTCCACGACATGGGCGACCCGCGCGGCTGCGCGGCGCACATGAAGAGCATCCTGAAGGCGGACGGCGCCTGGATGATCGTCGAGCCGGTCGCCCAGGACGACGCCGCCGCCAATGTCGCCAGCCCGGTCAGCCGCCTCTTCTACAACGCCTCCACGATGATCTGCGTCCCCACCTCGCTGGCGCAGGAAGTCGGCGCGGGGCTGGGCGCGCAGGCCGGCCAGAAGCGCATCGCCGAGCTGGTCACCGGCGCGGGCTTCTCCAGTGTCCGCCGCGCCACCGAAGGACCGTTCAACATGGTGCTGGAAGCGCGGCCATAAGCGTGGGGTGAAGATCGGGGGTGCGTGCTGGCGGCGGGGCGGTATCCTCGCCGCCAGCATGACTCGCTACGCTGAAGAACCGGCCGACGGCGACTCGCCCGCGACTGTGTTCGAGGCAGAGCTGGAGATCATCGGCATCAATCCGTTCGTCAGCGTGCCCGAGCCGGTGCTGGAGGCGATCTTCGCGGCGGCCGGCGTGCGCAAGGGGCCGATCGCCATCCGCGGCGAGATCAACGGCGCGGCTTATCAGCAGTCCCTGGTGCGCTACGCCGGCGCCTGGCGGCTCTATGTGAACACCGCGATGCTCAAGAACTCGCCGCGCCGCATCGGCGAGCGGGTGCATGTCAGCGTGGCCCACGATCCGGTCGGCCGCCCGGCGCCGGCGTCGGCCGAGTTCGACCGCGCGCTGGCGGCGAACCCGGCGGCGAGGGCGGTGTTCGACGCGCTGCCCCCGTCGCGCCGCCTGGAGATCCTCCGCTACATCGCCATGCTGAAGTCGCCCGTAAGCGTGGCGCGTAGCGTCGCTCGCGCCATCGCCTTCCTGAATGGCGAAGGCCGCTTCGTCGGCCGCGACAAGCCGTGAAGCGCGCTCGCCCGGGCGTACGCGCCAATGCGCGTACGCGGCTCGGGAGATAGCTCCTGTTGTCCAGCCGGGGACGGACCGCTGTCCGTTCGCGGGAGGAGGGCGAACGCCGGCCACCTGCCCGACCGGCGCGAACACGACTACCAGAGCGCCGACTCCCATCGATGCCCCGTGTCGGCCACAAGCGGGGAGCCGTGATACTCTCACCGCCCCCTGAGCTTGGCGGGACCGGCGGCCCGGATATGGGAGTAGATCGGCAGGACGATGGAAGCTCATCGACAACAGGGCCGGAGCCGCTCGGTAGTGTCCTCGGCGCCGCACGCCGCCGCAGCGGAAGGCGGCCACTCCGACCTTATCCGCATCATCGATGCCATCCGCCAGCCTCTGGTCCTGCTCGACGGTGAGTTGCGCGTCCTTCGTGTCAACCGCGCCTTCTCCCGCGCGTTCGTGGTCACGCCGGAGGCGTCAGTTGGCCGTCGCCTCGGCGAGGTCGGCGACCTTGGCCTCGCCGGACCCGCGCTCGACAGCTTCTTTGGTCTGCTTCGAGACGAGGACGTCGCCGTCGCGGACTATGAGATCGAGATCGAATTGCCGACTATCGGCACACGCGTCCTGCTGCTGAATGCCGAGGTGGTCCGCGGGGAACCTGAGGCAACCTCCGAGATCGTGGTGACGATCGAAGACGTCACCGAGCGTCGGCATGCTGAGACGGCGTTGAAGAGCGCCAAGTGGCACGCGGAACGGGCCAATCTCAGCAAATCGCGCTTCCTAGCAGCCGCCAGCCACGACCTGCGGCAACCGTTGCAGACTCTCAGCCTGGTTCGCGAGATCCTGGCGAAGAAGATCAAGGAAAGAGACGAAGAAGTCGCCTTGAAACTTGTCGCTCAGCTCAACGAGACTGCAACCTCTCTGTTGGGCATGTTGGACACGCTCCTCGACATCAACCAGATCGAGGCCGGGATCGTCCAGGCAGAAAAGGCAGTTTTCCCGATCAACGACCTGCTGGAGCGGTTGGCGGCCGAATTCTCCTACCACGCGCAGGCGCATGGCCTTCTCTGGCGCGTGGTTCCTTGCCGGCTGAGCATTTGGAGCGATCCACGCTTACTCGAGCAGATGATCCGCAACCTGCTCTCGAACGCAGTGAAATACACCGAGCGCGGCAAGATTCTGCTCGGTTGCCGGCGGCGCGGCGGCATGCTCCGCATCGAGGTTTGGGACACCGGCGCCGGCATCCCCGAGGAACAGATGCAGGCGATCTTCGAGGAGTTCCATCAACTCGACAATCCTGCTCGCGACCGCATGCGCGGCTTCGGCCTCGGTTTGTCCATCGTCCAACGTCTGGGCGAGTTGCTGGGCCATCCGGTTGAAGTCCAATCGCGCCTGGGCACGGGATCGGCGTTCAGCGTCGAGGCGCCACTCGCACGCGCACAACCCGAAGCGTTGCCTCATCAACGCCGACGGGGTCCGCTGCCAAGCGCAGGCTACGACTCCACGATTCTGGTCATCGAAGATGATCCGGCGGTGCGCGAGATGCTCGCGCTTCTGTTTGCGAGCGAGGGTTATCGCACCGCGGCGGCTGAGGACGGCGGACAAGCGCTGGCGATGGCGCGGGAGGGGATGGGGCCCGATCTTGTCGTCGCAGACTACAGGCTGCCCAAAGGCGTCACGGGCCTCCAGGTCGTCGCCGGCGTGCGCGAGGCCATCGGCCGCGAGATTCCCGCCGTCATTCTGACTGGGGATGTCTCGACCGACGCCATGCGCCAGATCGCCCGGGGACGCTGCGCGCAACGCAACAAGCCAGTCAGGGCAGAAGAGTTGACCCACTTGATCCAGTCGCTTCTCGCCGAATCGAAGCAACCGCCAGTCCGAATTGACTCGCGACAACGGGGCGAGACGAAAGCCGACGTGCGACAGCCGACCATCTTCGTCGTTGACGATGATGAGTCCGTGCGCGAGGCGATGCGCGGCCTGCTCCAGGACGAGGGCTGGTCCGTCGAGGTCTACTCGAGCGGCGAGGCGTTCCTCGACGCCTATCGGCCCGACCGCAAGGGATGCCTCGTGCTCGATGCCCGGATGCCGCACATGAGTGGGGTCGAACTGGTGGACCGACTCAAGATCGAGGAGGGTGGACCGCCGGTCGTCATGGTCACCGGCCAAGCCGACATACGACTTGCGGTTCGCGCGATGAAAGCTGGCGCCATCGCCTTTCTCGAGAAGCCCGTTCAATACGATGAACTCGTCGTCACGATCGAGCGGGCTCTGGAACTGGCGCGAGATTCGGCCGCGCTATCAGCGTTGCGCGAGGAGGCTGCGAGGCGGATCGCCGGCCTGACCTCACGCGAGCGCCAAGTCGTGGAAATGGTTGTCGAAGGCAATCCAAACAAGCAAATCGCTTACGTCCTCGGCATCGCCCAAAGAACCGTCGAGTCTCATCGAGCCACCGCCATGAGGAAGCTCGGCGCGCGGACGCTTTCCGAGCTGATCCACCTCACAATCATCAGCTCGTCGCACGACGCGTAACGGGTGGCGTCGGCGCCGCTCGGGAGGACGAACAGTTCAGCCCTCCGTAGTTTCCGAGCCTACTGCCGATTTGTCCGCACCCTAGGATGCCAGCCGCTGAGATTGGGAGTGTGCCGCTCCCAGTCTGAAAGGAGCGGCGCCGTGCCCATCTTGTCTCTCTATATCATCCCGATTGTCCTGCTCGTCGTGGCCCTCACTCTGATCATGGCGGCGGTGAAGATCCTGCGCGAGTATGAGAGAGCCGTAGTCTTCACTCTGGGGCGCTTTCAGCAGGTCAAGGGCCCCGGACTGGTGCTGTTGATTCCCTTCGTGCAGGAAATGGTGCGCGTCGATCTGCGCATCCAGGTCATCGAGATACCGACCCAGGACGTGATCTCTCGCGACAATGTCTCGATGAAGGTCGACGCCGTGCTCTACTTCAACGTCGTCGATGCCGAACGCGCCGTCATTCAGGTGCAGGACTATCTTCCCGCCACCAACATGCTCGCCCAGACGACCCTGCGCGCGGTGCTGGGACAGCATGAACTGGACGAGATGCTTTCCGAGCGCAAGAAGCTCAGCACCGACGTCCAGAGCATCCTAGACACCCAGACCGAAACCTGGGGGATCAAGGTGAGCAATGTCGAAATCAGGACCGTCGAGCTCACCGACAACATGGTGCGCGCCATCGCCAAGCAGGCGGAGGCCGAGCGGGATCGTCGCGCCAAGATCATCCATGCGGAAGCCGAGTTCCAGGCTTCGCAGACGCTCACCAACGCCGCCAAGATCCTCTCCAGCATCCCAGCGGCCATGCAGCTGCGCTACCTGCAGACACTGACCGAGATCGGCGCCGAGCAGAACTCTACCGTCGTCTTCCCGATGCCGATCGACATCATCACGCCGTTCCTCTCGATCCTCGAGCACGCCGACAAGGCGCCACGCGCCAACGGTGAAGCGCGTGTGGCGCACGAAAACGCCCCCTTGAGTGCGTGACCTATCCTGCGCGCCCGCGAGCAGCCGGCGCGCAGCCTTTCTCGTCGCTGGGGAAGCGGGCGATCTTCGAGGCTTCGACGCGGCGACGGCAACTTGCCGGCATCGCGCCTGGCCGGCACGTTATGCCTTTCTGGCGATAACGCGGCAGCGGGGTAGGCAGCCTCGTGACAATGTCGCTGGCGCCCGACCTCGATCGGCCGAAGCGGGAGACGGACGAACATGCCAAGACGCTTCAAAGTCGGCGATCACGTGACCTGGAACTCCGAGGCCGGACACGTCAGCGGCACAATCACGAAAGTACACACAAAGGACTTTGACTACAAAGGATACACGCACCACGCGAGCAAGGATGATCCGCAGTACGAAATCAAGAGCAGTAAAACGGACCACATCGCGATGCACAAAGGTTCAGCGCTGAAGAAGCAGCGGGACTGAGACCCTCGCCGCTCTGAAAGGGCGCAGCCTGGACGCTGCTGATTTTACGCCGTTCCTCGAAGCCGCGGTTGGGCGCTTCATGTCGATCATCGACCGCGGTGCGACACCGTAGTTTCCGAGTCTTCCAGGAGACGATCGCGAGCCGATAGTCTGTGGGCACAGCCGTTTCCGAGAGCTGTCGGCCCGCGCTTCCGACCCCGAGGGCTCAGGGGAAACGAGGCGGCGTGGTCGCTGCCGTGCGTCAACGCCCCGGGGCGGAAACCGTCAACGATGTGCCCGCCTGTCGGCACGGAGAGCACTATGCGGACCATCCGAATGAACAACGCGGGAGACGGTCGCCTGAGGTTTGTTTTTGAAGACGCAGTGCTGTCATTCAACCTGGTCGCCAGCCCGACGTTCGAGGACATCGCGCGGAGTTTGCGAACCCTGGCTCCGCGGCACGGCGAACTGGTCGCAATCGACCTTACCTTGGCCGTCCGGCCGGAGACATTGGGGTCTCAGGACACCGCCCCGCGAAATCTACAATCGGCTCCTCAGTCCCGTCCCACGGCCTACCGGCGCTGCAGAGACGTACTGGCAGTCCTGGAGACGCTGGGATGAGCGCAACAGCCATGAAGCTCAGCGGCCCGGATCTCTCCCAAGGAGTCGAGCTTTCAGCGATCCCTGACGGCGCCATGCTGCTTGGACACGTCGGCGAGGAGCCGGTGATTATTGCGCGCCGGGGCGACGAACTGTTCGCGATTGGCGCTATCTGCACGCACTACGGCGCCCCGCTCGAGCAGGGGCTATTGGTGGGCGATACCGTTCGGTGTCCTTGGCATCATGCCTGTTTCAGCCTGCGCACCGGTGAGGCGCTCCGTGCGCCGGCGCTGGACCCGGTTTCCTGTTGGCGGGTGGAAGCCGTGCGTGATGTGGCCCGTCAGTTCACGCCAGTCGAGACGCCCGTAGGCGCCGTCTTCGTTCGAGAAAAGCTGCAACGAGTCGCTCCGCGTTCGATTCCGGCAGCCGGTGGCGTACCTGAGTCGGTCGTCATCGTCGGTGGCGGCGCGGCGGGCAACGCCGCAGCTGAAACGCTACGTCGCGAGGGCTACGCCGGCGCCATCACCATGCTGAGCGCGGATGAATGCTTGCCTTGCGATCGACCTAACCTGTCGAAGGGCTATCTCGCTGGCGCCGCATCGGACGAGTCGAATCTCCTCAGGCCAGCGAAATTCTACAGCGCTCATGGAATCGATCTGAAGCTGCGCGCGCGCGTCGCCGCGATTGACGTCGGGAACAGGCAGGTCAAGCTTGCCGACGGCAGCCGGCTCGCCTTTGGCGCGTTGCTTCTCGCGACGGGCGCGGATCCGGTGCGGCTCGAGGTTCCTGGGGGCGACCTCCCTCACGTACACTACCTGCGTACGCTCAATGACAGTCGCGCGCTCGTCGCCAAGGCTTTGGCGTCGCGGCGAGCCGTGGTGATCGGCGCGAGTTTCATCGGGCTCGAGGTGGCGGCATCGCTCCGCGCCCGGGATATCGACGTGCATGTGGTGGCGCCCGAGCAGATCCCCATGGAGAAAGTCCTGGGACCTGACGTGGGGAACTTCGTCCGCAAACTCCACCAGGACCACGGCGTCACGTTCCATCTCGGCACGACAGCCGCCTCGATAGACCCGCGAAGCGTGACGCTGAAGAACGGCGAAATCCTTCCGGCCGACCTCGTCGTTGTCGGCATCGGGGTGCGGCCGGCGTTGTCCTTGGCGCAAGACGCGGGATTGGCGATCGATCGTGGCGTCAGCGTGGATGACCACCTCGAGACAAGCGTCCCGGGTATCTTCGCGGCCGGCGACATCGCTCGCTGGCCGGACCGGCTCACCGGCGAGAAGATCCGCGTCGAACACTTCGTGGTGGCCGAGCGCCAGGGACAGAGCGCGGCGCGCAACATGATCGGCCGCCGGGAAGTCTTCGACGCGGTCCCGTTTTTCTGGACCGAGCAATATGACCTTGGCGTCGCCTATGTCGGACACGCCGAACGATGGGACACGGTTGAGATCGACGGAGGCCTCGAGGCGCGCGACTGCGCGATAACCTATCGACGCGGCGGCAAGAAGCTGGCGGTCGCGACGATCCACCGGGATCTCGCAGGCCTCCGAAACGAGGTCGAATTCGAAAGAGCGATGGCCACGAGAGGCAAGCCTTCCGTCGCCACGGTGGAAGCGGCTGGCGCGTTGATCTCGGAGCGACGCTGATGACCACGAAAATCGCGGCGTCGAAGGTCAAACTGAAACGAGCGTACGAGCCGCCCGCGGCGGCGGATGGCGCTCGGATATTGGTCGATCGGCTATGGCCGCGCGGGGTCAGCAAGGCGGACGCGGCCATCGATCAATGGATCAAGCAGATCGCGCCCAGCACCGCGTTGCGTAAGTGGTTTGGCCACGATCCTGCCCGCTGGCAGGAATTTCGCCGCCGCTACGCCATTGAGCTCCGCGACCATCCCGCGGAACTCAGCACGTTACGCGCGTTGGCAAGGCAAGGGCCGGTCACGCTCGTCTACTCCGCTCACGACGAGGTTCACAACGACGCCGTTGCGCTGAGAGCTTTTCTCTTGGGACGAGCGGCAAACCGCAAGCCCGAGACGGCTCGTGGTTGAGCCAGGACGCTTGATGGTTTGCACGCCGGATCTGGCCGGCGAAGAGGGAGGTCGGTCCCCATGACGGACTCGGTGAAGATCACCCTGCCGCCGCATGATCGCCTCGCGTCGACCCTGAGCGCCGCTGACGATCGCATCGTCCTGAGCGACTGGCTGCCTCCACAA
>Ga0134126_10009202_pt1 | contig 12451 bp, 8 predicted proteins | sample KB31752_FD_96881 | JGI IMG/M metagenome (GOLD analysis project Ga0134126, IMG submission 96881) | Terrestrial soil microbial communities with excess Nitrogen fertilizer from Kellogg Biological Station, Michigan, USA - KB3-175-2 | ecosystem: Environmental > Terrestrial > Soil > Unclassified ...
GACTGGCGGCGACACCGCCGACGACCACGAGCGAGGATGACGGGAACTGCCGCAGCGCACTGCGGGACTTCGAGACGAGCACGTCGATGCAGGCGTCAACAAACGAAGCGGCCACATCTTCGTGTGGCGTGTCGGGATTAGCGACGATATAACGATCCACGGCCGACTTGAGACCAGAAAAAGAAAAATCGAGGCCACGCCGGTAAAGCGGCCTCGGGAATGGAATAGCCGGTCTGCCGGTCAAGGCTAGCTTGTCAACGACCGGGCCGCCAGGATATCCGAGGCCAAGCATTCGCGCTACTTTATCATAAGCCTCGCCGACTGAGTCATCGATCGTCGAGCCAATCAGCTCGATATTGATCGGATCTGTCATCCTGGCTAGCAGAGTATGTCCACCCGATACCAGTAGAACCATTGCCGGAAATGTTACTCTGCGTTCCTCGAGATCGGCGCTCCTGAGGTGGCCACGCAGATGGTTAACACCAAATACGGGGATGTCCCACCCGTGGCCGAGGCCGCACGCCGTGTTGAGTCCAACTAGCAACGAGCCGATAAGACCCGGGCCGCGCGTCACGCCTATCGCACGCAATTCATCCGGCCTGATAGCAGCGGTCTCAAGCACCTGCTGAACGGTTGGTATAATTTTCTCGACATGCGCCCTGCCGGCGAGTTCTGGATATACACCGCCATAATTCGAGTGCAACTCCGCTTGCGACGCGACGCACGCGGCGGCGACGACACCATCCCGGTCAACCAAGGCAACGGCGGTGTCGTCACACGACGTCTCGATTCCAAGGACTAGATCGCCGGTCACTGGAGAATCGCCTCAATCTCCTCGCTGGGGACGACGCCAACTCGCTCCACAACCGGGGGGATGAGTCGGCAGTTGACTAGGGTTGAAGGGACGATATCGCGAAAGCCGTCGTCTATCACCAGGTCGGGCTCCGCGCGAAGACTGGCAAGGATTTCTGGCACGGACTCGTGCGTCTCTTCTGCATGCAGGTTAGCGCTAGTCGCGAGCAACGGGCCCACAGCTTTGATGATCGCGAGCAGCCGTTCGTCGTCAGGCACACGCACTGCTACCTCTGCGCGCCCGTGCAGCCAAGGCACTGCTTTGGTCGCGTCCATTTCGAGCGCGAGCGTAAGCGGGCCAGGAACGTACCTGGAAGCCAGAAGTCTCTCCGCCGCGGTACTTATCACAGCTCCCAGACTGACTGCGTCCGCTTGCGCGGAGATCAGCACAGGAAGATTCCTCGACCTTGGCCGTCCCTTCATCTGAAAGAGTCGATCGATCGAAGCGTCCCGTCCAGGTAGCACGGCTAGGCCGTAAACAGTATCGGTCGGCACCAAGATAACGCCTCCCGCCTGGAGGCACGATACCGCTTCCGCGACCTGAGCTTGGAGATCACTCACATATCTCACCTCCATGGACTACTTGGGCAGGCCCTGATGGAACTCTGTCGCAGCTTCGGTGAGCGGCACGGCCAAAGCGGTCGGCTGACGCGGCTCCTGGTCGGAGTCGGTCAGGATCCGATACAGCGTTAGGACGCTTGGCGTCTCTACACCGGTAACGAGTACCTGAGTCTCCGGCAAGACGTCGCTCACAGTCGAGCTATAAGCGCCGGCCACACAAACTGCCGGAGCGCTACCGGCGAGTTCTTCGATCACTTGGCTGCGCTGACCGAATCGCAACGTCGGCGGTCCGAGTTGCGTGAAGAGGCCCGCATAGACGTTGCCGGCCGCCGCTTTTCTCATGCATATGACCGGAAGATCGCGACTGGACAGCACTTCAGCCGCCATCAGCTCAAGTGAACTTAGGCTGTAGATAGGTACACCAAGACTGAATGCAAGACCATTCGCATAAGCGACGCCGGCGCGTACCGACGACAGACTGCCAGGACCGACGTCGATACCAATTCTACTGATATCACGTAGCTTTGCGCCGGTCTCCGCGATCAGCGAAGCGGTGAGCTCGCCGATGCTCTGGAAGGATGGATGATCGTGCATGCATTCACCGTGTGCGAGTATTTCGGACCTAGTGCCAATCACCACGCCGTAGTTTGGTGAAGAAGTCTCGATGGCGAGCGTAAGCGACATATGTGTTTCCTCTGCCGGCTTAAACTATCGCCGCGCTCACTGACAACGCGTTAACAACATTGGTCATACGGTCGCAGTTGGCACTAATGTTCAGGACACGGAGATCTGGCGCGCTTGCATCGTGCAGGAATTCTATAGTCAGCGCACACGGAAAGTCCTCGGTAACTTTATCTCCCCACTCAATGAGGGTGATGGAGCTTTCCATATCTGCATCGAGGCCCAGGTCCCTGAATTCATGAATGCTGTCTAGGCGATAGGCATCTATATGGAGCACCTGTCCACGGCTGGTTGGATAGAATTGTGCCAGCATGAATGTCGGGCTGGTCACGATGGCAGAGGATTCAAGCGCGCTGACGAAGGCCTTGACAAAGGTAGTCTTGCCCGTCGCCAGACCGCCCTGCAATAGCACGACATCACCTGCACCCAGGTTGTCGGCGACAGCCTGGGCGACCGCATTGGTGCCGTTGACACCTTTAGTGCTTATGGTTAGAAATTCCAGCAAATTATCTCCACGGGTTCTCTTCAGTCGCGCGAGCGGGAGTCAATCGCCTTGGTAATTCGGGACTCGCGACTCAGCACCCGAGAAGCTCCTTAGTCTACACTCTGACCGCGATGCGGTGAGCGTCACGAGCTAGCTAGAGCTGCCAGGGCACGATCAAGAACGCCGGTCATGACGGCGATCGCGACTGGGTGAGCCGCCCCGGCCAGATCAATGACCGCGCAGGCCAAGGACGCCGAATCGATCCGCACAAGCAGCCAGTCCATCCCGGCGACTTGCCGCACAGCCGCCGACGCGTCGCGCGGGTCGGCCGCGGGGCCAGCGCACGACGCGATCGCCATGGCTTTCGCCCAGCCGGCGGTCCTGGCCGCGCCCGTTCCCAAGGCCCGCTGGTCCTCGAGCGCCTCGAGCGCCTCGAGCCAGCGCTGCGCGCGCTCGGCGGTGCCGCCCCTGCGGCCAGCCTGCTTGGCGGTTCGCCAGCCGCAGGCCGCCTGCCCGTCGGCGCGGACTCGCAAGACCAGTCCTGGCGGCCCGCCGTCGGAGGACGCCCGAACCCATCCATCAGTACTTCGCTGGCTCAGAACCGTCGAGCGGCGATCGAGCCTGACCCGCAAGCCGGGCGCAAGGCCAAGCTCGGACGCGGCCCGCTCGATGAGGCATCCGGCCAGCGCGACCGGCCACGGGCCGGTGCGCGGCAGCGGACCCGCATCGCGCATCGCTAGCCCGCGGAAGCAGGCGAGAAGCTGGCCTTGGCTGTCGACGGCGTCGACGTCCCAGACGATCTCCGCCTGGCTGGTGGTCACGTCCGCCTCGCCTGGCTCCCGGTCATCCGCCCGCTGCCTTGGCACTAGCGCGCTCGCGACTGGCCGGCTGACCTGGGTTGCGTGTAGCTGAACGACCCCGCTCCCGCGCAAGCCGGTGAAGGTAGCTGAGGCCGCACCCGCGAACAGCATCCGCCGGTGCGGCAGGCAGGCCTGCGCGAGCTGGAGCGCCGCGTCGGTCATCGCCGGGCTGCCGAGCAACAGCTCAGGCACGTGTGCTGCCGCGGGGAACCACGGCTCATCGGCGAGGTCGAGAGCCCCTGTGGCGGATTGAGATCCGGCGAACCGCACCGCGGACAGGCGCCTGAACCGGCCGGCCTGGAAGCAGACCGGCCCGTACAGCTCATTGGCCTTGATGACGCCGGTCACCTGCGCGCAGGCACCGTGATCGCCGGACAGTGCGAGGTCCGCGCGCCGGAACGTCGCGCGGACGTGGTCGACGGCGAACCCCGTGCTGTCGCACCGCAGGACGACGGTGACCGCGTCGCCAGCCGCGAGCGCGCAGAGCCTGATCACCGCCGCTGGCTGCTGCCGGGGCAGCTCGATCGGGGCGGCCATCGACACCGCGGTCGCCGACCGCAGGGGCGCGCCAGCCAGTGCCGACGCCGCCTGAGCCATCGCTTCGATCGCGATCGTCGGCGGCAGCAGGGGTGCGTCGACCACGTAGTCCGTCAGGTATGGATCGGTCGTGGCGTCCACGGTGGCTTCGGCGATCAGTTCGACGCCCGGGTAGTGCACAAGCACCCGCTCGATGAACCGGCCGGTCAGGCTGGGATCGGTCGCGCTGGTGAGCGCGACGGGCCTCGGCGCCCGCATGCCGACCCGGCCGTGCACAGCGAGCCTGACTGGCAGCCTGGCGGCGGCGCCAAGCACATTGAGCAGCAGCCTTGAGCCATCGGCGACTGGCATGGCCGCAGGCCAGTCGATGTGGAGTGGTCGGCAGCCGACACTGGCCGCGGCGAGTCTTTCACCATGATCGGCGACCATGCCAGCGGCCAGAGCCGCCATCGCATCCTCGCCAAGCCCGTAGCGGCCGGTGACCGACCCGAACGTAATGATGAACGCCAGGGCGCGATCGCGGCCGCGGGCGGCCGTTACGAGCTGATCTAGCAGCCTGGTCTCGCTGGCGACATGCGCACGCAGGTCGGCCGAGCTCAAGCTGGCGATGGCACGCGGCGGCGTGGGCCTGACCGCGTGAACGACGGCCGTCACCGGACCGAGCCTGCGCTCGATGCGGCGGACGGCGGCGTGGAGCGCCCCTGGGCTCGCCGGGTTGACGATCTCGTAGGTGATCGCGGCGCCAGCTTGCCTGAGCTGTTCGAGCGCCGTGATGACCGCGTCGTCGCGGCCCGGGTGGTCGCGGCCGACGAACGCGACGGCGGCACCGCAGCAGGCAAGCACCTGCGCGAGCGCCTGGCCGGCGGCACCAGCGCCCCGGCTGATCAGGACGACGTCGCCTTCGGCCAGCGGGAAGCTGCCTGGGCGCTCGGTCGCGGGCGCCATTACAAGTTCGCGCAGCGCTCCGTCGGCGTCGATCGTCAGCTCACGGTACTCGCCAGGCTCCGCGCCGAGCAGGCTGGCGGCGCGCAGGCCGACCTGGTCGAGTTCCGCGCGCACCGTCGTGATGCCAATCGCCGGATGCTCGGTGTGAAGGGCAGCCCAAAGCCCAGCCCATCCGGGGTGCGGGCTGACCGCGAGCAGCCGCCCGGTGCTGATCGCGTCTTGCGCGGCGAGCAAAGCGGCCTGCACTGCCCCGGCGTCGCTTGGCCGGCCGAGTAGCGCGAGCGTGCGGTCGGCGGCGGGCTCATGCGTGAAAAGCTCGTCGCGCGACGCATCGCACCCGCCGGTGTAGATCCGCCAAGGCCCGGAGGCGGCCGTCGCGATCGAGCCCACCGGCTCGATGGTCTGTTCGGCGTAGCAGCGGTACCACGGCGCCACGCCGGTCACTTAGGACTCTGGCTTGGCTGGTTTGGTCGCCGGCCGAGTGCGGCGCGCGCTCGCCGTCGGGCTGGTCGCTGCCGGCGGCGGACGTCGCGGGCGAGCCGGAGGCGGGGAAAGCGGTTCCTGGCTAGCCACCGGGACCTGGCTGGGTCGGGTTATGAAGATTGGCTCGCGCCAGATGTCGATGGGCCGGGCCCGGTTGCCCGCGTACAACCGGTTGGCCCTGGTCAGTGCGCCCGCCGCGAACAGCGCCGCCGCCGCGCGCGCAATAGACCGGCCACCGGCCAGGTCGCCGTCGATGGTGACCGCGGCGACCTGGCGGCGCCGGCCGGCACCCGGCCTGCCGGGATCGAGCTGGCCAATGGCCCGGGTGAGATCGCGATCGGGCTGAGACTGCAGCAGCAGGCTGGCGCCGCGGGCGCCGATACGCACGGCGGCTGCCAGCCGCTGGCACGCCGGGATCGCCGTGACGGTCTGGTCCGCCGCTGACCTGGCATCGAGCAACTCGGCGGTCAGGCTGGCGGCGATGTCGTCCGCGCTTGACAGCTCGTTGCCGGCGGTCCCTGATACAAGGCGGCAAATCGGCGTGCCGAAGGCGAATCCGGCGAACCCATCGATCGCGCTGCTCAGGTTGCCTGGCGCGGCCGTCGTCGACGCGGCGAGCGCGTCGGTGCGCAGGTAGTTCAGCGCCCGGGCGTGGGCCGCGCTGATGCTGCCGGCGAACACGAGGGCGACCAGTTCACCGAGACCGTGGCCCACGGCGGCGGTTGGCGGGGCGCCGAGTTCGTCGAGCCTGGTCAGGACGGCGAGCATGCGTTCCAGCTGGTGCTGCGCGGACTCGGCGGACTCGGCGGGCGCGGCGCGTCGGCCAGCCAGCAGCAGGGTCACCTTTCCTTCGGCATTGTCGGCAGCGAAGATCCCCGGTCGTGTGCTCACCACCTGGCCGGTCAGTCCCGGCAGCATGGTGATCGCCTCGCTGGCCAGCCTGGCAAGCTGCTCTTGCCTGCTCGCGACGATCCCCACCTTGACCCGGCCCTGATCGCCCGCTTCGACGGCAAGCTGACAGGCGAGGTCATGCAGCTGCGCGTCGGACAACCAGCGCGCCACGTCGGCGATCCTAGACAGCACCCCGGCCAGTGCCGCCCGGTCGGGTGCGTGCACAAGGAAGGCGAACGGCCTGTCAAAGCCGGCGTCAAAGTCAGCCGAAACCGCGGATAGCGTGCCCATGCGGAGGCCGCTGACGTCGGCGTCCGGAGTTGTGATGGGCCGGAAGGGCTGGGCCAGGCGGCCGGGCGCCGACCCCGCGCCTGGGTAGCCGCCGCGTAGCACGATATGCACGCTGAGCCCGTCCAGGCTGCGGGCGCTCACCCCGGCGTGCCTTTGGCTCGTCGGCCACGGCTCAGGAGCAGCCAGCAGGCGCAGGCTTGCTCCGGCGTCGCGCAGCACGTGATGGGGGGCAGCGACGCCCACCGTCGGCGGCAGCACCTCGTTGGCCATCGCGAGCACAGCCTTGATCAGGCCCGCGGCGCCGGCTGCCGCGCCGGTGTTGCCGATGTTGGCGGTAACCGAGCCGATGCTGGCCGGCCGCCTGGCTCCTGATCTCACGGTCGCGAGCGCGGTCAGCTCTGCCTCATCGGCGTGGCCGACGCCGGTGCCGCAGCCTTCTATGAGCCGCACATCGGGCGGATCGACTCTGGCGTTCTCATACGCACGACGCAGCGCGGACAGCATTCCGGCCGCGTCCTCGCGGTGCCGCTGCTGGCCGGCCGAGGCCATGCCGTAGCCGAGGATCTCGGCATAGACCGGCAGGTCGGCCCGGGCGGCGTCGGCCGTTCGCATTATCAGCACCATGCCGCAGCCCTCACCGGGCAGGAAGCCGGTCGGATTCTGGTCGTAGATTCGCATGTCCCTGGTGGCCAGCACGCCCGCGGTGGCGAGGCTGGCCAGTTCGAGCGGGTCGAGGCTGACGTCGACGCCGCCAGCGACGGCGGCGTCAAGCTCACCGGCCGCGATCGCCGAGCAGGCCGACGCAACGGCGGCCAGCGACGAGGCGGCACCGGCGTCGATGGCGAACCCGCCGCCGCCGAATCCGAACTGCGCGCAGATCGCGGCCGCGAGCGTGCCTGGCTTGGTGCGGACTAGCGTTCCTGTGCCGATGTAGACGCCGGTGCGCGTGCCTGGCAGCCCGGCGCCGCCGGGGAAGCCGGCCGCCGCGAGCGCGCGGGCCGTTGTCTCCATGGCCAGCCAGCAGGCGGGATCCGCGCTGAGGTAGCTGGCCTGCGAGATGCCGAACGCGGCCCGGTCGAACCGCCAGCCCTCGATCAGCGCCGCCCTGGCTCCGTAGGATGCGGCCGGCGCTTCGAGATCGGAGCGACGGCAGGGCGGAATCCGGCGGAACGCTCGCCTGCCGTTAATGATCACATGAAACAACGCCGCGACATCGTCGGCATCGGGGTACCGGCACGATAGGCCGACGATGGCGAGAGAATTCCCGGCGTCAGCGGCCGCGCCGACGCGGGCGGAGTCGCTGGCGGGCTGTCGGCTCGCAGGCTCGCGGACGCGCGCATGGCCTGATCGTCGAATTTCCATCATGCCCCCGAATGTGGCCCGCATTCCCCCGAATGCGGTCTGCCTGGCGGCTGCCCCATGAGCCGCGCGGCTGCAGAGATGGTACCGGCTGGCTAGGCCCCCTGGGACTCAGTTACTGCGTGGCGCGTGGTACGACACGTGCTATATCCTGTCGTCGTGCGTCGAAGCAACCTGCTCCTTACCTAGCCGCGCCCACCCGTCTTAGGTGGCGCGGCTACCCCTCGTGGATCGAGGGGTTTTTTGTTTTGGAGTCGTAGGTTGACCAGCGGACCACCGGGACCACCGGGTGCTCCTGGTCGCGGATATTCGTGAGGAAACAATGACAGCGTCACCCAGCGCAGACGTGACCAGCGCCGGTCACCCGCAGACGGCTGTAGCCGACCAGCCGCAGGACAAGTGGGATCCCAGGTCGGTCCAGGAGAAGTGGCAGGCCAAGTGGGAGGCCATGCGGTTGTTCGAGGCCAGCGACGATCAGGCCGACCCGCGCCCACGCAAGTACGTGCTAGACATGTTCCCTTATCCGTCAGGCGACCTGCACATGGGCCACGCCGAGGCCTACGCGGTGGCCGACGCGATCGCGCGCTACTACTTCCAGCGCGGGTACAACGTGCTGCACCCGATCGGCTGGGATGCGTTCGGCCTGCCCGCGGAGAACGCGGCGATCAGGGGCAACTCGCACCCCGCCGACTGGACGTATGCGAATATCGAAACCCAGGCGGCGTCGTTCCGCAGGTACGCGCTGTCTTTCGACTGGACCAGGCGACTGCACACCTGCGATCCCGAGTACTACCGCTGGACCCAGTGGCTGTTCCTGCGACTGTACGAGCGTGGGCTGGCCTATCGCGGCGACGGCTACGTCAATTGGTGCCCGGTGGACCAGACTGTGCTGGCCAACGAGCAGGTGATCAACGGCCACTGCGAGCGTTGCGACGCCGAGGTCGTCAGGCGGGTGCTGACGCAGTGGTACTTCAAGATCACCGAGTACGCGGACCGGCTGCTGGCCGACATGGCGCCGATCGAGGACAAGTGGCCGGACCGGGTCATGCTGATGCAGCGCAACTGGATCGGACGCAGCGAAGGCGCCGAGGTGCGGTTCGCGATCGAGGGCAGGGATGAGCCGGTCACGGTGTTCACCACCAGGCCGGACACGCTGTACGGCGCGACGTTCTTCGTGGTGGCCGCCGACTCGCCGCTGGCCGCCGAGCTGTGCGCGCCTGAGCATCGCGACGAGCTGGAGAGCTACCTGCGGCAGGTCAGCAAGCTGACCGACATCGAGCGCCAGTCAGCGGACCGGCCCAAGACCGGGGTGTTCCTGGGCAGGTACGCGGTCAACCCGGCGAACAACGAGCGGATCGGCGTATGGGCCGCCGACTACGTGCTGCCTGACTACGGCACTGGCGCGATCATGGCCGTGCCCGCGCACGACCAGCGCGACCTGGACTTCGCCCGGGTGTTCGCGCTGCCGGTGCGGGTCGTGGTGGAGACCGACCAGCCCAATCCAGGTGCGAGCTGGAAGGCGACGCCTGGCGACGGCACGTTGGTCAACTCGGGTCCGCTGGACGGCATGACCAAGGCGGACGCGATCGCCACGATCACTGCGATCCTGGCAGAGACGGGCGCTGGCCGGGCGGCGGTGAGCTACCGGCTGCGCGACTGGCTGGTATCGAGGCAGCGGTTCTGGGGTCCGCCGATCCCGATCATCTACTGCGAGGGCTGCGGGGAAGTCCCCGTTCCCGACGACCAGCTGCCCGTGCTGCTGCCCGACCTGCGAGGCGAGGACCTGGCTCCGAAGGGGATCTCGCCGCTGGCCGCCGCGACCGACTGGGTGAATACGCACTGCCCGAAGTGCGGCGGTCCGGCCCGGCGCGACACCGACACGATGGATACGTTCGTCGACTCATCGTGGTACTTCCTGAGGTACTGCTCGCCGCGCTACGAGTTTGGGCCGTTCGAGGTCGAGGCGGTGCGCCGGTGGTGCCCAGTCGACCTGTACGTCGGCGGTGTCGAGCACGCCATCTTGCACCTGCTGTACAGCAGGTTCGTCACCAAGGTGCTGCATGACATGGGCATGATCGGTTTTGCTGAGCCGTTCCTGGCCCTGGTCAACCAAGGACAGGTGATCAACCAGGGCAAGGCGATGTCCAAGTCGCTGGGCAACGGCGTCGACCTGGGCGAGCAGCTGGCCGCGCACGGCGTGGACGCGATCAGGCTGACGATGCTGTTCGCCAGCCCGCCAGAAGACGACATCGACTGGGCCGACGTCCGGCCCGAGGCGTCGGTGAAATTCCTGGGCCGCGTGATGCGGATAGCGACCGACGTCGGCGTCGCGACCTCAGGCAGCCCGGTGGCCGATCCAGCAACGGGCGACCGCGAGCTGCGCAAGGTGACGCACAAGACCATCGACGAGGTGACCAGGCTGATCGAGTCGACCAGGCTGAATGTGGCCGTGGCCAGGCTGATGGAGCTGGCCACCGCCACCAGGCGAGCGATCGACTCAGTTCCGGCCGCCAGCGATCCAGCGGTGCGGGAGGCGGCGCAGACGCTGACGGTGCTGCTGTCGCTGTTCGCGCCGTACACGGCAGAGGAGTGCTGGGAGGTGCTGGGCAATCAGCCGTCCGTGGCACTGGCCGGCTGGCCGGCCGCCGATCCTGCGCTGCTGGTGCAAGACGAGGTCACCTGCATCATCCAGGTGAACGGCAAGGTGCGGGACAAGCTGACCGTTCCGCCGTCGATCGGTGAGGACGAGCTGCGCGAGCGGGCGCTGGCTGCGCCCGGCATCGTCAGGACGCTGGCTGGGCGTCGCGTCGAGCGGGTGATCGTGCGGCCGCCGAAGGTGGTGAACATCGTCCCCGAGGGCGACTGACGTCGTTGGATATCGGGCTTCTGTTCCGCTGGTTCAGACGCGGCGCAATACCGCTACGACCTTGCCGAGTATCTCCGCCTCGTCGCCAGGTATCGGGGTGTAGGCGGGGTTATGCGGCATCAGCCACACGTGGTTGCCTGAGCGTTTGAACGTCTTGACGGTTGCTTCGCCCTCGATCATGGCGGCGATAATGTCGCTGTTCTCTGCCACTGGCTGCTGCCTGACCACGACCCAGTCGCCGTCAACGATGCCGGCGTTCATCATCGAATCACCGACGACCTTCAGCAGGAACAGCGTGCCTTCGCCAACCAACTGCCGCGGGAGCGGAAAGATGTCCTCGATTGACTCCTCGGCCAGGATCGGTCCACCGGCCGCGATCCGCCCGACGACGGGGACATAGGCGGCTTCCTGCGACGTGATGTCCATCGGCATGTCGGCATCGACATCGAAATCAGGTTCGGGTCGGACGGCTGGGTGTCCCGGCAGCCTGACCTCGACCGTCCTTGGCCGCCCGGCGTCGCGGCGCAGGTAACCCTTGTTCTGCAGCGTCGATAGCTGGTAAGACACGCTGGACGTGCTCGTCAGCCCGACCGCCTCGCCGATCTCCCGCATCGATGGCGGATAGCCGCGGCGCTGCACTGACTCCCTGATGACCTGGAGCACCTTGCGCTGCCGCCAGGTCAGCACGTGGTCGGGATCTGGCTGGTCAGGCAGGTCGGGAACGGGCACGGGGACGCTTCCTCTCGGCTTCCTGCCAGGCTTGCTCCTTGGCCGGTCGTCACCAGCCTGCTCGATCAGCGGATCCTCGCGCATGTCGCCGGTCATGGTCTGCCTCCCGGCTTCCTTCCCATCCGCTGTGTGCCTACCCGGTGCGTGCCCGCCGGCTTGCCCGCCGCGCACCCCTCCATTTTCTGTATTGCTGCTCATCTTGGCCCTCCGGTGGATGCCTGTCGTCATTGCCGACGCTAGCGCTTAGCACTGACGACATCAAACATCTGTTCGACAAGTGTCGAAAGTGTCGGACCCCTGAGGTATAACCTGTGTCGTACCTTCGTTCGATCGAACGTTTCTGCGATCGAACAGGGCTACGTCGAACTGTCGTTCGTTTCGCAGGGAGGCTGGCAATGGGCATGACAAGCGCCGCCGAGGCAAAACTCGACGCCAGGGTCAGGCCGCAGATCGCGGAGCTGCGGTCCCGCACCCCCTATCCCAAGCGACGATCGGAGGCCGGACCGCAAGAGGATCAGACGCCAGCGGCTGCGGCGCGGCCCGCGCCGATCCGCCTGACCAGGCGCGGACGGATCGTGGTCGGAGCGCTCATCGGAATCGGTGTGACTGCCTTGGCGGCGCTCATCTGGCTGGCCATCGCCGGTCAGGCGCAGGCGTCTGGCAACGCCAAGGCCGGGCGGTCCGCCGGTGACACCGTGGCGAGGGTGGTTGTGAAGCCCGGCCAGACGCTGTGGGGGATCGCGGCCCAGGTAGATCCTGGTGCCGACCCGCGTGTCATCATTCCGCAGATCGTCGACCTGAACTCGCTCAGCAGCACGGCCATCAACGTAGGGCAGGTGCTCTGGGTTCCGAGGAGCTGAGCGATCCAGGTTATCGAAGACCGAAATGGAGGTACTTTCCGGTAACCCGCTA
>Ga0134126_10009203_pt1 | contig 12449 bp, 9 predicted proteins | sample KB31752_FD_96881 | JGI IMG/M metagenome (GOLD analysis project Ga0134126, IMG submission 96881) | Terrestrial soil microbial communities with excess Nitrogen fertilizer from Kellogg Biological Station, Michigan, USA - KB3-175-2 | ecosystem: Environmental > Terrestrial > Soil > Unclassified ...
GAGCAGACAATGCGTCCCTCGAGATTTGCCACTGACAAGGCCCTGATCCATCGCTCCGGCTCGGCGAGGTTCTTGAGCAATGTGCCGCAGGACTGTTCGGACAAAGAGGCCGCCACGCGAGTGCCAGCGAGCACAGTCAGGAAGGCGCGTGTCGACACGATCACCTCGTTTTGCGCCGCCGCCGTCTGCCGTGCCAGGCCGAGCGCCTCATGGTAGGCGGCTTGGATACGATCGGCGCGGTCGAGCTGCTCGTTGTGAATGCGCTCCAGCACAAGCGGGACGAGGGCAATCACCGCCAGGATCATCAAACGCGCCCGAATGCTCAGCGTGCGCCGGCGCCGGCTGAAGACGGACTCCGCCTGTTGCGCTTGACGTCCCATGGCCAATGAAGCTTCCCCGATTGCAGTTTTGTAGTTTGCTCTTGCTAAAATGCATTACGCTTGGTCGGTAAAATTTTACGGTTGCAAGTAATTGGGAATTCAAAAGCGGCTATTTTGAATTCATTAAGCATAACAGGCAGTCGCTCGATCGCCTGGCAGGGGTACCGGCTCAGCGCGGGCGAAGTGTGCACAATAAAAAAGCGTCTATCAGTCGTGCTGGCTGATATGGAGTTTCCAACTGGCGCATCGGGGCATTTTCTGGTGTGCGCGACGCTCGCCGCGTGTGCCGGCGACGATGCCAGACCGCGCAGACCGCGGCCGTTTATTTGAAGTGGCGGCGTATGGGGCGTTACGATATAGCCTGCGCATGACCATTGCCCCATCCGGAACCGGTCTCGAACAGGTCCGCGCCGACATCGCGCGCGCCTGCAAGGATGCCGGGCGAGATGTTTCCGCGGTGACGTTGGTTGCAGTATCGAAGACATTCGGTATCGAAGCGATCGAGCCGGTTATCGGCGCAGGCCAACGTGTGTTCGGAGAAAACCGCGTGCAGGAGGCGAAGGCCAAATGGCCGTCGCTGCTGGCGAAACATCCCGACATCGAACTGCACCTGATCGGCCCTCTGCAATCGAACAAAGCCAAGGAGGCGGTGGCGCTGTTCGACGCCATCCACTCGGTCGACCGGCCAAGCCTGTGCCAGGTACTGGCGAAGGAGATCGACAAGCAGGGGCGTTCGCCGCTGCTGTTGGTCGAGATCAATACCGGCGCCGAGTCGCAGAAGGCCGGTGTGCTGCCGCAGGACGCCGACGGGTTTCTCGAAAAATGCCGTACCGGCTACGGCCTTACCATTTCGGGCCTGATGTGCATTCCGCCGCTTGAGGAGGCGCCGGCGCCGCATTTCGCGCTCACCGCCAAGATCGCGCAGCGCAATGGCCTGGAGCTGTTATCGATGGGGATGAGTGCGGATTTCGCGATCGCGATTTCGCTCGGCGCTACCCATGTGCGGGTCGGCAGCGCGATTTTTGGAGAGCGAAAGTAAGGCCTGTCATCCGGGGCATCTGCGCCCCGGAAATGACATTTAGCGGAACCGCACGGGTGCCGGAGGAAGGCCGGGTTTGCCGCCTTGCGGCGCGCCGAATGAAGACGCCTCGATCGGCTTCTTCATTAGGCCCGATCGCAATCCCTCGCCGCGCGGCGAGGGTGCAACCGGCATTGGAGCTGACGGCTGCAGCGGCGTGGCGTCGAGCTCAGCGGAGTCGTCGTCGCCGGCGTTGCGATGGCTCATGCTAGCGCTGCGCCAGCGCTCGATCACTGTAGAGAGCATGTCGCGGCTCATGTTGGCGCTGGCGTCGGAGCGGGTATTTCCGACCGACTCGCTGCTTGGCCGTTGGTCAGCCGGCAATTCCATGAAGCGCAAGCGCGTCGGCAGGGCCACGCCGGGGCCGAAGGCGAATACCTCACGGGTGCCCAGCGAAGGTATAAATGACAGCAGATTCGACGCGGCATCCGATACCGCAGAGCGGATCAGACTTTGGTCGCGATCGTTCGATAGCCGCATGACGAAGAGCGTGGAGCATTGCGAAATGATGGTCGGGTCGATCTCCGCCGGACGCTGCGTCGCAAGGCCGAGGAAAACGCCGTATTTGCGACCTTCCTTGGCGATGCGCGAGAGCGCGCGGCGGGTCGGGCCGAAACCGATGTGCTTGTCTGCCGGCGCGTAGCGGTGCGCTTCTTCGCAAACGAACAGCAGCGGTGCGACACCGTCGCTCCACAGTCCGAAATCGAATGCCATGCGACAAAGCACCGACACAACCGAGTCCACCACCTCGGCCGGGAAACCGGCGAGTTGCATTATAGTCATCGGCTTGCCTTCCGTCGGCAGCCGGAACAGGGAGGAAAGAATCTCCGCCATGGTGTCACCACCGATATTGGCGTTCTCGAACATGAAGGAGTAGCGCGGATGATTGCGGAAGGTCTGAATCCGCCCGATCAGCTTATAATAGGCCGCGCGCGAACTGCGGTTTTCCAGCTTGCCCATGCGCTCGTCGAGTAAGCTGATCAAATCTTCGATGCGGTAGGGCACCGGCGTGTCGGCGGTGAAGCCGGTTTCGCGCGGGCTACGCTTCCTGACTAGCGGGCTTTCGTTGTTGACGCGGTATTTCAGATACGCCGCCTTCGCTATCGGAATGGCCTCGGAGAGGATAACGACTTCCTCATCGACGCCGGGCCGGCCGCCGAAGAAGGCGTCGACCGTTTCCTCGAAATTGAACAGCCAGAACGGCAGCCGCAAATTTCGCGGCGTCAGCACCTGTGCCTTTTCGCCGAAACAGTGGCCGTATTCGTTGTGCGGATCGACCAGGAAGATGCGCAGGTTCGGGCGGGCGTCGAGAATTTTTTGCAGGATAATGGCGACGCCGCTCGACTTGCCGACGCCTGTCGCACCAACGATGGCGAAATGCCGGCTCACCAGATTGTCGATGTCGATATTGACACCGATATTGGTGCCCGGTTGCAGGTCGCCGATATAAGCGTGGTCGGCGTCGGCTGCACTATAGACCAGCCGCAGCCGGTCGTCAGTGAGCAGCACCGCGCCGTCGCCGATGTTTGGATATCCCATGACGCCGCGTTCGAAGCGCGCCGTGCCGGTCTCGCCGGAACGGATTTCACCGACCAGATCGAGCCGCGCGATTTTGCGAAAGCCCTCGCCGCCAACAGGCGTCGGTGTTGCTTGCTCGCCGATATCCGTGACAAGGCCGATGACCAGTACATCGCCGGCGATCATGCCCATAAATTTTCCGACAGTCGGATGTTCACCGGTGCCGTTACGCGGATTGAGCTCGACCGTCGCCTGCGAGCCGGTGACGGCCGCGACGCGGCCGATCAGTTCGGGCATGGACCGAGCCGGCGTATGTGTACTTTTTGCACCTGAAACGTTCATGATCACCCTCCGCACGGTACGTTATGCAAACCTTGCGAGCTAACGCGCCGACGATCCGGATAGCACACGGCGATATCGGCCCAGTTAATGCGGCGGTTATGCAGGGAGTCCGGCGCGGCTATGCTTAATCAAATGTCGCCGTTTTGATCGTAAGGTTTAATCAACCACGATCTTGGTGCGCGGACCGAGGCGCGCGAGCAGCCGGTGCAACGACTTCAAATCGAGCGCCACGCAGCCCGCGGTCGGGGCAAAGCCCGGCCGTGCCGCATGAATAAAGACCGCGCTGCCGCGGCCGGCGACGCGCGGACGCGTATTGTGGTTGATCTCGATAATAAAGTCGTACAGCTGATCTTTGCGCATGAGCCGGTCGGCCTTCGACCGCGGCGGAATCTTGATCGGCTGGTTATAATGGCGGTCGGACGGGTCTTCGCACCACCCGTCGGCAGCGCCTATCGGCCGCACCGGCAATAACGTGGCCGGGCGCGGATGCCGGTCGGCGCGCCACCACAACCGCTTAAGTCGGAATGTGCCGCGCGGCGTCGAACCGTCGCCTTCGCGTTTGTTGGCCTTGATGCCGGCGCGCCCGAGCGCCACCGGCAACGCGAGCGGCCCGGCCCGCAATATGCCGCGCGCGTGTTGCGCCGGCTTGCGTCGCACGGTCAGCCGTCGCAGCGATGTTTCAGCTCTTGCCCGCCGCACGCCCGAAACTCCCGAATCCCTACTTTCGCATGCTATCTTATCCGAAAACTGGCACCCGCTTTTCGGGGACACGCGTGCTAAATATCAGTTCACACTTGCTCTTTTAGCCCTGAATGGTCTACTTCGCGAATATTCCTGTAGGGGGCCGTTTGGCGATGCCCAACAAGCGTACCATCTTGATCGTCGACGACGATGACGAGCTGCGCGAGGCGCTGGTCGAACAACTGGCATTGCATGAGGAATTCGACGCAACCGCGGTGGACAGTGGCACCAAGGGGGTGCAGGTGGCCAAAGGCGGGCAGATCGACCTGGTGATCATGGACGTGGGGTTACCGGACGTGGACGGGCGCGAGGCCGTGCGCATCCTGCGTAAGAACGGCTTCAAGGCTCCGATCATCATGCTGACCGGCCACGACACCGACAGTGATACTATTCTGGGACTGGAATCGGGAGCCAACGACTACGTCACCAAGCCGTTTCGCTTTGCCGTGCTGCTGGCGCGCATCCGTGCTCAATTGCGGCAGCACGAGGCGAGCGAGGACGCGGTTTTCACTATCGGGCCCTACACATTCCGGCCAAGCTCGAAGCTTTTGCTCAACCCGAAGGGCGGCAAAGTGCGGTTGACCGAAAAGGAAACCGCCATCCTGCGGTATCTCTATCGCGCCGCGCAGAAGCCGGTGTCGCGCGAGACGCTGTTGCAGGAAGTGTGGGGTTACAATTCCGGCGTCACCACGCACACGCTGGAGACGCACATCTACCGATTGCGGCAGAAAGTCGAGAAGGACGCTGCCGCACCGTCAATCCTGGTGACGGAAGCCGGCGGCTACAAGCTGGTGCCATGAGACACAACTTAGTGTCATTCCGGGATTAGACGCTTTGCGGCGCCTGGGGATGACTGGATAATTGAACCATGAGTCTCGACAACGACGTCGCCTTCTTCGAGCGGGTGCCCTCCTTCGCGGTGCTCGGCAAGCAGGCGCTACGCATCCTCGCGATCGGCGCGGAAACCCGTAATCTGCACAGCGGCGCGGTGCTGTTTTATGCCGGCGAACTTGCCGACGGCGGGTACCTGGTGCAGGAGGGCTCTTTGCTGCTGGAGCCGAACTCGCCGCTGGAAGGCAAGCAATTTACCGTCGGCCCCGGCACGCTGGTGGGGGAACTGGCGCTGCTCACCGACACCGTGTGCCAAGCGACGGCGATCGCCAAAGAGCCGACGGTGGTGATCCGCATTTCGCGCAGTCTGTTCCGAAAAATGCTGGAAGGCTATCCGGCCGCCGCGCAGAAAATGCGCGAGATGGTGGCCGAGCGCGTCGACAACTGGATGAGCGAACTCGGCGGCGTGAAAGCGGCGCTGGAAAAGCGCGAATAGTCAAAGCTCGACCGTTGCCGTCACTGGCACATGATCGGACGGTCGTGCCGCGCCGCGATAGACCTTGGAGATCTTGATCGCGGAGACGCGGCTGGCCAGAGCATCCGAGGTCCAGACATGATCGAGCCTGCGGCCGCGGTCGGCGGTTTTCCACTTATCCATCGCGCGATAGCTCCACCACGTATAAAGCTTTTCCGGTTCTGGCGTGAGCACGCGCATGGTGTCGATCCAATTACCGGCGTTGCGCGCGGCGTTGAGCTTCTCGCACTCGATCGGCGTATGCGAGACCACTTTGATCATCTGCTTGTGGCTCCACACGTCGTGTTCTAGCGGCGCCACGTTGAGATCGCCCACCAAGATCGCGTGCTGCGATTTTTCCGGCTTTAAAAGTGGATGCACGCGCATCTCGTCGAGGAAAGCGAGCTTGTGCTGGAATTTCGGGTTGATTTCAGGATCCGGCTCGTCGCCGCCGGCCGGCACGTAGAAATTATGCAAGGTGACGGGATTGCGTAATCCCGCGCGCTCACCCAGCACCACCGCGACATGGCGGCAGTCGGTCTTGCCGCAGAAGCTCTGCATGTCGACGTTCTCGAATGGCACGCGCGAAAGTACGGCGACGCCGTGATAACCCTTCTGCCCGTTGAGCGCGGCGTGCGCATAGCCGAGCCGCTGGAAGCGCTTGAGCGGAAAGGCATCGTCGGGACATTTGGTTTCTTGCAGGCATAGCACGTCAGGCCGCGCGCTTTTCAGGAATTTGGCGACCAGGTCGATGCGCAACCGGACGGAATTGATGTTCCAGGTGGTGATCTTGAAGGACATAGAAAATATGTACCACGTCATTCCGGGGCGCGCCGGAGGCACGAACCCGGAATCCTAAATCATTCACAGGTCTTAGAATGTATCCGGATGCCGGGTCCGCGAGCCTCGCTCGCATCCCGGAACGACCACGCTAGTCGTGGTAATTTGTGTAGTCGATCTTGAACATGCTGGGATCGGGCCGGCGGCTGGTGTCGAGATTGTACACCGCGACGGTGGTGTCGTAACCCTGCGGGTCGGTCACGGTCCATTGTTTGAGCTGCATGTCCTTGGCGCTGAACATGATCATCAGCCGGCTGGTGCCGACGATGCCGTTCTTTTCCTCGACCACCACGGTGACGAAGACGTCGTCGGCATAGACCGCGATCACGCTGGTGTCCTTCATCAAGTCGACATGGTCGGCGAGCAGGAAGCGTAGTGGCGTCTGCGACAACGGGTAGACGTCCTGCGTCGCCAGCCTGCGGTCGCGCACCACCACTGACTGGCCGTCGGCGATCAGTTCGATTGGGCTCGGATCGTCGTATTCGAAGCGCACCCGACCGGGTTTGGAAATATAGAAGTTACCTTGGGTGCGGCGGCCGTCGGGGCCGACCTGGACGAATTTGCCCGACAAAATCTGCATGGCGGAGAGATAATTATTGACCCGTTCGATGATGGCGCGCTGTTCGGGACTGAGCGCGCTCTTTAAGCCGGGTTTTCCAAGCACTGTGGCGAATGGATTGGAAACCGGATTGGGCGGTTGAGCCGGCGTCGCTTGCGCGCGAGCGTCGAGCGCTTGAGAGGGAATCGCGGACTTGACCGGCGCCACGATCGAATTGGTCGTGACCGGGCGAACATTGATGGCTGGGCGCGGCGTCGGGAGCGGAACGCTCCGGGCTAGCGCCGGCGCTGCCGCCAGGCAGGCGAACAGCGCGGTAATCGCGACTTTGGGCCCGGTTCGCGCACTGAAGTGTCCCGCCATTACATTCCTCGCTCGCGCCCCTTATTGATCGAAAAGTACTTAGGGATTGGCTGTGGCTATTTCGCGGCTCTCAATGAGCGTGGCTTAGTCGCGAAATTGGCGATTTTCAATAGCGGTCATCCGTCGGATTCTCGGGGATCAGGATTTCGCGCTTTCCTGCATGATTGGGCTGGCCGACGATGCCTTCCTGCTCCATGCGCTCCATGATGGTGGCGGCGCGGTTGTAGCCGATCTGCAGCCGACGCTGGATGTACGATGTCGAAGCCTTACGGTCGCGCTTTACGATGGCGACCGCCTGCTGGAATAAGTCGCCGCCTTCGGCCATGCCCATGCCACTGGCGTCGAACACCGCGCCATCGTCGCCTTCGTCGGGATCGCCGGCAGTGACTTCTTCCAGGTATTCCGGCGCGCCCTGCGACTTCAGGTGACGCACAACCTTCTCGACTTCGTCGTCCGAGACGAACGGCCCATGCACGCGGCTGATGCGGCCGCCGCCGGCCATATAGAGCATGTCGCCCTGGCCGAGCAGTTGTTCGGCGCCCTGCTCGCCCAAAATAGTGCGGCTGTCGATCTTGGAAGTGACCTGGAACGAGATGCGGGTCGGGAAGTTCGCCTTGATGGTGCCGGTGATCACGTCCACCGACGGGCGTTGCGTCGCCAGGATGACGTGGATGCCGGCAGCGCGCGCCATCTGCGCCAGGCGTTGAATGGCGCCTTCAATGTCCTTGCCGGCGACCATCATCAGGTCGGCCATCTCGTCGACGATCACCACCAAATAGGGCAGTGGCTCGAGCTCGAGCTCTTCCTTCTCATAGATTGCCGTGCCGGTTTCCTTATCGTAGCCGGTATGCACTGTGCGATGTAGCGTTTCGCCTTTTGCTTTGGCCTCTGCCAGGCGCGCGTTGTAGCCATCAACGTTACGCACCCCGAGCTTCGACATGCGCTTGTAGCGCTCCTCCATTTCACGCACCGCCCATTTCAGTGCGACCACCGCTTTCTTCGGGTCGGTGACGACCGGCGTGAGCAGATGCGGGATGCCGTCATAGACCGAAAGTTCGAGCATCTTAGGATCGACCATAATCAGCCGGCATTGGTCGGGACGCAGCCGGTAGACCAGCGACAGGATCATAGTGTTGATGGCGACCGATTTGCCGGAACCGGTGGTGCCGGCGATCAGCAAATGGGGCATGCGTGCCAGATCGACAACCACGGATTCACCGCCGATGGTCTTGCCGAGGCAGAGCGGCAGCTTGGCGGCGTTTTCGTTGTAATCGTTGCCGGTGAGCAATTCGCGCAGGTAAACCTTCTCGCGCGTGGGATTGGGTAACTCGATGCCGATGGCGTTGCGGCCCGACACCACCGCGACGCGAGCTGATACCGCGCTCATCGAGCGGGCAATATCGTCGGCGAGCCCAATCACGCGAGATGACTTGATGCCGGGCGCCGGCTCAAGTTCGTACAACGTCACCACTGGACCCGGGCGCGCGTTGATGATCTCGCCGCGCACGCCGAAATCGCCGAGCACGCTTTCGAGCGCGACCGCATTGGCGTCGATGATGTCTTTCGATAGCGTCGTGCGCTCAGAAACGCGTTGTGCGGTCAGCAGATTGAGCGAGGGTAGCACGTAGCCATTGACGGATCGGCGCGCGGGCACGCGCGCGGCGGCGCGGCGGCGCGGGGCAACCTGAGCGTCATCCTCGTCGTCTTCGCCGGCATAGGCCGGCTCGGCCGACATCGCGGCGCGGCCATGGGCGTCGAAACGCGGCTCTTGGCGCGGACCGGTCGCCGCCGGGGCGGTGCGCAGCGGCGTGCGCGGAGTGCGGCGGAACATCCGGCCGGCGCGCGCTTTCCAACTCAGCAGCGCGTGCGCGATCATGCCGAGCCAGGCCGAGGCGTGATCGTCATCGTCTTCCTCGATCTCTTCCTCGGGTTCGCGCATGACCGAGCGCCTGATGCGCCGCTGCGGCGCGCCGGCGCCGACGGCAAATGCGATCGTCACGGCGGCAGCGCCGCCGAACACGATGGCGGCGATGAACAGCGCCAGGCCACCGAGCGGCGCGCCGAAAATCATCGCCGGCGCGCGCAGCATGGCATCGCCCAATACGCCGCCCAGCCCTGTCGGCAGCGGCCAGGAGCCGATGCGCGGCAGCGTGGAGATGAACCCGGCGGCCAGGAACGTGGCAAGGATCCACAACAGGCCGCGCCATTTCTCGCCGACCGGCCGATGTGACAGCAGCCGCCAGCCAAGCAGCATTTCAGGCAGCAGTAGCATGACGGCGGCGAGACCGAGCAGTTGCATCGCCAAATCGGCAAAGATCGCGCCGGGGAAGCCGAGCAGATTATGCACCGGATTTTGCGTGGCGTGGCTAAGCGAGGGATCCTGCACCGACCAGGTGGCGAGACCGATGGCGCCGAGTAGCGCCAGCGTAATCAGCGCAAGGCCAGCTAGTTCGCTCAGGCGACGCCGCAGGATGTCGCGGAAGTGCTCGGTGACGAAAGCGAGAGCATCGAGGCTGCGATCGATTGCCGGCATAGATCTTTACCTCACCCTAGAACCGCGACGAGGCGATGCAGCGCCTCCGCCGTGGTCGCCTTGTCCTGAACCATGGCGACGCGGATATAGTCCGCGCCGGGATTGCCGCCGTCGGCCTGTTCGCGCGCGAGATAGCGGCCGGGTACGACGCGCACGCCGGCCTCCTGCCACAGGCGTTTGGTAACGACCTCGCTGCCGCCGTATTTCGAGACGTCGAGCGAGAGAAAAAATCCACCGGCTGGACGTTTGTAGTCGTAGCGATCACCGATGATCTGGTCGGCAAGATCGAACTTGGCCGAATAAAGTTTACGGTTTTCCTGCACATGGGTTTCGTCGCCATAGGCGGCGATGGCGACGTGTTGCGCGGGGCCTGGCACCTGCGGTGCCGCTACGTTGCGCAATTCGAGAAACGCGGAAAGAAAGCGGCGATCGCCGGCCGCGAAACCGACGCGCAAACCGGGCAAACTTGATCGCTTGGACAGCGAGTGAAACACCACGGTGTTGGCGAAGTCCGGCCCCGAAGCCTCCAGCATGCCGGCGGGCTGATGTTGGCTGTAGATTTCGCAGTAACATTCATCGGCGAACACTAGGAAGCCAAAACGGCGCGCAAGCCCCGCGAGCTTGTCGAGGTAAGCACGACTGGCGACGGCGCCTTGCGGGTTCGACGGCGAGGCGATGTAGAAGGCTACGGTGCGCGCGAGCAGCGCATCGTCGAGCGCGTCTAGATCGGGAAGGAATAGACTTTCCTTGCGCGCCGGCAGATAGACCGGTTCGCAATCGGCGGCGAGCGCGCCGGCGCCATAGGCGGCATAAAAGGGATTGGGGATCAGGATGGCCGGCAAAGAGCCGGGCTTGCTGGCGCGGCGCGCGACCCAACGTTTGGCGGCGATGGCGGCAAGGAACAGGCCCTCGCGCGTGCCATTGAGCACCAGCACTTCATGCTCGGCATCCACCGGCCGGGCGAGTTTGTAACGACGGCCGAGCCAGGTGGCGACCGCGCGGCGGAACGGTTCGCTGCCTTTGTTGGCCGGGTAGCGGCCGAACTCATTTAAATGTGCGGCGAGTGCGGGGCCGACGAAAGCCGGGATCGGGTGCTGCGGCTCGCCGACCGACAGATTGATGGCAGGCTTGCCGGGCTCGATGCCGGCGATCAATTCGGTCAGCCGCACGAACGGCGAGCGGCCTTCGACCGCCGGAGCTGGGTTGCTGGAAGGCTCGCGCTGAGCGGTCATCATGGGCATGCGGTTACATGCGGGCCACTTTCGGGATCGTGCGCTGGCCCGCGGCACAAGGGTTCGGCACACAATAGATAGGGTGGGGTTAAGACCCGATTAACCATCGGGAACCGGCGATAACATCTACGCCGGGAAGGAGCCGTAAATAGAGAGAGGCCCCCGGCTCTTGCGAACCGAGGGCCTCGACGGAAGGGACAGTGCCGGGTTTCCGCCCCTACCGCTAGGAGTCGATCGTTACTGCACGGTCTCCCCGTGCAGCGCGAAGTCGAGACCTTCGCGTTCGATCTCATCGGAAACACGCAGGCCGATGATCGCTTCGATGATCTTGAGCAGGATCAAAGACACGATGGCGTCGTAAACGAACACAATCACGATGCCTTCGATCTGGTTGATGACCTGGCCAGGATTGCCTTCGATCAGACCGGCGGTGCCGCCGTATTCGCTGATCGCGAATACGCCGGTGAGCAGAGCGCCAACGATGCCGCCGACCGCATGGACGCCGAAGCAATCCAGTGCATCGTCAATACCGAGCATGCGCTTGAGGCCGGTGACGCCCCAGTAGCAAACCACACCGGCCGCGACGCCGATCACCATGGAGCCGACTGGGCCAACGAAGCCCGAGGCCGGAGTGATAGCGACGAGGCCGGCGACCGCGCCGGAGGAGATGCCGATAACCGTCGGCTTACCGCGCGCCGCCCATTCCACCAGCATCCAGGTGAAGGCCGCGACCGCGGTAGCGATCTGCGTCACGGTCATCGCCATGCCAGCTTGCAGGCCGGCGGTGACTGCTGAACCGGCATTGAAGCCGAACCAGCCAACCCACAGCAGCGAGGCGCCGATCAGAGTCAGCACCATATTGTGAGCGGGACCGGTGTCCTTCCGTTTGCCGAGACAGATCGCGCACATCAGGCCGGCAACGCCGGCGTTGATATGCACGACGGTGCCGCCGGCGAAGTCGAGCACCTTGATCATGGCGCCGGAATTGCCGGATGAAAGCATGCCGTCCGAGGCCCAGACCCAGTGTGCGACCGGTGCGTAGACGAGGATCGCCCACAGACCGATGAACCACAGCATGGCGGAGAACTTCATGCGCTCGGCAAAGGCGCCCGCGATCAGCGCGGGAGTGATGATCGCGAAGGTCATCTGGAAGCACATGTAGACGGTCTCAGGGATCGTCGCCGCCAGCGGATTCGGAGTGCCCGCGCCGGACGCGATGTCAGAGAGCATCCCTTGTAGGAACAAGCGACTGAGCCCGCCGATGTATGGCGAGCCGGGCGTGAACGCCAAGGTGTAGGTTAGGATCGCATAGATGATCGTGACCAGACAGGTGACGGCGAAGCTCGTCATCACCGTGTCGCCTACGTTCTTTTTACGCACCATGCCGCCGTAGAACAGAGCGAGGCCCGGTACGGTCATCATTAGCACCAATGCCATGGAGGTGAGCATCCAGGCGGTGTCGCCTGAATTGGGCGAGCACTTCTCAAGCACGGCCTTTTTAGGATCCGGATCGTTGGCGCA
>Ga0134126_10009205_pt1 | contig 12448 bp, 9 predicted proteins | sample KB31752_FD_96881 | JGI IMG/M metagenome (GOLD analysis project Ga0134126, IMG submission 96881) | Terrestrial soil microbial communities with excess Nitrogen fertilizer from Kellogg Biological Station, Michigan, USA - KB3-175-2 | ecosystem: Environmental > Terrestrial > Soil > Unclassified ...
CAACCAGCTGAAGACGCTCCCGGTCACGCTCAACGCCTGACCGTCTCGAGCAGCCGCCGCCGCGCGTCGGCGGCGGCGAGGCCGGCCACCCTCACCGACTTGCGGCGCGAGCGCGCGCCGCGGAGCAACTCGACCTCGGACACGCGGACGCCGAGCGTCGCGGCGATCAGGCGCCGCACGGCGTCGTTGGCTTCGCCGTCCTGCGGCGCCGCACGGACGCGCACGAGCACGCAGCCGTCGCGCTCGCCCGCGATCTCCTCACGGGCCGCGCGCGGCACGACCTTGATCTCGAAGCCTTCTGCAGCCACGGCGCGACCGTACCCGAGCACGGGCGTGTCCAGCCGCTCGGCGCTCGACTAACCCAGATCGCGATCGCGCCGATGCAAAGGCGTGATCAGCTCGCCCTCGCGCGCCCGATCGACCTCCGGCCGCCGGGCGCTCCCGGCGCGGGGGGGGCGCGTGCTCGCAGCTACGGCGAGCATCATCGGCTGCCTGACGCTCGCGGTGCCGGCCGGCGCCGGCGCCAAGCGGTACTCGGCGGCCAGCTGGGACGTGCCGGCGCAGCGGCTGGTGGTGAAGGCGGGCCTGATGAGCGAAGCGGCCGGTGGCGGCTTCGCCGGAGCCTCCCCGCTCACCCCGCAGGCCGCCTCGGCGGCGATGGCCGCGCTCTCGGCCCGCAGCGAAACGGCGCCGGTGGCGGTGCAGTCGAACGCCCGCATCACGGTCACGCGCTTCGACGCCCTGATGGTGTCCCAGCTCGGGCTCGGCGCCGTCGCCGCACACGTCGAGCGCACCGCGAAGGCGGCCGGCCTGAAACCGCCCGGCTACTTCGGGACCGAGGTCCTCGCCCGTTACATGGGGCTCCGCTACAACCACCCGGCCGGTGAAGACTCGCTGGAGCTCTACCCGTCGGATCAGATCACTCGCGCCGAAGCCGCGCACTCGCTCGCGGTCGCCCTCGAAGGCGGCGAATGGCAGGCGCAGTCGGCGCGCGAGACCTTCGAAGCCTTCTCGCTGCCCCACTACACCGCAGCCCAGCTCCAGGTGCTGCAGATCGCGGTCTCGAAGATCGGCATGCCCTACGTCTGGGCCGGCACCACCGACGGCACGGAAGACGGCCTCGAACACGGCGGCTATGACTGCTCCGGCTTCGCCTGGCGCGTCTACAAGGTCTCAGGCCTGCCGTGGGGCGCCTCGATCCTCGGCCGCACGGCCGCCGAACAGGCAGGGGAGATCCCCAAGTCGGCCCGCGTACCGCTGTCGGGCGTCCAGCCTGCCGACCTCCTGTTCTTCGGCTCGGCGCACTTCAACTCGAAGGCGACCGAGTCCGGCATCACCCACGAGGGGATCGCGCTGAGCGGCGAATGGGCGATCCACTCCGCCAGCCAGGGCGTGTACGTGCTGCCGCTCGCGTCGGGGTGGCTGGCGAGCGGCTTCGCGTGGGCGCGCAGGGTGCTCTGAGCAGCGCAGCGGCTATAGGCTCCGCCCATGCGCATCTACCACCGTGACCACGCCGGACGCCCCATCCGTGCCGCATGGACGCTCGAGGAGGCCGGCGTCCCGTATGAGATCGAGAAGATGACGTGGGAGGAGGGAAAGGGCGACGCGCATCTCGAGCGCCATCCGCTCGGCCGCGTCCCGGTGCTCGAAGACGACAGCGGACGGCTTCTGTTCGAGTCGGCGGCGATCTGCCTGCAGATCGCCGACACGAATCCTCAGGCGGGTCTGATCCCCGCTCCGGGCACGCACGAGCGCGGCCTCGTCTACCAGTGGGCGGTCTTCGGGCCCGCGGAGCTGGAGCCGCCGCTGATCGAGAGCGCGGTGCACAAAGACACAGACCCCGAGCGCTCCGCCAAGGCGCGACACCGTTTCGACAAGGCGATCGACGCGGTCTCCGCGGCGCTCGACGGCGATGACTTCCTCGTCGCGGGTCAGTTCAGCGTGGCCGACGTGATGGTCGGCTCGGCCGTCGCGTTCACATTGCGCACCGGCAGCTTCGATGACCTGCCCGAGAACCTCCAGGCTTACGTGAGCCGGCTGCGCGAGCGGCCCGCGTACACGCGCGCGTTCGAGCGCACCGAGGCCGCGGCGGCCTAGCTGTAGCCCGGCCGCCGCGCACCTCCGCTGCGCGTCGCCTCAATCGCCGGGCGCAGATCCTTCTTCGGCTGCGCCGATCTCCAGGGCGGTGCCCGAGAACGATCCCTTCCTGATCGAGCACGAGCCTGACGGGCGCCGCGGCGCCCGCGGGCGTCGCGGCGAGCAGGCAGACGAGACCGCCGGCGGCGATGCCGAGGGCCATGCGGACGCTTCTCAAGGTGGCTCCCCTTTCGTCTCTCGCTCAGGGCGCGCCGCTCGCCGGCGTGACGCCGCGCCGCAGACTATGCCCCTCTTCCTGTAGACGGAGCGAGTAGGCATCAGCTCACGCTTCGCGCGTACCGATTCTCACGCAAGCGCACCTGGTCGATCAAGCCGGCCGCCGCGAACGCCGCCGTGACATCCGGCGAGGCTCCCACGACTTCGAGCGTGACGCCGTACTTCCGGCACAGCCGGCAGCGCATCGCGACCACGCCGACGCCGGTGCGATCGATCGCGCTCAGGGCGCTCAGGTCGAGCACGATGTGCTCCACGCCGGAGGCGCAGAGGTCATCGATCGCGGCTTCGAGCGCGACGGCGCTGTCGTGCCCCAGCTCGCCTCGCAGCACGAGCCGGTGCATCTTCCTTGGGGTGGCATGCAGGACGGATCCGCGCTCGCGTCTGCTGCGACCGCCGTGAGCCGTGTCTCGCTTGTTCATCGAGCTTGCTCCTTTCGAGTTCGTGGCGATGCACGAGCCGTCCGGGCGCTGCCGGGACGGCTCCGCTGGCGACGAGCTCGGGAGCTAGCCGGGTCTGTCCAGGATGAGGACGAGCCGCGTGCCCGGAGGACGCGCGGCGGTTGGACGCAGACGGCGCGAGAGCGTCGGCAGCGCCGCAAGCAGCAGACCGAAGAGGATCAACGCGAATCCGCTCGTGCCGCCGGGGGCCGAAAGCGATGAGCCGGGCGTCCCGCCCGGGACGGGTGCGCGCAGCGGCCCGTGGCCGCCGTCGTGATCGGGGCTCGATGCGGAGCGAGAGGTCGCGATCGTCGCGACCTCGAAGGCGGAGGTGACCGATATCGGGGCCAGACTCCTCGAGACGGTGGCTGGCGTGGCGATCGGGGTGTGCCCGGCGAAAGCCGCGACGCCGCCTCGCGGGGCCGGGGGAGCGGCCACGGCCGGGAGGCCCGCGCTCCTCGATACAGGCGCCGCGGCACTGGTCACGGGCGCCGCGCCGGCGGGCTGGGTGGAGAGCGCGCCCGGCTCGGCGTTGCTCGGCGGCACGCTCGGAGCCGGCTGCTCCGGAGCCGGGGCGGGCGGCGGCGGCGCGACGACTTTGCCGACGGTTCCGACCGTGCCGCCGACGACCCCTGAGGCGCCGCCGGCAACACCGACCGCTCCCCGGACCGTGCCGGCCGCGCTTTCCAGCGTATGCGTGACGGGCGCGAGCGTGCCCGCATCGCGGACGGCCCCGGAGACGACCGGTTGCGCCGCCTTCGTGACAGCACCGGTGTCCGCGACCGCGGTGCCGACTGCCTGCGGCGCGGCCGTGACGGGGGCGGCGACGGTCTGGGCCACCTGCGCGGCGGCATCGGCCGGCGCCGAGGTGATCTGCTCCGATGCACGATCGACGACTCCGGTCGCGGTCGCGAGCAGTCCGGCCGCCGGCGGCTGAGAGGCGCGTGCCGGGCGAGAAGCGAGCAGCGACGCGGCGAGGCATGCGAGCAGCAGCAGCGCGACGAGGCGAGGGGCCCTCCCGATCAGCGCCACGGCAGTCTCCATTGACCGCCACGGCGCAAAAGGTACCCGCGGCGCGGCCCGAGCCCGGCGGCGTCCAGGACCATGAGCGCGATCAGCAGCGCGCCGCCGCCGATCAGCAGGACCGTCGCCAGGATGTCCGCGCCGGGGGCGCCGAGCGGCGACAGCGCGAAGGGGTGGAGGTTCGGCGCCCCGCCCCCGGACGGCACGGTATCCGCGACCGGGACCAGCGTGAAGTTGTGTGCGGGGGCGGCTGCGTGTGACCCTGCGCCGAGAGCCACCGGCCGAGCCGCGCGGTGGACCGCGGGTCGCCTCGCGTTCGACGCGTGCCCGACGCTTGCAGCGCGGGCGACCGCGCCACCGGTCCCGGCTGAGGCCGAGTGACCGTGCCGGCGGATGCGTGCCGGCCGCGCGGGCTGGACGACAGCCTGCGGTGCCGCCTGTTCCTTGGCAGCCGGTGCCGAAACGGGCTCAGGGGCCGGCGCAGCCGGCTGGGTGCGCGCCGGAGTCAAGGAGGGAGGCTGGGGCACCACCTTCTGCACGACCGCCGGCGCTTCCGGCGGGGCGGGCAGCACGGGCGCCGGAGGCAGTTCGACCTTGGGCACGGGCAGCTCGATCGACTGCATGTGCGACGCGGTCGTGGCTGAGGGCTGGGAGGCGACGGGCCCCGCCGGCGAGCTCTCGGCCGGCGCGTATGCGGCGGCGGTCCGGGTCGCGGCTGCCGCCACGGGCGTCGCGACCGCGTCGGCCGGCGCCGTGGCCGAGGTCGCCGCGTCCACGCTTGCCGACGTCGTGGCTGCGGTCGTCGCGGCAGCTTCGGTGACGCTGACCGCGGCTTCGCCCGCGGTGGTGGTCACCGCGGCGGGTGCCGGTTCCGCAGAGCCGGCACCGGCCGCGGCGTGTGCCGAGGCGGGGAGCGTCAAGAGGGAAAGGAGCAACGCTCCCCCGCCCCGGAGCACGCGGTGGCTTCGGCCGTCACAGCCCCCGCGTGAGGTGCTCTGAGCAGGAATGCTCATCGTTGCTCGACCTTTACCCGGATTCGGCTCTGTGATCACGGAACACGCGACTTCTGCGGGGTCAGCGCACGGACGTTGTGCCGCCCTTAGGGTTCGGGCCGACGTGACGCGCATCGCCACCTGGAACGTGAACTCGCTGGCGGCCCGGCTGCCGCGGGTGATCGACTGGCTCGCGACGGCCAAGCCGGACGTCGTCTGCCTGCAGGAGACGAAGGCGACCGCGGCGAGCTTCCCGGCGGAGGAGATCGCGGGCGCGGGCTACGAGTCGATCGCCGACGGCGACGGCCCGTACAACGGCGTCGCGATCCTCTCCCGGGTCGGCATCGAGTCCGTGAGCCACGGCTTCGCCGGTGCGCCGGGGTTCCCGGACCCCGAGCACCGCGCGATCGCCGCCACCTGCGGCGGCATCCGTGTCTGGTCGGTCTACGTCCCGAACGGCCGCACCGTCGAGGACCCCCATTACGCCTACAAGCTCGCCTGGCTCGCCGCCCTCGCCGAAGCTCTGCGCCCCGAGCTCGACGGCGAGCACCCGCTCGCCGTCCTCGGCGACTTCAACGTCGCGCCGAACGACGCCGACGTGTGGGATCCGAGCGCCTTCACGGGCTCCACGCACGTCACCGCGCCCGAGCGCGAGGCGATCGCGAGGCTGCTCGAGCTCGGTCTCACCGACGTGATGCCGCGCGCCCTGAAGGGCGCGCCGTTCACCTACTGGGACTACCGGGCCGGCATGTTCCACAAAGGCGAAGGGATGCGCATCGACCTGGTGCTGCTCGAGCGGCGGCTGGCCGGTGAGGTCGCGGACGCCTACATCGACCGCGACGCGCGCAAGGGCAGCAAGCCGTCCGACCATGCGCCGGTGGTCGTCGACCTCCGCCTGCCCTGACCCCGTTTGGGCCACCTCCCTCGGGGGAGTTCCAGAGCGAACGTCGAGAGGAGTTTCACGATGCCCGCCGAGGAGCAGATCGAGAAGTACCTCGAGGATGTCCACTCGATCGAGTGCCAGGCGCTCGCGCAGATGCGTGCCGCCCCTGACCTGGTCGAGGACCCCGAGATGACGGCGGCCTTCGCCGCGCACCTCCAGGAGACCGAACGCCACGAGCGGCTCGTCGCCGAGCGCCTCGAGCAGCTCGGCGAGTCGTCCTCGCGACTGAAGGACCTCGCAGGCACCGCTAGCGGGAAGGGCTTCGTCCTGTTCGCGCGTGCCCAGCCGGACACGCCGGGCAAGCTCGTCGCACACGCCTTCTCCTACGAGCACATGGAGCTCGCCGCATACGAGCTGCTCGAGCACGCCGCCGAGCGCGCCGGCGACGAGGCCACGGCCGCGCTCGCGCGACGCATCGGACCCGAGGAGAGCGCGATGGCCTCGCGCCTCTCGGCGCTGTTCGACCTGGCGGTCGACGCGTCGCTCGACGGCTCCGGGGCCGCAGCGAAGCTGCCCGCCTACCTCGCCGACGCGCACGCGATCGAGGTCCAGGCGATCGTCCTGCTCGAACGCGCCCGCGAGGTGACCGGCCCGCCGGCGCTCGCGGCTGCCTACGAGGAGCACCTCGCGGAGACGCGTGGCCATGGGCTGCTCGTGGAGCAGCGGCTGCAGGAGCTCGACTCCTCACCGTCGCTGATCAAGGACGCGGCCCTGCGTCTCGGCGCTCTCAACTGGGGCGCGTTCTTCGCCGCCCAGCCGGACACACCGGCCAAGCTGGCAGGGTTCGCCTACGCGTTCGAGCACCTCGAGATCGCCGCCTACGAGCTGCTCGCCCGCGTGGCCGAGCGCGCTGGAGACGCAGCCACCGCGGCGGTGCCGGGACAGATCCTGCCCGAGGAGCGTGCAGCCGCCGAGCGCCTGCACGGGCTGCTCGGAGAGGCCATGGACGCGACGCTCGACGCGCAGGTGGCGGCCGGCTAGACGCGCGTGGAAGGGGCGCGGGGCGAGCGCTTCTTGCCGGTCCGCGGCGCGGCGCGCTTGGCGCGGCTGGCGCGCGCGCCTCCCCGCCGGGCCAGCGAGGCGAGCTGCGCCGGCACGACCGGCCGGCACAGGTAGAAGCCCTGGGCGTGGCGGATGCCGAGCACCTCGAGCGCGGCGAGTTCGGCTCCCGTCTCCACGCCCTCGGCGACGATCGTCGCCCCCGATTCCTCGGCGAATCGCGTCAGCGAGGCGGCGAGCGAGCGGCGCGCCGGATCGGTGTCGAGGCCGCTGATCAGCTGCCGGTCGAGCTTGATGAAGTCGGGTGCCAGGCGCAGGATGTGCATCAGGCTGGCGAAGCCGGCCCCGGCGTCGTCGATGGCCAGCCGCACGCCGGCGGTGCGCAGCACCTCCAGCGCGCAGGCGAGCGCTGGGTAGTCGGCGACCGCGGCGTGCTCGGTCAGCTCCAGGACCACGCGGCTCTCATCGACGCCCTCCAGGAGCGCGCCGATGTGGGCGCCAGCCAGTGCCTCGGGCCCCACGTTGACCGCAAGCGCCGCGTCGTGCGGAAGGCGCTCGAGATCCTCGAGCGCCGTGCGGATGAGCGCCAGCTCGAGCTCGACTCCCAACCCCGCCTCGTGCGCATCGGCGAGCCACAGGTCCGGAGCGCGGTAGGGCTCCTCGGTGAAGCGCGCCAGCGCCTCGACCGCGAACACCGCGCCGTCGCGCAGGTCGAACAGCGGCTGGTAGACGATCTCGTAACGGCGCTCGGCGAGCACGCGCTCGATCCGCTCGCGAGCGGCGACGCGCTCCAGGCCACGGGGGTCGAGCACGCCGGCGACGAACATGCTCGTCCGCTCGGCCTCCTCGCCGGGAGCGAGCTCGCGCGCTCCGCGCGCGCAGAGCCGCGCCGTGATCTCCATCAGGTCGGTGGCGGCGCCGATCGCCGTGCTGATGAAGTCCGCCAGGCCCGAGAGCAGCTCCAGGTCCGCCGATTTGAACGCGCGCGGATGCCGCGAGCACACCGCGAGCATCCCGATCGCCCGCTCGCCGCGCCCGACCGGCACGCACACGGCCGAGCCGACTTCGAACGCGCGCGTGGTCCGCCGGTGCACGCGGCCGTCGCTCTCGGTGTCGTCGGTCACGTGGGTGCGCCCGGTGCGGATCGTCTCGCCGCAGAGGCTTCCCGCCATCGGGAGCGCGGAGCCGACGCGCGGAGCGAGGTGGCCCGAGGCGCTGACGAAGCGCAGCCGCTCCTCGTCGATCTGCAGGCCCACGATCGCGCCTTCTGCGACGTCCATCATCGCGACCAGCTGATCGCCGACGCGCTGCATCAGCTGCAGCGGGTCGATCGTGTGCCGGATCAGCTCGTCGAGGTGCTGTGGCTCAGCGGCGCCCATGGCCTCTAATCGACGCACTTTGCGGTTTCTCTTAGCCGTAACGGCACCATCTGGCCTCGGCCTCCCCCATTCGCGGGAGGCACGGATGCCGAGTGGCGGGCGGTGGAGCTAATCACCGCCGCGGATCGGTCCGAAAGAGTCCTCGAACACGCTCTCCTCCGAAGGTCAACCCCCCACCCGATGTCCGTCCAGCACCCACGACGTGGCGCCCGTCCCCGGCGCCGTGCGACCAGTCGTCTACTCGCCGCCCTGGCCGTCGCGGTGGCGCTGATCGCCGCCGGCGCGACCACCGCCTCCGCGGCGTTGATCACGAGCTTCAGCGCCGGGGTCCTGAACGACGAAAACGTGGCCAACCCGCAGACCTCGGACTACTTCACCCAGGCCGGCGGGCGTCCGGACGTCGCGTTCACCAAGTTCACGATGAACACCGCGGACAGCGCCGTCGAACAGGTTCGAGTCGACCTGCCCGCCGGTCTCACCGTGAACCCGCAGGCCACCCCGCGCTGCTCCTCGGCGACGGTCAACAGCTGCCCGGCCAACACGCAGGTCGGCAAGACCACGGTGACGATCGCGAACATCCCGCTGATCGGCAAAGAAACGGTCACCGGCAAGGTCTTCAACATGACGCCGGAAGCCGGCCACCCGTCGGACTTCGCCTTCGAAGTCACGGTCGGGCTGCTCTTCACGGTGCGCACGGACCTCGTGGGAGGCGTCCGCTACTACCCCTCGAACGGGCGCCCCGCCGACTTCGGCAGCTACTTCACGATCAGCGGCATCAGCAACCTGTTGGGGACCCAGCTGGAACAGTCGGAACTCGCCTTCTGGGGAGCCCCGGCGGAGCACAACGGCGGTGGCGGAACCGACAACGCGTTCATCAGCAACCCCTCGACCTGCAACGGGCCGGAAACGACCTACATCTCCGCCTCCACCTACACGCCGGTCACGAGCGGGAGCAGCTCCTACACGACGCCGGTCGGCGCGACCGGCTGCGACAAAGAGCCGTTCTCGCCGACGCTGTCGGTCACGCCGGGCACCACGCAGCGGGACACGCCGGACGCGCTGAGCGTCGATCTGCACGTCCCGCAGGACCAGACGCCCTCGCACATCGCGACCTCCCACGTGGAGAACGCTTCGGTGACGCTGCCGCCGGGTCTCACGTTGAACCCCGCGGCCGCCAACGGCCTGCAGTCCTGCACGAACGCGCAGTTCAGGGCCGGCACCAACGAAGCGCTTGCGTGTCCGGCCGCCTCGCAGGTGGGCAGCGCCGAAATCACGACCCCTGTGCTCGGCTCAGCGCTCACCGGCGCGCTCTACGTCGGCCAGCCGCTGTCGAGCGAACCGGCCTCCGGCCAGGAGTACAGGCTCTTCCTCGACGCCGAGAACGTGACTGCGGGCGTGAAGGTGCGCCTCGTCGGGACGGTCGTGGCCGACCCGGCCACCGGCCGGCTGACGACCACCTTCAGCGAAACGCCCCAGGTGCCGTTCACGGACATGAAGCTGACGTTCAAAGCGGGCGCGGGAGCCCTGTTCGCGAACCCTCTCTCGTGCGGCACGGCAACCACGACCACGGCGCTCGCGCCCTGGTCCGGGCAGGCCGAAGCGGCCCCGTCGAGCGCCTTCACGGTCGACCAGAACGGCAGTGGCGGCGCCTGCCCGGGGACGCTTCCGTTCGCGCCCGGCGCAGGTGTCACGCCGTCCTCGACGGTCGCCGGGGGCAACACGAGCCTGGCAGTGGAAGTCTCGCGCGCGGACGGAGAACAGACGCTCGGCGCGCTCACCACGGCGCTCCCGCAGGGCATGCTGGCGAACCTGACCGGCATCACGCTCTGCGGCGAACCGGCCGCCGCCCAGGGAACGTGTCCGGGGGCGAGCCACATCGGCGCGGTGACGGTGACGGCGGGGGCGGGCACCGCACCGCTGACCCTGACCGGCACCGTGGCGCTGACCGGCCCCTACGAAGGGCAGCCGTTCGGCCTCTCGATCGCCGTGCCGGCCGAAAGCGTCGGCCCCTACGACTACGGCACGATCGTCGTGCGAGCAGCGGTCTCGGTGGACACGCTCCACGGCCGTGTCTCGATCTCGGCGCCGTCGCTGCCGGCGATCGTGGGCGGCGTGCCGCTGCGGCTGCGCACGATCGCCGTGTCGATCAACCGCGCCGGGTTCGTCGTGAACCCCACCGACTGCGAACCCACGGCGTTCACCGGCTCTCTCACCTCGGCCGCGGCAGCCGTGCACGCCTTCTCGAGCCCGGTGCAGATGACCGGCTGCGGCTCGCTGACCTTCGCGCCGACGCTCGCGGTCACGCCGTCCACGACCGAGCGCGACACGCCGACCGGGCTGCTCGTCGACCTGCACCTGCCGGGGGGCAGCTCGGACATGGCCGCGGCCTCGGCCCAGCTGCCGCCCGGCCTCACGCTGAACCCGGCTGTCGCCACGGGCCTGCAGGCGTGTACCGACCTGCAGCTGGCGGCCGGCAGCGAGAACCCCGTGGCCTGCCCGGCGGGATCTGCGGTCGGCACCGCCGAAATCGCGACGCCGCTGCTACCCACCCCCTTGACCGGCTCCCTGTACGTCGGCCAGCCGCTCTCGGGCGAACCGGGCTCCGGTCAGGAGTACCGGCTGTTCCTCGATGCCGAGAACGCCGCCTACGGGCTCTCGGTGCGGCTCGTCGGAGAGGTGGCCGCCGACCCCGGGACCGGACAGCTGAGCGTCAGCTTCCCCGAAACCCCGCCGATCCCGTTCACCGATCTGAAGCTGAACCTCCGGGGCGGCCCGCACGCCGTCCTGGCCAATCCGCAGAGCTGCGGCGGCGCGTCGTTCTCGAGCGCGCTGACGCCGGTGAGCGGCGCGGTCGCGACCCCCGGCGCCTCCTACGCCGTGGATCAGGACGGCGCCGGCGGCAGCTGCCCGTCGCCGCTTCCGTTCGCGCCCGCGCAGAGCGCCGCCAGCTCACCCGCCACGGCCGCCGCGGGCACGGCCTTCACCCTCGGCCTGGGGCGCCCCGACGGCCAGCAGTTCCTCTCCACGGTCACGACGCAGCTCCCGCCGGGCCTGCTGGGCCGCATCGCCGCGGTCGCGGAGTGCCCCGAAGCGGCGGCCGCGACCGGTGCATGCCCCGAGGCGAGCCGCATCGGCTCCGCGACCGTGGGGCTCGGCGCCGGCCCCGAACCGCTCCAGCTGGCGGGCTCCGTGTACCTGACCGGCCCTTACGAGGGCTCGCCGTTCGGTCTGGCGGTCGCGGTCCCGGCAACGAGCGTCGGGCCGTTCGACTACGGCACCGTCGTCGCACGGGCCCGGATCGACATCGACGAACACACCGCCCGCGTGACCGTCACGAGCGATCCTCTGCCGAGCATCGTCGGCGGCGCGCCGCTGCGGGTGCAGAGCCTGACGATCGCGACGAGCCCGTCGTTCACCGTGAACCCGACGAGCTGCGCCGCGAGCGCGACCCAGAGCCGGCTCGGCTCGCTCGCGGGCGCCGCGAGCGAAGCCACGACGCCGTTCCAGCCCACGGGCTGCGCTGGCCTCGGCTTCGCCCCCTCGTTCACGGCCGTCACCAGCGCGAGCGCGAGCCGCGCCGAAGGCGCGCCGCTGCAGGTGGTGCTCGCCTATCCGGGCGAGGGCGAGGCGAACCTGGCCTCGGTCTCCGCGACGCTGCCCTCGCAGCTGCCGGTCAGGCAGGGGACGCTCAAGATGGCCTGCCCGGAAGCGACGTTCGCGGCCTCGCCCGCGGGCTGCCCCGCGGCCTCCAAGGTCGGCTCGGCTTCGGTGAGCACGCCGCTGCTGCCGATCGCACTCGAAGGTCCCGCATACCTGGTCTCGCACGCCGGCGCCTCCTTCCCCGACCTCGACCTGATCCTCCAGGGGGACGGCGTGCGGATCGCGCTGCGCGGCGAAACCGACATCCGATCCTCGGTCATCACCACGACCTTCGCCGGCCTGCCCGACGTGCCGCTCTCGCGCTTCGTGCTGTCGCTGCCGAGGGGCCCGTACTCCGCGCTGGGGGCGGGCGGCAGCCTGTGCGGCGAATCGCTGACGATGGCGACGACGCTCGTGGCGCAGAACGGCGCGCGCCTGGCGCGCCAGACGCCCGTGACGGTGAGCGGATGTGCCGGCGGCGGCGGGGGTGCCGGCGGCAAGAGCGGTCTCAGCCGCCTGCGGATCGCGCCCTCCCGCTTCGCGGCGGCCGCGCGCGGCGCGAGCACGCTCGCGAAGGCGCCGCGCGTCAAGCGCGGCCGCGGCCACAAGCGCCCGCAGGGGGCGAAGATCTCCTACCTCGACGCGGCTGCGGGAACGGTGACG
>Ga0134126_10009207_pt1 | contig 12445 bp, 4 predicted proteins | sample KB31752_FD_96881 | JGI IMG/M metagenome (GOLD analysis project Ga0134126, IMG submission 96881) | Terrestrial soil microbial communities with excess Nitrogen fertilizer from Kellogg Biological Station, Michigan, USA - KB3-175-2 | ecosystem: Environmental > Terrestrial > Soil > Unclassified ...
AGCCGACTCGACCGACTTGCAGGACATGACCCGCTTCAACGAAGCGGTCGATCAAGCGATCGCGGAGTCCATCACCACCTACACCGTCGAGGTGAAACAATCGAAGGACCGCTTCCTCGCCATCCTCGGGCACGACTTGCGAACCCCGATCGGAGCCATCGTGACGTCGACGCGGTTCATGCTCGACACCGGCGGGTTGTCGGAAACGAACCGCACGCTCGTTTCGCGCATGGAGGCGACGGGGCGACGCATGAACCGGCTGGTCGCAGATCTTCTGGAGTTCACTCGCACGCGGTTCGGCGATACGATCCCGATCGTCGCCGCCGAGATGGACGCCGCCCTGATGCTCGAAGATGTTGCCTCCGAGGTGCGCGCGTCGTATCCGTCAAACGCCATCAACGTTCGATCAACCGGCGAGACGCGAGGGCAGTGGGATTGCGAACGGTTGACGCAGGCCGTCACGAATCTCGTCAGCAACGCCGTGCATCACGGAGCCCAGCACGCGGCGATCGACATCGAGGCCGAGGGCTCGACTGAAGAGCTCGTGATCTCCGTGCGGAACCAAGGTCCCCCCATCGCGGCGGATCAGATCGAACGGATTTTTGACGGGATGAAGGCGCTCGGCGCTCCGCGCGCGGAAGACCGGCGGCATCTGGGCCTCGGCCTCTACATCGTCGACAAGATCGTTCAGGCGCATCGCGGATCGATCACGGTCCGATCGTCGGCCGAGCGAGGCACTGAGTTCACCATCCATCTGCCTCGTCGGGCATGATGAACCGCGGTTAGCCGAGCGTGATCGCCACGACACGACGCGCGCCGTCATCGACGAGGTCGATCCACCCGTCGAGCGGCACGCCGCCGTCGACCGTCAGAGCGGTCACCCCTCGTGAGACGCCGCCCGCGTTTCGCACATCGATGACGTACCTGCTCGCACCATACCGGTACTCGAGCGAGAAACCGGGCCAGGATGCCGGGATGCACGGGTCGATGCGCAACCGCGTTCCTCGCTTCTCGAATCCCAGAATGCCCTCCAGCGCCACGCGGTAGCTCCAGCTCGCCGCCCCGGTATACCAGGTCCAGCCTCCACGCCCTTCATGTCCGGCCGCCGCGTACACATCGCCGGCGATGACATAGGGCTCGACCATGTACCGCCCCACCTCGGCGTCCGTGGCCGCATGCGTCAAGGGATTGAGCATTCTCATAAGCTCGCCGGCGCGATCGCCGTCGCCGAGCCTCGCCATCGCCAGAACGGCCCAGAGCGCCGCGTGCGTGTACTGGGCGCCATTCTCGCGGACGCCGGGAAGATATCCGCGGATGTATCCCGGATCGCGCGTTGAACGATCGAACGGCGGCGTGAGCAAGAGTAGCAACCGCGCGTCCTCACGGACGAGCTGCTCGTTCACCGCACGCATGGCCTGCGTCGCGCGTTGCAAATCGCCGGCATTCGAGAGGACCGCCCAACTCTGGGCGATCGAATCGATGCGACATTCGGAGTCGGTCGCGCTGCCGAGCGGCGTGCCGTCGTCGAAATACGCTCGACGGTACCACGCGCCGTCCCACCCCGATCGTTCCGCGGCCGCGACATACGCGTCGGCGCGAGCCCGCCACCGGATCGCTGACGCAACGTCACCGCGGCCATCGGCATGCACGGCGAAACCGCGAAGCGTCGTGACGAGAAACCACGCGAGCCAGACGCTTTCGCCTTTCCCCTCGACACCGACGCGGTTCATCCCGTCGTTCCAATCACCGGAGCCAATGAGCGGCAGCCCATGGTTGCCGACGGTGCAAGCGCGGTCGATCGCTCGCGCACAATGCTCGTACAGGGGCCCCGTCTCCGTGCTCACCGACGGCAGATCGTAGATCTCTTGTTCGTCATCGTTGAGCGCGCGCATCTCGAGGTATGGCGCGCTCGCGTCCAGCACGCTGCCGTCGCCGGTGACGCGAACGTAATGATCGGCCACGAACGGCAGCCAAACGAGATCGTCGGAGAAGCGCGTGCGCACCCCGCGCCCGGACGGTTCATGCCACCAGTGCTGCACGTCGCCCGCGAGGAATTGGCGGGCGGAGGCGCGAAGCAAGTGCTCGCGCGCGAGCCCGGGCTCTGCGTACACGAGAGCCATCGAGTCCTGCAACTGGTCGCGGAACCCGAACGCACCGCCGGATTGATAGAACGCCGACCGGGCCCACATTCGGCAGGACAGCGCCTGATACAACGACCAGCGGTTGAGCAGCGCGTCGAGCTCGGGCTCGGGCGTCCGGGCGCGAATCACCGACAGGCGTTGATTCCATTCCTGTTCGGCCTCGTGAACCGTTTCGAGGGCGGTTCCGGCGTTTCGGTACTGCTCGATCAGGCGATGGGCATCGCCGTCGCTTGTTCCAACGCCTAGTAGAATACCCACGTCTTTAGTCTCGCCCGGCCCCAGCACGATGGCGCATCGAAGCGCGGCGCACGGATCATCGCCGGCGCCGGTGCCGCCGGAAAGCTCTTCCGCATCCAATGCCGCCGGCGCCGCGAGGTCGCCGTTTCGCCCGATGAAATGGTCGCGGCGCGCCGTGTAGCTGGTGACGGGTTCGCTGATCGACGAAAACGCGACGCGCGTGCTGAAGTCCGGCGCAAAGAGATTTTGTGCGAAGAGCGCGCCCGCGGTCGGGTCATACTGGGTGTGGAGTTGATGCCGGGCATGTTCGCGCTCCGCCCCGAGCACCCACTCCACGTAGCTCGTGATCGACAGGCGCCTCTCGATCCTGCTGCAATTGGTCATCCGGAGGTGCGCAATCTTGATCGCGTCACCCCGCGCCACACCAAGGGTGAGCTCGGTGCGGATATCATGTCGCAGGTGCGCAAACCGTGTCGCGCCAGGACTATGGGTCACGTTGTAGGTCGGCGACGCGCGTTCGCTTCTGAGGGTCGCCGCGGGCCCGGGCGTAGCGGTCCACATGGCGCCTGTCGTGAGATCTTTAATGTACAGGACTTCGCCGCAGGGGTCGGAGACCGGATCGTTCGACCAGGGCGTCAACCGAAAGAAATAGCTGTTCTCGGCCCACGCAAAACCGCCGCCGCGCTCGGTGACGCAGAAACCGATTGCCGGATTCGCGATTACATTCGCCCACGGCGCGGGCGGCAGGCGACCGGCGGCAATGTCGATGACGTAATCGCCCGCTGGCGTCAGCTCGCCGAACCCATTCGAATATCGTCGTGCGGCCGTCCTCGCGGCCGTCCTCGCGGCCATCCTCGCGGCCGTCCCCGTCCTCGCGGGCGTCGTCGCCACCGTTGGCCCACCCGCCGGCGGTGTCACAGAAACCTGGCGCTCCACCGGCGTACGCGCGACTCGAGCCGCGTGGCCGAGGCGATTCGCGGCGACGATCTCGCCAAGCCCTACACCGTCGCACACGACATGAATGCGCGCAACGGACCTCAACAGCGCGGTCTCCGTGGCCGACAGGGCGTCGGCGCGCCGAACGAACACACCGCCAGGTTGATCGAGCAGACCCCCGTCGCCCGACGACATCGCGGCCGCCGTGAGTTGATCGTGCAGCTCCTGGGCGTATGAGTGCGCCTTGGTATTCAAGATTACTAAGTCGGAGCGAATGCCCTTCGTGCGCCAGTAGCGATGGGCGACGAGCAGTTGTCGAACGCTCGGTAGACCAGTTGAAACGCGGATAGTCGCCAGGACAATGGGCCAATCCCCGGAGATTCCTTGGGCCCACAATGCCGACTGCCCGCCCGTAGCCGCCTGACGCTCGGCAGACGAGGCGCGCAGCGCCTCGTGCGGATAGATGAGGGCGCCAGCCAACTCCTGATAGAGGGCGAGGTCGGTTGGGGCGATGTCGAGATCGCGTAGCTCGACCTCTGCTTCGGTCCGCGCCAACGTCAGCGCTCGCTCGGCCGCCCGAGTATCACGATACCGATCGGCCAACTGCACCGCCGCGTCACGCGTCGGCGCCACCGCCGTGGTGAACGCCACGACTGCCGAACGGCCGGGCTCGACGCGCACTTGCACGCGGAGTGCCACGATCGGATCGAGAACGGCGCCGACCGTCCCCGAGAGCGGTCCGTCGTGATCGAGCGCCGCTGGTGAACGAGTCGTTCGCCCACGACCCAGGAAGCGCGCGCGATCGGTCTCGCAGGTCACCTCGCCGACTCGTTCCGCCCCGGATGAGACGACGTGCACGGCCCACGGCCATACATCACCGGGGGACCGCGGGCGACGGCTTGCGAGCACGGCACCCTGCTGCAGGTATTGGGTCTCGACAAACAATTTCTGAAAGGCCGGATGGGCCCGATCCGCCGCGGCGGGACAGAGCACCACCTCGCCGTAGCTGGTCAGTTCGAGTTCGCGCGCCACCGACGATCGATTGACGAGGGTCACGCGACGAACTTCCGCCTGCTCGCTCGCCACGACCACGATCTCCGTTTGGGTTTCGACGCCGCCGTCGTGGCGCGCAAACGTCACGCGATCGACGGCGAAGGTGGCGCGATACGACGCCGGCGCGGCACAAATTGGCTGATAGGTCGCCGACCACAGTGCATCCCCGGTAAGATCCTTGACGTAAATCCACTGGCCGGTATCGTCGCGCGTTGCGTCGGCCCGCCAACGGAGCACATCGACGTCCTTGGCGCGGCTGTAACCGCCCCCCGCATTGGTGAGCAAGACGCTGTAGCCTGGCCCACCGAGGAGCGCGACGTGCGGCTCACGCGTGTGCGGCGTGTCCACGTAACGGACAGTGATGCGGCTCGCCGGAGCGGCGGCGACTGAACTGACCTGCGTATTCGCCTGCGCGGGACGCGGCGTATACTGCCGAGGAATTCGCTCGTCGAGAAGCAGCGCCGTGGCTCGCACCGCGGCGTGCGACATGAATCGCCGCTGCCAGACGCCGTCGGAGTCCGTCGGCCGTACGCTCAGCGCGTTGTCGAGCGCCACGACCGTCATGCCTACGTGGTGCGCCATGTATGTGCGCACGAGCGCCGCGCGGTTATCCCCGTCGGGACGAGTGTAATCCAGCGCGTCGTAAAATCCGTATGCTCCGAGCGCCTCCCCTCGCTCGAGCGCCGCCAGATTTCGCAACGCCCCATGCGCGTCGACCGCCAGAGCGAGCGCAGTGGCGTAGGGCGCGATGACGAGATCGGACGCCAGACCGCGTTTGAGCGCGAGGCCCGGCACGCCGAACGCACGATACTGGTAGGTGTCGTGGCGGTCGCGCACGTTGTACGCCGACTCCGAGATCCCCCACGGCACGCCGCGCGAATCGGCGTAGGCGATCTGCCGCCGCACGACGGCATGACACGTTTGGTCGAGCAGCGACAATGGCCGAGCTGGCATCACGAGCAACGGCATGAGGTACTCGAACATCGTGCCGCTCCATGAGACGAGCGCCGTCCCGCCGTCCGCGACGGTGAGAGACCGGCCAAGATGGAACCAGTGCTCGACTCCGACGTCCCCCTTGGCGATCGCGATGAAGCTGGCGAGCCGCGACTCCGAGGCGAGCAGATCGTAGGCGGAGTCATCCAGTGTTCCTGAGCGCGCGTCGTACCCGATCGCGAACAGGCGCCGCTTCGCCTCGTACAGAACTCGAAAGTCCATCGCCATGGCCATGTCACGCGCCCGACGAGCGAGGGCGTCGAGTCGGTCGACGAGCGCCGTGGCGGCGAGCGACCGGAAACACACACTGCGCAGCGAAAGCGCGGCGTCATCTTCAGCGTCGAGATCGAGGCTCGACAGCTCGTCCGCGGCTGCCTGCAGCCGCTGCCGCGCCCAGAGCATCGCCGCCGCGTCACCCTGCCCGCCGCTCGCGCCTTGGCGGCGAAGCTCGAGAATGGCGGACTGGTACGCGAGCAGCCGCTCGCCGACCCACGTCCCACCCGGGCCGCTCCGCCAACCCAGTTCGGCCTCGAGCGCAGCCCAAACGCGCTGGTCGCTCACCGGCTCGGCGGCGATGTCCGAACATCCCTGGGCGAGCGCGATCAGATGGCCGGCCAGGTTCCCAGAGTCGACGGTCGACACATACGGCGGGTCGAGCACGCGAAGATCATTCAGGTCGTACCAGTTGAAGAAGTGGCCGTGCACGCGCGGCAATCGATCCATCGCATCGAACGCGCGTTCGATGCGATCGATCATCTCGCCGCGCGTCAAGAATCCGAGATCGCACGCCGATGCGGTCGCCAGCAACTGGAGTCCGATGTTCGTGGGCGACGTGCGTGAGGCGATCGTCGCGATCGGGGTTTCTTGGAAATTGTCAGGCGCAAGCCAGTTGGTCTCCGCGGTGACGAATCGATCGAAGTATCTCCAATGACAGGATGCGTATCGGAGCCCGGCGGCGCGGTCGTCGTCGTCGAGTGTGAGCGCGGGACGGCTCACGGGTGCGCTGAGCGCGATCGCGAGCTCGGGCACGAAGAGCCACACGACCGCGAGGCCCGCCCACAGCGCCGCCGACATCCACCACAACGCGCCACCCGATGTTGCATCGACTCCGCCCGTCCAAGCGACAAGCGCCGAGATCATCCCACCCAACAGAACGGCCGGCCACATGCGCTTCCAGACCGATGAGCGGCTGTTCCGCGTCGCCGCTTCGGTCTGCGACGCGGTTTGCCACTCGAGCATGTGCCGCCGCGTCCAACGCACGCGAACGATGGTGCGCACCACCGCATCCGCCGCTAGCAGCGCCTGATCGGGAAGCAGAGCCACTCCGAGGGCCAACTGCTGCAGCGCCCGCCATCCGTCGCGCCCGATCGCGGCGTAGTACGGGCGCCACGCTTGGTTCCGTCCCGGCTGCGCAGCGGCGAACACCAATGGCGCGAGCCACGGAGTGCTGAACGCCGCCAACGCGGTTGCCGTCCATAACCACCACGAGCCGGGAAGCAAGGTCCACCCAGCCACGAGCCAGACCAACACGGCGACGGGAGTGACGCTGCGGCGCATGTTGTCGGCGATCTTCCAGCGCGACAGCGATGACAGCGGGTCGCGGTTCGCGCCCGACGCGCCGGGAACCCGCGCTGTCAGCCAGCGGAGCAATTGCCAGTCGCCGCGGATCCAGCGATGCGTTCGCCGCGTCGCGGTGAGATACCGCGTCGGGTAGTCGTCGAACACCTCGATGTCCGTCACGAGGCCCGAGCGCGCAAACGTGCCCTCGAGCAGATCGTGACTCAGAAGACTGTTTTCGGGAAACCGGCCTTCGGTCGCCCGGCGAAACATCGCGATGTCGTAGATGCCCTTTCCGGTGAACGTGCCCTCGCCGAAGAGATCTTGATACACGTCCGAAACCGCGGTCGTGTACGGATCGACGCCGGGATGCCCGGCGTACACCGCGGCGAACCGCGACGCGCTCGCGCTCGGCAGCGATACGCTCACTCGCGGCTGGAGAATGCCATACCCTCGCACCACGCGGCCGCGCGCCGCATCATACTGCGCGCGGTTCAACGGGTGCGCGATCGTGCCGATCAGCGCCGCCGCCGCGCCACGGGGAAGGATCGTGTCCGCATCGAGCGTGATGGCATAGGGTACGCCGTGCAACCAACCCTGATCGCCCTCGATGACGCTGAACGCGCGGGGGTCCCCACCGACGAGCGCGTTGAAATCCACCAGCTTTCCACGCTTCCGCTCCCAGCCCATCCAGACGGCTTCGGCAGGGTTCCAGCGACGCGGGCGATGCAAGTAGTAGAATGGCGGCTCGTACGTCGCCGACTCTCGAGCATCGGCGGCCATTTCGCCGTGCATGACGTTGAGAGATCGGATGCCCGCGACCGCCGCGTCGATGATCGCGTCGTCGCCAGGCGCGTGCTCCGATGCCGAATCGAGATGGTCGCCGAGGAGCGCAAAGCGAATCTGCCGGTCACGATTCGCGAGATATTGAACCTCGATGTGCTCGAGCGCTCGGATGACGGCGTCCACGCTGCCGAGCAGCAGTGGCACGACGACAATGGTTCGATCGCGCTCCGGGACTGCTTGCTCATAGTCGAGCCGCGCCAAGCGCGCCGCCGGCATGGTCGCGTTCACGATCTGATGCGCGATGGCCACGGCGGCGTCGGCGGTCGGAAGGAGCGCGAGCAGTGCCGCCACGCCGATCCAGACGAAGGAACGCTCCTCCGGCGGTAAGAACTGAAACGGTATGAGCGCCGCGGCGACCAACGATGCGAAGACGGCGACGAGCGCGCCCCCGTAAAATGCACCCGGATGCGCCAGCACGGCTTCACGCGCACGCGTTGCGAGGTCGGTTCGGAAGCCGCACGCGCGTTCGAACGCTCGGCGTCCGTCGCCTATGAGATGGTACCCGACGTGCCGCGCGCGATCGCCGTTGCCGGACATCTCCAACGTCCTGTCCGCGGGGCTCGCCGCGTCAGCGGCGGCTTGAGTGGCGGTGGCCGCGACCGTTGCTTCGTCGAGCGTGGTGCCTTTCGCGATCCGCTCTACGGCGTGCCGATATCGATCGCGCGTCGATCGCGTCATCGACGCGTACGCCTGCGCGGGGTCCTCGCGCAAGATTGCCTCGACGACGCTCGCCGTCTCGACGACTGTCGTCCAGTCAATGTGCGAGACGAGACGGAGGCTGGCGATGGAGTTCGCCATGACGAGTTGCGTCAGCGCCAGCTCTTGCACCGAGCGCTGCGTCGCGTCCTCCACGGTCGTCGCCTCTTCGGCGATCCACTGCCCGAGCCAACGCAACGGCGTGAATTCCGACCGGCGGCTCCGAAGCTGCTGCAGAAAGCGAGTCAGAAAGGCCGGCGTCAGCGCGGGTCCATCGTGCACGAACGCGACCAGGGCTGCATCGTCCCCCGCGTTCCCCGTCGTCGAGCCGTGGCTCCCGAGGAGACGCAGAGCCCAATCATCCGCCGACGCGCGATCGTCGACATCGCGCCAGGCGCGAAGCGCCATCCGGCGAACGTTTTCGAGATATCCCACGCGCAACATCACCGGGACTGCCCAGAGCTCGCCGAGCGTCAACGTGGTGACGCGCTGATATTCGGCGAGCATCAGCGTGACACTGGCCTCGTCCAAGCGCCCGTCCGTGTGGGCGATCAGCTCGAGAACGATCTCGTAGATTCGAGGATAGCCGGCGTTGTCCCCCTCGCCGGCGAGCTTCGGCAGCTCTCGATAATATCCGGACGGGAGCATGGCCCGAATCTCGGGAAGCTGCTCCGACACGATGAAGAAATTGTCGAGAAGCCAGGCCCCGGCCGGTCCCACATCGGCCCCCGCGGCGGATGCGGCAAGCAGCCGCGCGTGGGCCGCGCTCAGCGCACGACCCGTCGCATCGAGCCGGGAGAGTAGAGGGCCCGGGGCGCGGCGCCCGATCCCACTGATCCAACCGGGGCGCGCCGGAGCGGCGATCACGTGTCGCCGCGCGAGCGCGCGCGCGTGGCCACCCAGCCGCGTCGCGCCGAAGGCCTTCCCCTTTATCGGGCGGTGGTCGCTCGCGTCTGCAGATTCATGTCGCGAATCCGTGCCGATGGTCACGCCACGTGCACGAAATGCCCCGCGGGCACGACGTCTGACTCATCGAGCAAGCGTTGAACGTCGGCGTCGACGAAGTCATCCCATCCTTTGGACACACGCGCCAGACGACGTCGTTCGCGCCTGGACTCAACACAGAGCCACGGTTCCGCGACCAGACCCGCGGCAAATCGGTGTGTACCGATCGCCCCGTACGGGCAAGTGACATGGCGCGTTTGCGAGGGTGCGGCAAATGTCGGCAGACTTTTGGTAACTTCGCTGACGGTCCACCCTCGACCGCTCGAGTCATGGAAGCTACGATGGCGCATTCGGACTCTCCCCAGGTGAGCCGTGGACGCAGAAAGGGCCTGCTCGCAATTCGGCAGGCCCCTGACGACCGGAACTTGTCTCCACGCTCGATGCGTATGTCGCTGCTCTAAACGTAACCGCCACAGCGGCATCGCACAACGCGTGGGCCAAGTCTCATAGAACTCGCGAGCGCTGCATGACCCCGCTCTGCCTGCCTCACTCTGCCCACGCGCCATGCGTTATCCATCGCGACATCGAGCCCGCCAACATCCTTCCCGACCGGGGCACCGAGCGGGCCGTCGGCATGTCGGAATGCATGCCGCCGGAGCAGGCCAGCGGCGACCCGCTCGGTGGTCGCAGTGACCTCCGTTCAGTTGGCGTCGTTCGCTTCTTCGCGCTCACCGGGCGACTACGGTTCACCGATACGTCGGCGCGGTCGTTTGAGGCGGTCTCACTGCGTCTGGGCGACTCGCACCGTTATCTCGAGATGATCGCCGGCCGCCATGACGATCAGCGCACCGGTCCACGGCTCTTTCCCCTCTCTGAACGAGAACCGCTGGGCTCCGATGCCGTCCCCGATCGCCGGCCGTCCATCGCTTTTCCAACCTCCCGCGACGAGCTGTGCGGAATAGTGTGCGAGCACGGAATCAGCCGCCATCGTCGTTCGGATTGCCGACGTCATATTCCCGCTCGAGCCCGACCAGCTGCTTCCGCCGCCGAATGCGACCGCTCCCGCCGGCGGTTTGAGAGACGGCACAGTGACGGGGAACTGGTGCGCCATCGACTGATTCCGTGGGTCGCAGTTTTGCCGGCCGGCTTCGCCGTCGAGGAGCGACACGGCAAAGACGAGGGGCGCGCGCGCTGAATCTACGGGGCCGAACGTCAAGAGCACCGAGCCGCTGCAGTATTTCCCCGCGATCGTCGGCGGCGCCGACTCCGCAAAGCCGCCGCCTTGTGCATGGGGCGTTACCGCTGCCGGGGGCGCATAGCCGGCCCGCGCAACGATGTCTCCAATCACTGCACGCGGGTTGGACTGAGCCGCGAACTCGAATACCACCGTTCTAATGCGGAACATCGCCGCGTCGCCCAGGACGCCGCCGCCGACGACGTTCACACCCGGCGGGATGAGCGCCGGCGGCCAATCCGGTGGCGTTTCTCCAGAGAAGAATTGTGGTCGCCCGAGAAGTCCAGGTTCGAAACTCATCGCCTGAGCGACGACCGTCGGGATGGTAGCCGGTTGGGACTGAGCCACGGACCGTCTTGTGGCCGCCGCGAGTGCCAGTGCAGCGCAGCCCAGTATGGCGGTCGCCGTGCGCAACGATCGCATTGTGTTCATGGATTCACCCGCGGATGCATGATCAGAGAAATCGCAAGCGCAGAACCGCCTCCTGACGCCATGAGCACTCCTGCCCATCGCCCGCCGGAGGCGTCCTTTGCCTCGAAATACTGGGCGGTCACGCGCTGACTGACCGCCGGCGGGTCCGCTATCCACCCCGCGGCGACGAGTTGTGCGGCGTACTGCGCGACGATGGTCGATGCCCGAAGGTTCGCGCCGGTTACGTCGGCCGCGGAGCTGACCTCGCCGGTCCCGCTTCCGCCGTGGGACCCTGCAACGTGTACTCCATCCGGCGGCTTGAGCTCGGGCAACGTGAGTTGATCCGCCGAGCGCGCTGCTCTGTAGCCAAGGCAGCCCCCACCTCGTAGTGCGCGACGATAGGTCACACGCGCAAGCCTGCGATTCGATCCGGTGAGCGGCTCGACGGACACCGATCCGCTGTCGCTGCAGAAGGACGAGTACGGCCCGTACCCTGGCGAGAACCCAGATCCAGGCGTTGCCGGGGGCCGCATGAAGCCGTGTTGCTCGAAGAGCTCTTCCATGACTGCGGCAAGTCGCCGAGTCGAGTCGGCGAAGACGGCTACCGTCTCATCGCCGGTCGTCATCCCACCGACGACCGTCGCGGGCGCCGCCGGGGTGAGCGCCGTCGGGTAGCCGGATGGAAGTTGCCCAATGCTGAAGTTGGGCGGCGGTGTTGCAGGCGAGCCGCGATCGCCGAGCAGGGCGCTGGCGAGCGGCACCGGAATGGCCGCTGGCGGGGCCTGCCGGCTCGACGCGCAGCCCGCGACGACGGCGAGCGTCATCCACGTTGCAGATAAGAAGCGGCGCATGCAGATGCCGATCTGAGTTGGGGGGGCGACGGAAGAGCGTTCGACGGAACTAGCATTCGAACATTGGCGAACTGGGACCGGCCGCACAACTCACGGCGGGCACCGAGATCCTCGCGGCAAGGCCTCCGCATCTCGGGCTACCCCGCCGAGCGCCCGCGGCGATATTCGGTATCGCGCATAGTGCCTGCGGCGGAACTTGTTTGTAACGTTTGTCAGCATGATGACGTACGCGTAGCCAAACCATGCCCGACACCGTCGACCATCTGTACCTGTCGTTTCAGGCGGCCCTGGCCGGACGCTACTCGCTCGAGCGCGAGCTGGGTCGCGGCGGCATGGGCGTCGTCTACCTCGCTCGCGAGGTGCGGCTCGACCGGCTCGTGGCCATCAAGCTGTTGCCGCCGGAATTCGCCGCGCACGACAAACTGAGGGCGCGATTCCTTCGCGAGGCGCGCACGGCGGCGCGCTTGTCGCACCCGTACATCGTCCCGATCCATTCGGTCGACGAGATCGGCGAGTTCGTCTTCTACGTCATGGCCTACGTCGAC
>Ga0134126_10009209_pt1 | contig 12442 bp, 11 predicted proteins | sample KB31752_FD_96881 | JGI IMG/M metagenome (GOLD analysis project Ga0134126, IMG submission 96881) | Terrestrial soil microbial communities with excess Nitrogen fertilizer from Kellogg Biological Station, Michigan, USA - KB3-175-2 | ecosystem: Environmental > Terrestrial > Soil > Unclassified ...
CGGTAGCCTTCGCTGCTCGTCACCGTCGTGCCGCCGGCCAGCACCAGAATGAAGTCACCCCGGGGCGTACGGCTGATCTCCCGCACGTAGTTCGTGTTAACCACGCAAGAACGGCTGATTCGCAGCATCGGCTGGGATTGGAGCGACTTCTCGGCGAGCTGCAGCGTGCTGCGGGTCAGGAAGACCTCGCGACCCACTGTCAGTTTGACGTAGTTGCGATCCGCCTCCAGCAGCTCGACCTGAGCGACGTCCAGCATGTGCATCCTGGTGCCGGATTCCGCGAGAATGCGCGGCCGCGCCTCGGCCAGTGCCCGGGCGCTGCGCTCGATCTGGGCCAGGGCGCTCGACAGGACTGACTGTCGGTCCGCCACGCTTTCCGCTTCCCGACGCCGCCGTACGCGGGCAAGCGTCCTGCGAAAGCGCTCGTCATCGAAGGGTTTCAACAGGTAGTCAACTGCGCTCACCTCGAAGGCCTCGATGGCGTAGTGATCGTAGGCAGTCACGAACACGATGAGCGGCAGTGTAGAGGGATCGAGCGAGCGCACGAGCTCCACGCCGTTCAACGCATCGATCTGGATGTCGAGGAACAGCAAGTGTGGCGGATTCGCCCGAATGGCCTCGAGCGCCGCCCGGGTCTCGCCATACTCGCCGACGATGCGCAGGTCGGCCTCCCGCACACAGCACTCCCGCAGCGTTCGTCGTGCGGTCGGCTCATCGTCGACGATGATCACGTCAAGCATGAGATCTCGACTCAGGCACCGGCTCGCGCGGTGGCCTGGCGACCGCCGGGTGAGGCTGATATGCCCTCGGCGGAGTCGCTGTTTCCATCGCGAGCGACCGCCGGATCCGGGCCATCGCGCAACAGGGGCATCCGGATCTCGGCGATCCAGTTGCCCGCGTCGGCGACACCGGCCGTGAAAGTCGCCCGCTCGCCGAACTGAACCGCGAGGCGCTCGCGCACGTTACGCAGGCCGATACCGTCACGCCCGACGGGTGATCCGTGCGGGATCGTGTTCATGACGCGCAGCCAGAGCGTCTCGCCGCACACGGCCGCAGCCACCCGGATTTCCACCGCGCCGGCATGCCCGGCGATGCCGTGCACGACCGCATTCTCGATCAGCGGCTGAAGAATCAGGCTCGGCACCCACACCGACGGAAGTCCCTCGAGATCCACCATCCAGATCGTCAGCCGGTCGAGGAAGCGCTTCTGCTGCAGCTCGAGGTACAGCCGCGCGAAGCGCAATTCGTCAGCCAGCCGCGAGAAGTCACGTTCGCCCGCGGTCAGCAGCCGCCGCAGCAGATCCCCGAGCTGGACGATCATTGCCTGGGCCGCCGCGGGATCCCAGCCGATGTTGCCTCGAATCGTGTGCAGAAGGTTGAACAGGGTGTGCGGTGAAAGCTGCATGCGCAGCGTAGCCAGATGCGCCGATGTCAGGGCTCTCTCCAGAGCCGCCGCGCGCAGCTGGGCATCTCTGAATCGCTGGTAGACGGCAAGCCCCGTGACCAGTGCCAGCGCAAAGCCATACGTCAACACAAAGGTGGTGGCGCTGGCGATCCAGGTGGACAGCTCCGGACCGGTCAACATGGATGACAGTCCGTGCTCGCCCGCGGAAGGCGGCTCGCCATGGCCCATCCATGCCTCGCCGTACCACAGTGCGGGACCGGCGGACAAAGAGAAGACGAGTGCGAGCGTCAGCTGGATCGGAATCGTGCGCCACGCAGGACGCCAGCCGAGTCGCAGCGACGTCCAGATACATGTCACCAGGATCGGATAGAGAATCAGATGCTGGATCACGCGCGCATCCCAGGGTGCGAAAAAGTTACCGGGGCCCTTGGCCGAGATGCTGACCTGCATGCTGTGCGCGTACAGCACGTTCGAGATTGCCACATAGACCCAGAACGCGCTCAGAACGATCAATAGCGTCGAGAACCTCAGATCGGTGCTGACCGAGCGGCGCAGGTTGGCGGACAGATCGCTCGAGAAAGCCTCGGACGGCCCCACGAGAGGATGGTCGGACGTGACGGCGCTCATCCTTTATCTCCTGCTGAAGAGGCTGTCGGCGCACTGGCCGGGGCACCCCCGCTGCCGCCCTCGGAAGCGGGCCGCCGGAGCGGGGCCCACCGGGGGCGCCACTAGATTACTCCAATGTCCCCATCCATGGACCACACTGGCAGGCTGCGCCGGGACGGATTCGTCGGCGCGAGGGACGAATCCCCGTCAGCGAGCCGTATGTTGTATCCGGCGACCCGCGCAGTGCCCGGTTGCGAGACGGATTGAACAAAAAATGCGGCCGCGCGGGCCGGTGAATCAACGCGTCCGCCGGCGTCATCGAACAGCGTTGGTACGAATACGTCGGCGCCCGGGACCAACTCGATGACGGGCTGCTGACGAGGAGTATCCCGGTGCGGTCTCATACGCACACCGCCTGATTGCGGCGGCGAAACCAACATCCCGAACTGACACAGACTCACGGAGACCACTCAATGAACGCTCTGATCGCCAAAGTAACACGCCCCTACACGCTGGCCTGCATGGCGGCCGCGCTGGCTGTGTCTGCCACGGCTTTCGCGGGTGCGCCCATCAGCTCGCCGCTCGATGCCGTCCCGTCCGTCACGGTTCGCTACGACGATCTCAACCTGACTTCCGACAGCGGTACGGCCATGCTGTACAAGCGGATCGCGAATGCCGCCCGGCAGGTTTGCCCGGACGAGTTCTCGCGCGACATGATGATCGTCACCGCCAGCCGTGCCTGCCAGGCGCAGGCCATCGCGCGCGCCGTGCAGGATGTGAACAGCCCGAAGCTGGCGCTCGTGCACGAGGCGCATGTCCGGCACGGTTGAAGATCTCGACCGGGCGGGATACGTGCGGCTTGGCCTGCTCTGACAGCTGACAGAAGGCCCCGCATGAAGCGTGAGGCTTCGTGCGGGGCCTGGGTTGCTGTCGCCAGCCTTGATCTCGGTGGCACCCGGGCAAGGCGTGGCTCAACTCGGTTCCAGGCGTGGCGTACGCCCTGTGCGTGATCGTGCCGATCGTTGGTATGCTTGCGCCGATCAGTCTCCAATCGACGACCCGCACATGAAACGACACCTGTCGGTTGCTCTGCTGATCCTCCCGGTCGCCTTGACTCGACCCTGCCCGGCGAATGGCCAAGGGTTCGACCCATCTCCCTGGTTGGGCGATCTGTCCGCCGCCCGCCAGGCCATCACGACGAAATACGCAGGTCTTGCATGGGATGTCGACCAGCGGGATCTGAGTCTCGACGACGAATATCGCCGCGTGCGGGAGCGAGTTTCTGCCGCCCAGGACGCCGACGACGCTCGTCACGCATTCGACGCGTTCGCGCAGGCTTTCGGGGATCGCCATGTGCACTTTGAATGGCCGCGGCCGCGCCCGGAGCAAGCGCGTGGCCCCAGGTCCGTGTGTCCGCGTCTCGGCTACGACACTCGAATGCAGGCATCGCCCCTGGCGTTACGCATGTCCGGGGTCGAGAGCCTTTCCACAAGCCCGAAGGAGTTCGCAACAGGAACGCTCAAGATTGCGAAGTACCGCTTCGGCATCATCAAGATTGCCTTGTTCAGTCCTCAGGGCTTTCCTGCGATATGCGAGGACGCCCTGGCAGCTCTGCAGATCCGAGCCGATGCCGGTTGCGACCAGCGTTGCGAGGACACGATCGAGCATTGGGCGTACGAGCGCTACACGAAGGATTTTGAAACGGCATTGCGTTCACTCAAGACCGCCGGTGCTGAAGTCCTGCTGGTCGACATTGCCGGGAATGGCGGTGGCAGCGAGTGGGTGGAGGCGGCCGCTCGAATGGTTACCACGACCCCGCTGAAGCCCTTGCGGACTCGGTTCGTGAAGGGAGAGCACTGGCGCAAACGGTTCGAGCTGAAAGTACAGGCACTTACCGAGGCTGCGCGGGCTGCGCCGAGCGATCGCGAGTTGCTGCTTCGCGTGGCGGAACAAGTGCGTGCCCGGCAGCGTGAGGCCGCCGCGCCGTGCGACGGTGAAGCGATCGCCAAACGGGAAGCCACCTGCGAATGGACTGGCGATGCCTTCTTCTCCACAGGAATCCTCGAGACGCTCAGCCCGGCTGCGCGCTCGAAGAACTGGGCGCCGCTGGTCTTCACTCCGGCTCAATATCCGTACGCAGACGGAGTCTGGAGCGGCCCCGTGGTCGTTCTCGTGGATGGCGGGACGGGGTCAGCCGCTGAACAATTTGCCGCTGAATTACAAGACAATCATGCAGCGACGATCATCGGCAGCCCCACCGTCGGGGCGGGCTGCGGCTATACCGACGGCGGGACACCCACCACCCTGCCCAATTCCCATGCCGTCCTGCGGGTCTCCGACTGCGTGCGCATGCGCCTCGACGGCACAAGCCTCGTCAACGGAGTTCAGCCGGATATCCTGATTGGTTTTCGCGACCGGGACCCCGAGCGAATGCGGGCGCGCATGCTGCTCGAGACCATGACGGCGAAGTCTTTCCAACTCGCCTCGGGTGTCAAGCCGCGATAGCAGCCTGGTACCAATGGCTGAGCCCCGTCGAGGCAGCGCTGCGTCGGCTCTGTCGCTGGCGACGGGGCTAGTGGATGTGTCAAGCACTTGACAGAACTCCTGCATCCACATCGCCATGATCGCTCCCGCATTCAGTCCTTCCTCATCCAACTGAAACGGGAGAAACGATGATGAATACTCGAATTCTTACCCACTCGCGCCGTATTGGCGCCGCGGTGGCCAGTGCACTGCTGCTGACAGGCTGGGCAGCGTCCGCAACCGCCTCGACAAAGCACATCTCCTTCGACATGCAGGTGTCGGCCGGTGCGAAGACCTGCCTGCCGCATGCCCGGGCCGATGTGAGAATCGTGTCGAACGGCGGAGCCGAAGACATGTATGTTTTCGCGGAGGGTCTGGCGCCCAAGACCGAGTACGACCTTTTTGTGATCCAGGTCCCCAAGGCGCCGTTTGGACTTGCCTGGTATCAGGGTGACGTCGAGAGCGACGAAGATGGCAGGGCGTTCCAGCACTTCCGTGGGCGCTTCAACATCGAGAGCTTCATCGTTGCTACGGGCCCGGCGCCGGCGGCCAATATCTTCCGCGACGCGCCCTTCCCCGAGGCGATCGAGAACCCGATCACGAATCCGGTGCAGACCTATCACCTGGGTTTGTGGTTCGGCTCACCCGAAGCCGCTCAAAAAGCGAAGTGTCCGGCCACGGTGACGCCGTTCAACGGCGAGCACAACGCGGGGATTCAGGTGCTGAACACGGCACAGTTCCCTGACACGGCAGGTCCACTGCTGCAGCTGAAGTAACCGGACCCGGATGTCCGCCGGTGCCTGATGCGTAGCGAGCCGCACCGGGAACCGGCGGCATTTAGGGTCAAACTTACGCGGTCGTGTGATGCGGCGTGGCGAGTATCTCAACCACGTCCACCGGCTGTGCCCGACCCTTGACCGGCACGGATGCGGACCGCCCGAGCATGAACTCCGATCCGAGCTGCTCGGCAATCTTCCTGGAGACCAGGATGGTTGCCGCGAAATCCTTCGTCAACCCTTCGATCCGGCTGGCGAGATTGACAGGTTCGCCAACCACGCCGTATTCGACACGCTCGTCCGGGCCAATGAGGCCTGCTACGACCTCACCGGTGTGAATTCCCACACCGACCTGCAGCGGAGGAAGACCTTCATCCTGCAGGCGCGCATTCAACCCGTGGAGGCGTTTGATGATGCCGAGCGCCGCCCGAACTGCGCGTTCGGAGTGGTCCGCGCAGACCTGTGGAACTCCGAAAAGCGCCATGACCCCATCGCCCGTGAATTGCTTCACTACGCCGCCTTCGGCTTCCACCGCCGCCACGACCTCGGTGAAGAACTGGTTCAACATCCGCAGCAGCACGACCGCATCGAGCCTCGCAGAAAGTGCGGTGAAACCGCGAATGTCCTGAAAGAGGATGCTCACCTCCCGGCGCTCTCCGGCCAGAGGCACACGGCCGCCGAGAACGGCTTCAGCGACGCTGCGGGACACAAAGCGACCGAATGTGTTCTTGATGCGCTCGCGCTCTTCCAGCCCGCCTACCATTTCATTGAAGGACCGGGCGAGAAAGCCGATCTCGTCGCCGCGCTCGATCCGTGTGCGGTGGCGCAAATTGCCGCGGAGGACTTCCTGCATGGCTGCCACCAGCCCCCTGATCGGGCCCGTGATCCCCGCGGCGAGCATGATTCCGATCAGCAGGGCGCCGCCCAGTGCGACGGCACCAATCAGCGCGATGCGCTCCTGCAGGGCACGCAGCGGCGCTCGAGCCCGGTCGTAAGAGCCCTGGATGAGGGCATACAGGGGCTGCGACAGGTGGGCGCTGATCGGTACGCTGAGCGACAGGTAGCGCTCACCGCCGACCGTCAGAAGCGACGGATCCCGCCAGTGCCCCGCTCCCAACAACGTTGACAGCTGCCTCGGAAATCTCGAACGGCTCGCCGTGGCCGACGGCCATGAAGAGGCGAACACTTCCGATGTCGTGAGAAAGGTGACATCGGAATGTGTACTGGCCTTCAGGCCGGCGGCAACGGAGTCGTCGATGACCTGTCCCAGCATCAGAAAGCCGATCACGTCCGGCCCGAAGACCGGAACCGCGACCATCTGGAAGAGCTCGCCCTCCACTTCGGTCACGGCGGTCACGGGTGCCTGGCTCTGCAGCGCTTCTTTGAGCGGAGCGAAACCTGCCAGAGATTGACCGAGGCGGGCTTTGGCCGGCGAGGCCGCGAGCAGCGTGCCGGCTTCGTCCGTCATCCAGACCAGCTGCACGCCACTGCGCTGCCGGTAACTCAGGCCCGCGGATGCGAGGGTCTCCGGATCATAACTCGCCGGGTCAAAGTGAGTTGCGAAGACGCGTTTGAGGGCAAAGTCGCTGGCGAGCAAGGTTGCATTGGTCTGCAGCCGCAAGGCGCGCTCCCCGAGCAGGGTGTCGAATACCTGACCCGTCGTACGCAGGTCCTGGCTGAGGGTCCGTTCGACCTCGCGCCCGACAACCAACTGTGTCAGCCCCAGTGTCGCCAGCAACACCGTGAGGATGAGCCCGGAAAAGGCGAGAAAAATCCGGGTGCGCAGGCTGAAGGCGCCCCACCCTGTCATGGCTCGACCCGGCTGCCGTGCATCGCGGGCCGCGGCCGCGCGGGCGCGAGAGGCAGCCTGAAATTGACATCGCGCACCTGCCCATCGACCTGTACCGATTGCGCCGTGTCTTCGGGTCTCAGCTTGCTGAGAGCATGCCAGGCAACCAGGGTGTAGCTGCCGCCGGGCATGTCTTGGAGCACGAAGTGTCCGGCCGAGTCGGTCACCGCGAAGTGCGGTGTGGGAAGCACGAGAATGATCCCCGACATCCAGTCGTGGATGTTGCAGCCGATCTTGACCACGCCCACCTTGTCGAACAGCACCGCCGGGGCATCCTCGCCCTTGTACAGGGGGAGCTCGAAGGTCTTCGCCGGCGAGAACGAGTACACGTGGTGGTGTATCTGATCATGGTTCGGGAAGCGTACGGAGGTCCCCACCACGATGGGCAGGAGCCCCGGGACGAAGGTCTTGTTGATTTGATCGACGATCTGCTCACGGCGCGCGTTGTGGGCCGCAGCCGCGGAAACCTGCACGAACACGACCGCATCGGCTACGGCGGCCCCATCCATCGTGACGACGGTACCGGAAACCGCCGGGGTTCCTGCATGGGTGGCCGCCACACACAGCGCCGCGAGGAGGAGTGGAAGCCTGCGTACCATGCCATGTCGATACACGCGGCGTCTCTTGAGTCAGTAGCGAAACCGATAGCTGACCTGCCACCCGTCCGGCGTCGGATTGATCGGGCCTGTGGCAACCCGATGGCTGGTCATCCAGGTGTGCTCCAGTGCGATGCGATGCCGCAGCCCCCGCTGAAGCAAGTATGCCGTGGTCACGGCGTGGCCCTGCTCGCTCGTAGAGATCGGTCCGCCATCGAGATCATGCACCCGGAAGGAGTCGTAGCGAACGCTCAGGCGATGTTGCCTGATGTGATACGACAGGAGTGCGTAGGAGGCTGAGAACGAACTGTCGTTGGCCGGCGCGTGTACCCTGGCGACTCCATCCAGGTATTGGGCGATCACATCAACCCGCGGGATCGGGTGAACGACCAGGCCGACCGTGGCGAAACGGGTATGCCAGACCCCGGGCCTGCCTTCGTCCCCCTGGTTGTCGATGGCTCCAAATCTCACAGAAGCGACCTCCGCCTCGTCACCCAAAGAAAGCCAGCTGTACAGCGCGGGCCTATGATCGCGTTCATTGAAGATATCAGTGCGCGCCCCGCCGCCAGGCAGCGCCAGTGAGCCGTTGATCCCCCCGATCGTGTCTCCCATCACCCAGCCGCGCAGCGCCAGCAGCCGTCCGATCTGGTCCGTCCCGTAGCCTCCCCCGATCAGAACCCCTAGCCGGAGGCCGGATTGCGTGGTGTGCCACCACTCACCCTCCGCCCCTGACAGGAGAATGTCTTCCCAGATCCAGCTGTTGAGCAGCGAGCTCGAGATGGAGTATTCCGGCGACCACGCGGGCCCTACGTTCTCCAACGAGAACGGCACGTGCATGATTCCAGACTGCACTCCCCAGCCGCCGGCACCCTCGCCCCATTCCTTGCGGAGAATCGCTTCCGTCAGCCAGGGGTGATACCCGTCGGCGATATCCGGCTGTACATCCAGCTGCACCTGACCCCGAATATCCCATGGGAGGGCGGCACCGACCTGCAATGCCGCGCGCGACAGGCCGAAATGCTCCGAGCTCTGAAAGCTGCCGGACGTATCGCTCCCTCCGTAGCGCAGTTTCCCCGGCCCGTGTTCGGTCCAGCTCGGGGCCGGGCCGCCTCCAGCCAGGCGGACATCAAGCAGTGCTCGCAACCAGATCGTGCTCGGGGGCTCGGCCGCGAACTGTGCCCGCGCCTGCAACGGCAAGGCACCAAGCAAGGAGAGGAGTACGCACCAACAGGTCCGTAGCAGGGCAGAAGCCATGATTACGCCTTCATGCGCTTGCGCGGACTATACTCCATCGCCCTGTAGATTTGGGCCGCCAACAGGTTGCCGGATTGCCCATTACCGCGAGGACAGTAGTCGAGCGCGACAGCCTGTTCCGCGGCTTGCCCAAAGCCACTGTGGAGCGGATCGCAGCACTTGGAGTCAGGCGTCTCTACGGGGAAGGGTCCGTGATCTTCATGCGTGGCGATCCGGGTGATTCGCTGTGCGGCGTGGTCTCCGGCCGTGTGCTCATCAGCGCCAGCCGACCCGGCGGGAAGGAGGTATTCCTCAACGTCATCGGCCCTGGAGAATCATTCGGCGAGATTGCCCTGTTGGATGGCATGACGCGGACGGCGACCGCCACGGCGATGACCCGCACCGAGCTGACGATCATCCGGCGCGATCAATTCCTGCCGCTGCTGCGAACGGAGCCGCAGCTGGCGAGCCACCTGATCCAGCTTCTGTGCACGCGCGTTCGCTGGACGGCGCAGCTCATGGAAGACTCCGCGCTGCTGAGTGTTCCGGCAAGGATCGCCAAGCGGTTGTTGAGCCTGGCGCAGCTGCAGGGGCGTGAAACCGCAGGCGGCATACGACTCAACATTTCGCAGGAGGAGCTCGCGCAGTTTCTGGGTGTCTCCCGCCAGATCGTGAACCAACACCTGCAGGTCTGGAAGGCGGACGGCTGGATCCAGTCGGGTCGCGGCAATATCACCGTGTGCAATGTCCGTGCGCTGGAAGCCTTTAGCCGGCAGTCGTAGCCGAATGCACGGTAGCGTGCGCTGCACAGCGGCGCATTCCGGCGCCCGCTTGCCATCAGACCATTATCGGACTGTATTTAGTCCACCACCGTTGCGCGCCATATGTCAATGCGTTACTCGACCCAGATCAAGCCGATCAGCTACCTGAAGGCAAATGCCGCCGAGGTGCTTCAAGAGCTCGCGGAACAGCGGAAGCCGCTCGTCATTACGCAAAATGGCGAGGCCAAGGCTGTCATCCAGGACGTCGCTTCTTATGAGGAAACCCAGGAGACGCTGGCGCTCCTCAAGATTCTGGCCCTCGGCAGCCAGCAGGTCGCACAGGGAAAGATGAAGCCCGTCGCAGAAGTAGTGAAGCGTCTGCGCGGGCGCTCTGCGAGTGATTGATGCGTTACGAAGTTCTGCTCACGGACGATGCGGAGCGCGACCTTGAAGGCATCTACACCTACATCTTAGAACACGACTCGCGCGAGAAGGCCGACCGTGTCCTCGATCGTCTGCTGGAAGTGACGGACGATCTCGCTGCGTCTCCGGACCGCGGCGTGCATCCCCGCGAACTCAGCGCTCTCGGAATTCAGGAATACCGGCAGGTCTTCTTTAAACCATACCGCGTCATATATCGCTGCTTCGAGCGCCGTATGGTCCTCTACGTGATCGCCGACGGAAGGCGTGATATGCAGTCTTTGCTCTCGCGCCGGCTTCTCGGCGGATAGCCGCCGAGCGTGGCTCACTCGACGTTCTGCACCTGCTCGCGCATCTGCTCGATGATGACCTTCATGTCCACGGCGCTGCGGGTCGTCTCGAGGTCCTGGGACTTCGAGGACAGCGTGTTGGCTTCGCGGTTGAGCTCCTGCATGAGGAAATCGAGCCGGCGCCCCGCCGGCTCACTGCCGTGGATGATCCGCCGGATTTCGACGATATGGCCGCTGAGGCGGTCGAGCTCTTCGTCAACATCGAGGCGCTGCAGGAGCAGAGCGAGCTCCTGTTCGAGCCGATCGTGGTCCACGTTGGCTTGAAGCTCCGCCAGGCGCTCGTTCAGCCGGGCGCGCACGCGAGCGTGGACGTCAGGCAGACGGGCGCGCACGTGCGACACCAGACCCTCCAGGTTCGTGCACCGCTGGTCGAGCAGCTCACGCAGACGCACACCCTCACGCGCACGGGCCGCCACAAGGTCCTCGAGTGTGCCGTCGAACAAAGCGCGCGCAGCGACCAGCAACTCGTCGCCCTCGCCCGACTCATCGCGCAGCACTCCCGGCCAGCGCAGAATATCGAGCACGTTGACCGTATGCTCCGGCAACACGCGCGCGATCTCCCGTACACGGGCCATCAGGCGCTCGAGCGCCTGCCCGTCGACCTCCAGGCTGGCACTTGCCGCCTGCACGCGACGGGCGGACATGGAGCAGTCCACCTTGCCGCGCTTGACCTCCCGGGCCAGCCGCTGGCGCAGGTCGGGCTCGGTGGCGCGGAGCTCGTCCGGCAGGCGGAAGCTGGCCTCGAGGAAGCGGTGATTGACGCTGCGCAGCTCGCAGACCAGCGTGCCCCAGGGGCCCGAGGCCTCGCGGCGCGCAAAACCGGTCATGCTGGTGATGGTGGTCACGTGGGAGCGGAAACTCGCAGCCGCGGGTGATATAAGGAGGCGACCAAGTCTAACAGATGCGCGGACTTCTTCTTGCGAGTGGACTACGCCGATATCAGCCTCCTGGGCGGCCGCGAGGAGAACCAGGACAGGGTCACGGCCGCGGTTGCCGAGCACTCGGCCCTGCTCGTCGTCGTGGACGGAATGGGCGGCCACGCCAATGGCGCGCGCGCCGCAGAGGTGACGCAGCAAGTCATCCTCGAGGCGTTCGGGCAGACACCTCAACCCCTCTTCGACCCGATGGGATTTCTGCACCTGACTCTCGGGCGCGCGCATGAGGAGGTCGTCAAGCTCGGCGCCCAGCTGCCGATCGAGCATCGTCCGCGGGCAACTTGCGCGGTATGCCTGGTGCAGCAGCAGGCCGCCTGGTGGGCGCACGTCGGTGACAGCCGTCTCTATCACCTCAGGCAGGGAACGCTTCTCGCACGGACCCGGGATCACAGTCACGTCGAGTTGCTGTTGCGCGAAGGTCTGATCACGGCCGAGCAGGCGCAGATTCATCCGATGCGCAATTTTGTCGAGTGCTGTCTCGGTGGCGATCCGATTCTGCCCGACATGACACTGGGCCGCCGCAGGCCGCTGCAGCCCAACGACGTGCTCATGGTGTGCACCGACGGTATGTGGGCCGGGGTCCGGGATGCCGAAATCGCTGCCGAGCTCGGCGCCCCCGGTGTTCCGCTGCGTGAGAAGCTCCTGGAGCTTGCAGAGCGCGCGGTCGTCCGGAGCGGGGCTGCGAGCGACAACACCTCCGCGGCGGCGTTGCGGTGGGTCGGCGCATGAGCCGACCGAGCCAGCGTGCCCCGGACGAGCTGCGGCCTGTCAGGTTCGCGCGCCGATTCGCCAAGCATGCGGAAGGGTCCGTGCTGGTGGAGTTCGGAGATACGCAGGTGCTTTGCACCGCCAGCATCGAGGAAAGCGTGCCGGCCTTCCTGCGCGGCAAAGGTCAGGGATGGGTGACCGCGGAATACGGGATGCTACCTCGCGCCACGCACACCCGCTCGCCCCGGGAGGCCGCGAAGGGCAAGCAGAGCGGCCGGAC
>Ga0134126_10009210_pt1 | contig 12442 bp, 11 predicted proteins | sample KB31752_FD_96881 | JGI IMG/M metagenome (GOLD analysis project Ga0134126, IMG submission 96881) | Terrestrial soil microbial communities with excess Nitrogen fertilizer from Kellogg Biological Station, Michigan, USA - KB3-175-2 | ecosystem: Environmental > Terrestrial > Soil > Unclassified ...
CAACTACGCCTGGCTGCTGAAGTGGCCGGGCTACTGGGGCGACACCGAGCAGGTGATCCTCCCGTTCAATGCCACGAGCCCCAATGCGCCTTGCCGGCACGCCGTCTGGAGGGAACCGCACCACCTGATCGAGGCGGCGAAGGATCTCCAGGCGCAGAAGAAGGCGGCGCCTCCGCCCGCTGTTCCTCCTCCCCCGCGCGGCGTCTCACTGCTCCGTGAGGGCGGCACACTGCACGTGTCCTACGACTCCCGCGAATGGCCCGCCGGCACCGGGGCCCCGGCCGCGCTGGTGGTCACGGTGAACTCGCCCCAGGATCCGCTGCCGCCGACCGGCCGCACGCTGCCGATCGACTCGCCGTCAGGCGACGTGGACACCGGCATCGAGGCGCACGACGACTGGAGCTACGACGGCGCGGCGAGCTTCGTGGACACGAACGGCGTGGCGTCGGCGAGCAGGCAGGTGAGCCTGCCGAAGGCCACCTAGCCGGCGACCACCGGCTCGAGCGCGAGGTCGCGCGCGATCGTCTGGAAGCAGTTCCAGCTCGACCCGCGTGCGATGCCCGGCCCCGAGTGCAGGTTGGCCGAGCAGTTGTAGAGGTTGTCGTAGAGCAGGCGGTAGCCGCCGAGGCCCGGCACCGGCCGGAAGCGGCCGAGCTGCGACGCGATCGTGCTGCCCGCCGAGTAGCCGCCCTGCTGCATGTCGGGCCGCTCGCGCTCGATGTCCGGCGGCCCGTAGACACGGGAGGCGATCACGTTGTCGGCCGTCATGTTCGGCGCGTACTTCGCCCACTCGCGCAGCAGGTTCTCGAGGTAGCGCTCCTTGATCTGGCGCCAGTCGCCGTCGCTGAACAGCCGCCGCGGCGCGGCGAACTCCTCGATCCCGACGATGTGGCTGCCCGCCGGCGCCCGCGTCTCGTCCCAGAGGCTGTCCACCGAGCAGAGCACGTACGGCCGCCGCGCGTAGCCGCCGCTGAAGATCTCGGGCTGGTAGCGCAGCGTGAGGTAGTCGACATCCTTCGGTCCCCAGTAGAGGCGCGGCTGCTCGCCCACGCCGGGGTTGCCCGCGTCGGCCGTGTAGCGGGGCGGCTCGTGGATCGCGAGGTTGGCCCAGAGGAGCTGGCCGCGGTCGTAGTGGATGTTCTCGAGGCGGCGGGTGAGGCGGCGGTCGACTTCCTCGTCGCGGAGGAGGCGGAGCACCGTCTGCGGCAGGCCGAGGCCGCTCACCACCAGGTCCGTGTCGATGCGCGAGCCGTCCGCGAGCTCGACCGCGACGGCGCGGCCGCCCTCGATCGCGATCCGGTCGACGTCCGCCTCGCGCAGGTACTCCACGCCCAGCTTGCGCCCCGCCGACATCAGGGCGTCGGTGATCGCCTGCGAACCGCCCACCGCGATCGCGGCCGGCTCGAGCGACAGCGTGAGGGGCAGCACGTGGATCAGCCCCTGGAGCCCCGGCACGTCGTCCGGGTAGCAGCCGGTGGACGTCGTGGCCGCGCGCATGAAGAGGATGCGCAGCTCGTCGCTCTCGAAGAAGTCGAACGCGAGCTGGCGCAGCGTCATGAACTGGTGCACCGGCTCGATGTGGCTGCCCGGGATCTCGAGCAGCTCCTCCAGGGGATCGGGCGTGCCCCACTCCGGCGGCAGGCTGAAGCGGTGCCGGCGGAACGCCTTCTTCCAGTGGGTCTCGTAAGCCTCGAGCAGCGTCAGGTACGTGTCCGCGTCGCGCGCCGAGAAGCGCGCGATCTGGTCGTAGGTGCGCTGGATCGCGGCGTCGTCGCGCTCCTGCTTGCCCGTGGCCGTATCCACGACGCGGGACGCCGAGTAGCCGATGAACGACGTCCCGTCGTCGAAGATCATCCCCTCGTTCTGCTCGGGGAAGATGTAGCGGAGCCCCTCGCCGGGGAGGTCGAAGTCGCGGTAGGCGGGGTGGCCGTAGAAGCGCGTCCAGTGGCTGCAGTGGTTCATCAGGAACCCCGGCGCCGGGCCCTCGCTGGTGGAAGCGCCGCCGCCAAAGTGCGGCGTGCGCTCCAACACGCACACGCTCATGCCCGCGCGCGCGAGGTAGCAGGACACGATCGTGGAGTGGTGGCCGCCGCCGAGCACGACCGCGTCGTAACGGGAGTCGCTCACAGGATCGTGACCACGCCGTTGTCGCCGTCCACCCGTAGGCGGTCGCCGGTCTTGATCCGCGCGGTGGCCGAGCCGGTGCCCACCACCGCGGGCATCCCGTACTCGCGCGCGACGATCGCGGCGTGGGACATGATCCCGCCGATGTCGGAGACGGCGGCGGCGACCTTGCCGAACACCGGCGTCCAGCTCGGCGAGGTGACCGGCGCCACGAGGATCTCGCCCTTCTCGAGCTTGCCGATATCGCGCACGTCGAGGATCACCCGCGCGGTGCCCTCCACCACTCCGCCCGATCCGGCGAACCCGGTCAGCGCGCCGTTTCCGTCGCCGTCGCCGGCCCACTCCCGCACGCGCTCGCTCGTGATGCCCCAGAGCATGATCGTCATCGGCTCGGTGATCTCCTCTGGCACGCCGCCGAGGGCGGGCGGCGGCGACCAGCCGCGCATCGCCTCCATGATCTGCTTGCGCCTCGCCACGATCGGCGGCCAGTAGCCGGGGCCGCGTGCCACCGAGCCGGCGGCCCACGCCAGCCGCAGGTCCACGAGCGCGTCCGACACCTCGTGCCGCTGGAGGTAGAAGATGTCGTCCGGCTCGGCGAAGAAGCCGCCCAGCATCAGCAGCTCGCCGAACTCGCGCACCTTGTTCCAGAACAGCGTGTGGTACCAGTGCTCGACGTAGAAGTTGTGGCTCTCCACGTACGGGAACACGGTGCGTGAGAGGCCGAGCGCCTGGTCGAAGGCCGCCCGCGCGGCGTCGTCGTCGATCAGCTCGCGGTACTCGGCCGTCACGCGGTCGCGCTCGGCGCTGACGGCGTCGAGCGGGCGCGCGATGTCCTCGCCCGCCTCCAGCCGCTCGATGTAGGAGCCGACCGCCGCCAGCGGGATCGCCGGGTCGTCGACCCACGAGCGGTGGTGGTGATAGAAGCCGTTGCCGTTCGAGTAGTTGAACCAGGGCTCCTTGGTCGCGTCCCAGTCGGCCAGCCAGGCGTCGCCCTTACCGGCGAGGGAGGCGCGCAGGGACTCCTCGTCGGCGGCGCCCTTCACGTCGTCCGCCACGCCGGCGTCGATCGCCGCCCGCGCGAGCCGCTTCAGCTCCTCGTCCGGCCGGAACAGCACCACATCCACGCCCGAGACCATCTTCGCGATCGTCTGGTCCGCGATGTCCGGGAACGCCTCCTTGCACTGCTGGTAGAAGACGAGGTAGGCGGCGTAGCCGAGGTTGAGGAACTCGAAGTGGTACTGCCAGATGCGGTCGATCGACTCGAGCAGCCGGTTGTACGCGATGAGCAGCGTGTGGCTCGAGCCGAGCCCGCGGCCCTCCATGACCACCGCCTCGTCCTCCCACTCGGGCAGATCCGGCACCTCGAGTGACTCGATGCCCCTGATCTCCTCCTCGACCTTGCCCTGCCAGCGGCCGTAGAGCTCGTCCCAGTTCTGGAAGTAGTAGCCCGCGCGCTTCTCGAACTCCTGCGCGCGGCGGCCGATCTCCTCGGGGTCGGCCACGCCGTTGGCGCTCATGTAGACCCAGCCGTAGAGCACGCGGTGGTCGATGCCCAGCGCGGGCGGCACCAGGAAGATGCGCGAGTTGGCCTGGCCGAGACAGAGGTAGGGCGAGTCGGCGGTGACGAAGTCGAACGGGTACATCGGCTCGGGGAAGTGCATGCCGTCCCGGAACCAGCCGCGCAGCTCCTCGCCCTCGCGCCGCTCCTCGCTGAAGAGCGCGTAGTAGGGGTACATCGACTCCCAGCCGCCTACGCCGTCGGGCGCGGGCACCTCGAAGGGGCTCTGGAAGCCGGCGGCCATCACCGGCAAGTTAGGTCCCGCGACGGCTCGCGATCAAGGGGCAAAGCTCGCATCTGTGAAAGGCGGCGCCTATCATGGCGCGATGGAGCTGCGGCAGCTCACCACGTTCGTGGCCGTGGCCGAGGAGCTGCACTTCCGGCGCGCCGCCGAGCGCCTGCACCTCGCCCAGCCGAGCGTCAGCCAGCAGATCCGCACGCTGGAGGCCGAGCTCGGCACGCCGCTGTTCGAGCGCAACCGCCGCGGGGCTTCCCTCACCGCCGCCGGGTCGGCGTTGCTGCCCGAGGCCCGTCAGCTCCTGTCGCGCGCCGAGCACGCGGCGACGGTCACCCGCGCGACGGGCGCCGGCGTGCGCGGCCGCCTGCGCGTGAGCCTCACGCGCTCGCTCACCGGCGGGGTGGCCGGGGCGATCGTGGATGCCTATCGAGCGCGCTACCCGGAGGTGGACGTGGACCTCAGCGTGGGCAGCACGATGATCCACGTCGAGCAGCTCCTGGCGGGCGACATCGACGTGGGCTTCGTGCGCCCGCCGCTGGAAGAGCCCGGTCTCGAGGCGCTCGTGCTGGGCCGCGAGCCGATGGTCTGCGTGCTGCCGAAGGGCCACCCGCTGACGAAGCGGTCGCGCGTGCGCCCGCGCGACATGCACGGCGAGCCGCTCGTGTGGTGGCCGGAGAACCACGGCCCGGGCGCCTGGCGCGAGGTGCGCCGCGAGGTGTTCGGCGACCCGCCCTGGCCGCCGATCGACCGCAGCGAGCCCGAGGAGGAGCGCATCGTCTCGGCCGTGGCCGAGGGCGCCGGCATCTCGTTCATCATGCTCGAGCGGTCGAAGAGCCTGCGCATCCCGGGCGCGGTGTACAGGAGGTTCGCCCCGCCCGAGCCCACGATGGGGATCGCGCTCGCGTGGCGCCGCGGCGACAGCCTGCCGACCCTCCAGCGCCTGCGCGAGCTGGCCATCGACGTGGCCGGGGTGGAAAACTCTCGCGACGCTTCGCGATCGACCAGGAGGTAGTCATATGCTCGTGCTCTTCTCCGCCCGCCGCCTCAAGCCAGGCGCATGGGACCAGTTCCGCCGCGCGTGGGATCCCGGCGACGGCGATCACCCGCCCGGACTGCAGCGGGTCTACCACGCGCGCAACATGCGCGACGAGGACGAGGTGATCTCGTTCGGCATCTTCGACATGACCAAGGACGACTGGCACCGCTGGCGCGGCGAGCACGAAGCGGAGGAGAACGCGCGCGTGGACGCGCTCTCGGCGTTCGTCGAGAACGACCACATCTCCGGCGTGTACGAGGTGATCGAGGAGATCAGCGAGTAGCTACGACGTCGCCGCGCGCGCCGGTCCCACCAGCGTGTCCTGGAGCCGGCGCGTGGCGTCGAGGTGATCGCCGGTCCAGATCACCCGCACGCCGGTGGCGGTGGCCTCGCCGTTCGGGCTGAGCAGGTCGTTGCGCACGGCCTCCACCAGGCGCGCGTCGGCCTGCCCGTCGACCGAGAGCGGCTCTGGCACGGCGGCCTGGCGGATCAGGCTGGCGCCCAGCGCGTCGTACCAATCGCTGATCTGCCCGGCCTCGGCCATCAGCTCGCGCCGGGCGGCGGTGCGGTCGCCCGCCGCCGAGTCGTCTCGCTGCCAGAGGGCGAGCACCGCGTCGGCCGCCAGCCGCAGGCCGGCCACGCCGGTCACGAGCGTCGCGACGTCGGCCATCGCGGCCGGCTTCGCTCCCCGCTCGGCCAGGTAGCTGCGGAACGTGTCGTCGAGGCGGCGCGCCGCGGCGGCCGCGCTGCCGGCGTCCGGCGCGGGCGAGGGCGGCGACGCCCCGCCGTCGCAGCGACTCGCCCCGTACTCCACCGCGCGAGCCAGGTAGCCCGCGCTGGCGGCGTAGGCGTCGGCCAGCGCCCGGCCGAGCGCGGCGCCGGCCCCGCGTGGCCAGAACAGAAGGCCCACGCAGAGGCTCACGGCGCTGCCCAGCGCGATGTCCTCGATCCGCACGAGCCCGACCCGCCAGCCCTCGGGCTGGAGGATGTTGAACAGGATCAGGAGGGTCAGGGTGAACGCCGCCTGGCCGGCGGCGAAGGAGACCGCTGCCGGAGCGAGCGCCGCGAGCAGCACCGCGGGCGGAAGCAGGAACCAGAGCAGGGTCGTGTTCGTCCCGATCAGGGAGACCAGTCCCGCGCCCACGACGAACCCCACGATCGTGCCGAGCAGTCCGCGCACCACGTTCTGCCCGGTGTTGAGCGCGTTCGAGCGCAGCACCGACAGCGTGCCGAGCACGACCCAGAACGCGTGGTCCACGCTCGCGACCTTCGACACCAGCACCGCCAGGCCGAGGCCCACCGCCCCGCGCACGCTGTTCTGCAGCCACACCGCCTCCCGCTCGGTGAACGACCCGGCGCGCTCCTGCGCCGCCGACAGCGTGGTCGAGAGACCCTTGGGCTGGCGGCCCGCCAGGCGGTCGAGCCAGCTCCGCCGCTCGGCCGCCGCGGCGAAGTCGATGTTCGTGCCCACCTGGGCGACGATGAAGCTCAGCTCCTGGGCGCGAAAGCTCGGGTCGAGCGCGGACACGACCTCACCGCTGAGCTGCTCGCCGTCCCCGCCTGGCAGCGCCAGGGCGGCGCCGCGCTCCAGCTCGACCAGCTCGCCGGCGAGCCGGCCCTGTGCCTCGCGCAGCTCGTCCGGGCCGCGCCGCGGATCGGCGAGCAGGTCCGCGCCGCGCTCCAGCACCAGCGCCGCGGCGCACTTCACGGCGTGGACGCGCGCGTCCTTCGGCATCCGGGACGGCGTCATCGCCACGATGTCGCTCAGCCACCTCAGCTCGTCCACGAGTCGCACGAGGGTCCGCGCCGGCGTGCTCAATCCCGTGGGGCGGTACGGGGTCGCGAAGAACAGGTCGTGGAGCCTGTTCACGGCATCGCTCGCCCGCTCGACCGTGGCCTGCCCGGGCGAGCTGAGCCGCGCCGCCAGAGCACGGCAGGCGTCGATGGCCGCCGCACGCAGCGGGTTGCGCACCGGTGTCGGCCAGAGCACGACGATCGCGAGGAGCGCCGCGCCCGACGCCATCCCCCACCCGGCCAGCCGGTCGGGGATCGAGGACACCGGCCCCGGCAGGCTCACCGCCAGGATGAAGGCGAGAAGCAGGGACGTGGTGGCCCCCGCCAGCACCGAGCTGACCACGCCCGAGAAGAGCACGGCGAACCCGACTATGACCATCGTGATCGCCGCGAGGGCTGTCGAGCGGGACACGAGGGTGCCGAGGCAGACCAGCAGGGCGCCCGTCGCCGCCAGCGTGGCCTCCGCCTCGAGGCGCTCGCGCATCGTGCCCGCGAAGTCCACGAGCACGAGCAGCGCGAAGCAGCCGAACGCCGCGAACGTGGCCAGCAGCGGGTTCCCGATCACGCGGTCGCCCAGGGCGAACATCGCGGGCATGACCACCGCCGCCCGGGCGGCCCTGCGGGTCGCGACGAAGCCGGGATCGTGCTCCCGCAGCCAGCGCACGGCTGGAAGCTACGGCTTCAGCACCACAGCCGCCTCCGGCGTCGCCACGCGGAAGCTGAAGCTCTCTTCGAGGTAGAGGCGCACGACCTCGGCGTCGTGCGAGTCGTAGCCGAGGGACAGGTCCTGGCCGGACTCGAACAGGAAGTCGCCGCCGCGCAGGCTCAACACCACGCCGCCCTTCACCCCGGGCGCCCAGACGATCGGGCCCTCGAGGATCTTCCGCAGGTGGTCGAGCAGCGGGTAGCCGCCGTGCTCGGCCGCCTCGACCACGCGGCGGTACTGCTCGCGCCCGAGCGCGAGGCCGTAGGGGCCGGTGATCCCGTCGCACAGCAGGTGCTCCACCGCGCGGGCCACGGGCCGCCGGTAGTCGTCCGGCGACTCCGGGAGCTGCAGCGCCTCGTGCGGGGTCGCGTCGCCGATTCCGGTGATCGCGGCGTCGGCCCAGCCGTGGAACACCGCCACGTTCTCGGCGAGCGCGATCTGGCGCGCCGCCTTGTCGAGCGGCTCGAGGTCGGCGTCCTCCGCGCCGCGGTCGGCGTCGCGCAGCTCGTCGCGCGAGAGCTCGAAGTCGGCGCGCAGCTCGGTGAGCGGCAGTATCCGGCGCTGCCGCCCGGTGACGCCGTCCGACGGTCCCGACTGCATCGCCGTGGTGCGGCCGAGGGTCGTCGCGGAGTACTCCCAGCCGTGCGGACCCGAGAAATCCACCAGCTTGCGGGCCGCCAGTGCCGGCGCGAGACGTTCGCGCGCCTCCTCGTCGAGCACCCCCCAGACCTTGTCGCTGATCGGTGCGTGTCCACGAAGCAGGTGGTTCATCAGTTCCTCCCCCTCAGGGCGCCGATACCGAGCGAGCCGTCGTCGTAGCTGCCGCCCGCGCCGCCGCCGTCCTCGTCGAAGACCTCGGCCTCCGCCTCCTCGCCGTGCTCCACGATGTCGCCCTCCTGGAAGAGGATCCCGCGCGCGACCTCGCGCCAGTCCGGGGTGCGCCGCAGCAGGAACTCCAGGTCCATCGCGAAGTGCTTGAACTCCTCGCCCTGAGCGTCGCGCATGATCGCGAGCGCCTCGGGATCCTGCTCGACGGCGATGCGCTGCTCGTACCAGCCGATCGCCTCGGCCTCTTCGGTCAGCGACGCGCACAGGCGCGCGAACGTTCGCGTCGCGGCCGGTAGCTCTTCAGGCGGCTCGTGGTACTGGTCGAAGCCCATCTACTCTCCTTCGGGGGAAGTTGAAACTGGATTGCACCACACGTACGTGGGTAGGCCCTTCCCGGTGAAGGCAATCGTCATTCGCGAAACCGGCGGTCCGGACGTGCTTCGCTACGAGGAAGCGGACCGGCCGCAGCCCGGCGACGGCGAAGTTCTCGTCGCCGTGCGCGCCGCGTCGGTGAACCCGATCGACTGGAAGCAGCGCGGCAGCCTCGACCCGGAGAAGCTGCCGGCGATCCTCGGACGTGACGTGTCCGGCGTCGTCGAGGAGTCGCGCGCGGAGGGATTCTCGAAGGGCGACGAGGTATTCGGCTGGGCGGCGAGCGGCGGCTACGCCGAGTACGCCACCGCCTCGGCCGGCGAGATCGCGAGGAAGCCTCCCGAGGTGAGCTTCGAGGCCGCCGCCTGCATCCCGGTGGCCGGCGTGACCGCGTGGCAGGCCCTGTTCGACAAGGGCGGGCTCGAGTCCGGCCAGCGTGCGCTGATCGCGGGCGGCGCGGGCGGCGTCGGGCACCTGGCGGTGCAGTTCGCCGCGAAGGTGGCGGGCGCCCACACCATCGCCACCGGGTCGGCGCGGAACCACGACTTCGTGGTCGGCCTCGGCGCCGGCGAGTACGTGGACTACACGCAGCAGGACGTGGCTTCCGCGGTGAGCGACGTCGACGTGGTGTTCGACACCGTGGGCGGCGAGACCACGAACACGCTCGTGCCGACGCTGCGCTCCGGCGGCGTCATCGTCACGATCGCCGGCGCGCCGCCGGAGGACGCGGCGGCCGAGCGCGGCGCGCGCGCGGTTCTCCACGTGACGAGCCCGGACCCGGAGCAGCTCGCGCAAATCGCCGGCCTCATCGCCGCCGGCACCGTGAGCGTCGAGATCGCCGAGGTGCTCGACCTCGCCGACGCGGCGCGGGCGCACGAGCTCAGCGAGTCGGGCCACACGCGCGGCAAGCTCGTGCTGCGGGTGCCCTAGCTCGGGCTCTCGCGCACGACGTCCTTCGCGCGCTTGTCGTCGCGCAGCCCCATGTAGCGCGGCTGGCGCAGGCGGCCGTCGCCCGTCCACTCGGCGAAGCCGATCTGCGCCACCAGCTTCGGCTCCGTCCAGTGCGTGCCGCGCGGGATCGGCTTCGCGTCGACGAACGGCGCCGCATCGGTCTCGAGCCTGCGTAGCCGCGCGCCCAGCTCCTTCAGGGTCTTGGCGTTGTAGCCCGTGCCCACCCTGCCGGCGTAGCGCAGGTCGCCATCCTCGTAGTAGCCCACGAGCAGCGCGCCGAAGTCCGTGCGGCTGCCGGCGGGCTCGGTGTAGCCGCCGATCACGAACTCCTGCTCCCAGACGCACTTCAGCTTCAGCCAGTCGCGTGAGCGGCCGGCCACGTACGGCGCGGCCGCGCGCTTGGCGATCAGCCCCTCCCAGCCCGCGCGGCAGGCGTCGCCGAAGCGGCGCTCGGAATCGTCGCGCCAGGCCTCGCTCACCCGAAGCGCGGCGCGCTTGCGGACGGCCTTGCCCAGCCGCTTGCGCCGCTCCTCGAGCGCCAGCCCTGCGATGTCCTCCCCATCGATCTCGAGCAGGTCGAACACGCAGAGGACCACGGGGTACGCGGACACGAGCGATGGCGCCGGGTGGGACACGCCGAGCCGCTGCTGGAGCCGGCTGAACGAGGTCTGTTCGCCGTCGAACGCCACCACCTCGCCGTCGAGCACGAGCCGGCCCGGCCTCTGGGCCGCGAGGGCGTCGACGATCTCCGGATACCTGCTCGTCAGGTCCTTCCCCGTGCGCGACTCCATCCGCACCTCGTCGCCGTCCTTGACGGCCACGCAGCGCTCGCCGTCGAACTTGCGCTCGAGCAGCCAGTCGTCGCCGAAGTCGCGGCGGTCGGTGAGGGTCGCGAGCATCAGTGGGCGCATGGCTAACGGCCGAGAAGGGCGGCCACCGAGCTGACGGTGACCGCCACGATCCCGGTTCCGAAGACGTACGACAGCAGCGCGTGGTGAAGGGCCGTGCGCCGCATGGGCTTGCTCTTGATGTCGGTGTCCGAGACCTGGAAGGTCATCCCGATCGTCAGGCCGAGATAGGCGAAGTCGCGATAGTCCGGCTCCTCGTCGCCGAAGTCGACGCCGCCGTTCGGCGGGCTGTAGTAGATCCGCGCGTAGCGCAGGATGAACACGGTGTGGACCGAGAGCCACGCGAGGGCGACGCTCCCCAGCGCCAGCGCGGTCATGAGCCCGCGGCCGGGGGATCCGGAGCTACCCGCCTGGCCCAGCGTGAAGCCGACGGCCACGAGGCTGGCGGCGCCCGCTCCGAGGAGGGTGGTCTCCGCGGCGGTGCGGGATGCGTCCTCCGCACGGGCAAGTCGCGCCGTCTCGGTGGCATCCGCCTGCGACACGGTGATCCAGACCCAGGCGACGAACACCACGAAGAACACATCCGCGGCGAAGAGCGCGGCCACCGACCAGGAGGCTCCCACGATCACGGCCGCCACCCCGGCGACGATTCCGAGCGTCGCGCCGACCATCGCCCGCCGGCCGGCGACGCCGGAGTGATCGAGCACCGTGTCCATGTCGCTCACGTGCGCAGCGTACGCGGGTAGTCTGCGTCCCGTAGCCCGCAACGGAGGTCTCGCATGCCACTGCCCGAGGAGTCGTCGTTCAAGGTCGCCGCTGTCCACGCCGCGTCGGAGTTCCTGGATCTCGACGCGTCCGTCGACAAGGCATGCCGGCTGATCGAGGAGGCCGGCCACGAGGGCGCCCGCCTGATCGTCTTCCCGGAGACCTTCCTGCCCGGCTACCCGTTCTGGATCTGGTCGCACACGCCCGCCGAGAGCGCGCCGCTGTTCGCGCAGCTCTACGAGCAGTCGGTGGAGCTGCCGAGCGACGCCACCCGGCGGATCGGCCAGGCCGCCCGCGCCGCGCGCGCCTGGGTGTGCGTGGGGCTGAACGAGCGCGACGGCGGCACGCTCTACAACACGCTCGCCTGGTTCGACGACGGCGGGCGGCTCATCGCCCGCCACCGCAAGCTGCAGCCCACCAACGCCGAGCGCACGATCTGGGGCCGCGGCGACGGGCGCGACGTGTTCGTGCTCGACACCCCGCTCGGCCGGCTCGGCGGGCTGATCTGCTTCGAGCACTCGATGGACCTGAACCGCTACGCGCTGATCGCACTCGGCCAGCAGGTGCACGTCTCGGCCTGGCCTGCGATCTCGGCGGTCACCGCCGACCCGAACTCCAGCAACTTCGACAACCTCACCGAGGCCGCGATCAAGTACCACGCGCTCGCCGCGCAGGCCTACGTCGTCTGCGTGCAGAGCCGGGTGGACGAGGGCGCGATCGAGAAGATCGGCCTCAGCGGCCAGACCGACAAGATCCGCGTGGGCGGCGGCTTCTCCGCGATCGTCGCGCCGAACGCCACCTACGTGGCCGGGCCGCACCGCGACGACGAGACGATCCTCTACGGCGAGATCGACCTCGGGATCATCCCGTTCGCGAAGTTCTTCGCCGACTCGGCCGGCCACTACGCGCGGCCCGACGTGTTCTCGTTCGGAATCGACGCGACCGCGCAGACGCCGCTCGGCGTCGGTCGTGGCGGCGGCGGCACCGACGCGGGCTGGCACGTGATCGAGGCGCCCGACGGCGACGAGCACGGCGCGCTGGAGGCCGAGCCGGAGCTGCGTCAGCTCACCGAATAGCTGCGTGCGATGCGTCACACCGGGGAATATCCCCGGCCGCCTTTCGTCTCTCTCTGTGAGAGCACCCAATGACGAAAGGCACCCATGGACTCGTTCTTCGATCTCACGATCCGGCCCGACACGCCCGATGACGCGGTGGAGCTGGA
>Ga0134126_10009212_pt1 | contig 12440 bp, 8 predicted proteins | sample KB31752_FD_96881 | JGI IMG/M metagenome (GOLD analysis project Ga0134126, IMG submission 96881) | Terrestrial soil microbial communities with excess Nitrogen fertilizer from Kellogg Biological Station, Michigan, USA - KB3-175-2 | ecosystem: Environmental > Terrestrial > Soil > Unclassified ...
CGCTCAATTCGGGGGGCGCGGCGTGCCCAGCCGGGGTCGACGGCTTCCTGCAGGTGGTCCCAGAGAAAGCGTTCCAGCGCCAGGCGCGCGTACCACATCGATCCGCCCGGCGAATAACGCTTGGCGAAATCCACCCAGCCGCCGGCATAGGTCTGCCGGTTCGGATTCGGCTTCTTCGAAGCCGGGCCCAGCGGGTTGCCGAACGTCGTGTTCACCAGATCGGAAATGAACCCGATGCGGCTGCCGGTGAGGAAATCCGTCAGCCCCTTGCCGGCGCGGTTCTCGCCCTGCAGGCCCGCGAACAAAAAGTCGCCCAGGATCGAAAGCCCGCCGCCCTGGCTCATCGCCGCGGCCCAGAACCGCCAGTCCGTCATGTCGCGCGGATCGCGGCCGTTGGCGATTTCCTTCAGCTGCAGCGCCACCGCCCCGGCCAGCGTCGTCAGCGCCACCACATAGGTCGCATATTGCGCCATCTTGCGCGGCGACGGTTGCGTGAACGCATCGCGCACATGCGTCAGCATCATCGTCGCGCCGTATTGGTGATACATGGCGAGCGACCCGGCGAGGAAATCGCGCGGCGTGCCGCGCCTAGCCGTTCCCTTCACCAGCGCCCGGCCTTCCAGCGTCGAGGAGGGCACGGCGCGTTCGATGATCTGCGCGGCCACGTCGTTGACCTTCGAAGCCAGATCCATCGCAACGCTCGCGTCGAGATCCTTGCGCTCGAAGATGTCGCCGGGCCGGATGTATTGCGCGCCGCGCGAATTCTCGTAAGGCGTGGTCGCGCGGATATGATCCCAGTCGGCGGCGCGGATCTGCGCGCGCTCCAGCATGGCGCGAAACGCCGGATCGAGCGCGTCGAAACCCTTGCCCGCCTGCGCCGCGATATGGCTGTAAAACGCCAGCCCCGCCGCGTTGCGCCCCGCAACCGTGTGCTGCGTCAGGCCCGACAGCGCGAGCGCACGATCGGCCAGCCAGGCGCTCCAGCGATGGCCGTTGATCTCCATCATGAATCGCCCCGAACGTCCCATCGAACGGCCGTAATGTTCGGCGCTCAATCCGGCATGGAGCGCGGCGAGGCGATGTTCGGCATTCGTCGGATCGAAGTGCGAGAGATATTCGCCCATCATTTTGGTGAATGGCAGGGCGTTCATCTTCGCCGCGATGCGCGCGGTGGCGAAATCGCCGGGCGCGGCCGCGACCATCACGCCGGGGATCTGCGCGGCCGTGGCGAGGTTTTGAATATCGTCGGCCACGTCGGCCAAAACCGGGAACGCGGGATCGGCGTTGGAATGGGTGAGGATCGCATACATCGCGTCGATCGCATCGCCCGCGCGCACCGCATCGTTCTTGCTGCTGTCCTTGAGGCGTTGCAGGACGGTGGGCTCGCCTTCGCGCTTTGCCATTTCCCAGCGGCGCGACAGTTCGTTCTTCACCCAGCCCAGCATCGCCTTCGGATTCGGCCCCAGCACCTGCAGCAGCGCCACGTCGCGCGACATGCGGTCGATATGGCCCATCATCGCGTCGATCGGATCGTTGTGGCCGAAGCGTTCGGCATAGGCGAACCACGACGACGCGTCCTTGAAATGCAGCACGCGGGCTTCCGCGCGCTTGTTGGCGAGCGCGCTCCCGCGCGTACCGGTCGCTTCCTTGCCCGCCCAGCCGCGCGTGCGTATTGTGTCGTAGACGGTGCGCAGGACGTCCGTCAGCGCATCGTCGGAAAGCGGACGTCCACTGACCCGGTCCACCATCCGGCCGCGATCGAGCAGCGGCGCGATGAACTGCCGCCATGTGTCGAAGCCCGCATGGCGCACGCGATCGGCATCGTGGCTTTGCGGCAGCCCCCAGTCTTCGAGCTTGTCGATGTGACCGCCGAAACGGTTGAACGCCTGGCGCAGCGTCTCGCTCGCGCGCTTCCAGCCCTTCGCCAGATGCTGGGCCGCCGCATCGCCGGAATTCTCGCCGAACGCTTCGCGCACGATGTTTTCGAGCCGCGGCCGGTTGCGCCGGCGCGCGAGGAAATCGCGGCTGAACGTGTCGAACGCCTGATCCATCTGGCGCAACGCCTCGCCGCGCCAGAAATGGTGCTGTGCCTCGACGGCGTGGCCGTTGCGCCCCGGCGTGAATTGCGAAAAGAAACCGCGCGCAGCGGTGTAAGGATCGGAAACGCCCTTCACCGGCGTGCGGTATTCGTCCATCCGGCGCGTGAGATCGTTCTGCGCAGACAGCGCCAGAAACGTCTTGCGCCTTGTTTCGGCGGCGTCTTCCTCGATATAGCGGAAGGTCTCGCGCGCCGCTTCGGCGGCTGCTTCGTGCGGCGTCATGTGATCCTGAAATTCTCGTTCGAATTGCGCGAAGGTTTCAGAATAATGCGCAGCTTCGTCCGCCGTGATCAGCTGATCGGCAAGGGCGGCCGCGATGCAATGGTTGAACGGCATCAGCCTTCTCCCGTGACGCAGCCGCGCAACCGTTCGACGGCGCGGGCGCGGCGCTCGATTTCGGACGTTGCGGATTTGATTGAATGGCCGTCGCCGAACAGACCGAGCTGCGGCTGTTCGGCCATCGGCGCTTTCTGATCCAGCGAGCGCAGCGCTTCGATTTCGGCTTGCGCGGGGCCGAATTCGGGCTTGGCCGCGTCCGCTTTCGCGACCTTGGCTTGCGCAGCGATCTCGGACGGCACGTGAAATTCCGCGCTGGGCGCAGCTGCAACCTTGGACTCGTACTTTGGAAGATCGGACTGCGCGACGTCAACAAAACTAAGATCGCCGCCATATGCCTTTCGAAATGGCAAGGCGATACCCGGCGCGTCGTTCGTGAAATTCGGATTGACCCCAACTTCGCCTGGGCGATTGCCACGCCACAACCGAACCATGCCCGGCTGTGGAGGCGGCAAAGTTTTCTGGATCGCCGCGAACTCTTTTCGGAACTGTTCGATCGGCGCAACCTTCGGCGCGGCAGAAAGCTCCCGCGCCAGATCCTGCGATTGTTGGCGGAACGGTTCGCTGTTGCGCGCGGGGCTGTCGAACAGCTTCAACTGTTCCTCGCGCGGCGTTTCCGAGCGCGGCGCGGGAAGGTCCGGCGCTTCGCTCCCGACGTCGACGCGCCCGGATTCCGGCACCAGCTCGCGCGCCGCCCCTTCCACCGGCATGTTCGGAATGAGATCGGGACGGCCGTCATCCAGCGCGCGCATCGTCTCGATCAGGTTGACGGGTGCTGATCTTCGCCGGCGGCGTCCTTGGCGAACGGGTTCTGTTCGGCGCGGATCGTGTCGTCTTCCACCAATGCGCGCGCCGTGCGCGCGGTGGGCGAGGGATCGGGATGGGCCGCATCGAACGCATCGAGCAGTGCGCGGCGGTCGGCTTGCGCGAACAGTTGCGCGCCCTTGATCCCGGCGGGGATCAGCCCCCCCAGCAACACCGCACCGGCCACTTCCTCCGCCGCCTGTCCGGCGGTGTAGGGTTCGCCGATGTCCGCATAACGCTGCATCCGGCCGGGCAGTTCGGCGAGATCTATAGCGCCATTGAGCGCGCCTTCGCGCACGAAGGTGCGCAACAGCTGCGCGCCGCCGGAGCGCAAGGCAGAGGTTTCAGGAAAGCCGATGGCCGTCGCTGCCAGATTGATCGGATCGGCCAGCCCGCCGATCGCGCCGCCCGCGAATTGTGCAACGCCGCCCAGCGGCCCGCTGTTGCGCGCCAACGTCGCGGCCCAGTCGGCATCGGCCTTTTGCCCGGTCAGAACATCGGCTTCGAGCTCGGCTTCGTTCTTGGGGATGTTTCCGGCGAGGCCGGGATTTTTGGTCTGCAGCTCGTGCACGCGCTGCCAGACGAGATCCTTGATGCCGCGTTCGGAAAGCGGCTGGCCGCGGATCAGCTGCGTGGCATCGTCGAACACAGAGAGCGGCGTGAAGGCATAAGGATTCGGCACGCGGTCGTTCCACGGCCGGCCTTCGTTGATCGCCTCGATCACCGGCGCATAGGCGTTGTGGCGCACAAAGCTGTTGCTGCCCGCATTGTCGAGATTGAGCGCGCGCGTCATCGCCGCATTGAGATTGGGCTTGATGTCGTTGCGCCAGAAATCGGGCCGCGAGACTTCATCGCGCACCGCGCCCAGCGTCTGCAGGTCCGCCTTGCCGCGATCGACTTCGGATTGCGAGGCGTCGACCATCGCGCCGCCCAGCCGATCGAGCGCGCCCGAAAGGAAATGCGATGACGGCGGCGCATCCGCCGGCTGCGGCAGCACCGCAAGCTGCGCCTCGATCTGATCGTCGGGCGTCAGCATCATTTCGCGCCCGCCCGCGCGCGCAGCGCTGCAGAGGCTGTCAGGAAATCCAGACGATAGGGCTTGCCGCCCCTGTCGCGGATCGGCGTCACATCGCCGGTCGCAGGATCGGTGGTCGACAATGCATAGCGGCCATCGCCGGCGGAAACGAGCCACAGATCCGAAACCGCATGGCCTTTGAGATCGGGCGCTGCGCCGGTCACGCTGGCATGCGCGAGATCGCTTTCCGTCAAATGATGCACAACGTCTTCGAAGCCGTCCGCGGCCACCGTGGGCGGCACGACGATGGGATGGCCGCGATAGGTGGAGATGCCGCCGAATTGCCGCCCATTGGCGTCGAAATGCGCCCCTGCCGCTTCCTGCGCCGAGCGCGCGTAGAGTTCATCGGCGGCGTCGGGATTGTCTTTCGCGTTGAGGCCCGTGCGCGCGGCGCGCGCGGCATAGATCGCATCGGCCGCCGACAGCACGCGCCCGCCTTCGTCCGGCACCAGCGAGAACGCCTGGCGCACGCCGCCCGCGCCGATGGTTGCGGAATTGTAGCCGCCGAACCATCCGGTCGACGCGCCCTTGGTGCCCTGTCCGCGCACCGAGGACGAAGGCGCGAGATCGCTGCCTTTTTCGTTCAGCAGGTGCTGACCGGCCAGCACATCGCGCGCGGTGGCGATATGCGCACCGCCCTGCAGCGCCAGACCGGCGGCGGTGGCAAACGAAGGATCCTGCGGCGCGAGCCGCGCGAACACCGATGTGACGTTGCTGCCGAGGCCATGGGCCAGCGTCTGGATGATTCCGAGCTTTTGATCCGGCGTGCCGTTCGCCAGCTGCACCTTCAGCGCATCTTCCTCGGCCGCCGTTAGAAAGCGCGGCGCGGTGTGATAGCGCTGCGCGGCCGCCTTCGCCGCCTGCACGCGTCCCGCCCATGCCGCCGGCGCATCGGTGCCGTTCAATGCCAGCGGCTGCAGCTTCACCACCCCCTGATCGTTCGCCCAGGACAGCGGATCGTTTTTGAGCGCCGCGTCCATGCGGTTCTGGAACGTGATGCCCGCCTTGTAGCGCGCGCTCATTTCCGGCGTGGCCCCGTGCGCGTTGGCTTCCGCCGCCAGCCCCTGCAGCGCGCCGGAGACTTCCTGCGAATTTGCGCCGCGCAGGCTGCCCGCAACCGAAAGGCCCGACATCACCGTCGAATAATGCTGCACCAGGCGCGGGTCGTTTCCGGCGGCACGGATCGCGTTGCGCGCCGCGTCGATGGTTTCAGGCGCGACCGGCAAACCGCTTGCGCCGGCCTCGCGCAGATCGTCAATGGCCTGTGTGGCATAGAGACGGTTTTCGGCCAGCGCCGCATGGGCTTCGCGTTGACGCGCGCGGATCTCGGCTTCGGCCTGGCTCGACAGTTCGACGCGCGCCAGCGGATCGAGATCGGGAAGGTAATCGTTTTTCTTGAGATTCTTCAGCAGGCCCGCGGGATCGGCGAGCAACGCCGCGCGGCCGTCATAGAGCGAAAGCCGCTCATGGGCCGTCTGCATCTGCTTCTGGGCGGACTGCGCATCGATCCAGCCGCTGCTGACGCCGCCCTGCAGCGCCTTCTCGATGTTCGACAACGCACTTGCGCGTTCGGCAGGATTGGCGGCCAGCGCCGCGGTGCGGGTGTTGGTTTCGATCGTGTCGTCGAGGCTCGCACCGAATTGATCGGCCTGCCGCTTGAACGAAAAATCCGAAACCGCCATGCGCCGCGATTCCGCCATCTGTCCGAAATCGGCGGTGAAGGCGTTGCGCGCATCCGGCCCGAGGTTTTGCGAAGCCTGATCGCCGATCTTGCGCGCCTCGTCGGCGAAGCGTTGCGCCGCCGTCGACGGATCCTCATCGGTGCGGAAACTCTGCTGCAGATCGTCCAGCTGCTTGGTGGCGGACAGCCGCGCATCGACCAGATCCTGCTCGGACTTCGCCTTGCCCATTTGATCGGCGAATTGGCGCGTGGCGTCGGCCACCGCGCTGACACCGGCATAAGCGGTGCGCGCCCCCGAACTGTCGATCTCGTTGAACGGGACCGAAATCGTGCGCTGGATGACAGATCCGGCGCTCATGCCAGCATCGCCGCGGCCGAGCCCGTCGCGTCCGTAATTGTGCCGGCGGCTTGCGCCGCCGATGCGCTGTCTCCGATCTTGCCGAGATCGGCCAGATCGCTCTTTGCGTTGCCGAGGATCGTGCCCGCGGCCGATGTCCACGCGCCCACCTGTGCGCCATGCGCCTGGGCGAGGAAATTGTTGGCCTTCTGCTGCGCATCCTTGCGGATCGCCAGCGCATCCATTTCTTGGTTCTGTGCACTCTCGCGCAACAGCGCGAGCGGCGTGCCGGTCGAGATCGAAACCCCGCGGCCGCCGAGTTCGTTCACCTGCGCGCCCATCTTCGTGCGCGCCTGGTCGCGGAATGTCAGTTCCTGCGCATAACCCGCCTGCAGCGCGGCGCGCTCGTTGGCTTTGGCGATCGAGGCCTGCGCCTGGCCGCTCATGAACGCGGTGGTCGCCTGGAAGATGGTCGAGATCGGCCCCAGCAGCTGTTGATTGCACATCGCTCACGCCCCCTGTTGTGCGTTGGGCGTCCAGGCAAGGATCGTCGCCGGCAGGGGCTGGTCGCAGCTAAGCGTGATCTCGCCGCCTTCGTCCCACGCCGCTTCGAGCGGCACGGGTTCGTAGATCCCGGAGAACAGCGGAACGGCAACGCCCATGTTGTAGCCCTGTGGCGGATTGAGAAGTTCGGCCTGCTTGCTGCCGGACTGGATATTCACGCCGCCGGCGTTGCGCACCGCGATGGTCACCTGATTGACGCGCACCGATTTGCCGGAAAGCTTTCCGCCGCCCGCGTCCTTGTCGTAGCGCAGCGACTTCGCGCGCGCCGTCATCGGCAGTCCGACAATCACTTTCGACGCCGCAACGTCGAGCACGATCGCGCCCGCGGCCACGACCTGCGGCGGCTTCACCTTGCCATCGGCCAGAATGGAAACCGTTTCGCCGTTCAGAATGTCGAGGCCCGAAATGTTCGTCGCCGGCACGCCGTCATAGACATAACCGCAATCGACAAAGAACGAATCCGTCACATCGGCCACGCCGCGCGCGAGAAGCGGTTCGATGAACGGCATCAGGCTTTCGACGCGCCGCACGGTGCCGGCCGCCAGCGTGCGCGTGACGATCGCCCACAGATCCATGCGCGTGCCGTCCGGCGCGGGGACGCAAGCGATGTCCTCGACCGCGCCCTTGACCGTCACCTGCCGGTGCCAGCCATTGATGTCCTGATCCTTGCGCAGGGTGCAGCTTGCCAGCACGCCGTCGTCGCGCACCGCGAACAGCGTGCGGTAGGGATCGCGCATCCAGGCGAGTTTGGTTACGCCCGGCCCAGTGATGTGATCGGCGGCGATGGTGAGATCGGGGGCCACGTAATCGGACTGGTTGATGTCGTAGCCCATTTCGTGGATGCGCTTGCGGTCGCGGCTGATGAACACCGGCCCGTCGACTTTCACCGCATTGGTGTAGGCCGAGCCTTCGCTTGTGCCTTCGGCGATCTCCACATTGTCGGGCGCGATGCGCGTGCCGTCCGCCGGCTGCAGGGTGCATTCGTCGCCCGCCGTGCCGATGCCGAGAACCCGGAACGAGCAGAGCCAGGCGGGGAAGTTCACCTGTCCCTCCCGCGCGGCCATCGTGTATTTCAGGGCTTTGTCATCGGTGACGTTGATCGCGTCCATGTTGGTGTAATCGTCGATGCAGCTTCCCCACACCGTCGTCGGCTGATAGTCCGTCGCGGCCGCGTAGAACCGGCCCTTGTGAAATCCGACCAGCTTCGGAAAGCCGCGCCGCGTGCTCCACGCGCCTTCCGCCCAACGCCAGGTGCCGTCGCCCTGCACCTCATCGGGGATGTAGGTAATCGCCTGGCAGGAAACGTGTCGCGCGTCCGTGTAGCCGGTGATCTTGGCGATGCCCCAGCCGGAATGCAGGAACTGCCACTTGATGGCGTTGCCGCCATATTCGTCGCCGTCCCAATCGACGCCGACCAGATGCACCGGCGGTTCGGTGCCCCCCTTGTTGTGAATGGCGGCGCCGACCTTCTTGTACCAGTTGTTGCCCCAGCGCCGGATAATGCCATCGGGAGCGCCGTCGATCTCGGGCTGCCATACGGAATATTTGTTGCCGTCCGGCGCGCGGATCAGGATCAGCCCGCCGACATTATCGGCGGTCCACAGATCGGTATTGGCCGCGAGATTGAAATCCGTGCCCTTCGGCATTTCTCCGGCGGCGTCGCTGGAAATCGTCACGCCGTCGTCGATGTTTTCGTCGAGGAAGGGACCATTGCGGAACACCGCATCCTCGATCGTCCAGTCCGTTTCGGCCAGGCGTTTCAGTATCTGGACGGGCCGTTTGCCGGTCGACAGGAACATAACGTCGGCCTGTTGCGCGTAACGCAGCAGCGCGATTTCGTCGGCCGTGAACGAGGTCGCGAGTTCGAAGGGATCGGCGCCGTCGACAAGAATGCCGAAATCGCGAAAGGCGCGCATGGTGCCGACGCCGAATTCGAGCGCGTAGCCGTCCGTCGCCGAAAACACGAACGGCACAAGGGTCGAAGCGGCAAGCGCGGCGTGAACATCGCGAAAGCCGGAACGCCGCGTCATGCCGCCTTGCGCGAGCACCACGAAGTTCTCGCATTCCTTGAGGGCTGCGCGAAAGCGGGTGATGTCGGCGCGCGCGTCGAGATTGGGCGAGATCTCGCCACCGGTGAAATTGCGCTGGGCCGAGGCTTCGGTGCGCGCCATCTATCGCCTCGCGCGCAGAACGTCGGATTCGGGCACCTCATCGGCGGTGCCCTCGATCGCGTCGGAAGGGAAGGCGTCGAGAAACGCGGCTTGCGCCTGTTCGCTCATCGACTCGGTGATCGCCCCATCCTTGGCGAGTTCCGGTGCGCAGGCGGATGCGAGCGCAAAGGCGAAGGCGGTGCGGAATTGGGCGTCCCAATTCGCCACCGCCGTTTCGCGCGCGAGATAGCGCACCCGGATGGGCGAGCAGTAGTCGGTGAGGATCAGCCGGCCTTCGACCTTCCATTCGCCGTCCTTGCCGTCGCACTCGTTGACTTCGAGCACACGCAGGCACCACGGATCGGTGGGAAGCCCGTATTGATACTGAAAGCCGAATGCCGGCACGGAAACCTGCTTGGAAAGGAGCGCGCGGCGGCTGGCGAAATTCCACGGATAGCGGCGGATCGAGGCATCGCGCACCGACGCGAAATGCTTGCGAAGGACAATCGCGCTGTTGGATTGGTCCGCGTCGATATCGACGATCTTTGGAACGCGGATGTGCGATAGCGCTTCATTGGCGACGGCCGTTTCGGTCGAGGCATCGATCTGCGGCATGCATATCCCGCGTTACAGAAAGGGAAGGGGGCGGCGCGCAGAAGTCTCCCGAACCACAAACACGCCGCCCGCCGATCCGCGGGCCGAGGGGGGCTCGGCCCGCGAAACCGTTATTCGGTGGCGTGGTTGAGCGTCAGTGCGAGCGAACCGTCCGCCGTGGCGTCGGTGTTCTGCGTGCCCATCACGGTGAGATTGCCGCCGGGATCGCTGGTGTAGCCGGCGATCTCCCAGGCCCGCTTGGCACGATTGGCGGGCGTGATGCCCGTCAACCCCTTGCTGCCCGCGGTGTGCAGATCGGCGCTGTCGAGCAGGCAGTTGACGCTTTTGGCGACATAGCCGTTCACATCGTCCTTTTTGCCGAGGCCGATGTCGAAATCGGTCACGCCCGTCAGACCGGTAAATTCCAACAGCGAACTTGGATCGATGACGCAGCTGGACGGGATTTCTCCGAAATCCACCGTCGACGTCGCACTGTCGCCGTTTGTAACGGCGTAGACGCCGCACAGGTGCTTGAGATGCCCGGCGCGCGTTTGCACTGGCTTAAGCGACGGCGGCGTCACGGACGGGTCGACGCCGGAAGATGCATATTTGTTCACAACACCCATTTTGCTTCCTGCTTTCTGGAGCGAATGGCGCTCCGGTTTCGAAACATCGAGAGGCGCGCGGACCGGAGCCCGCGCGCCTTACGATCAGGCTTCCTTGCAGATGACCTTGAACACCTTCTTTTCGTCGGTGCGGGTCGCGCCGGCGTACTGCTTCAGGTACACCTGCGTGTTGAACTGCTTGTCGGGGCGCTCGCCGATCTTCGTGACGAGCTGGGACCATTTGCCGACATGCATGCCGCTGCGGCACCAGGCGGGGCACCAGCGGTAATTGCCGGATTTCTGGATGCGCTCGACATGGACGATGTTCACGCCCATGTAGGCTTTGAGCACGCCGTTTTCGAGCTTGCCGTTGTCGGCATAGTCCTTGTCGACATACTTCGCGTCGTTCCAGAGATCTTCGGCCTGCTGGCCGGTGAGCGCGATCGACAGCGGGTCATAGGTGATGTCGATCTCGTTCTCCATCGCCAGGCGGCGAAGGCGAATGAGCTTGGCGACACTCATGCCGGTGTCGGCGCCGCCGACGTCTGCACTGACGTCCTGACTGCCGTCAGCCGGAAACGCTGTCGAATCCGTGCCGTCTTCGCCGGTTTTCGCGTTGCCGAAAAACGCGGGGATGATGATGCCGGTGTCGAGCTTGCGGCCCATGGCGATCGCCGCGTTCTGCGTCAGTTTCGACGTGGGATCGACCAGCTGCAGCGCAAGGTCGAAGGGATCGAACAGATCGCCCCAATGCCATTTGCGCGGCGCAACCCAGCGCTGATAGCGCGGGGTGGACATGATCGGCGTGTCGCCGTTGCGGGTGTCGTCGAACTCCGCTTCGGTTGCGCCCAGCTGCTTCACGACTTCGGCGGAACGGCCCTTATAGGTGTCGCCGTCCATCAAGCCCTGCAGCTTGCCCATGTACTGCGGAAGCAGCTGGATGTTCGTGGTGAACTGATCCTGCTGCCACTTCTCGATTTCTGTATCTTCTGTGCCGGACATAGCGGCATGCTCCATCGTTTGGTTGATCCAGACGGTGGGGTTGCCCGCTTCGGGGTCGTCCGCCGGCCCTCTGTCGAGAACTTTGGCGGCGCCACGGACCCGGCCTTACCCGTTACGAGGGCCAGTCGGCCGGACTTACCCGGCAGGTAGCGGACGATGATTTGCGCGAACGCGAATCAGGGTTACCCGCTCAGTGGTTTCAGGAGGGCGCAAGGCTTGGGAAATTCGTCAAGCAAAAAAAACGGGGAGGCCGACAAGCCTCCCCAGTTGCTCCGTGAACGGCGAACCTATTTCGAACCGCTGATGAGCCGTTGCAGACGCGACATGCGCTCGACCGACTCCTTGTGGTTGGGATGGTTCTTGTCGTGATACACCTTCTGGAAATTCGCATCCGACATCAGGCGCGTCTGTTCGGCTTTGGCGGCCGCCGGTGAATCCTGGAAACCCGCAGCACCGCCACCTTTCAACGTATCCTCGCCCAACATCTGCGCGATCTTGTCGAACAGCTTGATGGTTTCGACACTGCCGATCGCCGCATCGGTCTTGTCTATCAGCACGCCGGGATCGACCCCGATCTGGCCGGCCATGTACGTCAGCGCTTCTTTCGCGCGGGCCTTGTGCGCATTCACGCTGGCGCCGAATTCCTTGAGGATTGCCGCTTCGGTTTCCTGTTTCTGTTGCGCGAATTGCTGGCCCAGCCCCGTCACTTCGGAAACGCGCGCCGCGATCAATTCGTCATACATCGCCTGAATGGTCGCCGCCGGCACCTTGGCCTTGTGCGCCGCCGTGAGAAAAACTTTTTCCAGCCCTTCGTCATACGGGATCGGCTGGCCGTCCGCGCCCTTCGGCATTTCGGCGCGCTTGATCTTGTAATCTTCGGGTTTGTCGGGAACGCCGAGCTTCTTCCAGCCTTCCCAGTTGTTCAGCTGCTCGGGAACGACGAACCGCGGCGCGGGCACCTTGTCCGTGCCGACCAGCTTTTCCACACCGCAATAGGATTCCAACACCGCCTTGATGTCGACCGGTCCGCCATCCTTGCCCGCCTTGCCCCAGCCCTTGCGTTCGAAGATTTCCTTGTTTTCGGGCGACAACGTGCCGTAGAGCGCGCTGTAATCGATTGCGGGCGCCTGCTGCTGTTGCTGCTGCTGGCCGCCACCCTGTTGCTGTTGCTGGCCGCCACCATCCTGGCCGCC
>Ga0134126_10009213_pt1 | contig 12438 bp, 11 predicted proteins | sample KB31752_FD_96881 | JGI IMG/M metagenome (GOLD analysis project Ga0134126, IMG submission 96881) | Terrestrial soil microbial communities with excess Nitrogen fertilizer from Kellogg Biological Station, Michigan, USA - KB3-175-2 | ecosystem: Environmental > Terrestrial > Soil > Unclassified ...
AGGTCTGGTGGCACTGCTCAGCGGGGCCTATGCCTGGCTCGCGCGCCCGGTTTTGGACGATATCTTCATCCAAAAAGATGAACGGATGTTGCTGGTGCTGCCGCTGGCGCTTTTAGGGGTCGCCACGCTCAAGGCGGTGTTCAGCTACGGCGTGGGATATTTGATGGCCTATGTTGGCAATGGAGTCGTGGCGGACATCCGACAGCAATTGTTCCAGCAGCTTATGCGGCTGTCCGTCGGATTTCATGATGCCAATACATCGGGACGGTTGGTCTCGCGGGTCGTGAACGATGTGGGGATGATGGCGAATGCCGCATCGAGCGTCGTCAAAGACATTTTCCAGAACGGTCTCACGTTTCTGGCGATGGTCGGAGTCATCATCTATCAGAACTGGAGGTTGGCGGCGATCTCTCTGGTCGTGATCCCGCTCTCGGCGCTCACGATGGTGCGGGTGGGAAAACGATTGAAACGATTGGCGACCAGCGGACAGGAGCAAATGGGAGATATGGCCTCAACGCTCCAAGAAACGTTCGCCGGGATCCGCGTCGTGAAAGCCTTCGGACGGGAGGAGGCGGAGGCTGAACGATTCAAGACACGAAACCAGACTTTTCTTTTGACCACCTTGAAGTCGAATCAAGTCTGGTCGCTCGGCCACTCGCACATGGAAATCATCGGCGTGATCGGGATTGCAACCATTATTTGGTATGGAGGCTATCTGGTTATTCATGAGGAGATGACTCCCGGCGCCTTTTTCTCCTTCATGGCGGCGATGTTTATGGCCTACACCCCGATCAAAAAACTATCGGGTGCCAACAATTTGATTCAACAAGCGCTGGCCGCAGCCGAGCGGGTCTTCGACGTATTGGATTTGGAAACCGAACAGTCTCAGAACCACGGGACGGTCCCGCTGGCGGGAATCAATCGGGCTATTGAATTCCAGGGAGTCTCCCTGCGGTATGAGAATCAGACGGCCCCGGCTCTGACCGATGTGGATCTCAGTATTAAGCCCGGCGAAGTGGTTGCGCTCGTCGGGAGCAGCGGAAGCGGAAAGACAACATTGGTCGGTTTGCTGCCGCGTTTTTATGAACCGACGGGGGGCGGCATTTACATAGACGGCATTCCCTTGACCTCATACGAGTTACAATCGCTGCGGGCCCATATCGGAATCGTCTCGCAGGAGATCGTGTTGTTCGATGATACCGTCCGAAGCAACATCGCGTTCGGAAGGACCGGTGCAGGCCAGGCCGACGTCGAACAAGCGGCAAAATTGGCCTATGCCCATGACTTTATTCTCCGCCTTCCTGAAGGATACGATACGATCATCGGGGAACGCGGCCTCAAGCTATCGGGCGGCGAGCGGCAACGCCTGGCAATCGCCCGCGCTATTCTTCGTGACCCGCCGATTCTGATCCTCGATGAAGCGACATCGGCGCTCGACACCGAATCGGAACGGATCGTACAGTTGGCCTTGGCCAATTTGATGAAGAATCGAACGACCTTGGTGATTGCACATCGACTCTCGACCATTCAAAACGCTGATCGAATCGTCGTCTTGGATCGAGGGGCTATCGTCGAAATGGGCTCTCATGACGAACTGCTTCGGCAGGGAGGCGTCTATCGCCGTCTGCATGCCCTACAATTTCAGGATGTGACTAGCCCACATTATTCATGAACGCTTCTACTGCAACCGTCGATACGCCGCTGCAACAAGCTTGGCTACGCGAGCAAGCGCGCGGCCAAGCGGGCAGGCTCGCCGCTCGGGCGGTCGACATACTGTTTCAAGTATGCCTCTCTTCCTCGCGGCTCCGTGTGCCCGTTTCGCGTGGCGTCTCGGCGGTTTCGTCACGAACCGTCATGAATAATGTGGGCTTGTGTGTGAAGACGTGGGGGGTGGTGAGTGCTGAGTGCTGAGGGTGGGAACAGCCTGAAGAAACGTGTTGTATACTGGGTGAAGTGTTCACTCCTCCCTCCGCTCGGAGCCGCCGCCATTCGCAGCGTCGCGCGCACGATGCACTGTGAAACCGGAGGCCACGAGGCAGTCGATGGGTTGTATCGGGAAGGACGCAGCATCATTCTCGCGTTTTGGCATGCTCAGCAATTGATGATTCCGATCGGTTACCGAGGAACCGGTTCCCATGTGCTGATCAGCCAGCATGGCGATGGGGAAATCATCGCACGGATCATCGCGCGGTTCGGCCACGAAGCGGTACGTGGGTCGAGTACGCGTGGAGGTGCCGGTGCGCTTCGGGCCATGATCAAGCTGGGACGGTCGGGTCGGGATGTCGTGGTGACACCCGACGGCCCCAAGGGGCCGCGTCAGGTCGCAAAGCTTGGCGTCATTCATTTAGCCAAGGCGACAAGTCTTCCCATCGTGCCGCTGGCTTTTGCCTGTTCAAAAAAAAACTCTTTGCGAGCTGGGATCGTTATATGGTCCCGTACCCGTTTTCCAGAGGGCTATTTCTCTACGGGAATCCGCTTTGGGTCTCGCGCGAAGCCGATGAAGCCTCGCTCGAGGCGACTCGCCTGGAGCTTGAGACGGTCCTCAATCGACTGACGGATCAGGCGGAACAAAACGTTAGTCGTTAATCGTCAAGCGCGGTCCCGGCGCGAATGCTTTCGGTCATTCTACGTTTGACGTATGACGAGCGGCGGTCGGTGGTGTTTCCATGTGGAAGCTTCTCTATAACATCGGCTTTCTTCTCGCTACCCCTGTGATCGTAGGCGTTCTCCTGGCCAAACCACGTTGTCGACCGGGGTTGGCGCAGAGACTTCAATTGGAAGAATGTCTATCTGGTCTGTCCGGTCGACGAGATAGACGAGACAGACCAAATAGACCAGACAGACCAGATCAACCAGTCATCTGGATTCATGCGGTGTCGCTCGGTGAAGTGGTGGCGGCAGCGCCGCTCGTGAAGGCGCTGCACGAGCGTCATCCGGAGTTTCGCTACATCGTGACGACGGTAACCGAGACCGGACGTGAGGCGGTTGAACAACGTTTAGGGGGCATCGCCGAGCATCGATACGCTCCGCTTGATTTTCCCTGGGCCGTGGCCGGTATGGTTCGGCATCTGCGTCCAATGGTCTATGTGTTCGTGGAGACCGAAATATGGCCGAACTTACTATGGACGTTACGAGAGCAGGGTGTGCCCTCCGTGCTGGTGAATGGGCGGTTGTCTTCCCGGTCGTTTCGACGTCAGAACGTGCCCATGATTCGGTCATTCTATCGCTCCGTGCTCCGGACAGTGACGCTTTGCCTCACGCAATCCGATAGGGATGGAGATCGTCTTGTTGCCTTGGGGGCCGATCCGACGCGGGTTCACGTGACCGGCAATATCAAGTTTGATCAGCCGCTGCCGGATGTTCGATCGGATGAGTCTCTCCGCCGAAGCTTCGGGATCGATGAGCACGAACAGTTGATTCTCGCCGGCAGTACGCATGCCGGCGAAGAGGAACTGTTGGTCTCGGCCTATCGCCGCATCGTGAAGACCTATCCCGCAACGGTGTTGATGTTGGCGCCGCGCCATATCGAGCGCGCGGAACGAGTCGAAGCGACGCTTCGAGAAGCAGGACTTGTCGTCCAGCGGAGGAGTCGGATTCGAGAGAAGCAAGCCGGCCCACGCGTGGTCATATTGGATAGCAGGGGGGAGCTGTCTCGTGCGTATCGAGAAGCCGTCGTGGCATTCGTTGGGGGAACGCTGGTTCCCGTGGGTGGGCACAATTTGTTGGAACCGGCTGTGTGGGGCACACCTGTCATGTTTGGGCCCTATACGGACCATTGTGCTGAGGTCGCGACGCTCTTATCCGATTCCGGAGGAGGCCGCCGTGTGACGGGAGAGGAGGATCTGGTTGCCTCCCTTGACGAATGGTTGGGGCGGCCTGAAACTCGATATCGGGTGGGACAGGCTGCAAGACAGGTGGTGTTAGACAATCAAGGCGCGCTCACACGGAGTCTGGAGCTCATTGAAACCTGTCTGCGTGCGGCTCCTTCGTATTCTAGTTCATGTGTAACAACGGGGCCGGGACCTCTTATGGTCAAACCCTAACATGCCATTCTTGCATCCTGGACAACCGGTCCGTAAAGGGCTTTACTGGGTTGCCGGGTTGTACGGTCTCATTATCCGATTTCGGCTGTGGTGCTATCGGAAAGGTTGGCTTACGACCACACGGCTGTCCTGTCGAGTGGTGAGCGTGGGTAATCTTACGGTCGGGGGGACCGGAAAAACTCCCATCGTCATTCTCCTGACAGAATGGCTGTCGGCTAAAGGGAAGAAGGTGGCGATCTTGAGCCGGGGGTACAAACGGATGAGCAAGGAACCTCGCCTTCTCGTGTCCGATGGGTCGCGGATTTTGGTTGGTCCGGTAGAAGCCGGGGATGAGCCGTTTCTCATGGCACAACGTTGTCCACAGGCGATTGTCGCGGTGGGAGCCGATCGGGTTGCCCTAGGACAATGGGTATTGGAACAGCATCCAGTCGACTGCATTGTTTTGGATGATGGATTTCAACATCGATCGCTTCATCGTGATGTCGATCTTGTGCTGCTGGATGCCACCGATGCCGCAGGCCTTGACGCGCTGCTTCCTGCCGGAAGACTACGGGAACCCTTGACCGAGCTGTGTCGAGCGAGTGCAATCATGATCACCCGTGCCGATTCTCGTCAGGATGTGGACGCGATTCGTAGCCGATTGCAAGCCGTTTCATGTTCATCAGAAGACGCGGTTGAAGTTGTGTTCCGACCGGAGTCCCTTATGCCGATCGTTTCGGGAGAGCGGCAACCGGTTGAATGGTGCCGAAGGAAAAAGGCTTGGTTGGTCAGCGGCATCGGGAATAGCCGATCATTCCGTCGATCAGCCGAATCCATGGGGGTTGAGATCCTGGGTGAGACCGCCTTTGAAGACCATCACGACTATCGCCACGATGATATCGAGAAGATTCGCACCAATCTACAGGCCACCGGCGGCGAGATCGTTCTGACGACTGAAAAGGACGGTGGGAAGCTGCTTCCCTTGCTCATGACAAGCGACTCCTGGTGGATGCTTCGTCTTGGGGCGGAAGTCATGCGGGGGAAAGAGCGGCTGTACAGATTGATCGAGGAGTCGTTAATCGGTGAGAGACATGGGGTCAGAGCTCGTGCGTAGGAATTTGCCCCGCAGAATTCTGGTACGTGCGCCGAATTGGATCGGCGATGCCGTCATGTGCGAACCGGCGGTCGGTGGCCTGCGGTCTCTGTTCCCCGAGGCGGAGTTGACGATGCTTGCCAAACCCGCCGTTGCGGAGCTATTCATCGCCCATCCGGCTCTTCATTGCATGCTGGTGTATGAGGACAAGGGGGCTCATGCGGGGATATCGGGAAAGTGGTCGCTCGCCGGTACGTTGCGACGGCACCGCTTCGATTTGGCGGTTCTGTTTCAGAACGCGTTCGAAGCCGCATTTCTTGCGTGGCTCGCCGGCATCCCACGGAGGTATGGGTATGCCACGGACGGAAGAGTCTTCTTGCTCACCGAGCCGGTCGCTGTTCCCAAGGACCCTGTGCCGGGGCATCAAGTCGAGTACTATTGGAATTTATTGAGACCATTGGGACTGGCTGATGGCCCCACTCTCCCCACGCTGCTCGTTTCGGCGGACGAGGACCGAATGGCCGACGTACGGCTTGCCTCCGCCGGTATCGATTCGTCGGATCTCATTATCGGCATCAATCCCGGATCGACCTACGGCAGCGCAAAACGTTGGATGTCCGATCGATTTGCTGAAGTCGCGAAGCGACTTGTGCGGCGAGTGGAACAGTCTGAAAGCGTGCATGTCGCAGTGGTCATCCTGGGAGCGAAGGGAGAGGAATGGCTGGGAGAAAACATTGCGGCTCAGCTCGGCGGGCGATCGATCGTCTTATCCGGCGCGACGACCATTCGGGAGCTCATGGCGGTGCTGAAACGTTGTCGCTTGCTGATTACGAACGATACAGGACCGATGCATATTGCGGCGGCGTTCGGTGTGCCGGTGGTTGCGGTGTTCGGTCCCACGGACTGGCGCACCACCGCTCCCTACGGGCAAGAACGGTCGATCGTGCGGGAAGCCGTAGACTGTGCGCCCTGCCTCCTCAGAGAATGCCCGATCGATCACCGTTGCATGACAAGGGTTTCGGTGGAAAAAGTCTATGAAGCCGGTCTGTCTCGTCTGTCTGGTCTCTTCGGTCTATCTGGTCCAGACAAGACAGACCAGATAGACCGGAAAATTCTTTCCGGTTACACCATCTTTCTCGATCGAGATGGAACGCTCAACCCTGATCCCGGCTACATCAACTCCTCCGATCAGTTTGAGCTGTTTCCAGGGGTGCCTGAGGCGCTCGCCAGGCTGAAGCGGGCCGGTGCTCGATTGATCATTGTCACCAACCAATCGGGAGTCGCGCGAGGATTCGTGACGCGCGATGACCTCGATGCCGTGCACATGAAACTGAAGCATCTCCTCGATCCCGCCGGTGCGTCGCTCGACGCGATCTATTTCTGTCCTCACCATCCTGACGACGGGTGCGGTTGTCGAAAGCCGAACCGTGGGATGATCGACCAAGCGGTGCGAGAATGGGGAGTGAATCTTGAGCGATCCTATCTGATCGGCGATCACTTCCGCGATATCGAGTTGGCGAAGCGGATTGGGGCGCGAAGTGTCTTGGTGACGACGGGAGTCGTTCCCTCACAAGAAGCAGAAAGTCTGAAAGCCTCGGGGTCACCTCCAGATTGGATCGCATCCTCGCTGGCGGAGGCCGCCGAGTGGGTGTTGTCCGATGCAAGAAGAACGTCCGCACAGATACGCGCAACCGTAAACACGTGATGGAGATGGAAAGGCTGTGTCCGGCCCGGCTTGTGTCTGCCGGAGAACCGGCGTAAGTTTTGTCGGTAGAATGCGACGCGCAAAGGAGTCGGCTGTGTTGCTCAGAGAGAGAGAAAGATGGTAGTGAGCCGGCAAGTAAACCCTTGTTCCATTCCTTGTAATCTTTGTGGCGGCACCGAGGTGTCGATTCTTTCGAACAGAAGCCGAAGCGGGAAGCCCTTACGAACCGTCATTTGTCAAACCTGCGGGCTCGTGTGGTCGGACCCGCGCCCTCATGACGCCAGGCAGTTTTATGAAGAGGAATATCGCCTCTCCTATAAACACGCCTACAGCCCAAAACCGAAGCATGTGTTGCGCGCGGGCCATGTGGCCTTATCGCGATTCGAAAAGATCGAACGGTTGCTGTCGAGTCGGAAAGCCGTTCTCGATGTCGGCACGGGGGGGGGAGAGTTTGCCTATCTGCTTCAATCGTTGGGACACGGTGTGAGCGGGATTGAACCGAATAGAGGGTATGCCGACTATTCCATACAGGAATATGGGCTCACGGTTCAGGTCGGGTTCGTGCAGGATGCGACGTTTACACCGGAATCGTTTGATGTGGTCACGATCTGGCATGTCCTCGAACATACGGAAGATCCTGGTTTCATTTTAGCCTTGCTTCGATCCTGGCTTAAACCTGGCGGCACGCTCGTGGTGGAAGTTCCGAATGTGGAGGCGACGTGCCAAGCTCCGCGCAGCACGTTCCATGAGGCCCATCTGTATAATTTCAATGTTGTGTCATTGCGCAGGTTGGCCAAGAAACAGGGGTTGTATGAGGTTAAGCATCTGATCTCTCGCGACGGTGGGAACATCACGATGTTCTTTTCTCGCATGGAGCCGCTGGTCGAGGATCATTACGACGCCTCGATTCCCGGCAACTGCGAATGGATCTCAAGAATCGTGCGTCGGCACAGCAATGTGCGACGCCACTTGACGCCGCTGCCGTATCTACGGGCTTGGCAACGCCTCTGCCGATCACTTCAAGAGAGGCGCGAGACGGCGGGCGAGCGGGGCGCCAAGGCACTGCTCGACCAGCTCTATTCTCCTCAGCTGCAGGTTCATTCCGTAGGGCACCATGAAGAGATTCAGATCGTACAAGGATGAATGATACGCGTTCTACCTTCGTCTCCAATTTCTGACGAGCGGGGCTTGCTGGAAGGTTGTCCGGTGCCGTTTATCAGCCCTCTCGGTAGCCGTTCCGCCTCGGCGTTGGAGAACGCCCGTATCCTTTTGATCAAGCCCAGTTCTCTTGGAGATATCGTTCATGCGTTTCCAGTCGTCTCGGCGATCAAAACACAATGGCCGGGATCGCATATTACGTGGTTGGTGAAGCGCCAATGGGCCGACCTTGTCGAGCGGGCGGAAGGAATCGACCGTGTCTGGCCCGTAGAGATGACGATAAGGAGTTGGATCAGAGAAGGCCGGGCGTTGCGTGCACAGCGGTTCGACATCGCGATAGATTTGCAGGGGCTGTTTCGCAGTGCCATCGTGGCACGCTTCAGCGGCGCACCGACGCGTATCGGATTCGCGAATGGGAGAGAAGGAAGCCCATGGTTCTATACTCAACGCATACCGGTTCTCAGCCCTGACATACACGCCGTCGACCGATATCTTTCAGTTGCCGCGGCGTTGGGATCATCTTTGCCGGGAAAACCGCGATTCGGGCTCAGGTTACTGGAGAAGGACATGGCGACCGTTCGGGAGCTCTGCCGACGCAAAGGCTTTTCAATGGATAAGCCATGGGTGGCGATGAACATTGGCGCACGCTGGCCGACGAAACGCTGGCCATTGGCGTCTTTCGCCGCCGTTGTGGATCAGCTGCACGAAACACATCGTGATCCGGTCGTCATGATAGGAAGTGCGGATGAGCGAGCATACACGAATAGGTTGATGGCTCTGACGGACCGTCCGTTCGTCGATCTGAGTGGTGAAATTCCATTAGGGTGCTTGCCCGCCCTACTCTCGACCGCAACCGCCATGATCACAAACGATTCCGGACCGATGCACATTGCTGCCGCGCTTGGAGTTCCGATCATAACGATGTTTGGACCGACCAGCGCGATTCGGACCGGTCCGTATGGGGCCGGACATCATGTCTTGGCCGGTCAAGTATCCTGTAGCCCTTGCTTCAGTCGTGTGTGCCGACACGATCCTGAATTGGAATGCCTTCATCTCATTAAGCCGACCCAAGTGGTCGATGTTATCCGGCCGCTGTTGGCGGCTCATGTACCATGTCGATGAATGTTCTGATCGTTCGCCCGGACGGCATCGGCGACGTCCTGCTCTCCCTTCCCGTGGCGACTCAACTCAAGCGGCTTGTGCCCGGGGTCACAGTCGGGTTTCTCACCAGTCCCACCGTCGCACCCCTTCTCGATCGCCATCCCGACGTGGACTATGTGCGAACGATTCGCTTCACAGATCCATTCAAAAAACTCCGTCTCGCCTTTTCACAGAGGGTTGAGGCGGCGATTTTTCTGAAGCCGTTTCGTCGACTTATGTGGGCCGCATGGGTGGCCGGTGTGCCGATTCGAGTGGCAACGCGGTACCGTTGGTATAGCCCGTTGGCCAATCGCCATATCTATGAACACCGCAGTGAATTTTCGAAACATGAATCAGAGTACAACGTCGAAATGTTGAAGGGCTTGGGATTGAGGCCGCAGCCTACACGCCCGCCGGTGCTCACTCTGACCGAGGCTGAACGCGCCGCCGGTGCGTCCCAATGGTCGGGATTGCCGCGTCCTCGCGTCGTCATGCACCCGGGAGGAGTGTCTGCTCGCCGCTGGCGGCTGGAGCAGTACCGTGATCTGGTCGTGACGTTGACGGACAGAGGCTATGGGGTCGTGCTGACAGGCAGCGATCAGGAACGAACGGAGTTCGGAAAAAGTTTACCGATGTCTACGGCGCTTCCCGCAGGGGTAGTGGATCTTATGGGTCATCTGTCGCTGCGAGAACTGATGTCGGTAATCGCCAATGCTCATGTCGTCGTCTCAGGAGCGACAGGACCGGCTCACCTGGCTGCAGCCCTGGGTATCCCCACCGTCACCTTGTTTGATCCTCGACGAAACAATCTGCCGGTGAGATGGAAACCGCTTGGGCTGGGAGCATTGCTGCGCCCCGACGTTCCCACTTGTGAAAAATGTATTGGAGAAGCCTGTCCTTATTGGGATTGTCTTGATCGGTTCACTGTCGAGAAGGTGATCGCCGCAATCGACAAGGTCGTGGAGAATCCTTCTCCACTCACCGTTCTTCACATATAAGTCAGAGATCAAGGATAACTCTCCTGGTCCACTCTTGACTCCAATTCGCTTCTGTGTTCATATTCTGAACGTTTGGTTCTAACCATATGAATCTCCAAGGACAACGAGATCTTCTCCTGCTGACCGAGGTAGAGCGAGATGGTACGGTTACTCAGCGGTCTCTCGCTTCAAAGTTAGGGGTTGCTCTGGGCCTGACCAATCTCTATCTTAAGCGGTTGGCACGGAAGGGTTATATCAAGATAACCACGATTCCCTCACACCGGGTTCGGTATTTACTGACCCCGCAAGGGTTTGCCGAGAAATCCAGGCTGACCTACCTCTATATGGAGTATTCCCTGTCTCACTACCGCGATATGCGTGCGCGGTTACGTGAGGCACTGTCCCATGCGGCCAAAAATGGAACGAAACGAGTCGTTATATATGGAACCGGTGAATTGGCAGAGATGGCCTATCTGTCGCTCCGAGAAATGCATATGACTTTGATTGGATTTATAGATGATAACCCGCAGGAGGCGTTTTTATCCTATCCGGTCTGGCAGCCGGAGGCGTTAAGTGAATGGGAGTTCGATGCGGTATTGCTGGCGGATATGGAACGAACGGTACGGCACCGCGAAATATTGGAGCAGTATCACGTTCCAGATATGAAAATTCTGGCGCTGGGCCCGTCGGTCTAAGCGTTTGAAGGGTAATCGATTTTTCCGTTCACTGTAAGTGAGAGGGCGAAGCTGTGTCCGAGACCGAGACAGGCCATCTCCGCTGGTACGCGCTTCGTACGAAATCTCGCCATGAGAAATTCGTACGGGATCAGCTTAACAAACAGGGCATCGAACCTCTGTTGCCGACGGTGAAACGGCTCAGTCAGTGGAAGGATCGCAAAAAAGAAATCGAAGTGCCGTTATTTTCCGGCTACTGTTTTGTGCGATTCGGAAAAGAGGGAAAGCTGCCGGTGCAAAAAGTGGTTGGAGTTCTCGAAGTCGTCGGCAGCAAGCGACCGGAGCCCATTCCCGAGGAGGAAATCGAATCGTTGAAGACTTTGATGACCAGTGTCCTTCCTTATGATTCGCATCCGTACCTACATGAGGGTATGAAGGTAGAAGTCGCTCGTGGTCCCTTACAGGGAGTTCATGGAATTCTCTTGCGGAAGGAAAAACGCCATCGACTCGTGATCGGAGTTCGAGTGATCCAGCAGGCGGCGGTGGTAGAAATCGACGTGAATGACGTCATTGCCGTGTGAGAAGCCTGTAACCGGCTCGATACCTCTTCTGCCGGAATGAAGTGAGCCGTCTTGTTACCTGCTCACCCGAACCCTAAAGAACATGATGTTGGAAGAATCTGCATGAACAAGTCCGAGATTTGCACAATGTACGGGAATTCCGTTGTAGAGGGGATGCGGGTCCGCGTGGGAGTCGGGGTGGTTGTGCGAGGCCCGGGAGAAGCCATCCTGTTGGAAAAGCGTCGCGACTGTGGATGGTGGGGATTACCTGGAGGAAAGGTCGAGCCGGGTGAGTCTCTCATTGATGCAGCCGTCCGAGAGGTGTTTGAAGAGACCGGCCTCACTGTAGAGGTGACGCATCTGATCGGCGTCTATTCCGATCCTGATGGCCGTATCGTGACCTATCCGGATAATGGCGACGTGGTTCAGTTGATCGACGTCGTCGTTGGAGCGCGGGTGGTGTCCGGACACATCGTATGCAGCCATGAGAGTGAAGAGGTACGGTTTTTCTCTCCATCTCAAGTGCCTGAAGAAATTGTCCCGCCGGCGCGGCAACCGGTTGCCGACGCATTTGAAGGCCGAGGCGGAGTCCTGCGATAGAGTGGGCTTGCCATGACACCGTACCGTGACCTCCTCATGCTTGGTTTTGGACGAGGGCTTCAAGTCCTTGCAGGCCTGGTCACCATCAAGATTGCAACGACGTTGTTGTCACCCGGCGAAGTCGGAAGTATGAACCAGCTTATGAGCCTTGCCGTCCTGGGGACGTCGGCCTTGTTGATGCCCATGACGGCCTATATCGGCCGTGGATGTCTGGAATGGATGGATGCCGGAATATTAAGTCGACGGTTGGGCTCCTACCTGCTCATTATTTTGGCTGTTGCTCTGTTATATGGTTCGGCCGTTTGGGTCATTCAGATTCAGTTGACGGTGGTTTCAGGAATGACTTCAGTTTGGGTCGCCGGATTGGTCGTGCTCTATACGGTCGGTTTTGCACTACATACGATGGGGGCTTCAGGGCTGAATCTTATAGGCCATCGATTTCTCTATATCCTGTTCGTGAACCTCGCGGCGTGGGGAGGTCTTCTCCTGGCCATATGGTGGTCGAAACA
>Ga0134126_10009214_pt1 | contig 12438 bp, 6 predicted proteins | sample KB31752_FD_96881 | JGI IMG/M metagenome (GOLD analysis project Ga0134126, IMG submission 96881) | Terrestrial soil microbial communities with excess Nitrogen fertilizer from Kellogg Biological Station, Michigan, USA - KB3-175-2 | ecosystem: Environmental > Terrestrial > Soil > Unclassified ...
CGCGGTCGCGCCCGAAGAGCGGCCAGTCTTCGATTTCTTCGGCTTCGGCGCTGGTCGAGATCGAGCCCGACGAGGACGAGCCACCGCCGCAGGCGGCGAGGACGACGGCCGCGGCGAGCACGGCGAGGCCGAGCAGGAGGATCTTCAGTTTCCGCCCGCCGCTCATCTAAGGAGTCGGCTTGCTCGAGTAACGGCTGAGTGAGAGCTCCATCGAGCCGAGGCTTTTGGTCGAGACGCCGGCGACGATCTTCCCCGGCGCCTTGAAGTTTCCGGTGAACTTGCCGATCGTCGGGCCGAGGAACGAGCCGCCCTTGACGACGGCGGTGCGGGCGTGCCCGCTCCAGTGCAGTTCCTTCAGGTAGACGACGTCGTTGTTGTGCTTCGTCCGCAGCTTGAGGATCCCGGCCGGTTCTTCGGAGCCGGGGAATTCTTCCTGGAGGAACATCGTCAGTTCGCCGCCGCGGACGCCGGCGCTGCCGCCCTTGAGGACCTTGACGTGGTAGCGACCGATCCAACTGGCGGTCGGGCCCCAACCTTCCTTCGCCTTTCCGGCGAGTGCGATGGGGGCGAGGAGGAGGGCGCTACAAAGGGCGAGAAGGCCTAGAACGACGGTAAAGCGTCTCATTGCTTCTACAAGCCTATTGAGTCGGGGTCTCCGGCCAACGATCCCGCTTGGTACCGTCGATTGTATGTGGCGATGGCCGGAAGCCGACCCACGCGAAGTCGTCGACCTGGCAGGTGCCGGGACGCTCGCCGACGGCGCGGCCGAAGCTGACCTCGGGAGCGAGCTGCGGCACTGGCGCGGCGTCGTCACCCGGCGGCGCCTGGTCGCCCTGCTGCGCCGTCAGGGCGCGATCGCGCTCGGCCTCGCCGCGGTGCTCGAGGTCCTGGCGCTGCTCGGCGTCTTCCCCCAGTGGGTGGTGGTCGCGGTGCCGCTCGCCGCGCTCCTTATATCTGTCAGCTGGTTCGCCGCCCACGGGCCCTCGCCGTTCGGGCTGGCGCGGCTGCTCGACGACAAGCTTGGGCTGAACGACCGGCTGGCGACGGCGCTCGAGATCGAGGCGCGGGGCGGCGAGGAGTCCTCGCTCGAACGGCGCACGGTCGCCGACGCGGCGGCGCTCCTGCGCGCGGGCCGCGAGGACTGGCGGGCGAGCGCCGCCCGGGCCGGGCGCGAGTGGTGGGCGCCGGTCGGCGCGGTGGCGCTGCTGGCGATCGTGATCGCGGTCGGCGCGGCGACGGGCGGCTCCTCCTCCGCCGGCCCGACCTCGGCGCTCGGCCCCGGTGGCGGCGGCGGCGCGGGCGGCCCGAACGGGCTCGACAACGAATACGTCAAGCACTCCAAAGACCACAAAAAAGGCGGCCCGAACCTGGCGCCGACCGGCAAACTCCACAAAATCCACGGCAAAGGAGTCCCGCCGAGCCAGATCAAGGCGGAAGCGGCGAAAGAGGGCTACCGGCAGATCCCCCAGGCCAAAGGGACCAGCAAGACGAAAGTGGGCGCCGCCGGCAAAGGCAAAGGGAACGGCAACGCCGGCACCCCGGGCAAGAAGGGGAAAACGAACGTCCACGAAAGCGCGGGCGGCGGGAAACGCGGCAGCAGCGGCGGCGAAAAAAGCAAACAGGGGTCGGGCAAAGGACAGAACGAAGCCGAACATCCGACCGTCGGCTTCAACGTCAAAAGCAAAAAAAAGCATGGCCACGGCCGCAAAGGCAACTCCGAAGTCAGCGGCGGCGGGGCGAAAAAAGCGGCCCCGAACGGGCAGGGCGACGAATCGAGCTCGAGCGCCAGCCAGAGCGGCAACGGGGCGAAGAGCACTCCCGCGGGCGGCACCAAAGCGGGCGGCGAACAGGGCAACAACTCGCAAGGCCACGCGACGCCGATCGCCGGCCAGGCCTCGCAGTCGGTGAAGATCCACCCCGGCTACGCGCCCTCGCGCGCCTCCAAAGGCGGCAAAGAAGCGAAAAAAGAAGCCGGGTACTCGCAGGGCGCCGGGGGCAAAGCGCGCACCGGGACGGTGACCGGCGGCACCCAGGTCGGCGAGCAATTCACCTACGTGCCCGCCGCCGGCGGCGCCGTCCCCGGGCCGAGTGCCGGGATCCAGCGCAACTACCTCGAATCGCTGAAGTGGATCGAACGACTCCCTTGGTGAGCGCGCTTTGACCCTGCTCGCCGCCCCGGCGCTCGCCGCGCTGGTCCTCGCGATCCCGCTGATCGTCCTCCACCTGCGGCGCCGCAAGCCGCCGCGCCGCGCGGTCGGCAGCCTGCTCGCCTGGCGCGACCTGCCGGGGGCCGGGGGAGGGGGCGCGCGCCGCTTCGGCCGGCCGCCGCTGCCCCTCCTGCTCCTGCTGCAGCTGCTCGCGCTGATCTTCCTCGTCGTCGCCCTCGCCCACCCGGCGAAGGAAAAGAGCGCCACCGGCTCCTCCCACGTCTACGTCGTCGACGAGTCGATGTGGATGGGGGCCGAAGACGGTGGCGGCACGCGGATCGAAGCGGCGGGCGCCGAACTGCGCGAACGGCTCCGCGCCCTGGCCCCCAGCGACGCGGTGCGGATCGTCGGCGCCGGCCCGACCCCGAGCGTCCTCTACGAAGGCGCCGCCGGGGGCGCGGGCGCGGCGGTCGGCGGGCTGAGCGCCGGCGACGGCCCCGCCAACCTGACCGCGGCGCTGCGCCTGGCCGCCGGCCTGCGCGCCGGGAACGGCGACGAAATCGTGCTGATGCGGGCGCCCGAGGAAGCGTCGCCGCAGGTGAACGGCGGCGCCAACTACGAAGAGGTGACGGTCGGCAAGCCGGTCGAGGACGTCTCGCTCGGCGCGGTCAGCGCCCACTGCGACCTGCTCGGCACCGAAGCCTGCGAAGTCTTCGTCCGCCTCACCGACCACGGCAGCGCGGCGGCGACCGTGCCCGTGCGGGTGGAAGTGCAGGGCGGCGAAACGGTCTCCAAATCGGTCGAAGTGCCGGCCGGGGGCACCGCCCCGCTCGTCTTCACCGCGACGCCCGGGGCCAAGGTCAAGGTCAGCGTTCCGGCGGGCGACGCCGCCCTGGCGGTCGCCGACTCGGCCTACGTCTCGGTGCCCGAACCGGGCGGCGAGCGGATCACGCTCGTCGGCCAGCGCACCCGCGCCCTGCCGCTCGCCCGTGCCCTCGCCTCGGTGCCGGGGGTGAAACTGCGACTGCGGACGCCGCAGTCCTACGAGCCGAGCGACCCGGGGACCTCGGACCTGCTGGTCCTCGACGACTTCATCCCCAAGGGCGGCCTGCCGAAAGCCCCGGCGCTGCTCCTCGTCCACCCGCCGAGCTTCCCCGGCGGAGAGCTCCGCGGGAAGATGCACGACAGTCGCATGAGCGGCACCGAAGCGGCCAGCCCGCTGCTCGACGGGGTCGACCTGGCGTCGCTGACGATCGGCGCCGGGGCCTCACAGCGGCTGGCGTTGCCGGCCCAGTACAGCGCCGTCGCCTGGAGCTCGGAAGGGCCGCTGATCGCCGCCGGGAACGACGGCGGCCGGCGCGTGGCGACGATCTCCTTCGAGCCCTCCGAATCGAACCTGCCGCAGCTCGGCAGCTTCCCGACCCTGATCGACAACATCGTCGCCTGGTCCCAGCGGCTGGCCCCGCAGAGCGCCGCCGCCGGCGTCCCCTTCAACCTGATCGAGCCGCCGGGCACGACCGCCGCCAGCGTCACGCCGACCGAAGGCGGCGAAGCGGAAAAGCTCGACGTCGCCGCCGGCTCCGAAGTGCCGGTCCGCCTCGCCACCCCCGGCAACTACGTCGTCACCCTCGAAGGGCGGTTGGGGACGCGCGAACTCGCGCTCGCCGTCAACCCGGGGACGGCCCCGGCGGCGGGTGCCCCGGTCGACCTCTCCGCCCCGGCGCCGAGCGCGCACGCCGGCCACACCGACCTCTGGAGGTGGCTGCTGGTCGCGGCGCTCGTCGTCCTCATCCTCGAGGGCGCCTACTCGCTCTGGCGCGAGCCGCTGCGCGGCGGCCCCCGTCGCCGGCGCCTCGTCCTCGGCCTCCAGGCGGCGAGCATCGTCCTCGTCGCCGTCGCCCTCTTCGACCCGACCTCGGGCTCATCGCCGCCGCCGACGACGCTGGTGCTCGACCGCTCGCTCAGCGTCGGCCCGGCCTCCTCGGAAGCCGAGACCGCCTGGCTGAAGGCGAACGAAGGCTGCGGCTCCGACTGCCACGTGGTCCAGTTCGGCGGCGGCGCCGAACTCACCGGGGCGGGGACCGAAGTGCTGGCGAGTGAACCGACGGGCAGCATCGAAGGGCGGCAGACGAACCTGCAGGGGGCACTCGAAGTGGCGCTCGCGCGGACCCCGCGCGGCGGCCGCGTCGTCCTCCTTTCGGACGGCCGGCAGACGACCGGCGAACCGCTCGGCCTCGCCGCCGCGGCGCGCGAACGTGGCGTCGCCCTCGACACCGTCGCCCTCACCAGCGAGCCAGTCGACGCGGCGATCACCCGGCTCGAAGCGCCGGCGGCGCTGCACGCGGGCGACCCGCTCTCGCTCGAGGTGACGGTGCGCAGCACGGCACCGGCGCCGGCCAAGATCGTCGTCCGCCGCAACGGCGTCGTCATCGGCCACCAGGCGGTCGAACTCGGCGAGGGCGACAACCCCTACCTCTTCAGCGTGAGGGCGCCGCGCCACACCGGCTCCTACGGGTACGAAGTCACGGTCCAGAGCGCCCGCGACTCGCGCCCGCAGAACAACACCCTGGGGACGTCGGTGCGGGTCTCGACCGCGCCCACGGCCCTCGTCGCCGGCGCCGACGGGTCGGCCGCGGCGGAACTGATGAAGGCCGATGGCTTCAAGGTGACCACTGTGTCGCCGAGCGCCCTGCCGAGCACCGCGGCGGGCTACGCCGGCGACGACGCCGTCGTGATCGAAGACGTCTCCAACGAAGAACTCGGCAAAAACCGCGCCGAAGCGATCGGCGAGGCGGTCCGCGACCGCGCCCTCGGCCTGCTCGCGCTGGGCGGCGAACACTCCTTCTCGCTGGGCAAATATTACAAATCGCCGCTCCAGGAAGTGCTCCCTGTGAAAAGCCTCGTTCCTGGCAAATTGCAGCGGAAAAACGTCGCGATCGAGCTCGTCCTCGACCGCTCCGGCTCGATGATCAACGAGGCCGGCGGGGTGCCGAAGATCGCCCAGGCGCAGGCGGCGGCGCGCGGCGCGGTCGAATTCCTGCTCAAACACCGCGACGAAGTCGGCATCGTCACCTTCGAAATCAAACCGCACACGCTGGTGCCCCTGACCCGGGTCGAACCGGGCACCGTCGGCGGGATCCAGAAAAAGATCGCCTCGATCCCGGCCAACGGCGGCACCAACATCTACAAAGGCCTCAAAGCGGGCGTCGAAGAAATCGAGAAATCGACGGCCAAAGACCGCCACATCATCCTCTTGACCGACGGGATCAGCGAACCCGGGACCTACGCCGAACTGGTGCCAGGGCTGAAAAAAGGCAAGATCAGCGTGGCTACGGTGGCGCTCGGCGCGGAAGCCGACTTCGGCCTGCTGAAGCAGATCGCCGCCGACACCGGCGGCAACTATTACGCCACCGAAAACGCCCGCGACCTGCCGAAAATCTTCTCCAAAGAGACGCGGATCAACACCCGCACGGTGCGGCTGGTCGGCCGCCTCGGCGTCTCCGCCGGCGACCCGAGCCCGATCACCGGCAGCCTCGTCGGCCAGGCCCTGCCGCCGCTCGGCGGCAACGTCGTCACGGTGCTGAAGCCGGGCGCCGAGGCCGCCCTCCTCGCCCAGGACAAAAACCACCCGCCCGACCCGGCGCTCGCCCAGTGGCAGTACGGCTCCGGCCGGGTCGCCGCCTGGACGCCGGGGCTGACCCCGGAATGGGCGGGCGAATGGCTGAACCAGCCGCAGCTCTTCCAGGAAGCGGCGCGTTGGGTCGAGCGCGGGGTGATGGCGCCGCCGCTGACCCCGAGCCTCGTCCCCGGGAACCAGCGCGAAGTCGAAGTCGCGCCGCTCGACGCCAAAGGCCGGCCGATCGAACTCGAATCGCTGGAAGGCACGCTGACCTCGCCGCAGGGCAAAGCGACGACGCTCCGCTTCGAAGAGGCGGCCTCCGGTCGCTGGACCGCGCCGCTGCCCGAACTGGCCGCGGGCGAATACGAATACGCGCTCAGGTCGACCGGCGCCGGCTCGCTCACCGGCAGGCTGGCGATCCCCTACGCGGCCGAGTACCGCCTCGGGCGGATCGACACCACGCCGCTCGGCCCGCTCGCCGCCACCGGCGGCGGCACCACGATGTCGGTCGCCGACCCCGGCCACATCGAAGGCGATTCGCACCACCTCTGGTGGATCTTCGCGGCCCTCGGCCTGGTCGCCTTCCTGATCGGCGTCGCCATCCGTCTGCTCGGCGGCCGGGGTGGCGAGGAGGACTCCGAGGCGCCGAAACGGGAAGATTCGCGGGACCGTGACGCAGACCCCGCAGACCTCGCAGCCCAACCCGCCTGATCAGAACCCGGCCCAGACCGGCGGCGTTCTCGTGCTCGGCGAGGGGGGTGGGCTCGGCGCGGCGCTGCTGCGGCGCCTCCAACAGGGCGGCACGCCGGCCTCCTCGGCCCTCGACCTGAGCGACGGCGAAGCCGCCGAGCGCCTGCGCGAAGGCGACTGGCGCGCGGTCGCCGTGGTCACCCGCGACGACGCCCACGCCCTGCGCCTCACCCTCTTGAGCGCCCACGTGCGGCCGGACCTGCCGCTCTGGGTGACGATGTTCGACCACACCGTCTCGCGCGAGCTCGAGCACGTGGCGCCCAAAGTCCACGTCCTCTCGCCCTCGGAGATCGTCGCCGGGGACCTTGCCGAGGGCTGTCTGGCCGAGGCGGGGGACAAGCTGCTCGGCCACCATCGCCACGGCGTGCGGATCGTCGACGACGCGCTCCGCCTCCTGGTCGCCGCGGGCGCCGGGCTCTTCGTCGCCCTGGCGATCGAGATGGTGATCACGATGATCGCCTTCCACCATGGGCTCATCGACGCCTTCTACTTCTCGACCCGCTCGGTGGCGACGGTGGCGGGCCCGCCCGGCGCCGAGCGGGGGCCGGACTGGTTCAAGATCGTCTCCGCGGCCAACATGGTGCTCGCCGTCGCCCTGGTCGCGATCTTCACCGCGGCGCTCGTCCGCCGGCTCAGCCGCCGCCGCCTCACCACGCTCTTCGGCCCGCGCGCGGCGCCCAGCCGCAACCACGTCGTGCTGGTCGGCTTCGGCCAGGTCGGCTTCCGCCTCGCCCAGGCGCTGAAGGAACGCGGCGTCGCCGTGATCGCGATCGAGCGCGACCTCGAAGCGCCCAGCGTCCGCCTCGCCAAAGCGGCCGGGATCCCGGTCGCCCTTGGTCGCGGCGACGACCGCGAGGTGCTCGAACGGGTCGGCATCGAGCGTTGCGCCGTGGTCGCCGCGGTCACCTCCGACGACCTCGTCAACGTCGCCGTCGGCCTCGCCGCCGACGACCTCCGCCCCGGCGTCCCGATCGTCCTCCGCCTCGGCGACGGCGAGGTCGCCTCCGAGACCGACTCCCTCCTCCACCTGGGCCGCATCTGCGACGCCCACAAACTGTCGGCGGAGACGATGCAGCGAGCGATCGAAGCCGGCGCTTAGTCAGTCAAGGCCGGCCGCGGTCTGACCCGTTGGGTTCGTGGCCTGGGCGGCCGTCCGAGTTGCGTCCCGGGCGTCTCGTGGCGGCCCGGGCAGGCTGTGACCGCCACGAGACGCCCGGGACGTGTGAGGGTTCCGGCCGGGAAGGCAAGGGTTCGGCACGAACTCCGCTCTTCCGTCACGGGTTCGCCACAGCCGTCGACGCGTGGTCGACCTTAGGGCCCCTATAGGGGCCTTTAAGTCGACCGCGTGATCTCAGTCCATGAGGATCCGTGACGTTCCCGGACTCTTAGTGACGGGACCCGCGTCCCTTCTCCTCCGGGCGTCAGCCCAGCCCGTGCGGATGCAGGTGGTCTTCGGCCATCCGTTTCAGCCCCACCCGGTCGATCTTGCCGGTCGGGTTCAGCGGCATCTCGTCGAGGAAGACGATCTCCTCGGGGGCCTTGTAGCCGATGCGCTCGCGGCAGTGGACGATCAGGTCGGCGGCTGAGGGCTGGTCGGCGCCGTCGGCCAGGGTGACGTAGGCGCGGACGTTCTCGCCGTGGACGGTGTCGTGGACGCCGACCGCGCCGGCCAGGGCGACGGCCGGGTGGTCGACCAGGGCGCCCTCGACCTCGTAGGGGCTGATGTTGGAGCCGTCGTGGACGATCACCTGCTTCTTGCGGCCGAAGAACCAGAGGTAGCCGTCGGCGTCGGCGCGGGCGAGGTCGCCGGAGTCGAGCCAGCCGTCGACGACCACCTCGGCGGTCGCCTCGGGCGCCTCCCAGTAGCCGACCATCCGACTGCGCGTCTCGATCCAGATCCGCCCGACCGCGTCGCCCTCGATCGGCTCGCCGTCCTCGCCCCGCAGTTCGATCCGGTAGCCGCCGATCGGGGTGCCGATCGAGCCCTGGCGGATCTCCCCCGAGGGCGGGTTCAGCGTCGCCAGGCCGACCTCGGTCATCCCGTACCCCTCGACGATCGGGAAGCCCGCCGCGGCGGCGAACTCGGCCAGCAGCTCGGTCGAGACCTTGTCGGCGCCGGCGCGGCAGACCCGCAGCGAGGCGAAGTCGCCGGGGCGCAGATCGTGGTCGTTGATCAGCGCCGAGAGCGCCGCCGGGATCATCGCCAGCACGGTCGGCCGGTGCTCGCGCAGCAACGGCAGCAGCTCGTGGGCGTCGGTGGCGCGGGCGACGACGACCCGGCCGCCGACCGAGAGCGTCGCCAGCGCCCAGAGGAAGCTGCCGACGTGCGACATCGAGGAGCCCGGCAGGAAGACGTCGTCGTCGGTCAGCTCGAAGGCCATCGCGGCGCTGGCGATCATCCAGCGCAACGTCTCGCGGGTGTGGGTGACGCCCTTCGCCGGGCCGGTCGAGCCGGAGGTGAAGAAGATGACGGCGGGCTCGCCCGGGTCGGGGTCACCGCCCTGGCGCTCCAGCGGCTCCGCCTCGAGCAGGCGGTGGAAGTCGTGGTCCCAGCCGGGCTCGGCGGCGGCGGGCTCGTCGTTGCCCTGCGGCAAGGGCTCGGAGTCGCGGTAGGCGATCGTCCCCAGCTCGAGGCCGCCGGCCAGCTCCGAGGCCTCGATGTCGGCGGCGCGCTCGACGTGGGCGAGCAGAACCCGCGCGCCGCTGACCGACAGCGCGTGGTCGATCTCGGTCGCCGTGTAGCGGTAGTTCAGCGGCGTCGCGATCAGCTCCGCCTTGAAGCAGGCCAGATAGTGGACGATGAGGTCGACCCGGTTCGGCATCAGCGAGGCGATCCGGTCGCCCGGCGCGAGGCCGAGCCCGAGGTAGCCGGCGGCGAGCCGGGAGCTCGCCTCCTCCAGCTCCCGCCAGGTCAGCGTGCGCTTGTTGGAAAGCAGAGCGACCTCCTCCGGCCGGGCCGCGAGGCCGAGTCGGAGGAGGTCGCCGAGCGGCGCCGCCGGGTGGTCTAGCTGCGCGCCGCCGATCAGCATCGGCCGCTGAGGTTATTTGCCGCCGACGATGTCTTCCACCACGTAAGCCGCGACGTTGGCGACTTCTTCTTCGCTCAGGGTGCCTTCGAACGCCGGCATGCCGCCGCCGCCTTTGCGCACCTGTTCTTCGGATCCTTTCTGTTCTTTGGCTTTCGGCTGCGTGGTCAGGTCCGGGCCACCGTTGCCGCCGTGCCCGTCCGCGCCGTGGCAGACCGAGCATTCTTCGGCGAAGACTTCTTTGCCGGCTTCGGCGTTCGGCGGCCCACCGGCTCCTTCTTCGCCTTTACCGCCCTGCGCCGTCTCGCCGGCGTGCAGGGTGCCTTCTTCTTCGGCTTCCAGGCCTTTGGCTTCTTCCATCGTGCCTTTGAGCGAGAAGACCCAGAAGTTTTCCCCGTGGGCGGTCGCCGCGAGGCTGTTGCCGCCGGCGTAGAAGGCGATCTTCTCTTCGCCTTCGTCTTCGAACGGCGTCACCGTCGAGTTGGCCGCGGCGCCGGTCTGCCAGTGCCACAGCTCTTTCCCGGTTTCGCTGTCGTAGGCGACCAGGTTGCCGTCGTTGTGGCCGACGAAGAGGAGGCCGCCCGCGGTGGTCACCGCTCCCGAGTAACAGGATTCGCCTTTGATTTCGTTCTGCCAGGCGATTTTTCCGGTGCTCATGTCGTAGGCGGTGATGAAGCCGGTGGTGTCGAAACCGGAGCCGACGACGACGTCGGACCCGATGTACGACGCCCCTTCGACGAACTTCGCCGGTTCGGGCGGGACGATCAGCCCGGTGGCGCCGCTCTGCGAGCAGACGAAGTACATGTTCTGTTCGGGTTGGTAGGAGGAGGGCGGCCAGTTGTCGCCGCCGACCGCCGCGTTCGGGGCCATCACCAGGGTGCTCGGGTCGGTGCTCATCGGGGTGAAGATCGGGCCGCCGACGACCTTCGGTTTCGGTTTGTCGGCGGCGACCGCTTCCCTCGCGTTGGCGAGCGCTTCTTTGCCTATCGTGACCGGGCTGAACGGTTCCATCGTCGGCTCCGGCTGGGTCGGCGAGGTTTTCTGCAGCGGGTCCTGTGGGACCTTCACCTCGGGGATCGGGTAGATCGGCTTGCCGGTCTTGCGGTCGACGACGTAAGCCCAACCCGTCTTGCAGGGCTCGCCGATCGCGTGGACCATCTTGCCGTCCATTTCACCGTCCATCAGGACGGTTGGGCTCGGGCAGTCGAAGTCCCAGATGTCGTGGTGGACCTGCTGGAAGTGCCACTTGTATTTGCCCGTTTCCGCGTCCAGCGCGACGATCGACGCGGTGAAGAGGTTGTCGCCGGGACGGACCGTGCCGACCCACGGCGAGGCGTTCGAGGTCGAGAAATAGATCATGTTCAGTTTCGGATCGACGGTCGGCGTGTTCCAGAGGCTCGCTCCGCCGTGTTTGTAGGCACCGTTGTCCGGCCAGGTGTCGCCGCCGGTTTCCTTCGGGCTCGGCGTGGTGTAGAAGCGCCAGAGGAATTTGCCGGTTTTCGAGTCGAGCGCCGTCAGTCGGCCGCGGACCCCGTACTCGCCGCCCGAGCCGCCGACGTAGAGGCGACCGTCGTAATAGAGCGGGGCGGAGGTGATCGAGTAGCCGGATTTCGGCTTCACGATCGGCGTCGACCAGACGACTTTCCCGGTTTCCTGGTCGAGCGCGACCTGGATCCCGTTCAGCTGGGAGACGAAGACCATGCCTTCGCCGAGGGCGACGCCGCGGTTGTCCCAGCCGCAGCAGACGACTTCGCCGAGCGGGTCGGCCGGGATGTGGGGTTCGTAGGTCCAGAGGATTTCGCCGGTTCCGGCGTCGATCGCGTAGACGTCGTCGGCACCGTCGGGGATGTAGATCGTGCCTTCGTACTCGAGCGCCTGACCCTCGGCGGAGAACTTCGCGGCGGTGGCGTTCTGGCCGATCTTCGTCATCCATTCGCCTTTGAGCTGGGCGACGTTTTCGGTGTTGATTTCGTCCAGCGAGGAGAAGCGGCCGTTGGTCAGGTCACCGCCGTTGGTGATCCAGTTGTCGCCAGGCGTTTCTTCGAGTTCGGCGATCGTGAAGGCGGGGGCAGGGACGATGCCTTCGCTCGTCGCGGTCGCCGGTTCTTCGGTCGCCGGTTCGGTTTCCGCCGGTTCGCTCGTCGTCGCTTCGGTCGTGGTGGTCGTCCCGCCGCTGCCCCCACAGGCCGCGAGGACCAGGGCAGCCACCAATCCCAGTAGAACCGCCGCGAGCGAGCACCGCCGAGCATCGCCCGGCGTACCGATACGTCTGGCCATGTGCATCCACCTTTATGACGCGGAGGAGGCAGGGGAGGGCGAGCCTCCGTCCGGCTGTTGATGTCCGGCTATCCCTAGAACAACGAAGGGGACAGTGGTCGCACGCTAGCACCGACTTTTGGCCTGTCAAACAGCGGAATCGGACCATTAGAGGGAGATGAGGTTCGACTCGCCATGCAGTTCGAGCTCGACCCCAGAACGAAAAACGGCCCCCTCCGACTCAGCCGCGAAGCCGGGTCGGAGGGGGCCGTGAGACGGCGCCGCTGGAGAGTCCAGGCGGCGCCGTCGATCAGCTGTCGGCTATTTGCCGCCGACGATGTCTTCCGCGACGTACGCGGCGACGTTGCTGATTTCTTCCGGGGTCAGCTGGCCTTTGAACGCCGGCATACCGCCGCCGCCGTTGGTCACCTGTTTTTCAGCACCGGCCTGCGTTTTGGCAAGCGGCATGGTGGTCAGATCAGGACCGCCGTTGCCACCGTGGCCGGTAGCGCCGTGGCAGACGGAGCATTCTTCGGCAAAGACTTCTTTGCCTGCTTCCGCGTTCGGAGCAGCGGCTGCCGATTCACCACCGGCTTCTTCTTCTCCGCCTTTTTCTTCAGCGCCTTCTTCTTTCGTTTCC
>Ga0134126_10009215_pt1 | contig 12438 bp, 2 predicted proteins | sample KB31752_FD_96881 | JGI IMG/M metagenome (GOLD analysis project Ga0134126, IMG submission 96881) | Terrestrial soil microbial communities with excess Nitrogen fertilizer from Kellogg Biological Station, Michigan, USA - KB3-175-2 | ecosystem: Environmental > Terrestrial > Soil > Unclassified ...
CCGCATGCGCAACAGCGCCTTCAAGCGCGTGCTGAAAAACATGCCGCTGGGCTCGCCGCTCGAGCTTGACGGCCCGCACGGCGACTTCGTGCTGCCCAACCGGCCCAAGCGGACCATTGTCCAGCTGGCGGGCGGCATCGGCATCACCGCGTTCCACGGGATAGCACTGCAAGCCGCGCGCGAACAGCTTGGGCACCGCATTGTACTTTTCTACGGCAACCGCCGGCCCGAGGACGCCGCGTTTTTGAAGGAACTGCTCGATCTTCAGGCCAAGAATGCGCGTTTCACCTGCGTGCCGGTGATGTCGGACATGGAGCATTCTTCCCTGCCCTGGGATGGCGCGCGCGGCGTCATCACCGGCCCGCTGCTCGCAGATTGCCTGCGCGATGCGTCCGAGCCGCTGTATTACATGGCCGGGCCGCCGGCGATGATCACAGCCCTGCGCACGACCCTCCACCAGAACGGTGTGGAGGATGACGACATCAGGGTCGAAGAATTTGCGGGATACTGATTCCGTGCCCGCACTCAAGATGTACACCACCACTTGGTGCCCGGATTGCCGCCGCGCCAAGCGTTTCCTGGCTGAGCGCGGCATTGCCGTCGAAGAGATCAATATCGAGACCGTCGCCGGCGCGGCCGCCTTGGTGGCGGCCCAGAATCAGGGCCGGTACAAGGTTCCTACTTTCGACGCCGATGGGCGCTTCTTCGCGTGCAGTCCCTTTGATCCCGGGATTTTGATCCGCGAGCTCGGGTTGGCTTAAGGTTCCCGTTTCGGCACCACCCGAACGCGGGGTATTCGATTTTTGTTCGCTTTATAGACGGGCGCGTGCTATGATCCGTTCTTCAGTCTAAATCCTGCTCTGTGAGGCCTTTATGTCTGACGAACGCAGCCGTGCCATTGACGCCGCTCTGGCGCAAATCGAAAAGCAATTTGGCAAGGGTTCCATCATGCGATTGGGCTCGAAAGACTCGATCGGGCCGATCGCGGTGGTATCCACCGGCGCGCTTTCGCTCGACGCCGCGCTGGGGGTGGGCGGGGTGCCGCGCGGTCGCGTGATCGAGATTTTCGGCCCCGAGTCCTCCGGCAAGACCACGCTGGCGCTCCAAATAATCGCGCAAGCGCAGAAGGCCGGCGGCATGGCGGCCTTCGTGGATGCCGAACACGCCCTCGACCCGGCCTACGCGCGCAAGCTTGGCGTGGACATTGATAACCTGTTGGTGTCGCAGCCCGATTACGGCGAGCAGGCGCTCGAGATCGCCGAAGCGCTGGTGCGCTCGGGAGCGGTGGACGTGCTGGTGGTGGACTCGGTGGCCGCGTTGGTGCCCAAGGCCGAGCTCGATGGCGAGATGGGCGATTCACACGTCGGCCTGCAGGCGCGGCTGATGTCGCAGGCGCTGCGCAAGCTGACCGGCCTGGTGTCGAAGTCGCACACGGTGCTGGTGTTCATCAACCAGATTCGCGAGAAGATCGGGGTGATGTTCGGCAGCCCCGAAACCACCACTGGCGGCCGCGCGCTCAAGTTCTACTCCTCGATTCGGGTGGACATCCGCCGCATCGCCGCCATCAAGGACGGCGATGCGGTCATCGGGAACAGAACCCGCGCCAAGGTGGTGAAGAACAAGGTGGCGGCGCCGTTCCGCGAAGCCGAGTTTGACATTATGTACGGCGAGGGCATCTCCTACACCGGCGACCTGGTGGATTTAGCCACCGAAAGAAATTTGATCGAAAAGTCCGGTTCCTGGTACTCGTACAAGGGCGAACGCATCGGTCAGGGACGGGAGAATGCGAAGCAGTATTTGGCCGAGCATCCCGATATCGCGAAGAAGCTCGACCACGAGATGCGCAAAATTCTCGGGCTGGTGCCGGCGGAACCCGTGCATGCCGACGCGGCGCCGGCGGCTGCTTCCACGCCCACACCGCGCGCCGCCGCCGCTCCCGCCCGCCGGATGTAGTGCGGGAGCGAAGATTCCGGTTCGCCACGCCCGGACCCCTGTATCCGGGCGAATTTCTCAGTGGGTGGTGAAATAGAAGTAGGCCGCGTTGTTCAGCGAGTTCCCGACCTGGTCGTAGAGTGCGACGCCCCAGTTGAGATAGAGGATATATTGGGTTCCCGCGGCGAGATTGCCGATAGGCGTAACCATCGCGGTAGTACCGTTATTGGTGAGCGTAACCGTGATGGGCACGGGCGTATTGCCGATGACAGTGAACATCCGAATCCCGTTGCCGGGAACGATCGAGGCCTGCTCGACCGGGCCGGTGAAGCTGGCGGTGATCGCCTGGGTGCCATCCACATTGGTCACGCCGGGGTTGGACTGCGGCGTCAGACCCGCGGTTCCGCCGCCGGAGAGTGAAACCTGCACCGAGGTATAGCCGGTCTGGCTGCCGATCTGCGGGCCGGCGCCGGTGGTGAACGAGAAGCTCTGGGTCACTACCGTGTTGGTGCCGCTGAGGTCGGTGACGCCGGCGATGGACACTTGGTAGGTCGTGTTTGCGGCCAGCAGCGCATTGGGCGAGAGCCGCACCACGGTGCCGTCATAGATCAGCGACGCTTCAATCGGCACTGCAGGTCCTGAAGGGGCAGTTGGCGTGAGCGTGATTTGGCCCAGCGACTGGTTGTCCACCGGCTCGTTGAAGCCGATGTCCAACACTCCGTTCGTGGGCACATTGGTAGCGCCCGCAATGGGGGTGGTGTACGCCACCAGCGGAGTCCCGGAGGGGGTATTGGCGACGGTGTAGGTGGCGCAGGTCTGGCCGCCCTGGTTGCCGGCAAGGTCGTAGACGGCGGGCGCGCAGACGCTGTATTGGGTCCCGGCCGTAAGCGTCGGCGCGAGGGTGATGGTCTGACCGTCCGGGCTGAGGGTGAGGTTGGCCGGGATGTAGCTGTTCGTCCCGTAGTCGTAGACCAGGTTTGCGATCTGCGGGTTACTGGTGATGTAGGGGGCCAGCGGCTCGTTGTAACGGAAGGTGAAGACGGTGTTGGTCGGGATGGTGTTCTCGAGGTTGGGCTGCGGATTGATTTGCACCGCCGCAGGGTTGGTGAAGTCGGGGCCTGCGCCGGTTTGGAAGGTGATGTCCTTTTCGGGGAGGATATTGCCGGAGTAGTCCACGATCGAGCCGCCCACCGAAATTTTGACCGTGATGGTGGCGTTGTCGGGGAAGGGCAGATACGGGTAGATCACGAAGCTCGTCTGCGTGTTCTGATTATAGAGGGTGCCGAAGTTCATCGTGAAGGGCACGGGATTGCCGTTCGCCAGCACAATGATGCTTTGGCTGTTGATCGTCTGGGTTGCCGCCAATTCGTTGAGGACGATCGCGGGATTGGCGTTGTCGCCGATGCCGGTGGCGCCATCGGTTGGACCGGTGAACTGCACGGCAGGCAGCGTGGCATTGCTGCTGGTGTTAGTCGAGAAGGAGCCGTGGAATTGGGTCGAGCTCGCACCCACCACCGGCAATCCGTCGAGGTTGCTCAGGCCGGGAGTGAGATAGATGTAGTAGCTGGAGTTGGCCTGCATCGGGCCGGGGTTCAGCACCAGAATGTTGGGTTGGATTTGGGTGACCGAGACCGCCAAATGGGCGCCGGTGTTGTTGAGCTCGACGTAGAAGTTCGAAGGGCTCACGGTGGCGGGATTGATGGGCTGATCGAAGGTGACGACCACCACGCCGTTGACCGGCTCGCCGCCGCCGCCGGTGCTGGCAATGACGGTGGGCCCGATCACGGTTGGATCGGAGGCTGCGGCAACGGTGGTGAACGATCCGTTGAAGCCGTTGATGGGATTGCCTTGCTTATCAGTGACCGCGTTGCTTGCGAAGATCTGCACGAAGGCGCCGGCCGGGTAGGGATTGGTTGGGGTGAAGACAATCGTCTGTCCCTCAGAGGTCGCTGGAGCGCTGCCCACTGAAACCGTGCCCGGCACGGCCACGCCATTGGCGAGCACCACCACGGTCTGGCTGTTGGCGGTGTTGGCAGCGATGGGAAGGCTGGTATAGAGCGTGATCGGAGCGGTGAGCGGAATGCCGCTCGACCCATTCGCGGGGCGCATCTGCACCACGCTGCCGTTGCCGCTGAACGGCCGCGCGACGGTGGTGAAGGAGCTGGTGAAGGCCGCGGCCATGGGCGTGCCGCTGATGTCTTGGACGCCAGTGCCGACCGAAACCGTGATGACCGACGAGTAGGGCAGCGTGGCGTTCAGGAATACCGTATGGCGATCAATCGAATAGGTCACCGACGCGCCCAAGTTCTGCTGGCCGTTATAAAGCGCGAAGTTGGTGCTGTTGATGGTGCTCGCGCTCAAGGCCTCATTGAAATTCAGCGTCACGGTGGCGTTGGGCCCGACGCCGAAGGCGTTCGAGGGCGGAGAGATGTTCATCACGCTGGGCGTGATGGGCGAAGCGTTGGGACCGGTGGTGAAATCGGCGCCGTAGAGCTGGCTGAATTGGATTCCCGCCAAGTCGTAAAGCGGGGCATTCCAGCCGGCATACACGGCCATATGGGTATTGGCGGGCAATGCGCCGACGGGGGTGAAGCTGAGATGGGTGCCATCCGGACTGGCGGCGAGGTTGCCCGCAGCCGGCAAGTTGCAGTTGTTGAAGACGCAGACCATGAACGACTGGCGGTTGATCGAGAGCGTGTCGACCGGGCGGCTGAGCGTGATCGCAATGGGTCCGGTGACGGAAACTCCGGTCGAGCCTTGCGCCGGCGAGGTCAGGCTGATGGTGCCATTGCCGGCGAAGGCGCTGCCGCCGGTGGTGAAGGTGATGGTGTCGCCAAGTTCCGCGTTGCCGTTGATGTCTTGAAGCGACCCAGGGGCCACGCTCAAGGTGTACTGCGTGTTTTGGGCCAGCGGCGCAGAAGGCGTGAAGGTGGAGGTGAAGCCATCTGCAGAAAGCGACCAGGTGCCGGCAAGCGCGGGCGAGAACTGAATGCCGGAAATCTGGACCGAGGTCGCATCCATGGGCGCCAGCCAATGGAACGAAATCACCGCGTTCAGCGGCACCCCGGTCTGGCCGGGCTGCGGGGTTGCGTGATTAAAGTCGAGCGCGGCAGTGACCTTGCCCGGCCCGGTGGTGAAATTGACGCAACTGTTCGGGGCCTGATTGCCGACGAAATCGTAGACGGCACCCGGGCAGAAAGTATAGTTGGTGTTGGGATTCAGCGTGCCGAGCTGCCCGGTCGAGTTGGTGTAGCTGGCGTAGCTGAAGGTCAGCGTCGTGAGATTCTGAGACCACGTCACGCTGAGCGGCACATACCGCCCGGCGTTGTTGTCATATAGATACCAATTCGTGGACGACACTGGATCCATGGGCTCGGCGTAGACCACGCGCAAGACCACGTTGGTGCCCACGCCGGTGCTGGCGCCGTTGGGCGGCGTCATCGCCGCGATCGAGGGCGAATCGGTGTCAATGCTGGCGCCGGTGGTGAAGTTCGCGGTCACGGTCGAGGGCAGGAAGGTGCCCGCGGCGGGCGTGATGGCGCCTTGCTCGGAGACCGTGCCCAGCACGCGGATGCCATCGTATTGACTGTCGCTGGAGGTCATCGTCACCGAAAGGGTGTTGGTGCCGGCAATGAACAAGCCGCTTGATCCAGTCACGGTAACGTTTTGGAACGCCCCATAGGTGCCGTTGCCGGAAGCAATGGGCACGCCGTTGAGCAGAAGGATGCCGTTGTCGTCAATGCTCCAGTTGATGTTGAGCACCGCGCTTGCAGGATTGGCGAGGTTGAAGCTGCTCGAGAAGGTGTATTGCGCGGGCGGCTGGGCGACCGAGTCCTGCACGCCGATCCACTGCGAGTTGGTGTCGTCGGCGGACCAAGCGGAGTAGCGACTGCCGGGGCTGAGGACCTTGGCGGCGCTGCCTGTGCCGTTGGGACCGGTGACGATCCAGTTGCTGTCGCCGGCGCCGTAGGCGAGCGGCACGCCGGGCGCGGTTTCTCCGGTGGCAAGGCTGGCAACGAGCGAAAGCGGCTGGCTGGCCGCGGCGGCATCCACCAAGCCGCCAGCACCGCCGTTGACGGTGATTTGATAGGGCAGGTTGGCCTTCAGCATCGCGACCGGTGCAATGGTCACAATGGAATCCGCGCTAGAGAAATTGAGATTGACCGGCACCGGAACGCCACCCTGAGTGAGGGTGATATTGGCTGCAGCCGAAGGCTCGGAGATGGGGTGGTTGAACTGCAGTGTGGGCCGGATGTTGGTATCCACCGCGGTGGAGGCGTCGGGCGGGACGATGCTGAGCAGCGAGAGCGGCGCGACCGGCAGCAGGGCGGTGGTGAACGACGCGGTGAAGCAGCCGTTCATGCGGTTGCCGGTGAGGTCATAGACGCTGCAGGTCTGGATGTAATAGGGGCGATCGGCTGCGAGCGGAGCAATCGGGGCTACTGTGACCTGGGTGCCGTCGGGGGTGTAGCTCTGCACCGCAGGAATGGTGTTCCCGAACTGGGCGTCGCGCAGGTACACGGTGTTGCCGTACTGGAAGCTGCGGGTATCCATCGGCTCATTGAAGGTGAGCGTGAAGACCGAACCGACGGGCACGTTCACGTCGTTGTTGCCCACCGAGGACGCCACCACTTGCGGCTGGCTGAAGTTCGGCGCGGTGGCCGTGGTGAAGCTCACTGTGGTGGCGGCGACAGGCTGGCCGAAGGGATCGGAGATGCCGTTGGTCAGGCCAATGGCGATGGTGGTGCCTGGGCCGGCGGGCAGCGGCGCCTGCGGCGTCAAAACCAACTGATTCGGCCCGTCCACGCCGAAGCCGACGTTACCGTCGCCACTGCTATAGCTAAACGTATAGGGGACAGGATTTCCGTTGGCGGTGAGGGTCAACGTGCTCGAATCCACGGAGAGGGGCTCGATGGGCCCGGTGAAGACCACGCGCAGGAGCGCGTTGGTGCCGATGCTCGCGCTGCCGTTGGTGGGTTCGGCGCTGGCCACGCGCACTCCGCCCGCGACCGCAGTGGCGCTGTTGGTGCAGAAGCTGAAGGCAAACTGCGAGTTCGAACCGGCGTAGGGCTGGCCGGTGGTGTTCGTCAGGCCGCTGGTCAAATAAGCGTAGAAGCAGGTGTTGGCGGCAAACGGGGAATTGGGCGCGAAGCGCAGCAGCTTGCCGCCGTTCAGCGGCGTGATGCTGCCGGCCACGTCCTGGGCGAGGCTGTTGTTGGCGAGAACATAGAAATTCGAGCTGGTGGCGGTAGCCGGAAGGATGGGTTGGGTAAAGCGCACATCCACAACCGTGTTGACGGGCTGGCCGCCGGCAGTCGGAGTCGCGCCCGCCAGCAGCGGCGGCGTGTTCGTGGTGGCGGCGGCCACGGTAAAGCCGGCCGCATAGGCACCGAGCGGGTTGCCGACCGGATCGGTGATGCCGCTGGTCAAGAATGCGGTCACGGCGGCGCCTGGTGTAAACGTGCTGCCTGCAGGGGTGAACACAATCACCTGGTTATTGCTGCTGAGCGCGACGGTGCCGTCAATCAGCACGCCGTTCTGGGCGACGTAAAGCGTGCCCGAGGTGCTGGCCGTGCCGACGACGACCGAGGCCGGATTGAGCGGGCCGGAGATGAAGAACGTCAACGGGTTGGTGGCGGTCACATTGGTCGCGCCCGATCCCGGACGGAAGCCGGTGACGCAGAGATTGCAGCCAATGTTGACCTGCTCGGTGGGGCCGCTGGTCGGGGGTCGCGGCATGGTCGTAAAGCTGGAGGTCACTTGCGCGGGCAAGTGGTTGCTGGCGAGGTCCGTGACTCCGGGCGTGACCACAACCGTGTAGGTGGTGCCGTAGCTCAGGCTGGGTGTGAACGTGTACGACGTCAGGTCGCGCGACAACGCGCCGCTGTTGCCGGTGACCAGGGTCGTGCCTTGATAGATGGCGATGTTGTTCCCGCCGAACGAGTTCGGGCTCATCGGCTCCGAGAACAGGATGGTGATCGGGTTGTAGGGGCCGAGGCCGGTCGAGCCGTCGCCAGGCGTGATCGAAAGCACCGATGGAGCCGCGGAATCCGTGGCTGCGGCGATGGTGAAGCAGCTCTCGGGATTGTTGAACGGATTGCCGGCCGAATCCAGCAATTGCGGGTTGCTGTTGACGAAGGCGCAAATCTGGTGGCCGCCTTGGAACGGCTGCGACGGAGTAAAGGTGATGGTCTTGCCGTCGGTGCTGATGGCGTAGGCGCCAGGCAGGCCGTGATTGCTGCCGGTACCGCCGACGGTGTTATCCCACACCGGCAGCGAGCCATTGCTGACGCTCGACGGATCCACGGGATTCGACAGCGTGTAGACGACGCTCGCGGCCGGAGCGATGTTGCTGGCGCCATAGGCGGGAGCGATCGAAGCCGTGTCCGGCGAGTTGATCACTTGCGCGGCGGCTCCGGTGGAGAAGGTCCACTGGAACGGGGACATCGCGTTGCTGTCCACGTCCTTCAAGCCGGCCACGGTCGCCGAGTACGATGCATTGGCCGCCAGCAGCGCGCCGGCGAAGCTCACGGTCTGGTTATCCGCGCCCAGTTGCACGGCCGGCAGCACGCCGCCCTGGGCCTGGTTGGTGAGCGAAATGTCGTCGAGGAAGAAGTAGCCGGGATTGTTGAAGCCAGTGAAGCTGAGCGTGTCGGAGCCCGAGCCGGAGCTGGTCACCGTGACCGTATAAGGCGTCCAGCCGAAGGCGGTCGCGATGGAAGGGCCGATGGCGACCACCGGGGTGCCGTTCCAAAGCGCTTGAAACAGCACCGGACTGCCGGTGCCCTGGTCGGAGAGGTAGAACGTCAGCGTGTAGGTCGTGTTGGGCGCGTCCGTGATCGTCTGGCTGATGGTTCCTGCCGGCGAGTCGTTGCAGAAGCAGAATATGTAGCTGCCGGAGTGGGGTTGATTGGTAGCGACGCGGGCGCTTGAGTTGCCGGTCGGGGTCCAGTTGGCCAAGTTCCCGGTCTCGAAGCCGCAGTTCGCCACCAGGTTTCCGGAGACGGCGGCGCAATTCAGCGCCTGCACTGGCGCCGGGCTGAGCGTCAGGGTCGAGCTCGCCAGACTGTTCCAATCAATGTTCTTGTTCATCAGCACTTGCAGCAAGGGATTGAGTGGAGCACCCGAATTGCCTGCCGACGGAACTTCTTGCACCACGGTCGGCGCAGCCGCGTCGCCGGTCGTGGCGTTCAGGGTCTGGAAGTAGTCATCGCCGCTAAAGTGGTTGCCATCCCGGTCGTAGCCGTTCACCTGCCAGAAGTAGTCGGTTCCGGGATCGAGCAGGCCCGGCAGCGTCAGGGTGACTGTGCGGTTGTTGTTGCTGAAGCTGATGGCTGAGCCGGGGATGATCCAGCCCGTGCCCTGGTTGTAGACGTAGAAGGTGCCCGGCGTGATGCTGAGCGGGTTGACGGGCCCGCTCATGGTGAAGGACACGGTGGGGTTGAGGCCGGTCTGTTCGCTGCTGCGCGGCGTCCAGGTCACAAAGCGAATCGCGGTGGTGTTGGGGCCGGCAGCGGTAGTGAAGTTGATCGTGCCGGGGTTGGAAAGGGCAGCATCGGTCCAATCGGCGATGCCATTGGTGTAGGTGGCCACATAGGCAGTATTCGCCGCAAACGCGGTCGCCGGCGTGAACGTGAACTGGGTGAAGCTGGAGTTGTAGCTGATCGCGCCCGGGACCGGATTGCCGGACTGGGTGACGAAGAAATCGGCGGCGGTGACGGTGGTCGGGTTCACGGGCTGGTTGAAGCCGATGGTCACCACCGCGTTGGTGGCGACGGCAGTGTCGCCGCTGAGGATGTTCGAGAAGGTGAATTGCGGGCCGCCTAGGGCGGGCCCGAAGCCAGTGTTGAAGGCGTAGTCGTTGTAGGGCAGGTTCTGCGGCGTGCCGCCCTGGCTGGTGATGGGGCCGTTGTAGCCGGGAGCGGTGTAGTTGTTGAGGCCGCCGTCAATGCAAACAATGTAGCCGGTGCCAACCTTCAGATTGCTACCCGGGGTGAAGGTGACGATGCGGCCGCTGGCGTCCGTCGAGACCGTCCCTGGCACCACTGCCGCCACGTTGGGACTGCAGTTGAAGCCGCCGATGCTTTGATCGAAGAGGATGACGTTGCCGGTGTTGGCGTTCTGGATCGGTTCGTTCAGCTCAAAGGTGAAGCTGGCGTTCGTGGGCACCGCGGTCGCGCCGTACGGCGGCACGACGGTCATGATCTGAGGCGCAACTGGGCTCGATGCCTGGATGGTAAATCCGTTGGTGACGGTCAAATTGCCGTCGGTCGGGTCGGTGATGGTGACGTTGTACGCTCCCAGCGTCGCACCGGGCGCGATGACGAGGTTGGCGGTGGCGTTGGTGGGGCTGTTGACCTGGACCGGGCCGGCGACGCCGGCGGGCTGTCCGCCTACCCCTACGAACGGTCCAAAGTTAGCCGTGGTTGGGCCGCCCTGGAAGTTGGTGAAGGCGCCGTTGATGGTTACGGTCTGGTTCGAGTTCTGGACCCCGACGTTCAGGTTGATGCCCTGAATTGTCGCAACGCCAGGCAGGACCTGGAAGGCATTGGCCAGCGTGGCCCGCTCGGCGCCGGTGGTGACCGTGACGGCGTAGCCGCCCTGGAGGGTGCCATTGGCCACGGAAACGGTGGCGGTGAGCTGGTTGGGGCTGTTGAATTGCACCGCGCTGGCGGTGACCCCGCTGCCGCTGAAACCCACGACCGAGCTGGCGCTGAAGTGGGTGAAGGCATTGCCGTTGATGATGACCTGCTGGCTTGACCCCTGCGCTCCGCCGTTGGGCGACAGCGAGGCCACGGCGGCGATTCCGGGCGCAACGGTGAAGAGGCCAGTGCCGCTGGCGGAGCCATCGGTCGAATCGAAGATCGTGACCGAATGCGCAACCAAGGCGGCGGTGTTCGACACTTGCACGGTGATGACGGCCTGGGTTGCGGTGCTGCCGGATTGGACATTGACGAAGTTAACGTCGTTGGGCGAGAAGGTCGTGCCCGTGATGCCGGCATCGAGGTGGGTGAACAGTCCGTTGACCGTAAGCTGGACGGTCGCGCCCTGATGCACGGTGGTGGGGTTGGCGGAGGTCAACACCGGCGCACCCGACAGGACGGTGAAGCCGTTGGCGAGCGCAGCGATTTCGCCGCCGGTAGTGACGCTGACGTTGTTGGTTTGGACTGGCGCAAAGGGCGAAATGTTCACGGCGACCGTGAGCGAACCGTCACCGTTGAGCACTTCATTGGTGACGCTGACGCCGGAGCCGAGGTTGACCACCGAATTCGCGGCGAAATGAGTGAAGCCGTTGCCGGCGATGGTGACCTGCAGACCGTTCTGATTTTGATGGCCGCTGCCGGGGAGCACGCTTGCGATAGCCGCCGGACCGGGGTTGATGGTGAAGCTGACGCCCGCGGCGACCTCATTATTGCCGCCGCCGAGCGGGGTGGTGGCGGTCACAGGATAGGTGCCGGGCACGGCCAGCGGCGAGATCTGCAACTGCACCGAAGCCAGCGTGCTGGAATCGATGCTCGAGGGGCCCTGGTTCGAGGTCAGCGACCAGGATTCGATCTCGACGGTTTCGCTGTTGGTCGCGTCTGCCGAGGCGGTGAGGCCGATGTAGGCATCGGTATTGTCGAGCAGGGCCAGCGCCAGGGCGTTGTCGGTATAGGGCGCGGAATTGTCAATCTGGACGGTGTAGGCGCCCGCTGCGGTGGCCGCAATGGTCACCGTGTGCAGGTTGCCATCGGCCAGGTTGATGCCCTGTGAAGCCAAGGAGGCATTCGAAGTCTGCTTGCAGGCGGGAGCGACCTGGAGCGCGACGTTCGCGCCGCAGTCATAGAGATCGCTCGAGCCGCTGGAGGTGGTGGGCAGGGAGATGGCCAAGCCCGCGTATTGCGGGTTGGGGCTGAGGGCGCCCACGCCGAGCCCGGTGCCGTTCACCGGCGGGAAGGGCGCGAGGTTGCCCGGCGTTTCGACCACGAAGGCCAAACCATCGCCGGTTTGCGCGCCATTGCCGATGACTTTGAAGGTGAAGGTGGTCGAGAAGCCGCCGCCGACGTTGACCACGCCGGCGTACCAGAGGGCGCCGCTGGTGTTGGTCTGGCCGTCCTTGGTCAGATCCTCGGCGGTGAAGTTCTGGTTGGGCTGGCTGCTGCCGGCGATGGCCAAGCTCCCGAGCGCGGCGTTGTTGATGGCCGGGAAATTGAAGCCAACGGCCGGAGGCGCGCTCAGCGTGGTGGCCTGGATGTAGGGGCCGAAGTTGAAGACGGTGCTGGGACCGAAGTGGGTGAACAGGCCGCTGACCTGGGCGGCCAACGTTTGCCCTTGCACGCCCGAGTTCGGAATGACCTGGGTCAGGATGGGCGTGGCCGCGATGATCTGCAGACCCAATTGTCCGGTGATGCTCGCCGATTCGCCCTGAGTCGAGAAGGTGACGGTGTTGAATTGCGGGTTGGCCAGCGCGCCAATGGTGATGTTGACATCGGCATCGGTGGCGTCATCCACGGTGATGGTATTGAC
>Ga0134126_10009216_pt1 | contig 12437 bp, 10 predicted proteins | sample KB31752_FD_96881 | JGI IMG/M metagenome (GOLD analysis project Ga0134126, IMG submission 96881) | Terrestrial soil microbial communities with excess Nitrogen fertilizer from Kellogg Biological Station, Michigan, USA - KB3-175-2 | ecosystem: Environmental > Terrestrial > Soil > Unclassified ...
CAAATGAAGGAGCAAGTCGCCGACGCGGTTCGTCGCATCCTTCCAGAAGCCGATGTCGTCGTCAACGTGGTTCCCCGCATCGGTCGTTCGGAAAGCATCTTTGACCGTGTGCGCGCTGTCGCGGCTCGTCACAATCTTTCAGTCCACGATCTGAGCGTTCAGCATTACGATGGAAAACTTCACCTCGAGCAACACCTGGAAGTTCCCGAATCTTTAACTCTGCGCGAGGCCCACACACTGGTCACCAGCATCGAGAGTGAAACCCGAGCCGATGTTCCAGAAATCGATTCCATCCTGACCCATATTGAGAGCGAACGTGGCACCATTGAAACCGAAGCACGTCGCAGTGAAGATGCCGCGCTCGAAGTTGAACTGCGGCGTCTCGCCAGTGAGTTTCCAGATATTCTGGATGTACACGCGGTCGTTGTATCGAACGCCGGCGAACGCATGCAGATCTCCTGCCATTGCACTTTGCCCGACGACCGGAGCATGGCTGATGTTCACGCTTTGATTACTGCGTTGGAGGATCGAGTCAAATCTGAGATGCCGCAAATTGCCCGCGTCTTTATTCATCCCGAGCCAGCCACCGACAATCAGCGCTGATCTCGAACCCTCACCCTAAAAGGAGTTCGCAAAGTGCGAGCCAGTGCAACATGGAAGCAGGAAATGATTTTCGATGCGGTTTCGCACAGTGGTCACACCATCGTGTTCGATGGCGACGACGCGCATACGCAAGGCATCAGTCCCGTGGAAGCCGTATTGATGGGACTTTGTGGATGCACCGCCATGGATGTCGTTTCCATCCTGAAAAAGAAGCGTGAGCCGTTTACCGGACTCACCGTGTCCGCGGTTGCAGAGCGCGACCCGGCCCCGCCAAAAGTCTTTACTCATGTGAATTTGATCTATCGCGTCGCCGGAGAGGTTTCACACAAGGCCATGGAGGATGCTGTCCGGCTTTCTGAAACCAAGTACTGCGGCGTGGCAGCGATGTTGTCCAAAACCGCCAAGATAGAGTTTGTGATTGAATACGCAGGTTGAATCAACCAGGCGACGCCTATGCTACGAACGTTTCGCGCACTGTCGGCAGTTTTATTGTTGGTGACCATTGCGCTCGTATCCGCACTGATCACCATGCGACTGGCTATTCATGGCGCTGAAGTCCAGGTGCCGATATTGCGAGGTTGCACCGTGCCGCAAGCTGTCGTGAAGTTGCGCGCCAAAGGATTGCAGGCCGGTATCGACGGCCGCTTCTACAGTGCAACTCAACCCGCAGGAACTGTTCTGACACAAAGCCCGGCGCCTGACACTCTGGTGCGCAAATCGTGGCGGGTTCGAATGACGGTAAGCTTGGGGCCGCAAAAAGTTGCCATACCTTCGGTCGATGGAATGAATGAATCCCTCGCCACTATCACCATCCGCCGCACAGGGTTGCAGGTAGGCACGGTGGTCGGGCTGCCGTATGCCTATGCGCCGGAAAATACTGTTATCGCGCAGACGCCCGCAGCCAATGCAAAGGATGTGGAAGGTCCACGGGTCAGCATTCTTACAGCGCGCCTGGCTCCGGCGCCAGAGAATGCCAGCGTCATGCCCGACATGACCGGCGAGAATTTTACCCAGGCGGCTCTGGCGATTATTCATGCTGGCTTTAAGCTAGTACCCTTGCAGAACGTTCCGGTCGCACCCTCTAGTTCACCACCCGCTGGCCAACCTACGGCCTCCACCACGCCGGCAGCACCGCCGCCCATCCCAGCGGCAGTTCCTCCGGGGGCGGTCATCGCGCAGATTCCCGCAGCGGGAACGCGCATCCCGGCAGGGTCGACGATCCAGCTCACGGTTCAACCATGACCGTCGTGTAGAAAAATCTTCTATTGACGCTCGATCAACGCGGCAAAGAATCCGTCGCAAGGGTGCACTCCCGGAAGCGTCCGAAGATACTCGTCACAAAAACCAGTGGCCTGCAAAGCTTCAACACAATCGCCACGCACGATTCCCTCTCGTTTCAGCCGATCGAATTCTTGTCGCAGATCGACCTTTTTCCATTGATGTCCCGGGTTCGCTGACGCGCTTAAGCACGCCTCCACCACCGCGGAATTCTCCTCCGGCTCCAGCGAGCAAGTGGAGTAGAGTAGCCGCCCTCCCGGCGCAAGCAAGCGCAATCCATTCGATAGAATTTCTCGCTGCCGCTCCGCCTGCCGTGCCAATTCCTCCGGCCGCAAGCGATGACGAATTTCCGGATTCCGGGCCAGAGTTCCCGTTCCCGTACATGGAACATCGCACAGAATTCTGTCGAATGAACCCAGGCCGGTCAGCTTGGCTGCATCGGCCACGCGCATCTCCACATGATCCAGATTCACTATCAATCCAAAACGTTTGCGCATGGTGGCCAGTCTTGCGGGATGGAGGTCGCACGCCAGCAATTCTGCATCCGGATTATTCTGCAACAGCACCGCGATTTTGCCTCCCGGCGCCGCGCACGTATCGAGGATTCGCAATCCTCGCCCCAACAGCTCCGCCACCAGTTGCGAGCCCTCATCCTGAAATTGAGCAGTAGCTGTCGCATCCGTCGATTCGTTGACGGCCTTCGCTTCACCCTCTACGATCCTCCGCGCCCTGGTTAAGAACGCTCCTGGTTGCAACACAACTCCCCGCGACCGCAGCGACTCCTCGGCATCATCACCCAGCAGGCGCAATGCAGTTTCCGGCTCAGCCTGGCCCTGTTCACAAATTTTGCGGGCCGCCCCTGAGCCGTAACATTTCTTCCAGCGCGCGACCATCCATTGCGGATACGCCTGCTCCACATCGAAGGCGTGCGTCCTGGGCAACGCGGCCACTTTACGCAACACCGCATTCACCAGTCCGGACTGCCGGGCACCCTCGGAATGCTTGCACCACTCCACAGATTCGAACAGAGCGGCGTGCGTAGGAATGCGATCGAGAAAAAGAAGTTGAAAAGCACCTACGCGCAGAGCCAGCAGCGCATCTTCCGGTAGTTTTAGATCCGGGCGCGATAGAAATTTCCGGCACTCGGCGTCAAGAACAAGCTGCCATCGCAGCGTGCCCAACACCAGCGTCGTGCAGAGATTGCGGTCCTGAGCGGACAACTGGTCCACCTGCAGCGAGTGCAGCAGCGTATCGCTGTTGCCACGACCTCGTGCGACTTTTCGGAGAATATCGAAGGCAGCGCGCCGGGCCGGTGCGATCGAAGCGCCTGTCATCGTGGGTCCAGTCGCTCGCCTTCCGCGAGCGAAAGTCCATTCACGAACGCCTCTACGGGAAGGCGGCGCTTCCCTTCCACCTGCAATTCCAGCAGGTCGAGCCAGGTGGCTTCGCCGCAGGCAACGAGCAGTCGATTTCCGGTACGGTGCAGCGTTCCGGGAGGCGTATTAAAACCCGGCGCATCTGCCGCCAACTCCATCGCATGAAGAATCAATTTCTTTCCGCGAAAACTAGTGAACGCACCGGGCCACGGTTGAAACCCGCGCCAGCGATTGAAGATTTGCTGCGCGGTCCGCGTCCAATCGATGCGGCCGTCCTCGCGCTCAAGAATCGGCGCTAACGTGGCGCGGCGATGATCCTGTGGCGTTGCCTGCAGTGTCCCTTGCTCCAACCCGACCAACGTGCGAACCATCAGATCTGCGCCCGCCTCAGCCAGCACCGGTGACAATTCCACAGAAGTTTGCCCCGGCAGAATTGGGACCCGCTCCTGCAGCAAAATATCACCAGTGTCGAGACCCTCATCGATGCGCATCGTGGTGACGCCGGTCTCCATTTCGCCATTGGCAACCGCCCATTGGATGGGCGCGGCTCCGCGATACGTGGGCAGCAGCGAAGCATGAACATTCAAATTGCCATGCTTCGGCAACGACAACATCCAGAGTGGAATCAGGCGGCCGTACGCAACGATGACGATCGCGTCTGGAGATAAGGCCCGCAGATGTTCCTGCAACTCAGTATTGTTGCGGATCTTTTCGGGTTGTGCGATCGCCAGCCCGTGTTGCTCGGCGTATTGCTTCACCGGGGAGATTTGGACTTCCAGGCCGCGGCCACTGGCTCGATCCGGCTGGGACAATACCAAGTCCACGCGATGGCCTACCCGCGATAGGGCCTTAAGCGTTGGAACTGCGAATTGCGGAGTTCCACAAAAGACCAGTCGCATGGGTTTGAGCACGGCTCCTAGGAAAATTGCGGACGAGTTGGCGGCAGACGGCCCGGCTCTACCACTCGCCTGCCCGTTGTAGCCTACGAATTTTTCGTAGCTGCAAATCGCGCTTCAACCGGCTCAGTCGAAAGATGAAGAGAATTCCATCCAGGTGGTCAATCTCATGTTGGATGGCGCGCGCCAGCAGCTCTGTGCCCTCTACCTCAAACGGCTTGCCTTCGGCGTCCTGGGCTCGCACTTTCACTTCCGCGGCTCGCGCCACGCGATCACGGATCTCGGGCAGGCTAAGGCAGCCTTCTTCCTCCACCTGCTTGCCTTTGATCTCGATCACCTCGGGATTGATCAGCACGATCTTGTCTTCCGGCTTTTTTTGAAAACTGAGATCGATCACCGTCAGGCGTTTCGAAATCCCAATCTGCGGAGCGGCCAGGCCAATCCCCTGGGCGTCGTACATCGACGTAAACATGTCGTCAACCAGCTTGCGCAGCTCAGCGTCGAAAACTGTGACCGGCTCCGCAGGTTGCTGCAGAATAGGGTCGGGAAATTTCACAATCGGATAGATCATCGAGACAGTCTTGTCTTTCTAATTTCTAGCAGATCAAAATTTGCGGATTTGATCGCAATACCCTTGATAGTTTCTCACCATTTCGCGCAATGAGTCGCCGCCGAACTTCTCTATCGCCAACTTCGCCAGCGTCAGCGCGACCATCGCTTCGGCAGCAACGCCGGCTGCCGGAACCACGCAGACATCCGACCTCTCGTAAGCCGCCTTGGTTTCTTCGCGCGTCTCGAAGCTCACGGAACCAAGGGGTCTACGCAACGTAGAAATCGGCTTCAAGTAGCCGCGAACAATCACATCCTCGCCATTCGAGATGCCACCTTCAATGCCACCGGCATTGTTCTGGTCGCGCACGAATCGCGTATGTTTGTCCGCATCCTTTTCTGTCGCGTAATGGATCGCATCATGTACCACGGAACCGAACGCACCGGCCGCCGTTACGCCCCGCCCAATCTCGACCGCCTTGACCGCCTGCAACGACATCACTGCTGCGGCCAGCATTCCGTCCAGTCGCTCATCCCAGTTGGCGTAGGTCCCCAGTCCCGGCGGAACGCCGTGCGCTACCACTTCAAACACGCCGCCGACGGAGTCGCCGGTCCGCAGTGCCTGATCGACAACCGCCTTCATCCGCTGCTCGGAAGCTTCGTCAACGCAGCCAAGCAAGACTTCTTCGCGTGACTGCAACGCCAGAATCTCGGGCCAGCTCGCATCACGATCGAGTTCCGCTTCACCCACTCGGATTACATGGCTCGCAATCGCGATTCCCAACGCTTCCAGCAACTGCCTGGCAATCGCGCCAGCGGCTACGCGCGCTGTGGATTCACGCGCCGATGCCCGTTCCAGTACGTATCTCGCATCCGGAAAATCGTATTTCAGTGCGCCTGCCAGATCAGCATGGCCTGGGCGAGGAGAAGCGACGGCCTTATGTTTGCCAGGATCTCCCGCGGCTACGGGCAGAATTTCCGTCCAGTTTTTCCAATCGCTGTTCTCAATGCGAATGGAAATCGGCGAGCCAATTGTTTTCGCATGCCTCACACCGGAAAGAATCTGTCCCTTGTCTCGCTCAATCTTCATGCGACCGCCGCGACCATAACCTTGCTGCCGCCGCCACAATTCGTGGTTCATTTTGGCTTCATCAATGGGCACACCTGCGGGCATACCAGAAACCATGGCAATTAAGCATTCCCCGTGAGACTCTCCTGAGGTGGCAAAGCGAAACATTCACTAATCCTTTATGTTTATGCTCTAAATAATAGACAGATATAGAATTTCATTGCACGTTTACGCCTTCGTCAGCCATCGATATTGCTCATCGGTCAAGGGGACCACAGACAATCTCCCTTGCCGCACCAGCGGTGAATCCTGAAACAGCGGCTCCCCTTTCACCGCGTCAAGCGTTTTCGGCGTCAAAGTCTTGCCGAATCGAATGCGAACCAGCGGCACTTTTGGATCTTTGGCATCGACGCTGAGGACCGTCGCCGTCCCGACCACTGCCCGCTCTTCACCCGTGTGATAGATGACCAGTCGATCCTGGGGATGCATGTCGCGCAAATTTTTTACCGCCGCCGGATTGGTCACTCCGTCCCACACCGTCTCGCCATCCCGTTTCAAGTCGGTGATCGAGTAGGCTCCTGGCTCCGTCTTCAGAAGATAATTCATCGCGGTAATTCCCTCGTATCGGCTTGCGCCAAAAATGCACGGGTGTTCACCAGTGGGCGTTCAAGAGCACGCACGCGATCGATGTATACCGGTGCCGCGGTACCTTCCAGCGGCGGCTGACAAGCTTCCTGAATGGCCAGCATCTTGGCTTCAGCATCGTCCAGATAATGCAGCAGCACCGCTTCCGGAATCATGGGGAGTTTCGGCGAGCCGAACTCCAGCGACCCGTGGTGGCTCAAAATGATATGCTCCACGAGCGTGTGCACCGGTCTTGGAAATCCTGGCAGACTCTTCACTTTTTCGTCCAGCAGCCGGGTCGCAATTGAGATATGTCCGATCAGTTGACCCTCGAGCGTGTACTCAAAGCCGCGTTCCCAGCTCAGTTCATAGATTTTTCCAATGTCATGCAACACCGCTCCGGTCAGCAGCAGGTCGCGATGAATCAGCGGGAAATGAGTTGCTGCCAGCTCACAGAAGCGCATCAGATCGACGACGTGTTCCAGCAGCCCGCCAATCCAAGCGTGATGCATAAACTTCGCCGCGGGCGCTTGCTTGTATCGCCGCGCAATTTCCGGGTCATCCAGAAATGCAAAGACAAGCCGCTTCAGATCCGGATCCGTAAAGCTGCCGACTTTATCGCGCAGCTCCGTCCATAATGCTTCAACATTTCGCGTCGTGCTGCGTTGAAAATCGCCGAGATCGATTTTCTCCGGATCGACCCGCGTGATCTGCAACAGCTTCAGTTGCAGCTTTCCGTTGAACTCATCCACGCAGGCTTGCACATCGACAAAGTCGTTCTGCTCGAACCTGGCGGCCCAGGTTTCTGCGTTATCCCACAATCGGCCGTCGATGCGACCCGTACGGTCGCACAACGTCAACGAAAGATATTTGCCGTTGCCGTCATTTCGGTCGCGCAGTTGCTTCTGCGCCACCAGGAATTGCGAACGAACGTTGCGGCCGCGATGCTTCGGGGCGTCGGCCAGGAAGAAATCTTTCATGCTCTCCTCTTCCGGAATCCGGGGCGAACCAATTTCTATCTGGGTTCACCGTAGAAACTCAGGCTCGGCCCGATTTTCGCTTTGAAAAAGCGCCTAGCCTAAATTCCGGGTGGGCGCCAGCAATCTTCCGCTCACGTATTGCCCGACACGCACTGCAATCACGCACGGACTCTCAAGTAGTTCTCTGCACCCACCCTACGGCTGATCAGTGGAGGAGGAAGCAGCCGGTGGCGTAGAGGGAGTTTGCTCCTTGGCCTTCTTCTCGTCGCTCAGGCGGGTCTTATGTCCGTTGCTGACAGGTGCTGCTTTCTTCTTTTTCTTCTTCGCAGCGGTTGCACCGTTCAAGCCCAGCGGAGCAGACTGCATTTGCCGTGTAGCTGTTTCTGTCGTTGTCAACGGTACCGGCTTGGCGTTGTCATGCTTCACCTTTTTGGTTTTCTTTGCACCGTGCTTGTGGTGATTTTCGGACTTTACACGCGCTTCGTCGCTGAACCGTGTTTTGCCTACCTTCGGCTGCGTGATCAGCGGGGCATGCTCAAGATCCGGCCCCAGCGGCTGCACATCTGTGGGTGGTGCGGCATCGGCGGTGCTTGTCGGATTTTCCGGCGACGGTGGCGCGGGCGCATTCGCAGCCGTTGCTACTTGCAACGAAGATACGGGCGCCGCAGGTGCGTGGCCAAAACGGAATTTTTCGCGCTTCGGTTTTTCCTGATTCTTGGTGTGAGCCTTGTTTCCTTTGGAAGATGAACTTGTCTCCACGTTTGAAGAGGATACCGGTGCTGTCGCGGAGGCGACCTGAACCGGTGCTTTCGCAGTTGCGTGAGCAAACCGGCCGTTCGTATTGTCGTAGCGTGCCTTCTGCTTTTTCTTCTTCTTAGGTTGCGGCGGAGCGTACGCCGCGAATGTCGGCTTGGTCTCGTTCGGGCTGGATCCAGAGTCGGTATATCCCGGCCGAATATCGATGTAAGCCTCGTCGCGCAGACGCGTCAGGTAGGTCCGCACCGCAGGGCCGATCTTTTGCATGTAAATCGCCTGCTCAATTTGCGGCTCTACCTTTTGCATTGACTGGGTCCCGCCAGGAATATGCTCTGTCACCTGCAAAATAATGTAGCCTTGGCGGGTCCGAATCGGGGCCGTGTGGCCCCCGACTGGCAGATCGAAAGTCTGATCTTCCAGCACCTTGGCCAGCGCGCCGCGACGAAAATCGCCCAGGTCACCGCCCTGTGCTGCCGTGGGTCCCTTGGAATATTTCTTTGCCAAGTCGGTAAAGCTGGTTCCTGCCTTCAGCTTAGCTTCCAGGTCCTTGGCTTCTGCCTCTGCTTTCGCCAACTCATCGCTGGTGGAGTTCTCGCTGGTCGGAATCAAAATCTCATTCAGATGAACAGATTCCTCATGCGTGAAATCGGCCTTGTGGTCGTTATAGTAGGCGCGCATCTCGGCTTCGGAGATCTGCATCTTGCTGCCAACCTCATTGCGAACGACCTGCTGCGTGATGATGCTATTGCGGATGTTGGCCTTGAAATCCTCGTAGGAAATGCCTTGCTGTTCGACCGCCTTCTGCAGATCCTCAAGAGAATCGAGATGGTTCTCTTTGCGAATCTCATCGAGGCGCTTGATCAGCTCTGTGTCGCCGGTAATGCTGAGCTGCTTCCCCTTTGAGATCAAAAGCTGTTGATCGATCAGGTCTCGCAGCAGGTTCTTTTGACCGTCCTTCACCTGCTCCAGGGTCCAGTTATTCTGGCGCGCTTCCTGATCCAATTGGGTCTGCGCCCGGACCACGTCGGAGTTGGTGATCACCTGATCGTTCACTCGCACAATAATCTGCTCGACCGGCATGCCATACAGGCTCGCCAGAGTGTTGGAATCTGCACTCAGATTCGTGCTGGCGCTAATCGTCGGAGCACTCTGGACTGGAGAGGGGGCGTCGGGAGCTGTTTGTGCCATGCCGTGGAAACACAGACTGGCGGCAACAGCGACAGGAAGAACAACGTGCACAACTGCTCGTAACATCATTTGTTGGTTGGTACCATCCATGCCTGCCGGTAGCCACGACGATCTCAAATCCGATGGCTTCCCAATAAAAATCGATGCCGGTGCGGATACAGCAACTCGATACAGGTCGATTCCGTTGCTTTCATTCTAACCGCATCCGGGGCCGCTTTCCCAACCCCTCCAAATTCTATGTTTTCAACCAATACACGCTGTACTCTGCAACATCGGTTGGCAGGCGCTCGAATGTTACACTGAGCAGTAGTTTATGCAGTTTTCGTCGCAATTCAACCGCGTCGTGCTTTCCGTCCACGGTGCAAAAGGAATTCACGGTACATGACCTCCCGTACTCGTCGTTCGCTATTTTTCGTCATTGTGTTTCTGGTCGTCTGCGGAGTAGCAGGCGCTTTCCTCGATCGGAATGTTGGAGCCCAGACGTCGAGCGACCAATCCACTCTACGGGATAGTCTGAAGCAATTCACCAACGTCTACAGCATCGTCGAACAAAACTATGCCGAGCCGATGACGAAGGACCGGGTCAACACCGCCATTTATGACGGCGCGATTCCCGACATGCTGCACGTGCTTGATCCCCACTCGAATTTTTACGATCCCAAGGCCTTTGCCGCAATGCGGGAAGAAGAAAGCGGCAAATACTACGGCATCGGCATGGAAATCATGCAGCAAAACGACAAGATCGTCGTCGTCAATCCCTTTGAAGGCACACCCTCGTACAAGGCGGGAATCCGTCCGGGCGACGTGATCCTTGCCGTCAATGGCAAGTCGATCAACGGTACCGGGCCGGACGGCAAAGCAATCAAGAAAGCGACCACGCTGGACGTGGCCAACATGCTGAAAGGTCCGAAAGGAACTCCTGTCGACGTCACAATTGGGCGCGAAGGCAAACCCGATCCCATCGTATTTCATTTGGTTCGGGCGGAGATTCCGCGCGCCAGCGTTGACCTGGCCTACGAGATCCAACCTGGCATCGGTTACATGCACATCAAAGATTTCGCAGAAGAAGAAACCGGCCATGAAGTTGTGAACGCGTTGCAGAAGATGGGCCCCATTCACGGCCTGGTGATCGATCTTCGCGGTAATCCTGGCGGCCTGCTCAGCGAAGCGGTTTCAGTCTCCGGAGATTTTCTTCAGAAGGGCCAGGTGATCGTGTCGCAACGCGGTCGTGCCTTCCCGCCGATCACCTATCGCGCCACGCGCGGCGAGCAAAGCAAAAACTATCCCATCGTGGTGCTGGTCAATCGCGGTACCGCCTCCGCGGCAGAAATTGTCAGCGGCGCATTGCAGGATCACGACCGGGCCCTGATCGCCGGCGAAACCACATTTGGCAAAGGGCTCGTGCAAACCGTGTATCCGCTGTCGGACAACACCGCTCTCGCCTTGACCACATATCACTACTACACCCCCAGCGGTCGCCTGATTCAGCGCAACTACACGGGCATCTCCATGTACGACTACTTCTACAACCCGGCGGACCGCCCGCAGAGCGATGCCAACCGCGAGGTCAAGCTCACCGACTCTGGCCGTACCGTCTACGGTGGAGGCGGCATCACTCCCGACGTAAAAATTGACACTCCGAAATCCAATAACTTCCAGGATGTTTTGATGGAGCAGTTCATATTTTTCGACTTCGCCAATCACTATCTGGTGAACCACACCGTGAGCAAAGACTTCAAAGTCGACGACAATGTGATCCATGACTTTGAGGCGTATCTAACTGGCAAACACATACCGTGGACAGATCAGGACATCAGCAGTGCCCGCGATTGGATCGACATGAGCATCAAGAGCGAGCTCTTCACCTCTGTGTTTGGCCTGCAGGAAGGCCTGAAAGTTCGTGCCGCCTGGGACCCGATGATCAATAAGGCCATCACATTGATTCCACAGGCTGAAACTCTTGAGACTACCGCGCAGAAGACCATCGCAATGCGGGCCAGCCACGCTTCCAATGCTGTTCACTAGGCCTTGGCTCAGGCCCCGAAGTTGAATTTGAATCCTTCAGAATTCATCAGATTCGCGCCTATTCCGCGCCGCAAATGCAAGCCATGCAGGTTGCCTTCAACTCGCATCCAACATAGGAAATAGTTTTGTGAGCGTGTATGGACACCTGTTGGCACTTTCCGATACTCTTGCTAGCAATTCATCGATTCACATGGACCAATGGTTCGCGCAGCGTAAACATGTTGCGGCCCAACCCCTGGGCACGCCGGCCGCTATCCAATGGTTCCACGTATCGTCTACCTAGTAATTCCTTGAGGAGGCAGGTTTGCCACTCCTAGTCGTCGAGGCCGAGGCGCCCGCTTCGTCACTCCTCACTCACTCGCTTCCAGATTCCGCAACGCCTCGCCGCCCGTGGAGTTTTCTTGAACGCCCTGCCTTCCTTATTTCCTGCCTCACGCTTCTGGCATTATTGATCCAGGGCTACCATCCCTATGTCGATGACGCAGCCATCTATCTTGCCGGAATAGAAAAGGTGATTCACCCGTCGCTATTCCCTGTTCACGCGGAATATGTTTTGCCGCACCTGAAACACTCAATATTTTCGCTCGCTCTCGGTTGGCTGGTTCGGGGACTTCACATTCCGCTTCGATACGCGCTGTTCGTCAGCTATGTGGCGTCGCTTTGGATGATGATCTACGCCTGCTGGCGACTCAGCCGTCAGCTCTTTTCCACGCCTCGCGGTCGTGCCGGAGCCATGCTACTGATCACTGCGACTCTGACCTTGCCGGTCGCCGGTTCTGCGATATTCATTCTCGATCCTTATCTGACAGCGCGCTCGTTCTCCACACCTTTAACGTTATTCGCCATTGCGTACGCGCTGGAGCGGCGCATGCTGGCCACTACCGTTTGCCTGGCCGCGGCGTTTATTCTTCATCCTTTGATGACTGCCTACGCGATCGGTTATGTCGTCGCTTTGATCCTGGTTCGCGCCAAGCGCTGGAGGACGCTCGCCATTGCCGCTGCCGCGGTCATGCTGTTGGGCTTTGTTGCGTGCCACGCTGGAGCGCTTTTAGGTGCCTCGCCTGCGTACCGAGTCGCAACTGTGAGCCGAGAC
>Ga0134126_10009217_pt1 | contig 12437 bp, 8 predicted proteins | sample KB31752_FD_96881 | JGI IMG/M metagenome (GOLD analysis project Ga0134126, IMG submission 96881) | Terrestrial soil microbial communities with excess Nitrogen fertilizer from Kellogg Biological Station, Michigan, USA - KB3-175-2 | ecosystem: Environmental > Terrestrial > Soil > Unclassified ...
CCTTCTCGAAGCGTTCATCGCCGCCGCCCAGAAAGGAGACCTCGCCGCACTGGAAACTCTCTTTGCATCGGATGTGGTTTCCTATTCCGATGGCGGCGGAGTTGTGAATGCAGCGCGTGCCCCAATTGCCGGTCGCGAGCGTGTCGCGAAGTTCATTACCGCGTTCGCCTCACACTTCTGGACCGGTGTGACGCTCACGTCTATCCAAACAAATGGACAATCATCGGTGCTCATCTCGCGCGATGGCGCGGTGGTTACGGTCGCGACGATTGACGCATCTGCGGAGGGCATCGGCCAGATCCTCTGGATGATGAGACCCAGCAAGCTGAACGCGATAGCAAAGTCATACGAAACAAGAATCAACCGTGATCTTCAAACGCCCTGATAGGTCGATCCGGCAATGGTTGGCACTGATGACGGCTGGCGCAGAGCAGCAATCTGAATGCGCTTTGGCGGTCGTTAGAATCGCGGCTGCTCGCCTTTGATGCTCATACCACCATCCACGGGGATGTTCGCCCCATTGATCAGCGACGATTGATCGGAAGCGAGAAAGGCGACGACATTAACAACTTCTTCGATAGTTCCCACTCGTCCTCTCGGCTGGACGGCATCGAACACACGGCGTGTCCGTTCGGGATCGGGTTGCGCCGCGACGAATTCATGCAGCATGGGCGAGTCGATTGTGCCGGGCGCAATTGAATTCGCGCGAATACCTTCCGAGGCGTGGTCGATTGCCAGGGCGCGCGCGAGAGCGATCAACGCTCCTTTCGTGCCGGAGTAGGCGGCCAATCCAGGAAGTCCATTGATGCCGGTAATGGACGCCATCAGGATAATGGAACCTGTTCCGGCCGATCGCATGTGCGGGATAACCTGCCGGCAGGCGAGAAACGCTCCTTTCACGTTGACGTCGTAAACACGGTCCCAATCTTCCTCCGTCGTCTCCAGGATTGTTCCAGTCGGCATCACTCCGGCGGTGTGAGCGAGAATTGTCGGACGTCCGAAAGTACTAAGCACATGTACGACAGACTCCTCCACGCCGGACGCGTGGCTAACATCAGCCGGCAACGCGACTGCGCGCTGTCCGGACTCCAATATCTCGCGCACGACTCGATCGCAGCCCGCTGCGTTCTTGTCGAGCACTCCTACTGCGGCGCCTTCCCGGGCGAATCTCAGTGCTATCCCGCGGCCAATACCGCCGCCGCCACCGGTGACGATCGCAACTTTGCCTTCCAGTTGACGCATACTACTAATTTCCTTCTCATGATCGAACTAGCCATTGGCGCTCAATCATTTCGAGCGTCTGCCCTTTCGTTTCGGGCACAGCGCGCCACACGAAAATGAACGTAAAGAAAGACAGAATGGCATACAACCAGAACGCTCCAGTGATCGAGATCAGTTTCACGATACTAAGGAAGGAAGACGTGATCGCGAGGCAAGCGATCCATAGACTGATGGTTGCAATCGACATCGCCCTTCCGCGGATGTGTGTGGGGAAGAGTTCAGAAATTAAAACCCATACTCCGGGGCCCAAGCCGACCGCAAAGAAGCCGACGTAGCCGAGAATCAGGCAGAGCGTCAAGGTCGGTGACGGGACATGCGAACGGAACAGAAAGCCCACGAGGAGCAGGCACATGCCCATTCCGGCCGATGCAATCATCAGCAAAGGCTTCCTGCCGACTCTATCGATGGTGAATATTGCAAAAACCGTGCAGAGCAGGATGACGACTCCGATGACGACGTTGGCCCAAAGCGCAGCCGAGGCGCTGCCGGCCCCAAGCTGTTCCGTGAAAATGATGGAGCCGTAGTAAAGGATCGTGTTAATTCCTGTGATCTGCTGCAAAACAGCAAGCACGACGCCAATGATCAGTGGACGGCGTAGCGACCGATGAAAGAGATTGACGTTTGCTTCTTCAACCAGCGCGCGTCTTATTTCAGCCAGACGCGATTTGGGTTCGCCTGACCGATCTAGGACAGCAAGTGCTTGGTTGTCGCGGTGCATCTTGACCAGCCAGCGCGGGCTTTCGGGCACGGCGAACAGAGCGAAATAGAAGAGTAGCGAGGGAATGGCCATGGACGCAAACATCCAGCGCCATGCCGCGGGGCCGGTGAACGATAGTGCCCAACCGATTACGTAGGAAAGTAGAATGCCGATGGTGATTGCGAGTTGATTCAGACTCACTAGGCGCCCAGGCATGTGCTCCGGAGATATCTCTGCGATATAAAGCGGCGACAACATGGAAGCGATGCCGATGGCGATTCCACCTGCTATGCGGGCCAGTGAGAACCAGATAAGGCTATTGGGAAGAGCCGTCGCTGCTGAGGATAGGGCAAAGATGGCTGCGGAAATGAGCAGTGTCTGTTTCCTGCCACGTCGATCGCTAATGGTGCCGGCAATACTTGCCCCGAGGACGCATCCCGCAAGCAGACTGCTGGCGGCGAGTTCAGTTTGCCAATCGTTCCAGGCGAATTGCCGCTTAAGAAAGACAATAGCGCCATTGATGATCGCTGTGTCGTAGCCGAAGAGAAGCCCCCCGAGCGCGGCCACTGAGGCAATCCGGTAGACATAGGCTCGGTCGATTTGGGTAGCTTGCTGCATTAGTGCGTCGTTTCGATGAATACCTATTGCGTCTCCCCCACGACTCTAGAGCAGAGTGACGAGATAGGGTTCATCGGGACCACTGACGGGCGCAACGTGCTTCGATTCTCCAATGGAGGCCGAGACGTAGTATTCGGCCAATTCTTTGCCAGAATCGAACGAACCCACTCTCGCCCGATACGTTCTACGGCCCATCAGGGTTGCGGGAGTAGAACTCCACGCGCGAGATCCTCTGACGCGCGTGTGAAGGGCAACATTCCGAACCGCCGCGGTTCCTGTCGCGATGATCATGATCCTGAAATCAGATCCCTTCTCGATAATCCCAGGACGGGTTGGGACGACAAGCCGGGCTGGGACATCTGGCGCGGGCTGAACAACCTGACGATAGAGCGCCTCGACCTGCCGGGGCAGTTCACCCAGGTATTCCTGCATCGACAACCGGAGGCGCACCAGCGCCAGCCGTACATATTTGTTATGCATGGAGGCCAATTGGCCGATGTCCTCGCGAGTTGCAATGATCCCCTGGTAGCGAAGGATGGTTTCGCGAACCAAAGGCGCTAGCTTGTTCCACAGCGGCAGCGCGTCATCGGCGATTTTTCGACGAGCTTCGTCGATCTGCTTCTCCGCTTTTAGTTTCGAGGCTTCGTCCAGGATTCCTTGCAGTTGGTGCGCTAAAATCCACGAGTCTGTATACGGCACGGTGAACCCGAGAAAGCCGGCAAGATAGGCTAGCCGCTCGCGCTCGACCGCGGATCCTGCCGAAGAACCAATTTGTTGCAATTGGGAAGCGGTGTTGGCCTGAGCAGCTACAAGCTCTTTCGATGGTTCGTACTTACTCCAGTACAGAAACCCCTCGTCGTAATCGGCTGCATATTCGTGCGTAACAACATGCCCGTTTTCGACACGATTTGTTCCGGTGTGCAGCAGCTTTTGATGCAAGTCCATGTCGTTAAGAACAGCGCCTAGCTGGGAAGCCCGCGGCGCGGACGCTTGAGATTTCGCGTAGGCTTCGAAGTGCGACGCGGGAGTCAAGGAACTGTCCCAAGTTGACTTCGCCAGATATCCAGCCGTTGCGTCCATAATGCGATTGCGCCAATGGATGCCTAGAATGCCTTGACAGCCATACTTCGCCGCTAGCTCCACGTCTCGCTGTGTCCGATTGACATGAAACTGCGGCAACCACATCGCGGGATCGTCTTCGAGCCACGGTATGGGCCAGCGTACGCGGTTTCCCAGTTGCCCGAATACTTCATCTACAGGATCCCAACCAAGAGAGTCGTTCAGACAGGAGAATACAACGTCTTCCGGTATTCGTTTGTGCAGATCGGGGAAATGGCGCACCACTCCACCCCAGCCGGAAAGCACCAGACGTTTCTTGGGAGCATTCCTTCGAAGAAAATCATGAGCCTGCAGAAAGGGAGTAGCCGAGAGCGGGACGCCTGTCTTACGACTCTCCCAGTTCATGTTCTCGTCTTCCCAAAGCCAGACATACTTGACTTCCGGATAGGACTCCAGAAGATCCGCCAGTCGCGCCTCAAGCATTTTTCGTGCAGTAACGGATTCGATATCGAATCGGGCGCCTCCTGGATATTTGTTCTTCTCTTCGGGCCTGGCCGTTACCTCCGGCGGAAGTGCGCGAAAAATCTCATCGGGAATCGAATAAGGCTCAAACCCGACACCGGTCGCAATGCCGAATGTGTTCGCATATCGCAGTGCTTTGTGGAGGGCTGCCTTCGTCCGCTCCGCGATTTCCCAAGGATTTTGAGAATGAATGGTTGCATCGGTGCCGAATACTTCACCTTCGAAGAATTGGGGCGCGCCCATGCCGAGGCGTGAGATCCGTTGCGGGATATAGCCCCAGCGGTTGCTGGCGGTGTTATCGAGATAGGCCAGGTGACCGGCGCCTGCGTATTCAAACGACAGGAACGATTCAGCCCATTGCCGTGCGCCGGTGTACACATGTACGCCGAAGAGATTGAAGCGCATGCGCAACATCGCTTCGAAATAAGCCTGAAAGTCTTCGTCGTTGTAGACCGAGATGCAATTCAGGAAATCCGGCCACGGTAATAGTCCCCGCACGGCAAAACGAGGCGAGGATTGCCAGGGCCGGTTCATGGCCGGAAGAACCAACCGGCCTGGTAGTTCTGGCGGATAATTCTCTCCATCGAGACCGAAATAAACGCCCTGATGTTCCAGAAAATCGAATACCGCATAGAGAAGAGCAAGGTCGGTTGCGGCCGATACTGTAATCTCGCTATCTCGAACGGAAATCGAATAGGATTCCTTGTTTTTGAAGCTGTCGGCATCTGTGCGTAGCCGAAAAACGGGGCCGGTTTCGGAAGAGCTTGGGGATGCAGTGAACTTGATCTCGGCCGCTGGCTGAAGGCGAGTCATTCCTCGCAAGAGTTCCCGTTCGGCCAGGCGCCGATGCAGAGAACCGGAAGGCAAGGATTCGATCAGAAGGCTATTCGATTCCGCCGCCGACAGTAGAAAGGCGGCTCCTCCCGCCACGGCGCATCCTTGCAAGAACTGGCGTCGATTTTGGCTTGACACTGAGTGCTCCTGATATCTGAATCTGCAGCCGGGCGTGGATCACGCAACGCTAGGCCTTGCGAGGCAACCGAATTCTTGGTCAACCAGCCGCACTTGACAGGAAAACGAGTATCGGTGTAGCGCAAAACATGGTTACGTTACCGTACACGGACTTGGATTATAGTATCTTCCTCGATACTTGGTGTCAAGCCGAATCCGCAGGCGCACTAGAGGAACACGTCATGCCTTGGACACAATCGAGTTGAGATCCTATAAGTGCGCTTGGTCTGGATAAGTACCATTCTCTTATGAAGAGGATTGGAGTTCGGGAACTCGCCAAATTGGCGAATGTTTCTGTCGGCACTGTCGATCGCGCGCTGCATGGCCGGAAGGAAGTCAACGAACAAACTCGGAAGCTGATTCTGCGGATTGCGGCAGAGCATGGTTATACGCCCAACCTGACGGCGCGTGCTCTGTCCGTAGGTCGAGCAAACGTCCGTATCGGCGTATGCATTCCCAAAGAAATTCGCTACTTCTACGATCAAATGCGAGACGGCATCTTCGATGAGGCGCGCCACTTCGAGCATGTTGGCGTGGAATTGATTTATCGCCCGGTAAAACGACTAGGCTCCAAGAGCGCAACGACAATCAAGAGTTTACTCAATGACAACATTCGTGCGTTGATTCTGGTGCCCGGCGACCCGATTGAAGTTGCGCCGCTGATTGAAATTGCCGAGAAGCAAAGGAACGTTCGCGTGATCTGCCTGGCGACCGACGACTCGCTTAGTTGCCGGTCGACCGCCATCTCCGTGGAGCCGAAGCTCAACGGCAGATTGGCAGCGGAATTAATGGCGAAATTCGTACCGCGAAGTTCCAAAGTTGCGATTGTCACCGGCATGGTCGCTACAGAAGACAACGGGAGGAAGGTTGAGGGCTTTTCCGAAGTATTCCATGCCGAGTGCCGCAATGGCAGCATTGTGCAGGTGATTGAAGGACATGAAGATGAAGAAGAGACATACAACAAGTGCGTGCAGCTACTTCGCAAGCACCGCGATCTCTCGGGAATCTATATCAGCACGGTGAATTGTATTCCGGTCTGCAAAGCAATCAGGGAGAGTGGACGCGCGGAAGGCATCAGAGTTGTCGCAACCGATCTTTTTGCTGAAGCTGTGCCCTATTTTATGGACAACACGCTTTCCGCTTCCATATACCAGAACCCCTATCGTCAGGGGCAAACGGCGGTGCGTCTGGTCGTGGATCATGTGTTACATGCCAAAGCTTTTCCTCCGACCATATATCTGAATCCCGCGATCATCATGCGGTCGAATTTGAACCTGTTTCGAGAGCTACAGCCGCACGATCGGAAAACTCGATCCGAATTCGAATAGAGAGGGAAGCTACGGCGCCGGTGGAGTTTCCTGGCGACTAATCCGCGTGGCTTGTCCGATCCAATCGTCTGCCACGCTGTCCCTGTAAAGATTCCGGCTGCGGTCGAATTGAGCAGCAGCTTTGTCAGCCCATCCTAACTTCCGGTAGGTTTGCGCTAGCAGGATACTGGTCTGTTTCGACTTTGGATTCGCACGACTCGCGGATTCGAGCAGCTCGGCTGCCCGGCTCAACTCGCCATTTAGGAGACACCAGCGTCCCATTTCGAATTGAGTGAGAGCGTCGTGGGGCCGCATGCTTAACGAACGCGCAAGATATGGCTCCGCTTCTCGGTATCGTCCGATCTCCGAATAGAGGCTTCCCAACGCGAATGCCGCTGGAAAGTATTGCGGATCGGCGCGTACCGCGAGCTTCCAGGCGTCAATCGCTCGATCGAATTGCCGTTGCTTAAAATAGGTTGCGCCCAAATAGAAGCGGCTGTCGGCCCTATTGGGCGCCAGGCGCAGCGCCTTTCCAAAAGAGATTCGGGCCCGCTCATAGTCTTGCCGCGCATATTCAGCCAGCCCCATGAGGAAATGCACCTCCTGGGCGTCTGGATCAGCGCTCAGCAAATCCGTCAGAAGTTTGTCCGAATCTTTCGTCTTTCCCAGGTTCCGATAGGCGGTAGCTAACCCGATAAGGATGCTCGGATCGTTGCTGGGAAGCAACTCCCGATACGCTGCGGCAGCTTCCGTGAAGCGTCCCGACTCGCTGTAGCAGATGGCCAGCAATTGGAGAAATCGACGGTCGTGCGGATTCGCCTGAAGTACTGCACGCATGGCAACGATGGCATCATTCCAGGCCCCCAGACGGTAGTATGCTAACGCCAGATCAATCTTTACCGGGAGCGCCTCGGGAGCGATGGAGAGAGCTTTCCGGTAAGTCTTGACGGCCTCATGGAATCGGCCTTGGTGGGCGAGAACAACTCCCAGATTGGCCAAAGCGGGAACTGAGCGAGGCTCTTGGTGGAGAAACGTCCGATACGATTGCTCAGCGGCTGAATAGTCTCCGCGCCTCTGCCGTTCGCGTCCGGCATCAAACGCCGATTCGGCGTAGATACCGGTTCCTGCCGCCAATATGAACAGGAGCGCGACTATCGATAACTGTGAAAACCTGGCCATCCGCAACGTGCGGCCGACAATGCCTAATTCTAGAATTCTATTTTCATGCTCACCTGGAGGACTCGCGCTTCATGAGCACTCGTCACTTGCCCGAAGTTTCCCGATCCGAGCGAATTGCTGACGTCCCATAAGTTCGTGTGATTGAATGCATTGAAAGCATCACCGCGCAACTGATAGTTTACGTGTTCCCCAAACTTAAAGGTTTTAAAAAGCGACAGATCCCAGGTCTGAATACCGGGTCCTCGAATCAGGTTTCTCCCCGCATTGCCGAAGAACCCGAATGACGGAGCCGTAAACGCCGCTGGATTGAACCAGGATGCGGCTGTTTGAGCGCCGGACGTCGGATCAATGCCCGGCACGACGTCCGGTCTGCTTGCCAATCCGACCGTACCGCCCGTTATACCAATATTGATGGGCTGCCCGCTTTGGAACTGCGTGATGCCCGATAGCTCCCAGCCTCCCAATGCTTCTCCCAGGAAGCCCCGTTGCGATCGGAAGAACGGCAGATCGTATATGTAATTGAAAACGAGCACATGCGGGCGATCGAATGCGGCCAGGCCACGCTCCGCTCGCAGATCATAACTGTTCTGAGGAGTCTCGCCGAACCCACTCGCATCGGTAATCGCTTTTGACCAGGTGTATGCCGCTTCAAACAACAAGCCTCTGGACAGGCGGCGCTTGAACGAGACCTGGAGCGAGTTATACGTTGAAGAAGCCGTGTTCTCTTGCTGTCTAATGGACGAATAACCGGCGTACGGTGCTATCAACGCTGCCGGAATAGAGTTCGTATTCAGGAGAGGATTGAAATCAAATCCGTTTTCTGGAAACGGTTGATTGATGTCGCGGGCACGATCAAGGTGGCGGCCCTGTGTCCCGACATAACCGACGTCGATGACAGTGCCGGGGACGATCTCTCTCTGTACATCGAGGCTATAAGTTTGCACCATCGGATTCTTGTAACTGTAATCTAGCGTCGTCAGCGACACGGGATTCTGCGCACCGGCTTTGCCGGCGGCCGGATCGCTCAACAGCGGATTAAACACCTGGACCACGCCACCATTCGGAGGATTGCCGACCATTCCGTAAATGTCGTTTCCTTGTACGCGATAATAGCCGATTCCATACCCAGCTCGGACAGACCACTTCTGTTGTCCGGTTGGATCCCAGGCCAATCCGATCCTGGGTCCGAAATCCCAGGGATGGTTTTGCACTAAGCCTCTTGGCAAGCCCGATTGCGGAGTCTCGATGCCATTTAGGGCGTTTCCGGAACCTGGTTGAATAGTGCCGTCCGGGAGGATGGTCACCGCTTGGGAAGGATTGTACGCGCTAGGAATGAAATTGCTTATCAAATTATTCTCTTCGTACACATGAGGCATATAGAAATAGCGAACACCCAAGGTAACGGTCAGCCGCTGAGTTGCCTTCCATGTATCTTGCGCATAGAGCTCAAGCTGGTTGTATACGTAGTTCGGCGTGATCACCTTCGCCAACTCACTATAAGAAGCGCCGTAGCCTAACATGAAATCGGCAATGGGATCGTTTGTGAAGACGCCTGTGAAATTGAATCCACCCTGATAAGCCGGATTCACTTGGGATTGAACGGGCGTCACGGAATGTTGAAAGGTTCCGCCGAATTTGAGCGAATGAGTTCCCAGTATTTTGGAAAAGTTATCAGTTACAGACTGGATGTCGTGATGGGCCCACCAGGGGTAATAGCTGGTGTCGATTTGCCCCCAGCCTCCGCTGAAGCTTAGATTTGGAATCTTATTGGGAGCCCCCGCAGGTGAGGGGAACAGGCGCGGAATATTCAGTCCGTCCGGCGCCAGGAAGGCTCCCTGTAGCGTGACTGCGCCTTGGTCCTTTGACCCGTAATTGCTTGCGTAATCATAAGAAACTTCGTTGAGCATGGACGAACTGATGCTGGTGGTTGCCTTTGCGAGGAAGCTATGACCAGGCAGATTGGCGGTGGATCCGATATTTGGAAACGACTGACCTGACCACAGGACGCCGGACTGTTGCTGCACTTCGGTGTCCTGAATATAGCGAACCTGGAGTTGCGTATTCGTGACAAGCTGATGCGTAACGTTTACCGTTTCCTGACGCCAATCGTCAGAATCTGGAGCATTTGCGTTGTAGTTTAGAAACCCTGAGGTATTCGGTTGAGGAAAGTTTTGTTGAAGGAGAAGCAAAGCGTTCGGATCAAGCCGATTGATTGGAATCTGGTTATTGGCAAATTGCTGATGCGTGACAGGGTCGATAATCGGCATGCCGATCCGCGCCGCTTCGGCGGAAAAGTCTCCCGCTCGCATGGCGGGAGTGGGTGTCGCGGCGAGGAAGGTGTCCTGAGTGCGTTTCTTTCGCCATTCTTCGGCAAAAAAGAAGAACGTCCGCGAGCGATTGGTATTGTACAGCCGGGGAATGAAGACAGGGCCACCGACGCGATACCCGAAGTTGTTGTACCGCAAAGTAGGAATGTTGTTCGCAAAGGAGTAACGGGCGTCCAACGCGTCATTCCGGAAGAAGTCGTAAGCGGCCCCGTGAAAATCCCTTGTGCCAGTGCGTGTGACGACCAACAGGTTTGCTCCGCCAGCGTTGCCATATTCAGCTGAATAATTGCTGGTTTGCATTTTGAATTCGCCGATGGTTTCCATCCCGGGAGAAGTCAACAGCCCGACTCCGTTCCCCATATCGGTGTTTTCGACACCATCGACTTGGAACCCAGAGGACTCCTGGCGCTGGCCATTGATAGCAAAGCCGCGGCTACTATTGAAACCGGTGCCACCCTCGTCGCCCATTGTCCGGGCCGCACCTGGAATGAGTTGCTGCAGACTAGTGAATTCCCGGCCGTTTGTGGCGAGATCCGTCATCTGCCGTGACGAAACTACGGTGCTGATATCGGCTTGTTGTGTCTGCACGGTGGGCGTTGCTCCCGACACCTCTACGGTTTCGGAAGCTGCGCCAACCTGAAGCGAGAAGTTGACGGCGAGTTGATCGGCGACGTTGAGTTGTATGTCGGAGTGAGCGGCCTTTTTGAATCCTGCAGCTGTGACAGTGATGTCGTACCGTCCAACCGGCAGTGCGTAAGCCGCATAGATCCCGCTACTGTTCGTCTCGAATCTGCGTTTTTCGCCAGTTCCGGTGCTTTTTACAACCACGGCCGCATTAGGAACCACGGCGCCGCTAGGATCGCTGACCGTTCCCGTGATGACGCCTGTTGTTTGAGCGTTGAGGAAGTGTGCGGAAGACAACAGCAAGAGCATCTGGACTAGCCGTTTAGTCCAAAAGTCGGACGTGGACATTCTGATTCCTCCCGGACTCCGAAATGGCGATACGAGACAGCTACTTCATGCAATAAGTGTTCCGTTACCGTACACGGAACCTATCCCCGGAATGTTATACCGAGGGCGGTTGATGTGTCAAGAAGAAGAATCAATTTTGTCCGCGCAATGCGGCCGTGGGATCTCTCTTCAGATTGACAGATGTTGCAACTAAACAAGATGCATATACATCTATCGTTTCGTGAACAAGTCTCCTGCGGCATTTCCCGATTTGCCCTGTATGTGCGCCAACTTCCGGCGAGCATCGCGGGCGCTGGCGCAACTGTATGACGATGCTTTGCGCCCGCTTGGTATCCGAGCGACTCAGTTCACGATTCTGCAAGTGCTTTCGCGCGCCGGAGAAGTATCCCAAGGCGCTTTGGGACGGATGCTTTCGATGGACAGCACGACTTTGACCCGAACGCTGGAGATCATGGACCGCCACGGCTGGATCGCGAAGCAGGAAGGTAAAGACCGGCGGGAACGGCGGATACGGCTTGCGAAAGCCGGAGAAGTGCAACTTCAGCGTGGCGTTTCTCGATGGGAGAAAGTGCAAGCTCAATTGCGCCGCCAATTAGGAGACGAGCGCTGGGACAACCTTCTGAAACTTACCAGCGAAGTAACGAATGTAGCAACGCAATAAGGGAACTGTTTTATGGCAAACACACCTTATCGGAAGCTCGCCGTTGGGCTGATCTTTAGCTGGTTCCTTCTTTCGCTTTTGGGTTCGGCGCGAAAAGTATACAGAAACAATTCAGACCTGCCAGCCCTCTCGCTTGCACTGGCGGCAATGGGCCCGTCAAGAGTCCGAGCGGCAGAATTCTTGTTTAGAGGACAGTCTCGTTTAGAGGCGCAATTATCGTCTTCGACCGTGTAGATCTCAATATGGGGATGACAAAGGATTCAAACAATGACGAACGTTCAAAGAAGCTATCTTCCCGCCGCGGGCCGCGACTGGATGCTGCCGCTTTACGATCCGCTCGTGAAATTGCTCGGTGGCGATAAGACACGAAAGGCGCTGCTCGAGCAAGCGGCCGTCCGGCCCGGGGATCGCGTACTCGATATTGGCTGCGGCACGGGAACACTGGCCGCAGTAATCAAACGCCTTCACCCAGGCATCGAGGTCGTTGGGCTCGATCCCGATCCGAGAGCGCTCGCGCGAGCTAGACGAAAGGCGCAACAAGCAGAGATCGGTGTTCAATTCGATCAGGGTTTTTCAGACAACCTGCCGTATGCCGCCGCGTCTTTCGATCGAGTGTTCTCGTCCTTTATGTTTCACCACCTCCCAGAGGGCGAGAGAGGAAACACGTTGCGCGAAATCCGGCGGGTTCTTAAGCCCGGCGCCTCCCTTCATATGGTCGATTTCGCCGGGCCGGGAAGCCGCCCGCATGGCTCGCTTGCGCGCATGCTTCATTCAAGCGAGCGCCTGAAAGGCAACTCGGAGGA
>Ga0134126_10009218_pt1 | contig 12436 bp, 7 predicted proteins | sample KB31752_FD_96881 | JGI IMG/M metagenome (GOLD analysis project Ga0134126, IMG submission 96881) | Terrestrial soil microbial communities with excess Nitrogen fertilizer from Kellogg Biological Station, Michigan, USA - KB3-175-2 | ecosystem: Environmental > Terrestrial > Soil > Unclassified ...
CCTGTTGCGCGGCTCCAGGTCCGATTTGCAACCGCAAAAGGAAACGGCTCATAACGTCGCCATCGTTCAGAAAGCTCCTGTGGTTGCAACCTTCATCGACCATTATCCCGACTGGCTCTCTTGGGCGAACGCCGGGATGTTATATCGCGAAAACCTTTGCAGTTTCGATCATGCGATCAAGCATCTCAAGGCTGACGCGCCGATATTGGAAATCGGCACATTTTGCGGCTTGTCGGCGAACTTTCTCGCTTATTACAAGTGGCTCAACGGCCGCGAAAACAGACTGTTTATTTGCGATCCCTGGGAATTCGAAGGGGCTGACTCGGGCAAATTGCTTGGTAAATTCTCCAAGGTGACGCACGATGAATATCGGAAATTCGTTCGCGAGTCGTTTATAAGAAACGTGAAATTCTTCAGCCGTGACGACTTGCCTCATGCGATTGAGACGCCCTCAGCTGATTTCTTCGCAGCATGGCGGCGGCGCGACACGGCGACGGATGTATTCGGCCGAGAAGTCACGCTCGGCGGACAATTCGGATTCGTTTATATCGACGGGAACCACACTTATGCCGCTGCCAAGCTGGACTTTGATCTGACCGACGAGTTTCTGGAGCCCGGCGGATTCGTACTGTTTGACGATTCAGGCGACGCGTCGGGCTGCGAGGTGTGCCGCGTGATCGAGGACGTCAAGGCCACCGGAAGATACGACGTTGTTATCGCGAACCCGAATTATCTTTTTCAAAAGGTGAGAGACATCAACTGAGCATGTCGCACCATGCGATATGTCGAAACCGCTCCAAGGCTTTTTTTGTAAGCACGCGAGCGAGGCGAGGTTGGTCGCGGTGATGATCGGCCGGCGCCGGCGATTTCGATGATTTTTGCTGCCATGCGGCCCTCAGTTTGGTCCGCCGTTTTCATCCTTGTTATTCGCGCACAAGCTACGCCGCTTAAGCCACGTTCCGCGTGGCGATTTGCACGCGATGACGGCGTACGCGGTCCTCGTCGACGTCGATGCCAAGGCCAGGACGCTCGATTCTCTCCGCATGACCACGCAGGGTCGCAATCGGTTGTGCGGTGACGTCTTCGGCGAGACTTGTATGGGTTAGCGTCAGCCCCCAGGTAATGTTGGGAATAACGGTGGCGGCGTGCAGCGCGGCCGCACAGGCGATGCTGGATTCGCCGGTCTTACAGGAAATATTGACGCTCATGCCAAGGCTGTCGCACAGCCTTGCCGCGCTCACCACAGCCCTGACGCCGCCGAGCTTGATCGCCTTCAGGCTGCCGCCGCGCGCCGCCTTGGCTTCGTGATGGCGGTTGATGTCGGCAAGCGAATGGAGGCCTTCATCGGCGCCGATTGCGATCTCGGGTGCCGCCGCGGCCACCGCCGCCATGCCGGCGAGATCGCTGGCCTCGGTCGGCTGCTCGAAGAAGTCGAGGCCGCAGTCTTTGACCGCGCGCATATATTCAATCGCCTGCGCGGTGCTGTAGCCTTGGTTGGCGTCGGAAGAAATCAACAGGCCGCTGCCGAGCGCCTTACAAATGGCGCGGGTACGGGCAGCGTCGTTGGCCGCGCTGTCAATGCCGACCTTGATCTTGTAGGCGGTGAAGCCCGCCGCCTTCTTTTTTTCGACGTCGCGCAGGTCGCCGTCAAGATCGCCGTTGCCGACCACGGCGAGCAGCGGCAGGCGGCTGCGCTTCTTATCGCCGAGCAGCGCATGCACCGGCTTGCTTGTAGCGCGGCCGGCGAGATCGTGCAGCGCGATTTCGATCGCTGCCTTGGCGCCGTGATTACCGTACATGCGACCGTCCATGGCGGCGAGCGCGCCGGCGATGTCGGCGCCATCGCGTCCGAGCAGCGCCGGCTCGAGATAGTACACCGCGGACACGATGCTCTCGAGCGTATCGCCGGTCATGGTCGGGGCGGAGGCGGCTTCGCCCCAGCCGACGAGGCCGTTGTCGGCCTCGATCCGCACCAACACGTTGTCGGCGCGGCGTACTTCCTCGCCCGCCATGATGACGGGTTTTAGCATCGGCAGGCCGACCGCAATCGGCTCGATGGTCTTGATGTACACGGCCGTTACTTACATTTTCTTGATGTGTGCCTTGTCGATGATGTCCTTGAACAAGTCGATTTCGTTGTGCACGCGCTTCCAGGCGGCGTCGGCGCCCTGCGCCCGCACCAAGAAGCCGGCTTTGTGCAATTTGTCCTGGATGTCCTTGCTCTGGAGAACTTTCAACGTTTCCGCCTCGAGCCACTTGACCGCCGCGGGCGGTGTCTTGGCCGGCGCCAACAGCGCGCAATCGACCCCGAACACGAAGTTCTTGTAACCGGCCTCCACCATGGTCGGAACATCGGGCATGTCAGGCCAACGCTGGTCGCCGGTGACCGCGAGGCAACGCAGCGTGCCGGATTTGATGTGCGGCAGTGCCGGCGCCAGCGAGCCCGAACTCAATTGCACGGTGCCGCCCAGCAGCGCGGTGATGGCGTCGCCGCCGCCCTTGAACACGACGTCGCTCAACTTCGGCAGCTTTTCGATGTATTTCAAATACTCAAGCTGCAATTGCGATGAGGTGCCGATCGGCGGCGTTGCGCAGTTGTATTTATCCGGATTGGCGTGGGCGAGCGCGACAAATTCTTTCATCGTCTTCGCCGGCAGATCGGATTTCACGGTGAATGTATTGGGCGAACTCACCAGTTCGCTCACGGGGACGAAGTCGTCCACCTTGTAGGGCCGCTCTTGATAGAGGTTGACGTTGACGGAAAAGGAATTAGTGATCTCCAGGATCGTATAGCCGTCAGGTTCGGCCTTCGCTGCATAGCCGAATCCGATATTGCCGCCGGCGCCGCCGCGGTTTTCCACGATGAAGGTCTTGCCGGTATTTTGCTCCAATGCGGCAGTAACGACGCGCGCGGCGATGTCGGACGGCCCGCCAGGCGTATTGGCGACCACGACCCTGACCGGACGCTCGGGATAGGCGGCAAAAGCCGAGCGGACGCGCAGGAACGCCGGCGCGGCGATGCCGGCAACCAGCGCGCCGGCCCCTTTGATGATATGCCGCCGTGACGGCGTCGAATTTCCTTGTGCTTTCTTCATCGTCCTCCCCTTATGGGCTGGCTGCATTTTTTCTCATTAGCGCCTCGGCCGATAGTAGGGTAAGCTTTTGCGATCATTGGAGCAATGGCGTTGGAGACGGTTGCGTAATTCATGAATGACATGCCAGCGCGGGCGGCTTGGCACGAGATCGTGCAGGCGACGCTCAAGGATAACAACGTCAAGCTCATCACGTATGTGCCGGACCGGGTGTTCACGCCGCTGATCAAGGCTCTGCATGCGGATTCCGACTTCACGACCTTCGCTTGCACGCGCGAGGAAGAGGCCGTCGGTATCGTCACCGGGGCCTGGATGGGGGGGTTGCGCGGTGCGGTGCTGATGCAGACCTCGGGCTTTGGCACGATTCCGAACGCGCTGGCCTCGTTGGTGGTGCCGTCGCAAATTCCGGCGCTGATTTTCGTGTCTGAACGCGGCACGCTCGGCGAGTTCAATCTTGGCCAGGCCATGGTGTGCAAGACCATGCGCCCGGTGCTGGATTCGCTCGGCGTCGAAAATCATACGATCACTCGCCACGACGAGCTCGCTTTCATCATCGATCGCTCGATCAAGCAGGCAATCGCAACGTTGGCGCCGGTCGTCTTCATCCTGTCGCCGCTGCTGACCGGCGGCAAAGTGTTCGAGGCGTGATCATGACCGCCAAGCAAACCAATAAGCAAACCGGCGCCGTTGGAGCGCATAACGCCAAGGTGATGAATCGCTTCGAGCTGACCAAACGGCTGGTCGGGCAACTCAAGCGCGATGAAGCGGTAGTCGGTGGCATCGGCAATGCCAATTTCGATCTTTGGAGCAGCGGTCAACGGCCGCAGAATTTTTACATGCTGGGCAGTATGGGGCTCGCCATTCCGATCGCATTCGGCGTCGCGATCGCTCAGCCGCACCGGCATGTCGTCGCGCTCGAGGGCGACGGTTCACTGCTGATGCAGCTCGGCTGCCTCGCCACCGTCGCCATGCGGGCGCCGAACAATCTCACTATGGTGGTGTGGGACAATGGCATCTACCAGATCACCGGTGGACAGCCGACTGCGAGCGCTTCGGTGGCCGATCTGGTCGCCATCGCGCGCGGTTCAGTTATCGCCAACAGCGCCTGGGCCGCGGATGAGGACGACTTCGACCGTCTGTTTGCGACTGCGCTCATAGGCGGACCGAGCCTGATTGCCGTGCGCATCGACAACAAGCCGGGCGTCGGCACTACCGATCGCGATCCGGTGCAGATTCGCGAGCGCTTCATGCGTGGGCTGGGCGTGAAGAAGTGATTACAGCCGCTTGAGCCAGGCAATCAGCGCGCGTTTATCGTCATCTGATAATTGCGTGCCGAACAAATGGCCGCGGTCAGTGACGAAATCCGGACACTTGCTCACCTTCAACAAAGCCGGCACCAGTTCCTTGAAGCGCGCTGCCGCGGCCGCATCGTCGAGGTCGCGCATGTCGCTCAGTGCGGCATTGAGCTTGATGGCGAGGCCGGCAAAGTCCGCGAGCTTTTCCGGATCGAGCGAATATTCGAGATCGATATTGGCCAGGAGGTTGACCGGGGTACCTTTCGGGATCGGACCGAGACGAATGACATGGTCGTCGCCCGGTACGCCGAACTTGGTCTTGAGCGCGGCAAACAATGGCCCCGGTAAATAAGATTTGTCGAGGGTGAGCCAGCTCAGCGCGGTGGTGCGGTAGATCGAGCCCATGCCCCGCCGTTTGTCCGGCCATAGCATCTTCTCGATGCCGTCCTGGAATGCCGCCATGCGGCCCGCCACCGAGGGATCGCCGCTGAACAGGCCGACCGAATTGTTGTGCAGATAGGGCGCCGACGCCCAGAGGCTCACCAAAGAGGGAACGCGCAGATAGCCGCGGCCGCCGCCGGGCAGAACGTATGGCCGCTGCTCGCCGGTGAACGGATCCGCGACGCCGATCGTACCGGCGGCCGGTAGGTTCTTGTAAGTATCCGAACTGAAATTGTCCCAGATGTGCCCGCGGACGGCATTGCTCGCCAGCGAGGCGCAGGCGTTGCTGCCGACACGGCTCACGGGAATGCGGCGGTCGGTGGAGAGGAAATTGTTATTCAGAAAATCGGGCGCGCGCACCAGCGCCACCATCTTGCTCTTGAAGTCGCCGCCACGCGTCCAATCGTCCCAGGCCTTGGTGTCGCGTTCGACGCCCGGCGGCGGTTGCGGCATCTTGTTGTAGCTCACGTGGCAGGCCGCGCAGTTTTCGGCGAATAGCTGCTGGCCGCGTTCGACTGTCGCCGCGCTGTCTTGCAGATAGCGCTCGCCGCCCGGCGCCTTCGCCAGCGGATGCGGCTTCGACACTGTGACAAAGAACGATGCGACATTGGGCATCCGGTCCACGGTGGCGCCGAAATACGCCGAATTTTTTCGGGCAGCCGCCACCGGGAACGGCGTCTGTCCCTTGCCACCGACCAAGAGATTGAAATGCTTGAGCCATTCCTCGTAGGCCGCGCCGATGCTGACGTAAACACGGGTCAGCGCGCCGAGAATGCCAACCGAATCCGCACCGTCTTTGAGCACGTGCGGCACCTTCATTGTCGCGGAGGTGCCGGGCAAATCAAGATTCCCGCCGCTGAGCGCTTCCTCGGCCGCCGCCGCAATCCTCGGACCGACCTGGTAGATCGCGTTCATGGTGCGCGGATTGTTGATGTTGTCGGAGGCGAGCGCCGAGGTGTCGATGGTGCCCGGCGGCATCGAGTTCACCACCTGGAACAGGAAATTGTTTTCCTGGTCCGGCAGCACGAACACGCGCGCCGGCTTCAAATATTGCGCGCCGATATTGCTCGACAGGTTCTGCCATTGCGGATTCTCCGGATCGGCCGGCGGATGCAGCGGATGCGGCCCGACGTGGCAAAATCCGCATGCCATGCCCACCCGGTAGGGCCGCACTAGGCCCTCTTTGCTGTAGAAGTCTTTATCGGTGTAAAAGGCGTCGGCGCTTTTTTTGATCGCCGCATCCCATTTCTTCTTCGCCGCTTCGTCGAAATCGGGATTTGGATAAAGCCGCAAGCCGACGATGCCCGAGGCGCGGCCGTACGTGCGCAAGAAGTCATCTTTAGGAAAATTCTCACGATATTGCGGCGCGTAAGCCGGGTCCTGCGTTCCGTCCGGCACATCGAGCCACAGCCCGAACTGGTCGGGCGCCGAGGCGGCCTTGAAGCCGGGCTCGTTCATCACACCGTAATAAGCAAATCGCGTCGCGCGATTGCGGCTGTCGAGCACCTTGAGCAAGTCGAAAGCGCCGAAGCTGCGGCGCGCCAGAAGGTCCCAAAAACCTTCGTTGCCGGCGGTCCACATCAACCAGCTGTTGCGGCCGCGCACTTCATCGGGTTTGAGCGCGATGCCGTCGTCCATGCCGGCGAAATAATCCACGGACGCTTGCGGGAAATCCTGCGGCGGCGGCCGTGACATGCTTAATGCGCCGGTAGCAGCCGTGGCCAGCAGCGTTGCCGCCGCGACACGAAACATCAGATATAGGTTCGACCGTTGCATCGAACGTTGCCTCGCGTGGCAATAGCGCGATTTGACCGTCGTTGCGCGACCGATCTTTCACGCACAACCTAGGCGTGATAGTATTATCTTGCCGTTACCGGTCAATCCGGAGCGGATGGCATAACGCCAACGGGGGAGAGCGGCTGTGGGACCTCTATCCGTCGAACAGGTGCTGGCGCAGGAAGTCGACGCCATCAACGGGCCGAAATCGCGCGAGCCCAACGCGGCGTTGCACAAGCTCGTCACCCACCAGGATGTCGCAACCGCCCGCGCCGCCAAGGACGCCGACGCGCACTCCGACAAAAAGGAAGAAAGGACCGACGTCGATAAGCGTAAAAGCTTTTATCGTGAATTGAACAAGCTCAATCGCGCCGCGCTGTGCTGCTCAGGCGGTGGTATCCGCAGCGCGACGTTCTGCCTCGGCGTGATCCAGGCGCTTGCCATGTTTATCGGAAAGAATGGGTCGCCTATCCCGCGGCCAATTTCCGAATTAGAGCACGACGACGCAGTCAATTATGCCGATCAGTCGCTGTTGAGCCGCTTTCACTATCTATCGACGGTTTCCGGCGGCGGCTATATCGGTTCCTGGCTGTCGGCGTGGCGGTCGCGCGACGATTTTACGACCGTGTGGGAAAATTTAGCCGGCCGGCCGGAGGGACCGGACGTCGAACCGGCGGAAATCTCCTGGCTGCGCGCCTACAGCAATTATCTCACGCCGCAGATCGGCCTGGGCTCCGCCGATACCTGGACCGGCGTGGCGATTTTCCTGCGCAATCTGATCCTCAATTGGCTCGTGATCGTCCCGGCCATTGCCGTCGTGCTGCTGGGCTTAAAGCTCGCGATCACCTTTGCCGTTGCGCTCGCGCGCTTTTCCGACATGCCGGTAATTCATCTGGCAACTTTGATGGTGGGCGTCGCGTGCCTAGTGGTGGCGCAGGCATTCACCACCAAACATCGGCCAACGCGGCGCTTGGCGGCCCATGCGGATAAGCACAATGACCCGAACAATATCAAACAGAAAGAATTTCTGCTGGGTGATTTGCTCTGGAGCCTGGCCTCGGCATTCTTCGTGACGAGCGCGCTGACATCGGCGGTCGGCGTCCAAACAGCCTTCGGCGCTGAAACTCACACGGCAATCTTTGTCGGCGCCGGACTCGGGCTACTGATCTTTGCCGCCGGCTGGCTGGCCGGCAATCCCGTGCATTGGCGCGGGCGGGACCTTTGCCGATGGGCGCTGTCCGGGTTGGTCTATGGCGGGTTGGTTGGCTATGGCATCCACACCTATGCCGGGCTGATGCCCTATTACGATGGCGCGGCCAATAAGGTTTTCATGATTCTTCTGCCGGTAATCCTCGGCGTTCCGTGGATTTTGGTTTCGCAACTATTCGCCGAAATGGTCTTTGTCGGGCTGGTCAGCTACCAGCTCAACTCCGACGCCGACCGCGAGTGGCTCGGCCGCGCCGCCGGCTGGAGCGCTGCCACGGCGGTCATTTGGATACTCGTCACCTTCGTTACCTTTGCAGGCGCCTATCTGCTCATCGGGCTCGGTAAATTGGTCGCTACTTACATCGCCGCAGCTGGCGGAATATCCGGCGCCGTCACCGCATGGCTGGGAAAAAGTGCAAAAACACCGGCCAAGAAAAGTGGTGAAAAATCGACGCCAATGGCGATCGCATACAGTGTGGGGATTGCCATCGCTGGCCCGCTTTTCGCGGCCATCTTGGTCGTCGGCATATCGATTGGGCTCGATCTTCTTCTGCTCGGCGATTCTCTGATCGGTGGCCTTGCCGGCTTTGAGTGGAATGGCCTGTACATCTTCGGCTGGCTCATCGTTGGGCTGGCAGCGGCATTCGGCGTTGCCGCAGTCGCGTCAAAGTGCGTCAACATCAATCGATTTTCATTGCATGCGCTCTACCGCAATCGCCTGGTGCGCGCCTATCTCGGCGCGTCGCGTCAAAAGCGTTGCCCAGATGAGTTCACCGGCTTCGACGACGAAGACAATATACCGGCGCATAAATTGTGGCCGCCGAAAGAAAGCGAAAGAGAGCCCGGCAAGAATACGCTTCGTCTTTTCCATGTGATCAATATCACCCTCAACGTCGTGAAAACTGCCCGCCTCGCCTGGCAGGAGCGCAAGGCGGAGTCCTTTACGGTGAGCCCGCTGCATTGCGGCGCCGCCTATAAGGGTTACCGCCCCAGCATCGAATATGGCGGTGGCGCTCCGTATGGCCTGTCGCTCGGCACCGCCATGGCGATTTCGGGCGCCGCGGCCAGCCCCAACATGGGTTACCACTCCTCGCCCTCGATTACGCTGTTGCTGGCGCTGTTCAATGTCAGATTGGGTTGGTGGCTCGGCAACCCGGGTGAGGAAGGCGAAAAGACGTATAAGGATGAAGGGCCGAAGACCGCGATCGAGCCGCTGGTGGCTGAAACCTTTGGCCTGACCACCGATGATGCGCCTTATGTCTATTTGTCCGACGGCGGACATTTCGAAAATCTCGGGCTGTACGAAATGGTGCGCCGGCGCTGCCGCCATATCGTTGTGATCGATGCAGGTTGCGATCCGAATTTTGCTTTTGAGGACCTCGGTAATGCGGTGCGCAAGATCTTCATCGACCTCGGCATTCGCATAACATTCGTCGGCCTTGAAAAACTCGCAAACCGGCCGGCTGAGCCGGTATCGAGCGGCCGCAAAGATAACGGTAAGAATCTGATAACCGCGAATCCAGATGCCACGCAAAGCTCAAGCCAGGATGAAATACCTTATCACGCCGTCGGCTACATCCATTACAACGAAGCGGATGGCACGGGTAACAAGGACGCCAAGGACGGCGACGATGGTCCGCGCTGCGAGGATGGGCGCATCATCTACATCAAGCCGGCTGTTCACTTCGGCACTTCCGAGAGTGCCGGTGTGCGGAGCTATGCCAAAGCCAACAAGACATTCCCGCATGAAACCACGGGCGACCAGTTCTTCAGCGAATCGCAATTCGAAAGCTATCGTTCGCTTGGCTTCGACATCATGAACAACATCCTGCGCGGCGCCGGCAAATTCGACCACGGCACGGTGGAGGACTTCTTGAAAGGAATGTAGGGCCTCACATCCGAGTGACGCCGCCGAATGTCCAACGCCATTCGCACGCATATAAATTGGAGGTTGTGCGAAAATCGGAATTGTTGGTAAGATTGAACCACTCGACCATGCGTTGTAAGGGCGCGCTGCGCGGCTAACACCACAAAAATCGTTGCGAAAACGCAACCTAGCAGCGGGCTTTTTGGGAGAACGTGATGCGTGTCCCTCGATCGCTCATCGGTCTCGCCGCGAGTGCGGCCCTTCTATCTCTTGCCGCCTGCAACGAACCCGCGCCCGGCACCGTCAAAGACGAGCCCATGCGGGTCGGCCGCACGGCCGCGAGTTTCCCCGCCGCGGACGAGGATTATTTCGCGGACATGGATGGCGGCTACAAACGCGCCAGCGACCCGAGCGTAACGCTCAACGTCAACGAGGTGCGTGGCCGCAATAGCTGGATCGTGTGGACCGGCGGCAATGACCGTTTCTGGGATTACATGGCCAACAATACCTTCGGCGCCTTCGACCTGCTCAAGATATTGTCGTCAAATCCACATATCGGATATTGCAAGGACCCGGACGGCAAGGCTTTCGAAAATTCGGCCTACAGCGAATTGAGCGAAGCGGATTGCAAGGCCAAGGGGCTCATCTGGTTCACGCCCAATCGCAGCAATCGTTTCGACTGGTATGGCTTGGTCAATGAGCCTTGCTTCGAGCAGGCGACCGCGCCCGATGAATATGGACTTTGGCTTGATCGCCGGAAAAAAGATTGCCCGGCCGATCCGTTCGAAAACGAAACCAAATATCCGGGCGTCAAGATCGGTGCGCGCGGCACGACCGTTCCGGTCGGCTCGTTCTACGGCAAGGCGACCGGCATCGTCGGCCTGCGTCTGTTTCCGAATCCCGATTTCGACCAGGCGGCCAAGCAGAAGTGGGATGCCGCGATCAAGAAAAATCCGGACGCTTTCTACACCGATCCGGATTTTTACGCTAACAAGCACCTCGTGCGGCCCTATCGCGTCGGCATGTCGTGCGGTTTTTGCCACGTCGGCCCGGCGCCGAGCAATCCGCCGAAGGATCCGGAGAACCCTGCCTGGGCCAATCTGAATTCAAATCCCGGCGCGCAATATTTCTGGGTCGACCGCATCTTCATCTGGAATCCGAAGAACGCGCCTTCCAACTTCATCTTCCAGCTCTTTCACACCTCCAAGCCCGGCTCACTCGACACCTCGTTCGTGTCGACCGACAGCATCAACAATCCGCGCACCATGAACGCGGTCTACAGCCTGGGCGCCCGCCTGAAGGCGGCGCTGCAGTGGAAGGAGAAAATCGCCGGCGGCGAACTCGACAACAAGCAGTTCAACGATTTCGCGCAGACCAAGGCATTGTCCGGCCTGTTCCTGGCGCCCGATACGGTGTGGACGCCGCGCGTGCTCAAGGACGGCTCCGATTCGGTCGGCGGTCTCGGCGCGCTCAATCGCGTCTATCTCAATATCGGCCTGTTCAGCGAGGAGTGGCTGCTGCACTTCAATCCGCTGGTCGGCGGCAAGCGCATCACGCCGATCAAGATTGCGGATGCGGACAAGAACTCGTCTTATTGGCAAGCGACCACGCAACAGACGCCGGACATGGCGCTGTTCTTCCTGAAGACCGGCCGCCCCGACAAATTGGCCGATACGCCTGAAGGCAAGGCCAATCCGCCCGACCCGGCCAAGCTCGACCGCGGCAAGATCGTGTTCGCCGAGAACTGCGCGCGCTGCCATTCCAGCAAGCAGCCGCCCAACCTGTGTATGTTGGGCGAGCCGTGCAAGGCAGGACAGATTATCGAGAATACCGGCGCCTATTTCGACTGGATGCGCGCCGAGGTGAAGAAGCCCGATTTCCTCGCCGACAATTTCCTGTCGACCGATCGCCGCGTTTCGATCCAGGAGATCGGCATCAACGCGTGTAGTCCGCTCGGCACCAACGCAATCCGGGGCGACATCTGGGACAATTTCTCCTCCGAGACCTACAAGGAACTGCCGGCGACCGGCAAGATCACAGTCTACAATCCGGTCGACGGCACGCCGTCGCAATATGAGATGCCGGGCGGGGGACGCGGCTATGTGCGCCCGGCCTCGCTCACCAGTCTGTGGTCATCGGCGCCGTTCCTGCAGAACAATTCGGTGGGCCACTTCAACGGGGACCCGTCGGTCGCCGGCCGTTTGAAGGCATTCAACGACGGTATCGCCGAAATGCTTTGGCCCGAGAAGCGCGACACCGATCCGGCAATTGGCGCCCGCATTCCGGGGCCCAGCAAGATTCTACGCACCACCGTGCGCAGCTACATCAGGGTTCCGGCCGGCTATCTGCCGGGCGAACTCGATTTTGTGGCCGGCTCGTGGGGGGCCTGGCTGCACCTGGTGGCGCCGTGGCTTTTCAGCGAAACCGGCAACGTCGAGATCGGTCCGATTCCGGCCGGAACGCCGATCAACCTCATCGCCAATATCAACCCGCTATCGGACACCACGCGCCTGAAGGACCGCGTCGCGCATACTGTAAAGCTGGCGAAAGTGGTGCTCGAACTCAAAAACGATCTCAAATCGCTGTCTGCAAATGCTACCGATGACGAGGCGCGGGCGGTCTTCGACAAGCACGTCCCCGATCTTCTATCGGTAAGCAAATGTCCCGATTTCATCGTCAATAAAGGTCACTATTTTGGTAGCAACCTGAGCGACGACGACAAGCATGCGCTGATCGAGTTCCTAAAAACGTTCTAGTGC
>Ga0134126_10009219_pt1 | contig 12436 bp, 10 predicted proteins | sample KB31752_FD_96881 | JGI IMG/M metagenome (GOLD analysis project Ga0134126, IMG submission 96881) | Terrestrial soil microbial communities with excess Nitrogen fertilizer from Kellogg Biological Station, Michigan, USA - KB3-175-2 | ecosystem: Environmental > Terrestrial > Soil > Unclassified ...
AGTGTGACGGATGAACTTGAGGAAAACTCGGTTGGCAATCACCAAAGACGTCAATGCAAGAATTCTGCTGCTTCGCGGTCAAAAAGTCATAATCGACTCTGACCTGGCCGAGCTATACGGGGTTGAAGTCAAGCACCTGAACCAGCAGGTCAAGCGGAATCATAGGCGATTTCCTCAGGATTTCGTTTTTCGGTTGCGTCCGCGCGAGGCTGAAAACTTGAGGTCACAAATTGTGACCTCAAGTGAGAGGCATGGGGGAGGCGCCTCCGGCGACGAATCGACGGAGAATCGGATTTGAAGCGCCAAATAACGGTCTTAAAGCGAAAAGTGGTCGGGCGCTGGCACTCGCCGCGCGTGCCTGAAGGCCCTCACTGCATCATTACGCGCCATGCCAGGTAGCACCACAGCACCGGAGCGGCGAAGAGCAGTGCGTCGATACGGTCGAACATTCCACCATGGCCAGGCAGGATAGCGCCTGAATCTTTCATTCCCGCGCCACGCTTGATCAGTGACTCAACCAGGTCCCCGAACTGGGCTGCGGTGTTCAAAATAATCGAGAGCAAGATGACAGGCATTAGTGAGGATTCGGGGCTGAAGATGCCATCTTTGCGCTCGATCAGGTGCGTCTTCAATAATGCGCTGCTAATGGGCACGGCATAATGGAACATTGCGATTCCGACCCCAACACTCGCCAAGACCGATGCCAGTGCGCCTTCCCAAGTCTTATTCGGGCTTACCCTCGGCGACATGCGGTGCCGGCCAAACGGCTTCCCAACGAAGTAGGCAAAGATGTCCCCCGCCCAGACCAGCAGGAGGAGATACAACAGGAAGAACCCTCCTCGCCACTGCTCACGCAAGGCCACAAGAGACGCCATCGGCAAGGTCACGTACACAAATGCGAAGGTGGACACCATGGCCGCCGGGAACCCTGAATTGAGCTCATGCGAACGCATTCCGAGCGCCAAAAAAAGAAATGGAACGAAGGCGGCACCGCCAACTGCGAAATAGGCAAATGCCGCGGTCGAGAGGGCGTCAGTGGCTCCCGGATGGATGGCAATCAGAAGAAAAAAGGCGCCGCAGTAGACGTAAGTCGCCGAATGGAACGGGCGGATTCCGTAGGCTTGGGAAAGCTTCAGCAGTTCGCGGATCGCGAGCAGCGCCACTACGCCGGACACAAATGCTAAAACTGGCACGGGTGCCCGCAAAATCAGAATAATGACTAAGGGAATGAGGACGATTGCGGTGAGTACGCGTTTGAGCAGTTCCAATCGGGGTCAGCTCCGACCGGCGCGAGATTCGCCACGCCCTCCCGCTCCCGGACGATCGGACGAAGCCGGATGCGATTCGTTCAGCCCACCATATCTGCGGTCGCGCTTCTGGTAATCGGCGATGCCTTCAAGCAGATGCACTCCACGAAACTCCGGCCAGAGCGTAGGCGTGACATAGATTTCGGCATAGGCCAGTTGCCAGAGCAGAAAATTGCTCAGGCGCATCTCACCGCTGGTACGAATCACCAGATCAGGATCAGGAAGATGCGAGGTGTAAAGATGCCGCGAAATCGTCTCTTCATCGATGTTCAGGTGCTCGATTCCACCATTGCTGGTGGCTGCTCGCACTACCGATTTAAATGCGTCCACCAGTTCGGATCGCGCGCTGTAATTGAGGGCAAGCGTCAGCACCATGCCGGTATTGCTCGAAAGCTCTTTGCGCGCCCACTCCATTTTTTCCTGTACGCCATCGGGGAGTTCATGCAAACGCCCAATATATTGCAGCCGCACATTGTTCTTGTGCAGCGTTGGGACCTCCTGCTTCAAATAGCGCCCCAGCAACTGCATCAGGAAATCGACTTCCGTCTTGGGCCGCCGCTTCCAGTTTTCCTCAGAAAACGCATAAAGCGTTAGCGAGGGGATCCCAATGCGCGAGGCACACTCGACCACATACCGCACCGAGGTGACGCCGGCTCGATGTCCGGCCACACGCGGCAAGTGGCGCTTACGCGCCCAACGACCGTTGCCGTCCATAATGATCGCGATGTGGTGTGGGAGCCGTTCCGGATCGAGCCGCCGGTATATTTCCGCTTCTTTTCGGTCCAGTCCGGCAGGAACTGTTGCCTGCAAGGGAAATCCTTCCGTTCCAGAAGCTAACATAGGCAAAACGGAGTTGCAACGAAGGAGAGCGCCTCGGTTAATGCGCTAGTCGCGCTGAAGGACAGTGCCCCGCCTTCGAATCTATTGATATGCTTTCATCTCAGGACATTTCGGAGAGATGAGGGAGAGCGGTCAGACCTGACCTGCTCTATGTGTTGGATTGGTATGGTTTCCGCCGGGGTAATTAGCGTCGCACCCGGTGAAGCGATCTGCGCAAAACATTGAACCTGGTGTCCATCGAATGTTCCGAACGCTGTGCAACGAATGAATTTCGCAGACCAGGTTAGAACAATCTCATCGCTTCGTTTAACATGACCCGCCGCCGCTGGATTGCCGACGAAATCTTGGAAAAAGGCGCTGCTCTGACCGGGCAGCATGCGCGACATCTCGGGCAGGTGCTGCGGGCAAGAGTCGGCCAGGAATTCGAGATATCCACCGGGAGCGAAATTCGGTTAGCTCAAATTACCAGCATAAGTCCAGAACGCGTGGAATTTTCGCTGGGCGCGATTGTTTCGCAGGCCGCCCAATCGGTCATCACAGTCGCGCTCTCGATTTTTAAATTTGACCGAATGGAATGGGCAATTGAGAAATGTACCGAGTTGGGGGTGGCTCGTCTCGTCCCCGTGATCGCCGGTCGCACAGAGTTACACCTCGCACGGACAGCGACTAACCGGGTTGAGCGGTGGAAGCGCATCGCACAGGCGGCGTCGGAACAGTCACGCCGAATCTCATCGCCCGAGATCTCACAGCCGGTGAAGGTAAAGGAGTTGATCGCGAGCGTTGCAGGCCACAAGGTCGTCCTCTCTGAAGTTGAAGATGAGCTTATGCTCAAGCATGCAATTCCCAGCGATGGCTCAACGGTCACTCTCGCTTTCGGTCCTGAGGGAGGTTGGAAGCAGGAAGAACTGGACGCGTTTGGAGCTGGGGGGTGGACGGCCGCTTCGCTCGGCTCAACTATTCTGCGAGTGGAAACCGCCGTTATCGCCGCTGTCGCCATTGCTTCTTCGGTACTTCAGAAGTGACGTGTCGCGGATTCTCGCTCCTCAGGCATTTAGGATCAGTTTTCCTCCGCCAAACTCTGCTATTCTCCACCTGAATGGCTGTCTCGCGCAGGGCTTCCGCATTTCACCCTGATCTCAGCCAGCAGCAGGCCATCGAGCACGTCAACGGTCCCATGCTGGTGGTCGCAGGGGCCGGCACCGGCAAAACCACAGTTCTTACGCGCCGCATCGCGCGCCTGATCGAAGAAGGCCATGCAAGGGCCGACGAGGTCCTCGCCGTCACCTATACCATCAATGCCGCCAACCAGATGCGGCAGCGTGTTCAGTCAGCTCTGGGCGCCGCGAAGTCTAAAGGCTTGCAGGTGGAAACCTTCCACGCCTATTGCAACAACTTGCTGATTGCCGCAAATCGCGGATTTGATGTCCTCGACGATAAACAGCTCTGGGTTTTTCTGCGACGCAACATTCGCGACCTGCGGCTGAATCATTACGTTCGCGCCGCAAATACCGCTCAGTTTCTTGATCATCTCCTCGAATTCATCCGTCGCTGTCACGACGAACTGGTCGGGCCAGCTCAATATGGGGAGTATGTTCAACGCTTGGAACGCGGCGAGTTACCGCTCCCTCGCGTCAGCAGATCAAAAGATGCTGAAGAACTCAGCAATGAAGAATCGCTCGGCCGCTGCCGTGAAATCGCCTTCGTATTTGAGGCTGTCGAGCGCATGTTGCGCGAACGGAACTTCGGCACTTTCAGCCACCAGATTCTGCGTGCCAACGACCTGCTGGCTCAGGACGCTGCTTTGCTGGAGCGCACTCGTGCCCGTGCGCGTTTCATTCTGGTTGACGAATTCCAGGACGCCAATTTTGCCCAGATCAAGGTTCTGGAAAAGATCGCCGGGACCGATCGCAACATCGTCGCCGTCGGCGATCCTGACCAGGGTATCTATCGTTTTCGCGGAGCATCCAGCGGCGCCTTCGAGCTTTTTCAGAGTACATTTGGCGATTCGAAGTTGGTGGCTCTGTCAAAGAACCGGCGCTCCACGACGGCAGTTCTAAGATGCGCGCATGCGATCATTGCCGAAAACCCGCAGTTTTCGTTGCAATACGGCCCGGAGCAGTATCGCCGTGTTCCTCTGGTATCGGCGCGAGACGAAGAGGATCCGCTGAAATCTACGTCGCGCGCTCCTGTGCAGGCCGTGCTTGTGACCAATTCGTTTATGGAAGCAACCGACCTGGTTTCTACGCTGCTCGAACGACAGCGCACGTCCCGTTGTAACTGGAGGGATATCGGAATCTTGTACCGCATTCACTCGCACCGCGACGAGGTCGCCGCCGAACTGGCGCGCAATGGCATTCCCTTCACCATTGAAGGTCTGGACGTGATGGATTCGCCCGAAGTCCGGGACCTGCTGTCCTGCGTCGGCGCTGTGGTCTCGACGGGCGACAGCGCAGCATGGTTGCGGGTCGCCGCATTGCGGCAATTCCAGGTGGAAACTCATGAGCTTCGCAGCGCGCTAAAAGCACTGCCTCGCGATTCCGTTGCCAGCATCAGCACGGTGCTGCCTAAAGTGCCAGGTGGAAGTGCCGTCCTTGGAGCTGTCAATGTGGCAAGCGCAGAGATCGAAGGCCTAAAAGTTCATGCCAGCCTGCTTGCGCTGATGCGGCTTTTCCAGATTTCAAAGAGCGCGGCCACTATGGCGCTTCTGCAGTTTGCAAGTCAGTGGGAACAGTATCCCACCACGGAAAACGGCAGCCCGTTCGAGTTTCTCGAGTATTTGGAATATTTCCGCGAGGCTCGGGGAGCAATCACTTTGCCTTCGAGCGAAGACGAAAACGCCGTCCGGTTGATGTCCGCCCACACCGCAAAGGGGCTCGAGTTCGACCATGTGTTTGTCTTGCGCGCCGTCAGTGGGAGTTTCCCGTCCACTTACCGCGAGGCACTGATTGAAGTTCCAGAAGAGCTTCGTAATTCAGGTCTGGCTGCTGAGAACGATCAGAAAGAGATCCACAAGCAGGAGGAGCGCCGCCTCTTCTACGTGGCGATGACGCGCGCTCGCGACACACTGACCATTTACGGACAATTCGGCCGCGGCAAATCCGAAAGAACGCCTCCCGGGTTTCTACGCGAGCTAATGAAGCACCGCGAACTGAAAAACTGGCTGACTGAAAAGAAGTGCCGCGAATTTCAGACCGACATTTTCGGTGAGGCCGCGCCGGAACCGCTGTCGCGTATTGGGGAGTGGGTCGCTGAATCCCCAGCGTCTGACCTGGCAAGTACATTGAGTGCGAGCGCGCTCCAGAGTTACAAAATCTGCCCGCTCCGTTTCAAGCTTGAACGCGAATGGCGTATTCCGTCCGATCCTTCTGCTGCCTTGCAGTACGGAGCCTCCATCCATCGCGTGCTGCACACCTATTTTGAGTCAGTCCGCATGGGCCGAAGGCTCTCTGAGGCCGAGGTGCTGGAGCAGTTCCGGAATGATCTTGCGGGTACCGGCATCGCCGACGGTTATCAACACGACCTGTACGAGCAGCAGGGAGTCGCGCAGTTAAAAGAATTCCTTGCCGCGGCGATTGCTCCGGAAATCCTGCACACCGAGGAGCGATTCAGTATCAAGATCGGCGTTACCAGCCTGGTGGGAAGAATTGACCGCATGGATCGCGCGGGAGACGATCGGGTCACGGTCGTCGATTACAAGACAGGTAAACCCAAGTCCCAGGAAGAAGCTGACGAGAGCCTGCAGCTTTCAATCTACGCACTAGCCGCGCGGGACAAATGGGGGTACGTAGTTGACCGCCTGGTGCTACATAATCTGGACGGAAACACCGCGATAGCCACCTGCCGCAATAGCGCGCAGTTGGACGAGGCAAAACTTGAAGTTGAATCCATTGCCGAACAGATTGCTGCCGGAAAATTTGTACCGAAAAGCGGGTTGCATTGCGCCTCTTGCGCTTACCGCATGCTGTGCCCCAAGACCGAGAAACATATTCCGCAAGCGCTGGCCAAACTCGCGACTGGTCCCCTCAACTGATACCGCTGATCAAAAAACTTAGGGGACGCTTTCGCGTCCCCGAGGTTTACGTTGCGATTGGCCGAAGTTAGTGCTTTTTCTTGGTGGCCTTTTTCGCCTTTTTCTTGGTTGCCATGTTAACTATTCTCCCTTCCATTGTTCATGGATGATGCAACGGTCTTTTGTTGCGACTGTCTGAATGTATAGAGTCAATAAAAACCGAAGTCAAGCAAAAAATGATGATTGATGGCGAGCCAAGCGGAGTACGAAAGTCATTCAGCGGAGTAACGGATGAGATTTCGGAAATGAATTCTATTTTGCGCTCGAAGATCGGATGCGAAGTTTTGAAACTCGAAGTTTCACTGCCGTCTGATGACCGGCTCGAAGTCTTGCAAACGCGTAATTCTCAAAGATCGCTCCTTCGTCCTGTTCAGGCGCAAAGACTATAATTTTGACAGACGAAAATACTCAGGAGCACACGAATGTCCGCTGAAAATCAAGTCGTAATCATTTCTGGGTGCCGCACACCGGTAGGAAAGTTTCAGGGAAGCCTTTCCGATCTCAGTGCAACTCAACTGGGCGCAGTCGTTGTTCGTGAAGCAGTGAAGCGCGCCGGCATCGAACCCGCGCAGGTGGACGAATGCATTATGGGTAATGTGATCTCCGCCGGGCTCGGGCAGAATCCCGCGCGCCAGGCCGCAATCTATGGTGGACTCACTCCCGAGGTGAGTGCCATGACGGTAAACAAGGTTTGCGGGTCCGGACTAAAGGCTGTGGCTCTCGCGGCGCAGGCAATCCAGACCGGCAATAGCACCATAGTTGTAGCCGGCGGCATGGAATCGATGACCAACGCTCCTTATCTTTTGCCACAGGCGCGCAAAGGATACCGTCTCGGCGATGCGCAAATCATCGACTCCATGGTGCGCGACGGACTGTGGGATGTTTACAACGACTACCATATGGGCATCACGGGAGAGAACGTCGCGGAAAAATACAGCATCACGCGCGAAGAGCAGGATGAGTTTGCGGTGAACTCGCATCGCAAAGCGCTCTCAGCAATCAAAGAGTGCCGCTTCAAGTCGCAAGTGGTTCCGGTCGAGTTGCCGGCGAAGAAAAAAGGCGCAGCCCCGGTGATCTTTGACAAAGACGAGTCTCCGCGCGAAGACACAACCATTGAAATCCTGCGATCGCTGAAGCCCGCATTCAAGAAAGACGGGACGGTGACTGCGGGAAATGCTCCGGGAGTGAATGACGGAGCGGCGGCGGTTGTGGTTACAAGCGCTGCGACAGCAGGCAGGTTGGACGCGAAGCCGATGGTAAGGATTGTCGCTCAGGCGAGCAGCGGTATCGATCCCAAGTGGGTGATGATGGCTCCGGTTGGAGCAGTCAGGAAAATCTGGGAGAAAACCGGCTGGAAGAATGAGGACGTCGATCTCTACGAATTGAACGAGGCCTTCTCGGTGCAGGCTCTGGGTGTGATGAGAGAACTCGGCCTCACCCCCGAGAAAGTCAATGTGAACGGTGGCGCGGTGGCGATCGGACATCCTATTGGCGCGAGCGGTGCGCGCGTGCTAGTGACACTCATCTACGAGATGATTCGTCGCGATGTACATCGGGGAATCGCGGCATTGTGCCTCGGCGGCGGCAACGCCGTTGCGATGGCGGTGGAGCGGTAAGCTCGCGTTGATTGGAACCGAAACCCGCAAAATTCCGTATTAAAGATTGACCTTATGGATGCAATGCGGATTTGCGCCATTTTGTGGGAGGGCCTTTGGCTGGTCTGGCTTATCGCCTGGCTCAGAACCAAACCTACGCAGGAGCGGGCTGGTTTCGGTTTACGCTTACTCTACGGAATTCCTGGGCTCCTAGCTTTTTATCTGCTGTTCGGCGACAGCCGGTATTTTGGCTGGCTGCAGACACGCATCATTCCACGCAGTCTTCTTGTCGATGGGTCAGCAGTTGCCTTAACGGCGCTCGGAGTGGCCTTTGCGATCTGGGCAAGGTTCTATATCGGACAGAACTGGAGTAGCGCAGTCAGCATCAAGGTTGGACATCAGCTGATCCGGACGGGGCCCTATGCGTGGGTACGGCATCCGATTTACTCCGGTTTGTTGTTGGCCATGATCGGAACAGCAATCGCCCGGCGCGAGCCTCGCGGATTTGTGGCGTTCGCCCTGCTCTGGCTGGCGTTCGTCATTAAGAGTCGAATGGAAGAGGGATTCATGCGCAAGACCTTCGGCACAGAATACGAGGAGTACAGCCGGGCGACGGGAGCCCTGGTTCCGCGGGTATGGAATTTTTAGAGAGCGCCGCTTCCCGGCAATTTACGTGCCGTGCTATTTTTCGTGCCTCCGCGGCGGCGGTCAGGCAAATCGCGAGATATCTTAGGGAAATCAGAATTTAAGGCGCGCGGCTTAAGTCCTTACTCAAGAGAGCTGGTGCGCTGATGCTCGAAGCTTAACCCAAATCCCAAAGCCCAAAGCCGCTCTTCTAGTACCATATTCCTATCCATGAAGCGCATCGCGATTTTGGGATCGACCGGAAGTATCGGCCGCAGCACGATCAGTGTGGTTGACTCGTTTCCCGACAAATTTCAGGTGGTCACGCTGGCGGCTGGTCGCAATCTGGACATCGCCTATGAACAGGTGGTGCGCTGGCGGCCGAAGTTGATTTCGGTGGCCTTGGAGTCCCACGCGGAAAATTTGAAAACACGGCTCAAGTCGGCAGGCGTCTCCGGAATTGAGATTGTTCATGGCGCCGCTGGGACAGTGAAGGTGGCCACAGATCCCGAAGTGGATTTTGTGGTCAGCGCCATCGTCGGCGTGGCGGGACTGGAAGCCACCTATGAGGCGGTGAAGGCGGGAAAATCCGTTGGACTTGCTAATAAGGAATGTCTGGTGGCCGCGGGCGAGTTGATTACCGCCGAAGCCCGGCGAAAAGGAAAGCCGCTACTGCCGATTGATAGCGAGCACAACGCGGTTCATCAGTGCCTGCGCGGGGGCCGGATGGAGGAAGTTCGGCGCATCTGGCTGACGGCTTCTGGCGGCCCGTTCCTTAACACTCCGAAATCGAAGTTCGCGGAAATTACCGTTGAGCAGGCGCTCAACCATCCCACGTGGAAAATGGGTAACCGGATCACGATTGATTCGGCCACGCTCATGAACAAAGGATTCGAGGTCATTGAGGCTTGCCGTTTGTTCAATATGCCGCCGGAGCAGATTTCGGTAATTGTGCACCCGCAATCGACGATTCACTCGCTGGTCGAGTTCGTGGATGGCAGCATTCTGGCCCAACTTTCGGTGACTGATATGCGGCTGCCCATCCTGTACGCGCTGACTTACCCGGACAGAATTGCTTCCGACCTGAACTTTAGTCTGAATGACTTAAGGCACCTCGATTTCAGCCCGCCAGACGTGGAAAAATTCCCTTGTCTAAGGCTGGCTTTCGAGGCGGTAAGGGCCGGAGGCGGAAAAACAGTCGCTTTGAACGCCGCTGATGAAGTGGCAGTTTCGGCGTTCCTGGACGGCAGCATCCGATTTGAGGAAATACCCGTATTAATAGAAGACGTGGTTTCTGAAACGCCAGTGGGCAAAATGGAATCTATTAAGAAGGTGCTTTCCGTGGACCAGAATGCCCGGCAAAGCACCCGCGAAAAGGTAGCTGCGTTGGGCGGCAAGAACCCCGCCGCGGTTGGAATGCAAACGAGTTAACCGGAGTATATGAGTCAACTTTTCTTTTATATTGTTCCCGTCGCCATCATCCTTGGATTCATGATTTTGATCCACGAGTTTGGCCACTACGCGGTGGCCAAATTGCTCGGCGTCCGCGTCGAACAGTTCGCGATTGGTTTTGGTAAACGACTAATCGGCTTCCGCAAGGGTGAAACGGATTACCGCCTTAATGCCCTGCCCCTTGGCGGCTACGTCAAGATGAGCGGCGAGAATCCAATGGACCATCACACCGATGATCCGCGGGAATTCGTGAATCATCCGCGTTACCACCGGTTTCTGATCGCGATTGCCGGGCCAATCATGAACATTGCGCTGGCGATTGTGCTGCTGACTGGCGTGTACATGTTCCATTCAGAGTACGCGTCGTTTATGGATGATCCAGCAGTAATTGGTGGAGTGGAACCGAACTCTCCGGCAGCGAAGATCGGCGTGGAACGCGGTGATCGGATCGTGAAGATTGATGATGTAGAAAACCCGACTTGGGAGCAGGTCAAGGCGAAGGAGTCGCTGAGTCCGAACCAGCCACTTTCAGTCGTAATTCAGCGTGGTGACCAGCGTTTGACCAAGCAGGTTGTACCTGACGCCGTGACCGCAAATGAAGTGGGATCGGCCGGATGGTATCCCGATGAGCCGATCGTTGTGGCCAGCGTTGAACCAAATATGCCTGCTGCAAAAGCGGGCATCAGGACCGGCGACAAGATCGTTGCCATGGACGGCCAGCCATTGCCTTCGATCCAAACCATGATTCAGAAGCTGCAGGAGACAAAGGAAAAACCCGTCCAGTTCACAGTGGAGCGGGGCAGCAACAAATTTGATGTCTCCATCCAAGCGGTGCTGGCAGGAAAGCCGAATCAGGAACATCAGAAGGGATGGTTCGATTCCCTGCTCCGGCGACTGGGACTACGGCGCACGGCCGAGCCGGTTTATCGCATTGGATTTACCGGTGGCGCCGACGTAAAGGTTGGCAAGCTGCCAATCGGCGAGGCATTTAAGCGGTCGTTGCAGGAGAACCGCAGCAACTCAGTAATGTTGCTTGACCTGGTGGGCAAGTTGCTCCAGGGCAAGGCTTCTCCGAAAATGATTTCGGGGCCAATCGGCATTGCGCAAGTGACTGGCGATGCGGCACAGGAAAAAGGCTGGGCGCCGCTGGCGGCGATCACGTCAATGATCAGCCTGAACTTGGGCATCTTCAATCTGCTGCCGATTCCGATCATGGATGGCGGCGTTATTCTGCTGTTGTTCATCGAAGGCATTATGCGGCGCGACATCAGCATGGCCATCAAAGAGCGGATCTACCAGGCGGCGTTCGTGTTTCTGGTGCTGTTCGCCGCGATGGTGATCTACAACGACATTGCGAAGACGATCGCGCAGAGGGTGCCGTAAAAAGCTTATAGCTGTCAGCTTCTACCTTTGAGCTTCTCGTCCGAGCAAAATGGATCATTCGTTTGGGAGTGATCCGTACAGTCCAGGAGCCTGCTTCCACGCCTTGCTTCATCTCCGCAGCAATCCTGTATTCTTGACCACGTGCGGCTCGCAATCATACTCCTCTTGTCGTTAAATGCCTCTGCGCAGTGGCAAATACAACAAAGCCATACGAAGGAATCTCTGCGAGGCATGAGCGTCATTGACGAGAAAACTGTCTGGGTCAGTGGAGCTCACGGGACTTACCTGGTTACGTTCGATGGAGGCAACACATGGACGCCCCATCTGGTTTCTGGCGCTGAGGACCTCGACTTCCGTGGAGTGAAGGCATTTGGAGCAGAAGCGTTTCTTCTAGCGGCCGGGCCGGGAAACAAATCACGCATCTATCACACGGCTGATTTCGGAAGGCATTGGGAGTTGCAGTTTACAAATTCGGAGCCGAACGGATTTCTGGACTGCATGGCGTTCACGGATGAGAAACACGGCATTGTTGTCGGAGATCCCGTGAATGGAAGGTTTCAGATACTGCGGACTGAGGATGGCGGCAAGAATTGGCGCTACGCCGATACAAAGGTTTGCCAGCGGCGATCGAGGGCGAGGGTGCGTTTGCTGCCAGCAACTCCTGCATTGCGGTGAATGGGCAAGAAAGCGTCTGGTTCGTAACCGGCGGAAGCGCAGCGCGCGTGTTTCGTTCGACGGACGGCGGCGAAAACTGGAACGTCACCGCGACACCGATGGTTCATGGTGCGGCTTCGCAAGGAATTTTTTCAGTAGCGTTCAGGGATGCCCAACACGGCGTGATTGCCGGCGGCGATTATTCTCATCCCGAGCAAGGGGGAAACAATCTGGCGGCTACCGACGACGGCGGCAAAACATGGAAGCTGGCGATGTTTCCACAAACCAGGTTTTTCTCTGGCATTTCATACGTCAACGGAACTTCGCTAGTGATAGTCGGCTCTGGCGTAACAGCATTCCTGTCTGATAGCCTCCGTAATTGGAGGGATGTAACGGACGGGGGATTTAATACAGCGGACTCGAAGGATGGGACCACCTATGCCGCTGGTGCGAACGGAACTATTGGTAAATTCTGGATTCCAACCAGGCTGCAATGATTGCCCTGCGGATGC
>Ga0134126_10009220_pt1 | contig 12435 bp, 7 predicted proteins | sample KB31752_FD_96881 | JGI IMG/M metagenome (GOLD analysis project Ga0134126, IMG submission 96881) | Terrestrial soil microbial communities with excess Nitrogen fertilizer from Kellogg Biological Station, Michigan, USA - KB3-175-2 | ecosystem: Environmental > Terrestrial > Soil > Unclassified ...
GAACAGCGCCTCGGTCGGCGCCACTTCGATGATGCGGCCCAGGTACATGACCGCGACCCGGTCGCACAGGTGCCGGACGACGGCCAGGTTGTGCGAGATGAGCAGCAGCGTCAGGCCAAGGTCAGCGCGCAGGTCCTGGAGCAGGTTCAAGATCGTGGCCTGCACGCTGACGTCGAGGGCGGAGACCGGCTCGTCGGCCACGAGCAGTTCCGGCTGCAACGCGATGGCGCGCGCGATGGCGACGCGCTGGCGCTGCCCCCCGGAGAACTGCCTGGGGTAGGCCTGCGCCGCGCCCTCGTCGAGCCCGACCAGGCGCAGCAGTTCCCTGGCGCGGGAATCCACCTCGCCGCGGGGCACGACGTGATGCACCCGCAGCAACTCGCGCAGGGTACCGCCGACCGTCAGCCGCGGGTTCAGCGAGGAGTACGGGTCCTGGAAGACCATCTGGATCCGGCGCTGGTCGGCGCTTGCCCGGCGGGCTGGCAGGACCTTGCCGTCCAGCTTGATCTCGCCGCGTTTCGCCCGCTCGATGCCGACCAGGGCGCGGGCGAACGTCGACTTGCCCGAGCCGGACTCGCCGACGAGGGCGAGCGCCTCGCCCCGCTGCACGGTCAAGTCGATGCCGTCCACAGCACGCAGCAGGTGCTGCTGGCCGCGCAGCCGTGCGGCCAGCGGCGAGCCGACGGAAAAGCTCACCTCAAGCCCGGTGACCTCAAGCAACGGCGGCGCGGTCATGCCTCGGCTCCCATCTCGTCCAGGCAGCGCTCATAGTGCAGGCACGCGGTGGCCCGGCCGGCGGCGAGAATCCGCAGCGGCGGCTCGGTGACCTTGCAGTCTTCCTCGGCGAACTTACACCGGGGATGGAACCGGCAGCCGGAAGGCGGCGCGATGAGGCTGGGCGGCGCGCCGGGGATCGGCACCAGGGACTGGCCCGGCTGATCGACGTCAGGCGCCGACCGGAGCAGGCCGAGGGTGTAGGGGTGCAGCGGCGAGCGGAACACCTCGGCTACCGTGCCGCGCTCCACGATCTGCCCCGCGTACATGACCGCGACCTGGTGGCAGATCTGCGCGACCACGGGCAGGTCGTGGGTGACGAAGATCAGGCTGGTGCCCGACTCGCGGCACAGGTGCGCGAGCAGCCGCAGGATCTGGTCCTGGATCGTCACGTCGAGGGCGGTCGTGGGCTCGTCGCAGAGGATCAGCTCGGGATCGCACGACAGCGCTATCGCGATCATCACACGCTGTCGCATGCCGCCGGAGAACTCATGCGGGAACGACCGGAACCGGCGTTCGGGGTCGGGAATGCCCACGCGGCGCATCAGGTCCAGGGCGCGCTGCACCGACTGCGCGCGGCTCATGCCGAGGTGGACGCGCGGACCCTCGGCGATCTGGTTGCCGACCCGCATCACCGGGTTGAGCGCGCTCATCGGCTCCTGGAAAATCATCGCGACCCGCCTGCCGCGGATCTTATTGAGCCTGGAGTGCGACAGCCTGGTCAGGTCGGTGCCGTCCAGTACGACCTGCCCTGAGGTGACCTTCGCCTCGGGCGGCAGCACGCCGAGGATCGACTTCAGCGTCATGCTCTTGCCGGAGCCGGACTCGCCGACGAGGCCGACGGCCTCGCCGGGCGCCACCTCAAGTGACACCCCGTCGACCGCGCGCACGACGCCGAGGTTGCCGGCGATCTCCACGCGCAGGTCACTGACCGCCAGCTGGAGGCCGCTGCCTGCCGGGCTGCTCATGACGCCCCCGGCCGCAGGAGGTCGGCGAGGCCGTCGCCGACGAGCGAAAGCGCCAGGCCGGTGAGCACGACCGTGAGACCCGGGATCGTGGTCAGCTGCCACTGGGTGGTGAGGAAGTTCTGTCCGTCAGCGATCATGGTGCCCCAGTCCGGAGTGGGCGGCTGGATGCCCAGCCCCAGGTAGCTCAGGGTGACGATGGCCACCATGTTCTGCACGATGTCGGACATCGCGTAGACGATGGCCTGCGTGATCACGTTGGGCAGCAGGTGCCGCCCCATGATCCGCAGGCTGGACAGGCCGCCTGACTGCGCGGCGAGGACGTATTCCTGCCGCTTGGCGACCAGGATCTCCCCGCGGATGATGCGGGCGTAGGAGACCCAGCCGACCGCCGTGATGGCGATGTAAATGCTCTTCTCGCCCGCGCCGAGGACGAAGACCAGCGCGATGACGAGCACGAAGAACGGGAAGGCGACGACGACGTCGATCACGCGCAGGATGATGGCATCGATCCAGCTGCCGAAGTAGCCGGCCAGGCTGCCGAGGATCGTGCCGAGGACGAACGGGAAGAGCACCGCGAGGAAAGCGACGCGTAGGTCGATCCGGCCGCCGTACAGCAGCCGGGCCCAGGTGTCGCGGCCTTCCTGGTCGGTACCGAGCAGGTGGCCGTACTGCCCGGCGCCGGACAGCGCCTGCTCCAGGTTCTGCTTGTCGGGGTCGAACGACGTCAGCAGCGGCGCGGCCACGCACATGAACACGATGGCGACTAGCAGCACCAGGCCGACGACCAGCGTCGGATGGCGGTACCAGCGCGCGCGCCGCAGGCGGGTCCGCCCCTCGACCGGGACGACGGAGACGAGGTCTGTGCTCACCGGCCGAACCTCACTCTCGGGTCAAGGGCCGCGTAGGCCACGTCGGTGAGCAGGTTGACCAGCACCACCAGCACGCCGAAGACCAGGGCAACGCCCTGGACGACGGGGAAGTCGCGCTGCAGGATCGCGCCGATCATCAGGCTGCCGATGCCGGGCACGGCGAAGACCTGCTCCACGATGAGCGTGCCGCCGATGAGGTAGCCGATGTTGATTCCGAGCACGGTGACCGCCGGGATGACGGCGTTGCGGAGCACGTGCCTGACGAGCAGCCGGGGCGCGGGCACGCCCTTGGCCCGTGCGGTAGTGATGAAGTCGGCGCCGAGCACGTTCAGCATGCTGGCCCGGAGGCTGCGGATGAGCACCGGGCACAGCGCGACCGCCACGGTCAGGCTCGGCAGGAACATCGTGTGCACGTGGCCGACGAACCCCTGGCCGTAGCCGGTGACCGGGAACAGCCGGAGCTTAGTGCCCAGCCAGGTCTGCAGTATCAGGCCGAACCAGAAGGCCGGCATGCCCAGGCCGAGCAGCGGCACGACCCGCACGACGTGGTCGCGGATCGCGTCCTTGCGGCTGGCGGCGAGCACGGCGAGCGGCACGCTGATGACGATGGCGATGACCGCGGCGTAGCACAGGAGCCACAGCGTAGCGGGCAGGCGGCCGGTGATCAGGCCCCAGACGGGCACCTGGTAGTACAGGCTCTCGCCCAGGTTGCCGTGCACTAGCCGGTCCATGAACAGCCAGTACTGCTCGGCGAGCGGCTTGTCCAGGCCCCACTGGTGGTGCAGGAGCGCGACGGTGGCCGGGGTGGCGTGCTGGCCGAGAACGGTGACGGCGGGATCACCGGGGATCAGGTGGACCATGAAGAACGTGATGATCGTGACGCCCACGGCAGTCGGCACGAGCAGCGCCAGCCGCCGGAAGACGAAGGTCATCCGGCCCATGAGGACCTCGCTTGGGGGTTCGGGGGCAGGGGTCGGAGGTCGGCCGGCGGTGCCGGGCGCTGCTCAGCGCCCGGCACCGCCGTTACTGCTGGACTCGCGGCTGGAAACCGGTCAGCTTGGGCTGAGCCAGACATCTTCCATGTGGTAGTTGCCGAGCGGCGTGACGTTGAAGCCGTGCACGTTCGACGTCTCGACGTACTGGTACGGCGAGTAGTACAGGAACGCCAGGAAGGCGTCCTGCGCCGACTCCGTCTGGGCGGTGTTGTAGTCCGCCTGGCGGGCCGAGGGCACCGTAGTCAGCTCCGCGTCGTGCACCGCCTTCACCACGGCCGGGTTGTTGTAGGAGGTGAAGAACGACTTCGAGCCGGCGTTCGGGTCGAGCGCGAAGGTAGCGAGCTCGTCCGGGTCAGGGATGTCCATCGTCCACAGCGAGAAGGCCATCTCGTACTTCTGCGCCTGCACGTTGTTGTGCGCGGTGTTCGCGTCCACCTGCTGAATCTGCACGTTGATGCCGAGCGGCTTGAGCTCGGACTGGATGATTGTGGCGTCGGTCGACCACTCCGAGTTGCCCGACGGCACCTGCAGCGTGGTGGTGAACCCGTGCGGCACGCTCGACTTGGCCAGCTCGGCCTTGGCCTGCGCGGTGTTGAGCTGCAGTCCGCCGCTGCTGGCGTCGTAGTACGGCACCTGCGGCGGGAAGATCGAGTTGGCCGCCGTCCCGTTGCCGAACAGCACGGCCTTGACCAGCGCGGTACGGTCGATCGCGTAGGAGATCGCCCGGCGCACGTGGACGTCCTGGAACGGCTTGACGTTCTCGTTGAAGCCTAGGTACGTCGTCTCGGTCGACGGGAACAGGCTCAGCGTCACCCCGGGGGTGCTCTTCAACCCCGCCACCGTGGACCACGCCGGGTACTGGTCAATCTGCGCCTGGCCGGCCTTGACCTGCAGTTCCCTGGTGTTGTCATCGGGCACGTAAGTCCAGGTAACGCTGTCCAGGTACGGCTTGCCCGGCTCCCAGTAGTCGGTGTTCTTGACCAGCTTGAGTGCCGAGCCCTTGTGCCAGTAGTCCCACTTGTACGGGCCGGTGCCCACCGGCGCCTGGTAGAACGCGTCGTGGGTCTTGCCGCCGTAGTTGTTCGGCACGATCCCGTTGGCGAACAGCGCCAGGTCGGCCAGCATCGGCGCCCACGCGTACTTCAGGGTGAGCACCACAGTGTCCGGGGCAGGAGCCGCCACCGACTTGATCGCGGTGTCGATGAAGCCCCAGCCCGCCTTGGCGGCCATCGTCGTCTCCAGCGTGAACTTCACGTCCGCGGAGGTCATCGGGGCGCCGGTGGAGAACTTCACGCCCTGCCGCAGCTTGATCGTGTAGGTCTTGCCGTCCTTGGAGATCGTGTAGCTGCTCGCGAGCAGCGGCTGCACGCCCTTGCCGTTGGCGGTGACGATGAAGAGCGGCTGAGTGATCTGCTCGATGATCCAGATGGAGTTGTTGTCGAAGACATTGGCTTCGTCGAGCGACTTCGCGTCCTGGGGATTTGCGAAGACGAGGTCCCCGCCCTTCACCGGCGTGCCGGCGCTGGCGGAACTAGTAGTGCTACTGGCCGAGCCTCCTGCGGAGGAGGTGCCGCCGCCTGACCCGCAGCCGGCTAGCGCCACGATGGCGCAGCCAACACTCAGGGCCATGGTCAACGCTGGTCGGTGCCTCACAAGCAGCTCCCAGAGTAAGTCGCAGCGACAGGGTCGCCGCTGCGGGTTGGCATGTATTCAGGGCACGACCCTGTGCCAGGCAAAAGGGTTGGGCAAAGGTTTGCGCAAACCTTTGCCCAACACTGTAGGCGTCGGTCTTGCACACGGCTAGGGTGTTCTCCACCAGAATGCTCGCTTTAACCAGGTTGTAACGTTCCGCACATAAGGTGACACATGAGGTACTTGGTTATCGGCGGCGGGGCGATCGGCGGGACCGTCGCTGCCGGGCTCGTCCGCGACGGCCACGACGTGCTGGTCTGTGATGCGGATCCGGCGGTGGTAAAGGCAATCAACGACGACGGGCTGCGCATCGAGGGGCCGGTCGAGCAGTTCACCGCCCGGCCCGCGGCGGTCAGCCCGGACGACCTGCCCGCGCGGATCGACTTCCCCGTCCTCGTCGCGTGCAAGCAGCACCACACCGCAACCGTCGCGGCGCTGCTCGCCGGGCGGCTTGCGGGCGATGCGTTCGTCGCCTCGCTGCAGAACGGCCTGCCGTCGCCCGCGCTGAGCGCGGCCGCAGGGCCGGGCCGAGTGGTCCAGGCGTGCGTCAACTTCGGGGCCGACGTGACCGCGCCGGGCGTGGTGCTGCGCGGTAACCGGGGCACGTTCAAGATCGGGGAGATCGACGGAACGCTGTCGGCGCGGGTCGCTGCGCTCGCCGCCGACATCGCTGACGCGGAGGCGACGACGCAGGTCATGGGTTTCGTCTGGGGGAAGGAAGCCTACGGCGCGATGCTGTTCGCCACCGCCGTCAGCGACCTGGCGATCCACGCGGTGTTCGAAGATCCCGCCTACCATCCGCTGCTCCTGGCGGTGGCCGGGGAGGTGCTCGCGCAGGCGCCGGTACGGCCGCTGGCGCTCGACGGTTTCGACCCCGACGACCTGGAGGGATCACTCGCCCGGCTCGCCGACTTCAACCGGCGGTCGGCCAAGTCTCATTCGGGCATCTACCGCGACCTGATGGTCAGGCGCCGCAAGACAGAAACCGAGGCGATCCTCGGCCCGCTCCAGGGCTTCCTGATCAGGCGGACCGCCGAGTTGATTGCCGCGATCGAAACCGGGACGAGAACCTGCTGCCGGGAGAACCTGGACCTGCTCGCCGCCTACGAGCGCCTAGACCGCCTGGGCCGGCCGCTCAACGCCGTGGTGTCGGTAGCCGGCGCGCCGGAGCGGGCGGCCGGGGGCCCGCTGTCCGGCCGCCCGGTCGCGGTCAAGGACATCATCGCGGTCCGCGGCCTGCCAACCAGGTTCGGTGCCCCGCCCGCCGACGACCCGCCCGCCGCCGCGGACGCGCCGCTGGTCGCACGACTGCGGGAGGCGGGCGCGGAAGTGTTCGCCACCGCACAGTGCCTGGAGTTCGCGGCCGGCTTCGCCAACTCGCGGGTGGGCGACACCCGGAACCCGCGCGACCCGTCGCGCACGTCCGGCGGCTCCTCGGGCGGGTCGGCCGCGCTGGTCGCGGCAGGCGTGTGCGACCTGGCCATCGGCACCGACACCGGCGGCTCGATCCGCATCCCCGCGGCGTACTGCGGCGTCGTTGGCCTCAAGCCGACCTACGGCCTGGTCCCGGTGGCCGGGGTGTTCCCGCTGTCGCCGAGCCTGGACCACGCCGGGACACTGACCGCGACGGCCGCCGACGGCATCGCCCTGCTGCGCGCCATCGCGGACCCAGTTAAAGATCATTCCGAACGGGTTGTTAGTCCCAGCGACCGGCAACGCGTTGCCGCAGGGCCGCCCGACCAAGAGGCTCGCCCTTCGGGCAGGGCGGGCGTTCCCGCGATCGGCGTGCTGTCGGCGCAGCTCGCCGACCCGTCAGTGACGCCGGAGGTGCGGGGTGCCGTGAAGTCGGCGCTTGACCGGCTCACCGCAGCGGGCTGGGAAGTGCGCGAACTCGCCGCTCCGTGGCTCGACGAACCGCTCCGCTGGGAGCACGCCCTGGCGGTCATCGTCGCCAAGGAAGCGGTCGCGTCCCACGCGGGCCGCGACACGAGCGAGTACGCCGAGGGAACCCGTGCCCTGCTGGCCTTCGGCGCCACGGTCACCCCCGAGCAGTACGCGCGGGCACAGTCGGACAGGGACGAGCTGACGGCCGCGGTCACCGCGACGCTCACGTCGGTCGACGCCCTGGCCGGGCCGACCGTCGGCTACTGCGCGCCCGAGCAGGATCCGCCGTTCGGCGTCGGCGAGGACAACGCCGAGGGCCGCTTCACCGGCCCGTACAACCTGACTGGCCACCCAGCCGTGTCGTTCCCCGTGCCCGCCCCCGGGCTCCCCGTCGGGCTGCAGTTCGCCGGCCGCCACGGCGGCGATCTTTCCCTGCTTGAGCTGGCCGGCGCCGCGCAGCGGCTGCTCGCTGTCTAGCTGCTCACCGTATAAAAGCCGATCACCCTTGGGAGGAGCCCGCTAATGCCCCCACTGCCCACCGTCGAGCGCCGGACCATCGAACTAGCCGGCCTGGCCGTGCCCTTTGTGGAGGTGACCGGCTCGGCCGACGGGCCGACCCTGACGGTCATCGCCGGCGTCCACGGGTGCGAGTACGCGTCAATGGACGGCGTACGGCGCTGGCTGCGCTCGCTCGAGGGCCGTGAGCTGCACGGCCGGGTCCGCGCCGTGCCGGTGCTCAACGTAACCGCCTTCGCCGCCCGGTCGCCGTTCGTGGTGCCCGAGGATGGCAAGAACCTCAACCGCTCGTTCCCCGGTGACCAGGCGGGAACTCTCGCCGAGCGGCTCGCCTACGACGCCTTCACCCAGCTCATCACAGGCTCAGATGCCTACGTCGACGCGCACTGCGGCGACCTGGTGGAGGCACTGGAGCCGTTCGCGCTCTATGAGGCGGGCCCGGCCGAGGACATGGCGCGGGAGCTTGCCGTCGCCTACGGCCTGTCTTACGTGATCCGTCAGGCGGCCGGCCCCGGCCGGGCCGTGACCGGCACCAGCAGCTCCGCCGCCGCGGCGGCGGGCATCCCGGCCATTACCGCCGAAGCGGGCGGCTGCGGGCTGGTCGAGGAGCACGCCGTCGCCATGCACGTCGCAGGCCTGGACGGCGTGCTCGCCAAGCTCGGTATGGCCACGGCCCGCCAGCCAGCCGCGCCGCCGGCCGAGCCGGCCTACTACGGCCAGTTCCTCTGGCCGCGCTGCCGCAAGGCCGGCTGGTGGGCACCCACGGTCAAGGCCGGCGATGCCGTCGCAGCGGGCCAGGTCATCGGCACGGTCGGCAGCCTGGACGGCGCGATCGTGCAAGAGACCATTTCCGCGCCGGCCGACGGCGTAGTGATCTTCGTAACCAGTTCGCCCGCAGTCGCGGACGACGGCCTCCTGCTCGGCCTGGCCGCCGCCTGAGGGCGTCGGCCCCGGCGGGCCCAGCCGGGGCCGGGCCCGCCCGCTCGCATCCGCCTGTTTGCCCGACAGCTCCGAGTTGCCCGTTGCGTTCCGCTAGTCAACACGAGCACTTCAGGCGGGACAGCGCGCCACCCCCGCCCCGCCGAGACGTCTTAGGGCCACTAAGCGTTCCGCAAACCCGCCCAAATCACCTGCCGACACGACGCTAAATGGCCCTAAGACGACGGATGATGCGGACCCGCACGGCCCTGGCCCCAGGATCGGCAGCCCAGAACCCGCGACATGATCCGCCGGTGCCGGCTAGCGGCTTAGGGCTTTGCACCGGGCTGATTTCATGAAATTTCCGGGAATGTCGCGGCGCGTCAGCGCCCGACATTCCCGGACATTCCCGGACTGCAACATTTCGCGGACCGTAACGCTCCTAGACCCTTGAACGCTCCTCGACCCTTGCTGCGTCCGCGGATCGCGTAGCCCTACGAGGTCAGGGAGCGCAACGACACCGGGAGGTCGGCCTCGTGGAGGACCGTCAGGCGGTGTGTTGCCCGGGTGATCGCCACGTACAAGTCGTGGGCGCCGTTTTCTGACTGGGCGAGGATGCCTTCCGGGTCGGCCACGATGACGCGGTCGAATTCGAGGCCCTTGGCCTGGGAGACCGTGAGCAGCGCGGCCGCCGAGTCCAGTGACTCGGGGTTGTCGCCGGGGATCGCCTCGGGGACGGCCGCCGCGAGGGCGGGGATCAGGGCGTCCGGGGCGATGACAGCCAGACGGCCGTTGTCTGGGCCGCCGATCTCCGCCAGGTCCGCGCGGGTCTGGGCGGCCACGCCGGAGGGCAGGCCGCCGGCGGGGACGCGGATCGCCCGGGGGGCTACGCCCTCGGAGCGGACTGAGTTCGGGGGCTGCTCGTCCGAGACCGAGGCCAGGACGTCGGCCGCGACCGTCATGATCTCTGCCGGGGTGCGGTAGTTGACCGTGAGGCGTTCTTCGCGCCAGCGGCCGCCGACCAGCGGCGTGAGCATGGTCCGCCACGAGGTCGCGCCGGCGGGCGAGCCGGTCTGGGCCACGTCGCCGACGACGGTCATGGAGTGGGCCGGGTTGCGCCGGAGCACCATGCGCCACGCCATCGCGGACAGTTCCTGCGCCTCGTCGACGATGACGTGGCCGTAGGCCCAGCTACGGTCGGCGGCGGCGCGCTCGGCCGTCGAGAACGCCACGCCGCCGCCGGTGTTCCAGTCCGACAGCCGCTCGGCGTCGAGCAGGCCGAGTTGGCTCACCGTCATCGAGAACTCCATGCCCTGGACGATGGCGCTGTCGAGCACCTCCTGCGCGTACTCCTGCTCGGCGCGGCGAGCGCGGTCCCGCGCGCGCTGTCCGGCCTTCTGCTCGGAGTCGTCGATGCCGAGCAACTCCGCTGCCTCATCGAGCAGGGGGACGTCCGCCACCGTCCAGCGCGACGGGTGGTCTGGGCGAGAAAGCAGCTGCCGTTCTGCTTGCGACAAGACAGCACCACCGGCGGACCTGATCGCTTGCTGTGACCTCAGCAGGTCGGCGACCAGCATTTGCGGGGTGAGCAGCGGCCACAATTCGTCGATCGCGTCGTACACCCCCTCGAGGTCCCAGAGGCGGGCGCGGGCGTCGGGGACGTCTTCTTCATCAAGCGGGCGGTTCAGCACCTTGGCTTCGGACCAGGCGAGCTCGGTGAGCAGCTCGGTGACGAAGAGCTTGCGCGCGACGTTGTGCGCCTTGCGGGTGGAGCGGGCGCGGTCGCGGGCGCGCAGGATGGCCTGGCGCTTGAGCGGGACTTCCACGCCGTCGGCGTTGACCGTGATGTCGTGCTTCGGCGTGGTCTGCCGGTCGCGGACCGCCTGCTGCAGCACGCGGACCATCCGCTCGTCACCCTTGATCACCGCGGCGGGGTCGCGGGTGTCGGTCGCGTGCACGCCGGGAAACAGGTCGCCGAGGGTGTGCAGCACCACGTCGGTTTCGCCGAGAGACGGCAGCACCTGGCTGATGTAGCGCAGGAAAGTCGGGTTCGGGCCGATGACCAGGACACCGCGGCGCTCCAGGGTGCGGCGGTGGGTGTAGAGGAGGTAGGCCGCGCGGTGCAGGGCGGCGACGGTCTTGCCCGTGCCCGGGCCGCCCTGGACGACGAGGACGCCAGGCAGCTCGGCGCGGATCACCCGGTCCTGCTCGGCCTGGATGGTGGCGACGACGTCGGCCATCCGCCCCGTGCGCGCGCTGGACACCGCCGCGATGAGCGCGGCCTCGCCGGAAAGCGTGCTTTTGTCTTTATCGGACAGTTTGTCCAGATCGAATACTTCGTCGTCGACGCCGGTGACCTGCCGGAGCCTCGTGTAGATATGACGGCGCCGGACAAGGCCGACCGGGTTGCGCGGGGTGGCGGCGTAGAAAGGCCGAGCCGCCGGGGCGCGCCAGTCGATGAGCTTCAGCTCGTATTCGTCGTCGCGCAGCCCAATCCGGCCGATGTAGAGCGTGTTTTGTTTATCGTCGTCGGTCCGGCCGAAGCACAGGCCGCGCTCGGTCAAGCTCAGCTGGGCGACGCGCTTCCCGTGCTCGGTCGCGGAAACGTCCCGCTCCAGGCGGGCCTGGTGCGTACCGCCCTCCCCGCTGCCGGCGAGGGCGGTCGCCAGTTCCTGCTCGCTGCGCTCGCGCGCCTCGTCGAGCAGGGCGTAGAGCATCGTCACGTATTCTTGCTCGGCCCTGATAGCAGCGGCGTAACCTGTCGCTTCTACAGGGCTTTCCGCTTCGCTTTCTGCGGTCGGCTCGGAATCCGTTTGACGAATTACCATAATGGTTGATATACTCCTGAGAGTCGGCCAACGCCGGCTTTTTTTATGCCCTGGCGAGATTAGCAATCTTACCACGAGGCATTCCGTTGAATTCCCGTCGGCGGGCCCCGCCTCCCCTTGTGCACGGTCCCTGTGCTAAGCGGTTGTGGCCTGCGTCAATGTGACGTCCGCACTCTCGTGCGTTCCCGCAGGCCGTGCCTAGGATAGAGAGAGAGGTAGCTGGTTGGGAGGAGCTGACTATGCTTGCGGTGCCGGAGCGGGTGCAGATCACCGGGCCAACCACGGAACGCTACGTCGAGGTCCTGTCTCCCCGCGCGCTGGAGCTGCTCGTCCGGCTCCACGACGCGCTCGCGGACGGCCGGGCGCAGGCCCTGGCGGCGCGCCGTCAGCGGCAGGGCGAGCTCTTCGGCGGGGCGACGCTCGACTTCCTCCACCAGACCAGGCACATCCGGGCGGACCCCTCGTGGCAGGTGGCGCCGCCTGCGCCTGGGCTTGTCGACCGGCGGGTGGAGATCACCGGGCCAACCGACCGAAAAATGACGATAAATGCACTTAATTCCGGTGCCAACGTCTGGCTCGCCGACTTCGAGGACGCCAATACGCCGCTGTGGTCCAACATGATCGAGGGGCAGCTCAACCTCAAGGACGCGCTGGACAGGACCATCGACTTCACGTCAGAAGACGGTAAGCACTACGCCCTCCACCCCGATGAGACCCTCGCGACGATCGTGGTCAGGCCGCGCGGCTGGCACCTGGACGAGAAGCACATCTTCATCGACGGCTGGCGGGCGTCGGGCAGCCTCACCGACTTTGCCCTGTACATGAGCGCGTGCGCGCAGCGCCAGCTCGACAAGGGCCGTGGCCCGTACTTCTACCTGCCGAAGGTGGAGTCCCACCTCGAGGCGCGGCTGTGGAACGACGTGTTCACCTTCGCCGAGGAGCGGGTCGGCGTCCCCCACGGCAGCATCCGCGCGACGGTGCTCATCGAGAC
>Ga0134126_10009221_pt1 | contig 12435 bp, 10 predicted proteins | sample KB31752_FD_96881 | JGI IMG/M metagenome (GOLD analysis project Ga0134126, IMG submission 96881) | Terrestrial soil microbial communities with excess Nitrogen fertilizer from Kellogg Biological Station, Michigan, USA - KB3-175-2 | ecosystem: Environmental > Terrestrial > Soil > Unclassified ...
CTGTCGTCAAATCCGCGAAGCGGTCTGCCCCGCGTGGTGTCGAACGTCGGCTCCGCGTATCCAGAATATGACATCTTCGGCAATGTTTGTGGCATGGTCGGCTACTCGCTCCAGGTTTCTGGCAATTGAAAGTGCGTCCAACGCTTGTGCGGCGCTGTCAGGATGCTTTTGCATGTAGGCGGAGAGGTTCGCGAACGCCTCTTTGTTCATGCGGTCAACTTCGTCGTCGGCTTCGAGTACGCGCTTGGCCAGGTCCGCATCGCCCTCGATAAAGCATTGCAACGCGTCGCGGACCATCTTGCGAACTTTGGAAGCCATGGCGGGGATATCGACCGGCAAATCCTTCGGCGCGTATTCAACCAGGTGAAGAACGCGTTGCGCGATGTTGACCGCCTGATCCCCAACCCGTTCGAGGTCGGCATTGATCTTGATGACCGCGAGAATGAAGCGCAGATCGATTGCCATCGGCTGCTGCATGGCCAGCAGATCGACGGCGAACTCATCGACTTCGCGTTCGGCGCGATTGATGGCGGGCTCGTTGTTGAGCACACGCTGGCACATGGCGATGTCGCGTTGCGAGTACGCTTGCACCGCGAGATCGACTGCCTGTTCCGCCATTCCTGCCATCGCAAGAATGCGGTGCTTAAGTTCTTCGAGTTCCTGATGAAAACGAGTGCGCGTCATCCAAACCTGCCCGTTATGTAATCCTCGGTCCGCTTGTCCGAAGGATTGGTAAATATTTTTTCCGTTTTATCGAACTCGACCAGGTTTCCCATCAGAAAGAATCCGGTATATTCGGCGACGCGCGAGGCCTGCTGCATATTATGCGTCACAATGACGATGGTCAGCTTCTGCTTCAACTCAAAAATCAGATCTTCGATTTTGGCTGTAGAAATCGGGTCCAGCGCGGAGGCCGGCTCGTCCATCAGCAGGACCTCAGGATTGACTGCCAGAGCACGGGCGATACAGAGGCGTTGCTGCTGGCCGCCGGAAAGGCTGGCACCTGATTTCTTTTTCAGCACGTCTTTTACTTCCTCCCAAAGCGCCGCCTGCTGCAGCGACCGTTCCACGCAGTCGTCGAGCGTCGTGCGATTCCGAGTACCGTTAAGCTTGAGTCCGGCAGCGACGTTGTCGTAAATCGACATTGTTGGAAACGGGTTCGGCTTCTGGAAGACCATCCCGACTCGCCGCCGCACATCGACCGCAGGCACGTCGTAAACATCCATGCCGCCGATGCGCACTTCGCCTTCAGCCTTTGCCTCGGGGTTTGTCTCGTGCATTCGATTCAGACAGCGAATAAACGTCGACTTTCCGCATCCTGACGGGCCGATGACGGCAGTCGCGTGGTTCGACTCGACCGACATGTTGATGCCGTGCAGCGCCTCAGTCTTGCCGAACCAGGCTTTCAGATCGCGCACCTCGACGGCAGTGGCCATAATTATCGCGCTCCTCCCAGCATGCGTCGCAGGAATACGAAACGAACCAGTGTCGTGGTTCCAACGATTAACAACACCAGTACCAGCGCGCCGGCCCAGGCCTGACGGTGCCACTCGTCGTACGGCGAAAGCGCATACGTGTATATTTGCAACGGCATGGCCGCGATTGGCTGACCGGGGCTCAGATTCCAAAACTGGTTCCCGAAAGCAGTGAACAATAGCGGCGCGGTCTCACCCGCTATTCGGGCGAACGCAAGCATCACGCCCGTGAGGATGCCTGCTCGCGCGCTCGGTAGCGTGATCGATAGCGTTGTGCGCCATTGTGGAATGCCCAGGCCAAACGCGGCCTCGCGCACTGATTGAGGCACGAGCAGCAGCATTTCTTCGGTGGCGCGAGTCACTGTGGGAATCATCATGATCGCCAGTGCGACTCCGCCGGCGAAGGCCGAGAAGTGTTTCTGCTGAACTACCACTAAGCCCCACGCAACCATGCCGATCACAATGGATGGCACGCCGTTCAGTACGTCCGCAGTGAAGCGCACCAGTCTTCCGAGTCTGCCGCGGCCAAATTCGGCCAGATAGACGCCTGCGCCAATCCCCAGCGGAACTCCCATGCAGCTGGCAATCACCAGGATCATGATTGATCCGACGATGCCGTTTGCCATTCCCCCGCCGCTTTCGCCCACGGGTTTCTGAATCTGTGTGAAGAACGCCCAGTTCAGCGATCCCGCGCCTCGCAATACCAGGTACGCGAAGATCGCCACGAGAGCGCCGATCACGACGACCGAAAGTCCAGCAGCAAGGCCGGTGAAGAACCGATCTGTAACCTGGCGACGCAGTTGTACAAACTTACTGGGCATGCGACCTCGCAGGGTTCCCGCGCGTGACTGTCCACACCATCAGTCCAGCCAGAATGTTGACCAGGATCGTAACCAGGAAAAGCGCGAGCCCAACTTCCATCAGCGCGCTACGATATAAGTCGTCCGGAGCTTCTGCGAACTCGTTCGCGATGACGCTGGCCATGGTGTATCCCGGCGCCAGCAGGGACTTCGCAAGCTGCGGGGTGTTGCCGATCACCATGGTCACGGCAATGGTTTCGCCTAATGCACGACCCAAACCCAGGATGATCGCTCCTACGATTCCGGCGCGCGCGTTACTCAATACTGCGACTCGAATCATCTCCCAGCGGGTCGCACCTAGCGCGAGCGCGGCTTCACGTTGATGCTGGGGCACAACCGAGAGCACTTCGCGCGTAATGGATGAAATGATCGGAATGATCATGATCGCCAGCACAGTGCCGGCGGTCAGCATGCCGATACCGAAGGGCGGCCCTTCGAAAAGCCCGCTCCATCCCAGGTACTTCATGCACCAGGGCTCGACATAGACGCGAAACAGCGGCACCAGGACAAACATCGCCCACAATCCATAAATCACGCTGGGAATCGCGGCGAGCAGTTCAGTCGAGTACGCGATTGGCTTTCGCAGTGGCTTTGGACACATCTCCGTGACGAAAACCGCTACGGCTACCGCCAGCGGAACGGCAATGACCAACGCAATCAGGGAAGAAACCAGGGTTCCATACAGGAAGGGAACTGCGCCAAAGCTTCCTGAGACAGGGTCCCATTGGCTTCCAACAAAGAATTTCAACCCAAATGCGTGCCAAGCTAAGGACGATCGCTGCATCAGTTCGGAAACGATCAGTCCCACGATCCCGAGCACGCAGAGGGCGGCCAAGGTCATCAAGCCGCGAAAGCCATTGTCTAAATTGAAAACTGTGCGATACCAAGCCGGCGCCTTGCGGGCGGTGGTCACGAGCGCGATCCTGGGTGATTGTGGTGTGCCCATTGGCTCAGGATGGCTGGAGTCCGCGGTCCTTCCGCGGCTCGGCTTCGGCATCGAAAAGCGCCTCTCAGGTACTGCTCCCATGCATTTCCGCTCTCGTTCCCTGACACACTTTGGGCCGGTGGATCTTGGGCCCACCTACAAATAACCGTATCAATACCGTGTTAAAGGATGATGAACAAGGGCCCGATGTGCCGCCGGGGGCAAGGCAAGCACACCGGGCGAAAAGTCTAGCGGATTGAACTGATTGCGGCTTTCTCCTTCTCCTTTACTGAGTCCGGCAGAGGGGCGTAATACAGTTGGGTCGTCATGGACTGACCTCCATCGAGCATCCAGTTCAGGAATTCCGTGACCGCGTTCTTCTTGGTCTGATCTTTCCACTGCGTGGGGATGAGAAGGTACGTAAAGGTGGCGATCGGGTACGCCTCTTTTCCGGACGCATTGGTGATCGATACCCGGAAGTCCTGGCCGTTCATCTTCGCCGATGCGGCAGCCGCGGTCGTGGACTCCAGGCTCGCCTTGACGAAGTTTCCAGCTGAGTTCTTCACGGCCCCATAAGTAATGTGATTTTGCAGGGCGTAAATCAATTCGACATATCCGATTGCGCCATCCATCTGGCGAATGAATCCGGCGACACCCTCGTTACCCTTGCCACCGAGCCCAACCGGCCAGCTGACTGACGTATTGCTGCCCACGCGGCTCTTCCATTCCGAGCTGACCTTCGAGAGATAGTCCGTGAACACGAAGGTGGTTCCCGAGCCATCCGAGCGGTGAATGACGACAATGCTCTTATCCGGGAGGCTAACGCCAGGATTGACCGCGGCAATCGCCTTGTCATTCCATTTGTTGATGGAGCCGAGGTAAATCCCCGCCAGTACGTCTGGTGTGAATTTGAGCTCGGTTTTTACTTCGGGGACGTTATAGGCGGGCACCACCGATCCGAGCACAGTAGGCAGCTGTAGGAACGGCATCGGCATCTGTTTCACCTTGCTGTCGTCAAGGGGCATGTCGCTGGCCCCGAAGTCGACTGTTCCGGCCTTCAATTGGGCGATGCCGCCACCGCTGCCGATGGACTGGTAATTGATCTCGACGTCCGGATGCATCTGGTGATACTGGCTGAACCACTTGGAATAAATGGGATACGGAAAGGTAGCTCCTGCTGCGTTCAGCTTCGTTTGTGCTGCTGCGGGCACTACAAGCAACGCCAACAAAGGAATGAGCTTCTTCAAGGTGTTTTCTCCTGAGCGTTTCGTTTCCAACTCTAGATTTAAGAGGTTCGACCGTTAAAGGACGATGAATAGCCGGTTAACTGTTCAGAAAATCCGCGGTTCAGAGCGGTGGAGAGGGAAGCCATGGCCTTCCGACTCGCGGGTTAAGGCTGTGATGACGGTTCAGCGTTTAGACTAAGACATTCGAGGTAGAAGCTCAGCCTCAAGGCTATTCATGAGAACCCATACATTGAGAGTCATTTCGATTGCTGCTTTCGTCTTGACTGCATTTTCGCCAGCAGTGCCCCAGACCACTGCCCCGGCCCAACCTCCCGCACCGACAGCAGCTGCGACCAATGCCCCTGCGGCTAATGCTTCTGCGGTTCCACCTGCCCAAATTATCGAGTTCCTCAGCCGCACCATCGCGTGGTATCGCGAGTTGCCGGTTCAGCAGCAGCTTGCCACTGAGCCTGCAGATCTGACGTATGTCCAGGAGAACCGGACGCTAGCCAACCAGGTTGTGCAGTTGGCTTTCGACTATGCGCGCGCTCAGGCGCAGGCCCAGCCTAAGCAACTGAAAGCCAACTCGGACCAGGCGCAGCCCTCGCAACAGTACCAACGCTTGACCCAGATGGCGCAAAAAACGGATCAGGATCTCGAAGACACGCAAAAGGAACTCCAGGACACGCGGGACAAACTCGCCCACGCCACAGCTGCGAAACGCAAGCTGCTGGAAGCCCAGATCGACGAACTGGAAAGCGAGGTCAATCTGCTGCAGGCGCGCCGCGATGCGCTCAACACGATGGTGGAGTTCGTGTCCAGCAGCACCAGCGGTGGCCTTGGGCTGCGCGCGCAGATTGAAGAACTGGCTCACTCGGTTCCTGCATCGATCAGTCACCCGCAAGGGACAAATGCCACGGGAAACACTCCGGAATCGACGACTAACAATCAGGTCACGAGAAAGGCGCCGCCGACTGGCATCTGGGGACTCTCAGCCGACCTGGTTCATCTGTCGTCGAAACGTAGCACATTGTCCAACCAGTTGAGTGCCACACGAGAGCTTAGCGATGCTTGCAAAAACATGCGCAAGCCTCTGCTCGACAGCCTGCGCAGCCTGATGACCCAGGGCGACCAGCTGTTCAATGCGGCCGACACTGCCGATCCGCAGCAACTGGCGCAAGAGAAACAGCAGCTGGACGTCATCACGGGGCAATTCAAGCAGACCTCCGCGGGGATGCTCCCGCTCAGCAAAATCATCGTGCTGCTTGATATTTACCAGCGTACGCTTACCAACTGGCGGGAGGCGATTGGCAGTGACGTCCACGAGGAGGCGCGGGAACTCCTGCTCCGCATTGGCGTCCTGCTGGCTCTCATCGGAGTGGTGCTCGCCATCGGAGAGATCTGGCGGCGGACGACGTTCCGCTACATCCACGAAGCTCGCCGCCGCTACCAGTTCTTGCTGCTGCGCCGCGTGGTGATGTGGGTGGCGATCATTCTCATCATCGTGCTCGCGTTTGCGACACAGTTGGGCTCGGCCGTTACCTTTGCCGGATTACTCACCGCGGGCGTCGCCGTCGCGTTGCAAAACGTGATCGTCTCCGTGGTCGCATACTTCTTCCTGATAGGGAAGTACGGAATCCGCGTTGGGGACCGCGTGCAGATTGCTGGTGTGACCGGAGAAGTCGTCGATATCGGTTTAGTTCGAATTCATGTGATGGAACTCGGCGGTCCCGGAGACTCGCAGCCTACGGGACGGGTGGTAGCGCTGTCGAATTCCATCGTGTTCCAGCCAACGGCAGGCTTGTTCAAGCAAATTCCGGGCACTAATTTCTTGTGGCACGAACTCAAGCTTACGTTGTCTTCCGAGACCGACTATCACACCGCCAAAGAGCGTATTACACAGTCGGTCAACGAAGCTCTTGGTGAGTACCGCGACAGCATGGAAGCGCAGCGCCGCTCCATGGAAATGAGCCTGACAACAATTTCACCCACAGAGCTGAAACCGAAGATTCGTCTGCACTACACGTCGTCAGGAATTGAGGCCGACATCCGTTATCCCGTGGCGCTGGATAAAGCCGGCGAAATGGACGACCACCTCATGCGGGGTGTGATGGCAGCGCTCGACAAAGAACCGCGCCTGAAACTGGTCGGCGCCGAAATGCCCACCGCCAAAGCGGGAGACTAGGGACCGGAACCTGAAAACGAAGACCTTCACCACAGAGGGCACAAAGGTACACAAAGGAACGCCACAGAGGGATTTCAGAGCGGAAAAATCCTGGGGCTCTCCAGCTTCCTCTGTGTTTTTCCCCTGTGTGACTCCGTGTCCTCTGTGGTGACGGTTTTTCAGGGCGGTAGCGGAAGAGGATCCGCGTTCAATGTTCTATCTCAACAATTCCACCGACCGGCTTGCGTATTCCAGCACGCGGTTCGGCAGAACGCCGAGATAAATCGTCGCCGCTAGGCTTAACCCTAATGCAAAACCCAAGCCCACCGGAATGGGCGCAACCGGGATTTCCTCGCGCGGTTCGCGCATGTACATGACGACGATAATTCGCAGATAGTAATACGCGGCAATGGCGCTGTTGATCACGCCAATGATGACCAGGCCCACGAGGTTCTGCTGCAGCGCGGCGCTGAACACGTAGAACTTCGCGAAGAATCCCCCGAACGCCGGAATGCCAATCAGCGATAACAGGAACATGGTGAAGACCGCTGCCAGGACCGGCGATCGCTTGCCCAACCCGGCGTAGTCTTCGATGGTCACGTAGCGTTCGCCCTGGCTGGCGAAGTGCCCGACAACGGCGAAGGCACCCACATTCATGACTGCATATGACGCCGTGTAGAACATCGCCGCCGCAATGCCATTCTTCGCATCAGCCGAAGGCCATACCGCAAATGCCATCAGCAAATATCCGGCATGCGCAATCGACGAATACGCCAGCAACCGCTTAACGTTGTCCTGCACGAGAGCTGCGATGTTGCCAATGGTCATGGACAGCGCGGCAACAACCCAGATGAGCCATACACGCCCCGGCGCATGTCCCTGGAACATGATCCGCAAAAGCACCGCGAAAACCGCCGCCTTAGGCGCGGTGGACATGAACGCAACCACGGGCGAAGGCGCGCCCTCGTAAACGTCCGGCGTCCAGATGTGGAATGGCGCTGCCGCAACTTTGAATGCGAGGCCGACAAACATCAGCGCCACACCGACGTAAGCCAGCATGGGACCGTGTCCCAGTTCAAACTGGCTCAAAGCCTCGCCTATCGTCGAGATGCTTGTTGACCCAGTCGCGCCAAACATCAACGCTACTCCATACAGGAAGAACGAAGTCGCGAACGACCCCAACAAGAAGTATTTGACGGAAGACTCAGCGGAAATGGCCGAGCGTCTGCGGAATCCCGCAAGGATGTAGGTTGCGATCGACGAGATCTCCAGCGCGACAAAAATCAGTACCAGTTCCACCGCCGACGACATTAGGTTCATGCCGACCGCGCCGAACAGCAGCAGGCCGTAATACTCGCCGGCTCGAATCTGCTGCACTTCCATGTATTCATAGGAAGCGAGAATCACCAGGATGGTGACTGCCGCGACTACAAAGTGGAAGAAAATGCTGAACGCATCCACCTTCACCATGTTCCAGAACGCAAAGCCCGAAAAACCGGTGTGGCCCAAATAGTATCCCTGGAAAACGGTGGCTGCCATGGTCAGAATGCCGCCCACCAAAGCTACTCCGCCGAGGGTGCGCTGACTGCGGCGCTCGTCCATCACCGGATCGAGCATCATGATGATCAGTCCGAAAATCGAGAGAACAATTTCCGGCAGAATGCTGACGTAATCGGGTCCGTGCGGGATCGCGTTCATCGTTTGAAATGCGAGCGTCACTGGCCTACCACCTTGCTGGCCAGTGCTTGTGTGTCGCGGGCGCCCTCGCCCGCGAGGCTTATGTTCTTCTCAGTGCTCGGGCTCAGCACATTCTTTACCGCCGGATCAATTCCATTCAGCCACAGCATCGGCGCAACGCCCATTGCGAGCGCCATCACCACTGCTGGCCATAGCGCCGTCTTCTCGCGCAAATTCAGATCGGGAAGGGAATTGTTCACGTCATGCTTCACTTGGCCGAAGAACACCCGCTGATACATCCAAAGCAGGTAACACGCGCTCCAGATCACGCCGGTCGCGCCCACGATCCCCCACCACATCTTCGCCTGAAATGCGCCGCTCAGGACGAGGAACTCGCCAATAAAACCATTCAACAGCGGCAATCCGACGGATGCCAACACCACAACCAGGAAGAAGCGCGCATATGCGGGCATCGGTGTTGCGAGTCCGCCAAACTCGGAGATCTCATACGTGTGCCGCCGCTCGTAGAGAATACCCGCCAGCATGAACAGGCCGCCTGTCGCAACCCCGTGCGCCAGCATAATGAACATGGCGCCATTCAGTCCCGCTTGCGTAAAGCTAAAGATGCCGAGCACCACAAATCCCAGGTGGCTGATCGATGAGTACGCGATCAGCTTCTTCATATTCGGCTGCACCATCGCAACCAGTGCGCCGTAAACGATGCCTATCAGCGCCAGAACTCCGATCCATCCGGCATTCGCGCGCGCTTGCTCAGGAAACAGTCCGAGGTTGAAGCGCAGCATTCCGTAGGTGCCCATCTTCAGCAGGACGCCCGCGAGCAGGACGGAACCAGCAGTCGGCGCTTCGACGTGCGCGTCAGGCAGCCACGTGTGGAACGGGAACAGCGGAACCTTGACCGCGAATGCAACAAAGAAGCCGAGGAACAACCAGAACGAGGCACCGGCGAAATCTGGGATTCCGCCGCTATGTATTTGGTTCTGCAGTACCACGAAATCGAAGCTTCCCGTCTTCGCGTATAACCACAAGATCCCCGCCAGCATGAACACCGAGGCGATCATGGTGTACAGGAAGAACTTCACCGCGGCGTACACGCGTCTTCCGTGGCCGAACATGCCGATGAGCAGCGCCATCGGGATAAGTGTAGCTTCCCAGAAGAAGTAAAAAAGGAAGAGATCGAGCGCGACGAACACGCCAAGGAGCGCACTTTCCAGCACCAGCAGCAGAATGAAAAATTCCTTCACCCGCTCGTGAATTGATGTCCAGGAGATCAGCACGCACAGTGGCGTGAGAAACGTGGTCAGCACCACCAGCCACATGGAGATGCCATCCATGCCCATGTGGTAGTGAATGTTGGGGCTGCTGATCCAGGGAACGTTCTGCTCAAACTGGAATCCTGCGTGATCGCGATGGAAGTGCGCTGGCAAGTGAAGCGACGCGATAAAAGCGATAAAGGAGACGAGCAGGGCAAACCAGCGGATCTCGCGATCCCGCCGCGGCGCAAGCATCAGCAACAAGCCACCTGCCGCGGGGATGAACGTCACCAACGTCAATATGTTTTGATCGAGCCAGTTCATCTCGTGCCCACCCAAACCATGTATGCCAGCACGCATGCCGCGCCAATCGCCACCCATCCGGCGTAGGAGCGCAGATTACCGGACTGCATGTGTCGCACTTCATCCGACAGTTCACGGGCACCCGCAGCGCCGCCGTTCAATGTTCCATCAATCACCGTCTGATCGACTCCGCGCCAGAAGACCAGAGTCGAAATCCCAATCAGCGGCTTGACGAAAATAGTCGCGTACATCTCGTCGACCCAATACTTGTTAGCCACAGCGGTGTAGAGCGCGTGCAGGGAATCGGCAATGCGGTCGGGAAGGTCAGGCTTGGCAGAGTATAGGAGCCAAGCAAGGCCAAGACCCAGCAGTCCGGCTACAACCGAGATGATCGTGAACATAATCTCAGTCGAATGTCCCGTCTTGGGCTCCTCGCCTTCGGTCGTTTGCTCGGGAGGGACTGCCTCTCCTGCCTGGGCATGTTCTGCATTCACCGCAGGAGTGCTCGAGCGAAACACAGGCCCAAGGAATTTATCAAAATGATTACTTCCACCCAGCGATCCCGGAATCCCGACCCATCCACCAACCACCGACAGAACCGCAAGAACGACCAGTGGCCCCAGCATCACCCATGGGCTCTCGTGCACTCCGCCATGTCCGTGACCGTGTGGCGCGGGCGCGTGTGGGGCGGGCGCCTCGCCCGCCGCATCCCGTCCTAAATGCGTCCCATGTCCCGCATGTTCTTCATGTCCATGCGAAGATCCCGCCGCCCCGCGATACTCGCCGGCAAACGTCATGAACATCAATCGGAACATGTAGAACGATGTCATGAACGCAGTGACCACGCCGACAATCCAGTACGCCCAGCTTGCCTGGTATGCGCGCCACAGAATTTCGTCCTTGCTGAAGAAGCCCGACAGGCCTGGGATTCCAGCGATCGCGCAGGTGGCGATCAGCATGGTGATCCACGTCCACGGAATCTTCTTCCACAATCCACCCATTTTGCGCATGTCCTGCTCGCCGCCAACCGCGTGGATTACCGACCCCGCCGCGAGGAACAGCAGGCCTTTGAAGAACGCATGCGTCATCAGGTGGAAGATGCCGGCCGAGAACGCGCCCACCCCGCACGCCATGAACATGTAGCCGAGCTGCGAAACCGTCGAGTACGCGAGAACTTTCTTGATATCGGTTTGCGCGATGCCAATCGTCGCCGCGAAGAATGCGGTGAGAGTTCCGATGATCGCCACAACCATCATTGCGCTCGGCGCACGCTCAAAGATGACGTGTGATCGCGCTACCATGTACACGCCAGCCGTGACCATTGTCGCGGCGTGGATCAGCGCCGACACCGGTGTCGGGCCTTCCATGGCGTCCGGCAGCCAGACGTAAAGCGGAATCTGGGCCGACTTGCCGCAGGCCCCCACCATCAATAAAAGCGCGATTGCAGTGAGGAACCCGGCACCAGAGGTTTCAGCCGCATAGGGCTTCACGGCGTCGAATACCTTCGCGAAATCCAGCGATCCGAAGTGTTGGATCATCAGGAACAGCGCAATCAGGAATCCAAAGTCGCCGATGCGGTTAACGATGAAAGCTTTCTTTCCCGCGGCTGCCGCGGAATCGCGCGTGAAGAAGAACCCGATCAGCAGGTACGAAGCGAGCCCCACGCCCTCCCAGCCGATAAACATCAGCAGGTAGTTGCTGGCCAGCACCAGCGTGAGCATGAAGAACATGAACAGGTTCAGATACGAGAAGAAGCGGTAGAACCCACCTTCTTCCCACATGTATCCAACCGAGTAGATGTGAATGAGGAACCCGACGCCGGTGACCACCATTAGCATCACGACCGAAAGCTGATCGAGCGCAAAGGAATAGTCGACTTTGAAGTCACCGGAGCGCATCCACGTCGTAAGCGAAGGATCAACATGAGGCAGGGATACGCCTGAGAAAGTAACCACCCACAACGCCATCGCGAACGCCGCCCCGCAAAACGTCAGTGCAACCGTCGCCACCAGTCCGCGGGAAAAGCGCTTCCCGAGCAGGCCATTGATGGTGGCGCCGGCCAGCGGCAGCAGTGGAATGATCCAGAGGTGAAGATTCTCGTTCATAATTTGAGCAGGTTCACCTGGTCGATATTCAAAGTCTCACGCGTACGGAAAACCGCGATGATGATTGCCAATCCCACAGCGGCTTCTGCGGCCGCGACGACCATTACAAAGAACACGAACACCTGCCCGCTCAGGTTGTGCCAGCGCGCAGCGAACGCCACGAACGAGAGGTTCACGCCGTTGAGCATCAGCTCGATCGACATGAAGATGGTGATGATGTTGCGCTTGATCAGAAACCCCGTCACCCCGCAGGCGAACAGGATCGCGCTCAGCACCAGGTAATAAGAAACGGGAATTTCTTCCACTTAACTCTCCCTCTTCGAGTCCTGCACGGCCTCGAGACGCGCTGCGAGCACCACTGCGCCCATGATCGCAATCAACACCAGGATCGACGTGACCTCAAATGGAAGCAGGAACTCGTGAAACAGC
>Ga0134126_10009222_pt1 | contig 12434 bp, 13 predicted proteins | sample KB31752_FD_96881 | JGI IMG/M metagenome (GOLD analysis project Ga0134126, IMG submission 96881) | Terrestrial soil microbial communities with excess Nitrogen fertilizer from Kellogg Biological Station, Michigan, USA - KB3-175-2 | ecosystem: Environmental > Terrestrial > Soil > Unclassified ...
ACCTTTGGGTTATGAGCCCAACGAGCTACCAGGCTGCTCCACCCCGCATTTCGAGAATAACAGGGCGATAAAGGGTGGTCAACAGCGGAGCTGTTCCGTTTAATCCTGATGCAGCCGAATGACATGAACTTTCTTTAAAGAATCAATATTCCGAATGAATTACTTTTTGATGAATCAGAGAACCGTTTCGCAAGGTCACACAAAATGTAACGTCGGTTTCCCGTGGAGACGAGGTTTCCCCTGGCGGCGACTGGCTCTCCGCAGAAGTACAACGTAACCAATGGCTTTAAACGACCAACGCCTGGCGGATGGCTTTCAAGAGACTATCGGGCAGGGAATACTTGAGTACGAATGCGGATGCGCCAACACTGATGGCCTTTTTTTCGATCTCTGCATCGTCGGTAGCGGTGAGAACAACGACTCTGGTCTGAGGCACAACGTTTTTGATTTCGCGGCAGGCGTCAAGACCGTTGATCTCCGGCAAAGTGAGGTCGAGCACAACAACATCGGGTTTGAGACGAGTCGCGGCCTCGAGCGCTGCGGCGCCGTCGGTTACGCGCCCCACGATATCGCAGGAAGGCTCAAGTATGCGCTGCAGCGCCGCCAGAATCCCGGCGTGATCGTCTGCCAACAACACTCGTGGTCGCGGTTCCTGATGCATTGAATATTCCAGTAAGTCTTTGCGGATGTAACGATCCGAGGGTGGCGTGTTCAACCGCCTGTACCAGTCTGCCTGAATTTTTCCACCGTGTGCTCCGGACCATCCACGCCAGGCCACAGCTGTGGGCGACTGGCCGGGGCCCGAGCCGCAAGTATAGTTCCTCGCTTGCGTTCAGAGGTTATCTGAAGCGTTCCTCCCAGCGACTCCACGCGATCTTTCATGTTCACCACTCCGAGACCTGCAGAGTGGTGGTTATCACTGCCGAAACCGATGCCGTCATCCATGATGCGAAGAAGCAGATCGCCTCCTTCGGTCTTCAACTGAACATCAACGTTTTTCGCACGGCTGTGCTTAATGACATTGTTCAAGGCTTCCTGTGCGACCCGGAAGAAACAGAGGGCAACTTCATGGTCCAACTGGCGTGGCAAATCACCCTCGTGCAGATAAATGTTCATGTCGGTCTGCTGACGGAGCTCAGAACAAAATGCCTTCAGCGCAGGAAGAAGCCCGAGAAAATCAAGGTGGGCGGGATGGAGTCCATGCGAGACGGTTCGTATAGCTTCTGAAACTGAATCGATCTGACGCATCGCCGATCTGAGCGGCATTTTCAGAGAACCGGGTATGTGTTCTGCTCCAGCTTCGCTGATCTGGTGCAATTCCAGTTTGATTAAAGACAGCTGCTGTCCGATGTCGTCATGCAGCTCGCGTGCGATGCGGCGGCGCTCCTGCTCCTGCGTCTCAATCAACCTGATCCTGCTTTGTTGCAGCTTCTGCTCCGTGCGCCGCCTTTCGAGCAAGACAGCATTCACCAGCATCAAGGGAATGATCACAATTCCCAGGAGCAGTTGGAGAAAAAAGATGTTCTCTTTCAGAGTGGCGGAGGCAAACGGGCCGCGCCCCTCAATTACATAATGGAATGAGATCAAGGCGATGGTGGTGCCACATGCGGCCAGGCCGCCGACTCCAAATCGCAGGCATGCCCAGAGCAGAAAAGGCAGAGGGACATAGACAAGCGCGGGAACAAGCTCAGGCGAGGGGTTTACGCCGCCGTAAACCAATATGGTGATGGGTATGATCAGGAGTGCGAGAACCACGAGCTCAAGCATGCGCGGGAGCGTGAGTTTCCGCATCCAGGCGAATCCTCCATTTCCACCGGTCACTATCACAGGCACAATTGTCATTGCAGCCAGCCCATTGGAGAGGAAGCGCGTCAGCCAGAGAATCCAGTAATACTGTCCCCTTTGCGTGATTACCACAACAGCGGCATCGAAGAATGAAGTTAGAAATGGCGCCAGAAAAACGCCAATTGACAAAAAGTAGAATAAACCGCGGACGGATTCGAACAGAGGCTCACGCTTCCGAAAGCGATAAAGCAGGGCAGCTCCGAGCAACGCCTCGCCGGTATTACTTGCGAACCAACCCAGCGATGTCGTGAGCGGAATGCCTTTTGGAAGCTGAACCAGCAGGTGCGCGCCAAGAACGCCGATGATCAGAGCCCACCAGCGCCGCAGAGGAATCAGCAGGAGTGCCGCCATGAGAATTGCATTAGCGGGCCAGTAGGTGGCAAAAGGCTCAGTTCTAGGTGTTAGAAAGAACCCGATTTGGCTGCCGACGTAGTAGCCCAACGACACAAGAAGCGCGATCGCGAACGCCGAGCCACGCTCTGAGAACGTAAAGCCGCTCGCGGGATGATGCGGCGGCTCGAACTCCTCAAATTGTCGATCCCGCCCCTGTAAATCCATGAGCCACTCCAGGCGGAAATAATGGAACTGCTGAAATTTCAAGCTTATATCAGATTTGGTGCATCTACAGCGAAGCGGACCATATATTTACACTTATTGTCCGGTTCGGCACTTAATCCTGTTTAGTTTGAAATTTAAAGATTTTTTAATGTCAGCGTGGGCGATCTTGTCCGGAGAGTTCCGGATTCAGCGGCAGAAAAGGCAGAAGTGCCGGCAAGAGTAGAGATTGGTTTTGCAAATTGCCTCGAATGAGTAACTGCTCCGGTGCGGAATGCAGGGCAGAGAATCTGGAATCGAGTATCCCGTTTCTCGAGCTACTCTGATCTCTTTTTCGAACTACTCTGATGTCTATGGAGCGACAAGCTTGTTGCGAATCGCGTAGTGCACGAGCTCTACAATTGAGCCGATTCCCAGTTTCCGCATGATTGTGGCGCGATGGGTCTGCACCGTCTTCACACTGATTTTCAGGACATCGGCGATTTCTTTGTTGCTCTTGGATTCAGCAAGTAACTGCACGATCTCACGTTCCCTGGCGGTTAGCGAGCCGTGCTCTCCAGCCGATTCGCTTTTGGTGTTCAACCTGAGAAATCCTTCCAGCACTCGTTCCGCCACAGCAGACGTGAAAAATGGTTTGTGATTCACAACGGTGTCAACAGCATTCAGGAGCTGCCCGCCCATGTCGGACTTCAAGACATAGCCCCGCGCACCCGCTGACAACAGTTCCCGCACGAACTGCTCATCTTCGTACATGGAAAAAACCAGGATTTCTGTTTGTGGCGTATCATGCCGGATCTGGCGCGTTGCTTCAAGGCCGTTCAGTCCGGGCATGCTGAGATCAAGGATGGCAACATTCGGGTGGAACTTTTCCGCTAATTTAACGGCCTCCCGCCCATCGCCTGCTTCCGCACAAACCTGCCAGTCAGGACGCTGGGAAAGCAAAGAGATAATTCCTTTTCGAACCACCTCATGGTCATCGGCTACCAGAATGCTCACCATGTGCGCCGTCCAAAGTAAAAGATTGGTGGATGAAAGTTCGTGCAGCCGGTCAGTTTTGTTGCCGGTCTAAATGAAGTTTATGAAGTGACACAAGCTGGTGTCTGTGTCGACGGTCACGAAGTAGCGCCGGAGATAGTTAAAGCATTCTAACGTTACTTCAGCAGAAACATCTTACATGTCACCCGGCACGGCGTTGTTCTTTTTAGCACAAAAACAGGGCAGTAGGAAATACCGCTAAGTGTGTATTTCGGACGTTAGATGAAGTGTACTCCCGTAGAGTCAGAGCGGCCAAAGGGTTCGATCAGAGAGGAACAACCATGCAGTGGTATCGCCAAAGGCGAGGATATTCACATGAACCGTACGCACGGCATCATAAGCCGCAACGGTGAAATCAAAGTGGACGTTGGCAGAGTTCGAACGGATCGCGGTGTCCAGCTCATCCACAAAAAGCGGATCGCTCATCCAATGGGCAAGAGAGAAAAGATGCGGTCCTGGATAATGTTCCCGGACTAACTCTCGATCCCCAGCGCAGCGGCGCTCCAGAACCTCGCCGTCCTGGTTCACATGAATCGCGCCGAACGGTATTTTTCTGAGATCGATGCTGTTCACGATGACAAATGTGGACTTTTCATCTGTCCATGTTTCCTGGTGGAGGGGCAACGGCGTGCCGGATCGCGCGAGTTTTGGGGCGGCTGACTGGCTCATGGCTCGAGAGTGTAACAATCCGGTACATGCCTTGGAATCCAGCACAGTGAGTAACTTCCATGGAATATTGCTGTAGAGAGGCTAAGTGACGCCCGACCAGGGTTGAGCGCGGGGAAAAATGCAAAGCGTGGCAAAGACTTTCAGGACCAATTTGCACATCCTGCAAGTCAACGCACTGACGACGCTCGGCGAAGGTGAAATCAGCGTGGGAACAGCCAAATCAAGCTGAGCGCCCCCGAGACGAGAACGCCGGCCGTAATAATCCATATCGCCTTGTGGCCTCCGTGATACCTGCCGAGATCAATGCTCCGCAGCACAATCGAATAGTGAATACCCGCCCACAGCATCAGTACCAGGCCGAAAATCACCATGCCCAGCCCCACCCTTCCCAACTCATTAAGGTTCCAGTGGGCGAGGGCGCGCTCCGGAACTTTTTGCGACTGAACCAGGTAGAGGGCAAACCTGTTCAGGGTGATGCCAAAGCTGATCAGTGAAACGGACGTGCGCATGTAGGCGAGATAAGTGCGTTCATTCGCCAGATGCTCGGAAACCTTTCCAGATGAAGCCGGCTTTTCTGCGCCGGTGTCATGCGATTCAGGAATCTCCGAAATGTGGATGGGCTTCATATTGACTCCAACTGTTCTCAAGCAGCCCGGCGTTGCGTCACGGCTGCTTCGGTTGCGGCTTCGCGATCGCCGAGTCTTTCAATATCTTTTTCCAGGAAGTAATTGAGAACGGTGCGTATGGTTGCGATCGCCGCCAGTTGCCCAATATCGTTCCAGCTCGGCGAGATCGCGGTACGGACAATGTCGGCTGCGAGCTCGAATTCGAGGCCCAGAAGCAGCCAGGTTCCGAAGCGAACCAATATGTGCCTGCGTGTTCCGGCGACAAGCTGTCCGGTAAAGAGGCGCCGGAACATGTCGTAAAATGCCTGCGCCGCGCCGACGACGATGAGAATGGCCGCAGCTGCTTCAACTCCCGTTGCGATGTACGCGGCGAATTGCTTGAAGGCTTCTTCCACAACGGCTCCTGTGATTTGGCCTGCTCCGACTAAAACCGGTACAGAATCACAAAAAAGCAGATCGAAACCAAAAGCCAGCAGGAGGCAACAATAATCGTGGTTGTGCGCCTGGCAGCAGGGACAACGTTTTCGCCATGGGCCGAAGCCGTCCGCGCACGCTTGCGAGCTTCCTCGATCAAATGTGAAGGAGCAAGATAACGAATCATTGCCATCCCCGCAGCGGCGACAGCAACATCATCCATGAATCCGATCACGGGAATGAAACTCGGAATCAGTTGGATGGGGCTGACAACATACGCAGCCACAAGTCCGGCAATCATCCTGACGTACCAGGGCGTTTTCGGTTGACGCAGAAGAAACCAGATGACAAAGAGTTCGCTTCTGAAACGCTCCCTTCTCTCACTCCATTTTGAGGTCGTGTCATGGGACTTCTCGGGCGGTCGAGCTGGAGGTTGCAAAGGAAGTGCCAGGCCGGTTTCGCTTCGATGCTGCATCATTGCGTGTCTTTATTCGGTGTGCAATCAGAAGTTGATCTCGCCTCGATGTGGCCAGTGCGCAGCGGACGTACGATGCAACGAAATCCCTGGTGGCACGTCCCGGTATCAACCTGTTGGGCGATTCTGGCGGCAGGGCGATATCGCAGGCAGTAGTTGGCTGCACATAGAAATGATCCGCCCTTCAGGACCTTTCTTGGTATCTGAATGTTTGGAGTCTGGGGATCGTAGCTGCCTTCGCGACCATGATCGGCGGTGTGTTGCGAACAGCACGGACGGTCCACTTTGTGATGGCTGGTAAACCAGTCTTTGGTCCATTCCCAAACATTGCCGGCCATGTCGTAAAGCCCGTATCCATTCGCCGGGAAAGATCCCACCGGGGAGGTCCCTGCAAACCCATCGAGCATGAGATTAATCAGGGGAAACTCGCCTTGCCAAATGTTGGCCATCATCTTTCCATCAGGCGCGAACTCGTCTCCCCATGTATAGACAGCCTGTTCAAGACCGCCGCGTGCTGCGAACTCCCACTCCGCTTCGTCGGGAATTTGCTTTCCGGCCCAGGCTGCATAGGCCTCGACGTCTTCATAGGCAACGTGCACTACCGGATGATCGTCGCGATTTTCCAGAGAGCTCTCCGGGCCTTCCGGATGGCGCCAATTTGCCCCGGCGATCCATTGCCACCAGTTGAAGTGATTTCGCAAATCTACGCGACGTTGAGGCGATTTGAAAACCACGGATCCGGGCACCAGCATGTCGGGAAGGGCCCCGGGATAGAGGGCGGGGTCGGGAGCGTGCTCGGCCAACGTCAGGTAGCCAGTGGCATCAACAAAGCGGGCGAAGTCGGAATTGGTGACGAGGCATTTATCCATCCAGAATCCGCTTACTGTTTTGGAATGGACCGGAGCTTCTTCGGGATAGTGGCGGTCTGACCCCATCATGAAGGTCCCGCCGGGAACCCAGACCATGTCTTTGAATGGGGGATTCTGGTAAATATCTGTGAACGGCTCGGACCTGGCGGGCGCGTGAGTGGACATATTATGAGCCTCTCGAAGGAAATCTATTTCACCGTGTAGTTGCGCGCCTCCATGCAAGCCGAATATGCACGCTTTACGTTGTCCTGGGCCTGAGCCTCTTGTTGTTGCGCCTGCTGCTGCTGTTGCTGGTCAGCTTGTTTTTGAGCTTTCTTCTTTTGCCGATGGCCTACCGCTGCTCCGCCAACCGCGCCAACGGCGGCACCCGTGCCTGCATCTCCGGCTACTGCGCCAATAGCAGCGCCGGTGGCTGCGCCACCAGCCGAACCTTTGGCAGTGGCTCCTTTGCCGGCCTTGCTGCCCTGTCCCTGCTGGCTGGCATCACCCTGCTGCGCCCCGGCCTCAGGTTGCGTTTGGTTTTGTGCGGATTGAAAGCACTCGGCTTCGTCTTGCGACTGCTTTTCTGGCGCCTGATTAGCCTTCGGATAAGCATAGACGTGGAGAGTAGAAGCAACTTTGCTGGCGGGCGGCTGACCGGCTGCGGGTGGTTGACCTGCTGGCGCCGCTCCCTGTGCCTGTCCCGTTGGGGCAGCTTGTTGTTGGGCAGGCTGGCCTGCCGGTGCGCCCTGCGATGGCGGGGCGGCGGGCGCAGTCTGTTGTTGAGCGGGTTGAGCCTGCGGATTTGCAGCAGGTTGCTGCATTGTGTCGAACGTTCGAGCTTCAAGTGTTGGAGATTCTTTCTGCGTCTGGGCAAACAATGCAGAACTCATAAGGATCAGAACGGAAAGAAACAATCTCATGGGAACTCCTTGTCTTGACAAGTTGCCGGCCCTGCAAGAACTGTGGGCCGGCGATCAGACGATCTTCGGCTTGTGGTCGATTGTTTTCAGGATTTACTCCCGCTTTCCTTAGGTTTCCCAGCGGAGCCTTTGGAAGATGGCAGGTCTTTGAAGAGTTTTCCGGCGTCTTTGTCGATTCTTTTTGCCTGCTGCTCTGGACTGCCTGAGAGTCCACCCACTATGACACCGCGGAACACAGCTTTCCTGGACTTCGTCTCAAAGATGTCGACCAGAAGCGTTCCCGGTTTGTATTCGTAATGGTCACTGTCCGCGAGAGCCGGAGCACCAATGTCCTGCCATTTGTAATTGGGCAGCTCGTTATAAAAGGACGGGAATGTTCCTTTCTCCTGGGTGGCTCCATGCAGAACGACAACGACATCAGAAGATGATTCGTCGCCTTCCTTCCAGCCCTTCTGCGTCAATCGCTTTGTGATGGCATCTTTCGCAGCGCTTTCCGATCCGGAGTTACCCCACGAACTTCCAACTCTTACCGCAAACGTCTGGACGGTGGAAAAATCGAAGTCGTGAGCCCGGTCGGTTCCAATTTCGTCCGCACAAACGATTCCGGCGCAGGCCACTAACATCCACAAGCAAACAATTCGTCGTAGCATCGATTTCCACCTCGCGTTTCAAATGCATCGCTGCTGGACGCGCAGTTTGACGGTTGTTCGGCGCGCCAGGGCGATTTAGTTTCTAGTCGCCTTTAGATTCTTTTGCGTCTTTAGCCTGAGGAGGGAAGTTTTTGAAAATCTTGGCGACTCCTTTTTCAAGTTTCTTGGTGTTCTTGTCCGCCTTGTCAGAGAGCTCATCCTGGCCAACGCCGCGGAAAATCAGCTTTTTTGTCTTGGCGTCGAAAACGTCAACGACCAGCGTACCCACGCGATATTCGGTTTCTGTGGTAGTTGCGGTTCCGGGCATTCCTCCCCAGCCGCCATAGCCATATCCTCCGTAACCTCCGGAATAAAACGTATTCAATGATTTCTTGGTCGAGGTGGCGCCATGGAGCAGGACGAGAGCGTCGGCCGTGGTCTCATCCGCAGGCTGCCAGCCTTTCTCGGTAAGTGTCTTCGTGACCATCTCCTTCGCGCGGTCTTCGGAGATTTGATTGCCCCACGAAGTACCAATCTTTACGGCGAAGGTGTGGACTTGTGAGAAGTTAAAATTGTGGTCGTAGTCCGTTTTCACTTCCTGGGCGACAACGGTAAAAAACCCTAAACAAATGACGGAGGCAATGATTCCTGTTCGCAACATTACTTCGCTCCTTTTTGGACACATCTTGGCGGCAACCCGCCGGTTTTGCCTGGTGGCCCACATGATTTGTGCAGCAGCGTATGCCATCTTCGACATCCACTCCCGACATGCTCACCCGCTCTTTTGAAGTTGGATGTGAACCTATACAGCAGATAAACCGCTGGAAGTTGCGTTTGAGTCCCTGGTTGACGGTCAGTCAAAAGACAGGGTCTCCATTGAATGCGACTCAAGCCGCGTGTTGTTTGTCGGTCCCGGCTTTAATTCGCGTCGAAAGACTTCGGCTGAGCCGGCTCGCTGAATATTCCTTGCCGTTTTCTATTTTGGCGCTGCGCAATCTCCAAGCACGTCGCCTGTGATATGCAGGTGCAGATCGCCCACAAATGAAGTGGGTGCGCCTGAAGCACTCTCTGCTGCGCCTGCATCACTGCCGCCAGTGTTTTTGATCGGAGCAGTCGTGGTGACGCCGGTAGCCTGCCACTTGCCGGCGATTCTTACTTTCTTGCCTACGTAGGGCGTAAGGTCACGGTCTGTGTTGAACTGATAGGTGCCTTCGTCAGTCTTCAGATAAAACTCGCCGTCTTGCTTCACAACGCAGCCAACAACACTCTTTGCGCCCCCGGCACTTCTTTTGTCCGCTGACGGTGAAGATGCCTGGCCGGGATTTGCAGATGGACTGGTTTGCGCTGCCAGCAAGCTTTGCATGCTGACGTAAATTGCGAGCGCGCAGGTTATCACAACAAGTTTGCGGATCATGGGATCAGAACCTCCGTTCATTCCGCGCCGTGCTTATAAGCGCATGGAAGCGCGAAGCGTTGTCTTAAAAATCGCGTCGCGGCGCAAGGCAGGAATGGAAACTTCGAAAGTGCCACTCCAAGCTGCGCGCGGGGCAGGATGCTGAAACCCGGGTTGAAGCGGGGTTCAACAGCATTCGCCCCTGCGATAACCAAACGTCGAAAGGCGGCAGTCTCCGGCATTCAAATGTTGTTGCCGAAGTGATCATTCGACAGTCATTGCCCCATCTGGACGGATGCGACGTCAAAAACGGAATCCGAATGTCAGAGGGATAATTCTGGTATTGACACCAGAGGTATACGCAAAATGCCAACGAGCTTCGGCGTAGATCTTGGCATGCGATTCCCCTAAACGATAGGTGAGACCTGCGCCAGCGTTCCAGCCAAATGCATCGCTACTGTTTCCCGCCAGCTTGGTAGTCGACTCAACCAACCCGTTGCCGCAGACGACGCCCCACCACGCGTAGCTGGGAAGACAAGTAGTCCCAATCGCAAGCGATGGGTGGGTCAGCTCCCAGGAACGGTGATACCAGCCAATGCCACCGATTCCATAGAAGCCCGCCTTATGTCTTTCCTGTGAATGGAGAAGGATGTTGCCGGTGACGGAATAGAGACGCGCAGCCCCATCGGGCGCTCCGGTAGCTGCTACCACGGACGTTTTCGGCGGCAGATCATGCCACATGAATTCGGAATTGAATCCGATTGCGGGGCCGGTATTTATGCCGCCACCAACCACGAAGTTTCCTCCGGAATTGGAGAAGTCACTGACACTGCCCTGGGGAAAACCTATGCCGCCGCCGATGTTGAACGTGTAATGAGGGGCTTCCTCCTGGGCCCATGCAACGATACCCAGACACATCACTGCTATGAACAATTGCACGACAAGATATTTCTTCATGATCACTCGCACCTTCCTTTAGTAGTTATTAGAAACACTCAGGAACGCCGGAGTTATGAGTGCGTCCTGACAAGACAATGTCGGTTGAACCAGATTTAAGAGCAGCGGTGTGCGTTTAACGGGGATTCAATCGAGAGGTGGTGTGAGATAGTGATGTTCATCTTTGCCAATTCAGTTTTTGGAATAACGTGAGTTGGATATTTTGCAGCTTCTCCAAAAACAATCAGGGTTGCGGGAAATGTCGTATCGGTAATGTTAGATCTGTCGTGTCCAACACTTTATGTCAAAAAATGCGACATAAAAAAGCCGAGCGATGACTGCGCCCCATCGCTGCACATCGCTCGTTTGTTGCGTACATTGTCACGGCGAAGAGATTATGCGGCTTGTCCCTTCTGCTCGCGTTCGATCCTATCGAAGGCTTTCTCCCTTCCTCCAACAAGCAATTGCTTCGCATTGATATTGCCAAAGACCTGAATGAGCTTGCCGACCAAGCCGGTCCAGCCTGTCTGATGGTTTGCGCCGATGCCGGCTCCGTTGTCGCCGTGGAAGTATTCGTAAAACAGCAGGTAGTCCTTCCACTGCGGATCGGTCTGGAATTTTTCGGCGCCGCCGAAGACAGGACGGTGCCCGGATTTGTCACGCAAGAAGATTCGTGTGAGACGGTTGGAGATCTCTTTGCCAACCTCAAACAGGTTCATCAGGTTGCCAGAACCGGTTGGACATTCGACTTTGAAATTGTCGCCATAATAAAGGTAGTAGGACATCAGAGCGCGGATCAGCAGGACATTGACGGGCATCCAGACGGGACCGCGCCAGTTGGAATTTCCACCGAACATGCCGGAATCGGACTCGGCGGGAACATAACCGACCTTGTATTCCTGACCACTGAGATTGAAAACGTAAGGATGATCGGAGTGGTAACGAGACAGCGCCCTGATACCGAAGGGACTCAGGAATTCATTTTCGTCGAGCATGCGGGAAAGAATCCTGCGCAAACGATCCTGATTCACGAGTGCGGCAATCCCGCGGTCGCCATAGCCGCGGAAATTGGGACCGGTGGGGTGAATGCTGTCGCGAAGATCAGGCATGTGCTGCACCCGTTCCCGCAGTACCGCTTCCACCCGGGGAATACGCTCGCGCTGCCACGGTTCAATGATGGTGGTAGCGCAGAGAGGCAGCAAGCCCACCATGGACCGGACCTTCAATCGAGTAGCGCGGCCGTCGGGCAAGCGAAGGACGTCATAATAAAAACCGTCCTCCTCGTCCCACATACCATCTGTTCCTACCTGGTTCATGGAACGGGCAATCCATAGGAAGTGTTCGGCGAATTTGGTAGCGAGGTCCTGGAAGAAATCGTCGCGTGATGCGAGCTCGACGGCGATCTCAAACATGTTCTGGCAGAACAAAGAGACCCAGGCCGTGCCGTCGGCCTGTTCCAGATGACCACCCGTAGGCAGGGGAGCGCTACGGTCAAAGACGCCAATGTTATCGAGCCCCAGGAAGCCACCTTCAAATAAATTCTTTCCAAAGCGGTCTTTGCGATTGACCCACCAGCTGAAGTTCAGCAGAAGCTTGGCAAAAGAACGCTTCAGGAACTCGAGATCGCCCTGGCCTTTGAGAGCTTGCTCGGTGCGGTAAAGAAAGAGGGTTGACCAGGCGTGGACGGGCGGATTCACGTCACTGAAATTCCACTCGTAGGCAGGAATCTGACCCGTCGGGTGGAGATAGAACTCCTGCAACATCATGTCAAGCTGGCCCTTGGCAAAGTCCACATCCACGGTTGACAGTGCGATGGCGTGAAATGCCAAATCCCATGCCGCGTACCACGGATACTCCCACTTATCGGGCATGGAAATCACCTGACCATTGATCATGTGTGACCATTCGGAGTTTCGCACCTGTTTGCCGCCGAACTGCAAGGGATTTACGCCGTGTTCGTCCAGCCACTTCTTGACGTCATAATCAAAATACTGCTTGCTCCACAGCATACCGGCCATGGACTGTCGCAGGACGAGCGCTTCGTCCGGGTTTGAACTTTTGGGAGTGACCTCTTTATAGAATTCGT
>Ga0134126_10009223_pt1 | contig 12434 bp, 9 predicted proteins | sample KB31752_FD_96881 | JGI IMG/M metagenome (GOLD analysis project Ga0134126, IMG submission 96881) | Terrestrial soil microbial communities with excess Nitrogen fertilizer from Kellogg Biological Station, Michigan, USA - KB3-175-2 | ecosystem: Environmental > Terrestrial > Soil > Unclassified ...
CAACACGCTGACGCTGGCCGGCAGCGCCGAGGCCAACAGCACCGTCAAGCTGTTCGACGGCGCCACCCTGATCGGCAGCGTCACCGCCAATGCCAGCGGCGCCTGGAGCTACACCACCGCCGCGCTTGCCGACGGTACTCACGACTTCACTGCCAACGCCACCGATGCCGCCGGCAATGTCAGCCTCACTTCAACGCACACGGACGTGTCGGTGGACGGCCCCCAAGCCTCGGTCGAAATGGCCGTTACCGATCTTTTTATGAGCTCAAATGGGACTGCGCTATTTACCGGCACCACGCACGCAGACAGTACGATTTCGCTCAACGATTCAAATACAGGCGCATCTCTAGGTCACGGAACCGCTGCTCCTACTGGATTGTGGGCCATCGTAATGACAAACCTTTCCGACGCCGTACACAGCTACACCGTGACCGCGACAGATCAGACCGGCGTGGGAATTGCTAATGTTGTCAGCGGCACGACAGGGAATGATACGTTTACAGCTGGCGCAGCCAACGAATTCTTCGCTGGAAATGGCGGCAAAGATACCTTCGCCTTTTCAGGTCATTTCGGCAAAGATACGATCGTAGACTTTAGTGCAGTCAACGACGTGCTTCAACTGGATCACAACACGTTCGCAAATTTTGCCGATGTGCTCGCGCACGCAGCGCAGGTTGGATCTGACGTGGTTATCACTGCGACACCGACAGATACCATCACGTTACACAATGCCGCGCTAGCGCAACTCAGTAGTAACAACTTCCATCTCGTATAATTTGCGAAGAACAAGGGCTGTTCGATCCGGCGAGCTTTGGCACCCTGCACCCGAGAGCGATGCCCGCGGCCATGGTCCCGTCTGACCACAACCTTTCTGAAATCCGTACTCTAAAAAGAACATCCTGATTGATTCTCGACGACCAACCAGAGGCTTTCGGACGGACGCTTTTTTAGGGATGTAAAAAATTTTATCGACATCTTCATCGTCTTGAGCGTCGAGCCCGCCAGCTCTAGGCTCAGGATCCATTAAAGTACCTACGACAGCGGAATTGTCTTTGTCATCAGAAACAGACTGCGCTGGCATGACGCTCCGCGTGGCTACGGTCCACACAAGACCATCTGCAACCGGTTCGTGCGTTGGAGCCGTCTTGGCGGCGTGCAGTTTCGAGTTCGGATCATGCTGCTCAGCGAACGCCAGATGAGCGACTATAAAGGGGTGGCTCTGATGTTAACCGCCCTGCCCAATGCCAGGGAGCTTCTCGGCGACAAAGGTTAGATGCAGATTGGTTTCGCCAAGCTCTCGCCGAACGCGGCATCACGGCCCGCATCCCGTCAAAATCCAATCGCAAAAAACCGATCGAACATGACCGCACGCTTTACCGTCAGCGTCACAAGATCGAGAATATGTTTGGCCGGCTTGACACGGCGGAACCCACAAATAAATAGCCCCGGCTTTGTGGCGTAGCCGGGGCTATCCCTCCAAATGGAGTACTAACGACAGGTCACTGCCGAGAGTAGCCATTCTTTTGCGCGATATCGTACGGAAGGTCGACTCTTTGCTGCTGTTAATGTTAGCGACGAACCTTAATTGAGATGGATACCCTCCTCATCCAACTCATCGGAGTGGGAATAACGAACGTGGAGGAAGAATTTGCGAAGTTCTAGATACGTAAAAGCGTGTTAGTTCGAATTTATTTTTGAACGCAGATCAAAGAGCATTCAAAAGAAGCGGCCGGACGTCGCGACTGGCGCGCCAGCTCCGCGGCGCGCCGACCATAAAGTCATCCAGTGCTTGCTGCGGGCGCGGCAAGACGAAAATTTCAATCAACGAAACAGGCACGTCGCTTTTTCAGGACCCGCGCCATTCCATTCGGCCCCGAAATGAGCAAAATAAAGCAATCCACAAATAGCCGCTTAATCGACCGCCTTAGGACCGTTTATTCCGGGGAGCACGCCTGGACAACTTATTCTGCAAAAAGCAGTCAAGGTGGCCATTAATTCCGGTAATAGCCCCCCGGAAGTCGATCCAGGAACCTTTAGGAGCCCACTTTTGCCAGATAACTGACTGAAATTAATGTAAATTTTAGGAAATAGGTGAAGCGAAGCTAAGGCATGTGGTAGAAAGGAATTCAAGAGAGAGTTTATTCGCAAACCGAAAAAGAACGTCAAGTGACGCGCCTGCCTGCGCAATTGTGTCATGAATTTTAGCAAGCCCAACATTGGCGTGCGCGAAAACATCACCCTTGTTCCCCGCAAAGGTCAGGGGTGGAAAGCGCTCAACTGGGCGATCTCCTATAGGGCGGTAACACCGCTTGCTATCATTATTGACGCACTGATCATCTTTTCAACCAGCATGCTTTCCGGGATCGTCTACCATTTGGAAACGATAGGATTGCCCGGACGCATGATCCAATTTGGTGGCTTTGCGGCGGTTGTCGCGGCACTTTTTATTACAGTCGGGAAAAGCCGCAATCATTACAAGCTGACCGAGTTACTGAATCTCAAGTCGCAAATTCGTCAAGTTTCCTTGACCTGGATCGTTGTCTTTCTGTTTCTGACTGGCGCCGCTTTCGCAATGAAGGTCGGAGGAGAGTTTTCGCGGGGAGCGACTCTTTTATTCGCCGGGTGCGGTCTCGCCGCATTGATTGCGGCGCGAGTCATCTGGCGAGTTTTTGTCGCAGACGGATTGGCGGTACGCAGATTTTATGGCCGCCAAATTGTTCTAATCGCAGAGCAATCCTCGCAAATGGATTCCGGACTCCACGAAGCACTCGTGCGGCACGGCTTGGAAATGTCCCATCAGTTTGTACTCCCTATCGAACATGACTCCACACATCGAAAAGATATTATCGCGCAGGTTATTTCGACCGTTCGCGGGTCCGACATTGAAGAAATCGTGGTGAGCGCCAGTCTTGACCGCTGGCCTGAGCTAAACGGACTGCTGTCAGAACTCCGAGTACTTCCCGTACCAGTGAATCTTGTTCCGGTAGGCCCACTGTCGGAACTCTTCATGTTGTCATCACACACGATCGGCGAAACCGTCACCATTGAATTACAGCACGGTCCACGCACCCTGTTGGAACGCGCGATTAAGCGGGCAAGTGACATTGTAATTGCTGGGACGGCACTGATACTGCTACTCCCGCTGTTTGCGGTAACTGCGCTTGCCATAAAATTTGATTCACGGGGGCCGATCATATTCCGGCAGCGGCGGTGCGGCTTTAACGGTCGGCTGTTCCGTATCTTCAAGTTTCGCACGATGTCGGTTCTCGAAGATGGTGAAACCATTGTCCAGGCCCAACAATATGACTCTCGCGTCACACGCGTGGGTCATTGGCTCAGACGAACGAGCATTGATGAACTACCCCAACTACTCAACGTGCTCCGGGGAAGCATGTCGATCGTTGGACCTCGCCCCCATGCGGTGGCACACGACAATCACTTCGACAAAATGGTCAGCAACTACGCGTACCGGCACCATGTAAAGCCCGGCCTAACCGGATGGGCACAGGTCAATGGCTTTCGAGGCCCGACGCGCACGATTGCCGACATCGAAGAGCGCACCAAATTTGACCTTTGGTATATCGACAACTGGAATCTTGCGGTAGATATCAAGATCATCTGTATGACTGCCATTGAGCTCTTTCGAGGCGAGAACGCGTACTAGTCATCCCGGATGATGAAGTTCATTTCATTATAAAACCTCGATGAAGCGTTGTCGGTGCGCTTCCAGGGCGGACAAGTCGAGCACGACACTTGCCGGCCCTTCAAACACGCCCACAACATCGGCGCCGCGCAATATAAACCGGGGCTCGGACGCAGACGAAAACCGCGAAAACGTGTCAACGATAGTGAGCACGCGAGCTTGGGGCCGGTGATCTGAAGCCGCCAAACTGGATCGTTTTTGGGTAGAGTCTTCGGCGCCGATTTCCCGGTTGGGAGGAGCGCAGAGCCATGAAGGCATCGCTGTTTTCGGAGGCCCAGAAGGCCTTTGTTCTGAAACAAAGCGCCGGCGGCATGCCGGTGGTGGCGGATGTCTGCCGCAAGGCCGGCATCAGTCAGGCGACGTATTTCAATTGGAAGAAAAAATATGACGGCTTGCTGCCAACCGAGATGCGCCGGCTGAAACAGCTGGAGGACGAGAATGGCAGGCTGAAGCGGATCGTCGCTGATCTGTCGCTGGACAAGGAGATGCTGCAGGACGCCATTCGCCGAAAACTTTGAGGCCTGTCCGGAAGCACAAGCTGGTTGATGAGATGCGTGGTGAGTGGGACGTGTCGATCCGCAGGGCATGTCGCGTGTTCGAGGTCGACACGTCCACCTACCACTACAAGTCTCGTCGCCCTGGACAGGCCCATCTTGAACAGCGGATCAGAGAGATTTGCCAGACGCGCGTGCGCTACGGCTACCGGCGGATTCATGTTTTGCTCCGGCGCGAAGGTTGCCGCCACGGCCAGAACAAGACTCGACGTATCTACCGCGAATTAGGCCTGCAATTGCGTAACAAAACGCCGAAGCGCCGAGTCAAAGCCAAGCTGCGCAACGACCGTCGGCCAGCGACGCGATCGAACGAGACCTGGGCGATGGATTTCGTGCATGACCAACTCGCCACCGGCCGCAAGCTTCGCGTGCTCACGATCGTCGATACGTTCTCACGGTTCTCGCCGGCGCTGGAGCCGCGCTTTACGTTCCGCGGCGCCGATGTTGTCGAAGTGTTGGAAAGAGTCGGCCGGCAAGTGGGATTCCCGGCAAGCATTCGGGTCGATCAAGGCACCGAATTCGTGTCGCGAGATCTGGATCTGTGGGCTTATCAGCGCGGTGTCACGCTCGACTTCTCCAGGCCAGGTAAGCCGACCGACAACGCCTTCATCGAATCGTTCAATGGCCGCTTCCGAGCTGAATGTCTGAACACACATTGGTTCCTGAGCCTGGCGGACGCCCAGAAAAAGTTGGAGGATTGGCGCAAGTACTACAATGAGGAACGCCCCCATGGGGCGATCGGCAACAAGCCGCCGGTTACGTTGCTTAATCGCGACGGCGCAGCCAGCCCGCCATGGTGAAAGAGCCGGAAAACTCTACCCGCCAGCGATCCAAAGTTCGCTCTCAGAGCACGCCGGCCGAAACTCTTATCGCCGCTGGATGAAAGTTCAGGGGCAGGTCACCGGCAGCAAGTTGGTTATGCAAGAAGGCCACCGTTCGTCGATAGCCATACTGAAGCCAGCATGCGGCGGATATCCGCCATTGGCATTCCATCAGAGCCTTTCTTCAAAATGAACGCCTTTGGGAGTTCGAGACTCTGGAGGCATACAGTCTTCCACTTCTTCCAGCCGATCGGCTCGGAAAACTCCAGCCAAAAACGCTCCAGTTTCGAGGTCTAAGATTATATCTCTAAAAGCTGCCAATTCGTTGTACCGCAACGAATTGGTACAAAAGACCATACGTGAAATCTTCGTCTGATTGAAACGAACGGGGCACCAACTGACGCGTGAAAAGGTTGGCGCGGCGCGTTGAACTACGGCCTGAAGTCAGATGCAGCAAACCGATAATTCAGCCCGAGGCGGAATTCGTCGTACCTTTCAGTACGCGACCATGTGGTGGTCTGCGTCCCGCTACTGCCCACAGCTGTGAGCGAGTTGCTTATTGTCCCAAGGTCAACGTGTAGCCACTCAAATTTGCCTGACCAGTTGCCAAAAAGGGCTGCCTCAGCACCCAAGCCCGCTACCCAACCGACTTTGTTTGTGCTGTTGCTAGAAGACACGAGGAGCTGGGTGCTCGACGCACCACACCCGGCAACCAAGCAGCTTTGTGTCAATGTAGTTTCGACCCGTCCTAAAGCGGCGCCGCCCGTGCCGTACAACAGAAAATTATCTAAGGTAAAGCCTATCCGCGCGCGTGCCGTCGCGACCCAGTCGGTTGTGCTGCTGGCACTTTCAAAGCCGAAGCCGTTATCCCTGCAAGCAACGCTAACAGCGTTGGTCTGGCGGCAGAAGCTGTAACCTAAATGTGTAAAGTCCCAGTCCGCTTCAATACCCGCGACCCAGCGCGGAGCGAATTGCCAGTTATAGCCGGCAGAAACGCCCCCAATGAAACGCGTGTTCGAAAAAGAGTTGTTCTGGGGGTTGGTGTGGAAAGCAGTAAGTCCGGTATCGAGGAAGTCCGAAGTTCCGGAGGCGGATTCATGAACCGCGCCCAAGTTGCCTCCCAAATAAAAGCCGTCCCAATTCTTTATAGGCGTCTCGCCCGCGAACGCGGAGCCACACACCATGAAAATTGCCACGCCTAGAATTAGCTTTTTCATCGACCCCCCGCACTTCTGACCGCCGCGCGAGCACATTACCGGGCTTGGCGGAACCATTGCAACGGCCAACCTAGTAGGTCGCCAGTTTTGGCGCTAGTGTCGCATTTTAGACGATTGGTTACTATTAGCGCGAGCAGGCCGGAAATTAAAGCCGCTGAACCCATCACCAATCATTGGAAGTTATAAACAAAGATTCTCGCTAAGCGTCAATAGCTTGAGTTCTATTCATGCACCACAAAGTTCTGAATTCATTGACGAATTTGTCGAATCACATCCATTGATTTAGGACTTAGTTTGATTCTCCCAATGGATAACTAGGGCAGCAGGCCCAATGGACGTAGGTGCTCTAATGACCTGCCCCTGAACTTTCACCCAGTGGCTGTCGTAGTCGGCGCCGGCATTGAGCAAGCGCTTGCTAGAAATTGGACAGTAAAAGCAGAGTACCCCTACGTGAGATTTGACGGCATCAATGCGCGCAGCGGAACCGCCGATGCAATTGGCGATTCAGCGAATTTCGCCAACAATACTGGCCACTTTGCGTCAGATATTGGTCGCCTCAGCGCGAATTATAAGTTTCAATCCCGCATTTGATCAAACAAATCGCTGATCATTAGTGCGCCCATGGCCGTCCCCTTAGGCGACGCTAACGATCACGTTTCATCAATAATGGCCATACCGCGAATAATATGAAGCCGTGGAATCGGCTGACTTATTAAGAATAGCGCGAACAATCGGCGTTGAGTCGAGATGTCGAGCGCATTCCTTGACCTCGGACACCGTGGAGGTGCCGACCGTTGCAACAAACAACGCACAATCAATTTGCGGAAGAATCGTTATCACATCGTCGCTCAATAGCATGGGTGGCAGGTCAAGTATCACCGTCCAACCCCTGAAGTCGCGCTTGATCTCTTGCAAGAGGGCAATCATCGATCGGGACGCCATCCATTCGGAAGAGTTTGGTATTGAGTTTTCACACGGCAAAACCAGAACGCTCTGCTTTCCAATGTAGGCCCGAACTAGCGCACCAGAAAGTTTCGCTTTTCCCTCGAGGACGCTTACCACTCCTTGCTTGCACTTCAGTCCGAGAGCGTTGGAAACTTGGGGTTTCTGCATATCCAAGTCGACAAGCAGCACCTTTTTATCCGGCAACCGAGCGATGCTGAGTGCCAAATTCGCCGCGATGGTAGACTTTCCGCAACCAGGTGTTGGAGATGTTATTCCAAGAAGCTGCCAAGACTTCGCTTCCATTGATTGAAGCACTTGTGTTCGTAGGATATCAAAAGATTTAGAGCGAGGATCGGCAATATCGTGAGATATAATCCTGTTGGATTCCAGATGGACACCGTTGAGCACCAGTTCCGAACCCCACGGCCGCGCAGCATTCACAACAGTTGTATTCGGCAGGAATTGTGACTGCTCCGCAGCAGAATCAATTTGGCTTTGCTGCTGTGAAACGTCAGATCGGACCGTCTTGGCCCGCTCAACAGCATTTCTGATGTGTTCCATCTGTTCCATCCAGCTACGTCAGTTATCTAAAAATCGCAGCCATGGTTTTTGCAAACAAAACATCAAGTGGCGGCAATATGAAAATGCTCGCTATTGCGCCGGCAACAATAGCAGTCGCAAAAACCCCTCCCGCCCATATGAATGTGCGTTTCTTCCGCTTCACCTCTTTGTCGGTCGAAATATATGGAATCGAAACAATCAGATAAGCATCAATGACTGACGCAAGATCTGCGGTGCGCCGAATCGCTGGGTTTAATGTCTCTGCAGCGAACACTAACCCTCCGCCGGCCATTAGTGCGATAACAAAGAACGCCCCGAAAATCTTTGGTCTGTTCGGACTTGTTGGCTTGTTAGGCAGCGTCGCTTGCTCAATCACCTCAAGACGTTCCGAGTGCTGTCCTCTTTCGAGGCTTTCACCAAGACGGGCAGCGGCAAGTTTCTCGCGCGCTGCAGTAAGCTCCGCCTTCAAGCTCACCCTTTTTGTCAAAAGGGCGTCGGCGCCAGCTATTGGCGCGTCGCTCCCCGTTGAGGATATCTTCTGAAGCGCATCGTGCTTATCACCCACCTGACTAGATACTTTCTGCGCTCCCTCCTTTTCAGATTTTACATTTTCTTCCGTCGAGGAATTATTCCTATTATCCTTTTGGATCGCTGCTATTTTCCTCTTAATCGCAAGAATATCAGGGTGTGTGTTCGAATAGATTGCGCTCTTGAGAAGCAGATCCGCCTTGAGGGCCCTAAGCTCCTTTGAGTGACCGGAGTCGGTGTCGTCAGAAACATCTCCTGCATCGCGACTTTTCAGATCAGCGACCTGGACATCGGTTGAATTGATTTCACCTTCCAGCCGCTTGACCTCTTGCTCCAGAAATCGCGTTGTCTCGGACGCAAAGTTAATTCTCGATCGGACATCCTGATTGAGAATCATCGTCATCAGTTCGTTGGCTACCCTTGTTGCAACTTGGGGCTGCTCGTATTCGAATCCCACTGTAAAGGCGATCGCTCCCTTTCGTTCGCCCTGCAGGTTGAGCTCCAGGGGCTTGATGTGCGTTCTGTCTCGGATGAAATCGATAATTTCCGTGCCGGATATAAGACCTTGCCAGCCGGCGGTAATATGAAACTTGTTTGCGATTGTAACGAGGTTATCCCTCGTCATAATTCGCTGTTCAATGACCTGAATGCGCTCATTGGCGAGAGCAGAAACGGTCGGCTTAACAAGGTCGGCGGGAATTTCCTGTGATGATACGAGGATCTTACCCTGCGAGAGATATTTCGCTGGCCAAGCAATGGCAATTAGAGATCCAATTCCGATGATAATGAAGAAAGGGATCGCAAAATAAAGAGCCCTTCGCTTCAATAAGTCGTAGAGAAAGCCCAACGAAAGATATTGATCGGAATCCGCGTCCTGCAGTTGTTCCGAGAATGTCTGTTTCTGGAGCATGTTCATCCACAGCCGCAACAAGCAGAGGCTATTCGCGAAGGCCGTTTATATCTCGCACCAAACCACCGCCAATAGTGCGGCATCCGATCCACTACCCCGCAACGCCGAGACAGATGCATGATAATTAAAGCAAAAGAGGGGCCCGTGACAGGCCCCTCTTTCTTAAAATAGGTTTGAGGTTAACTAGGCTTACGTAGCCCGCGCTGCACCCTTACGGCGATTCCGCAAGTTGCGGAAAAGGAACCCGCCACCAAGGACACTACCAAACAAGGGCAATGCTGCCGGAATTGGCGTCGGGATGCCAGGGCCGTTGGGCGGACCGGACGAAACCAGCGCAAAGCCGACGAAGTCGTCATGATTGTCGTCGCCGCCACCATTGTCGTTCAGCGCGAAGACAAACCAGTCGGTTGGCGTGGTAGTGAGATCCCACGTTGTCGATCCGTTTTGATTGGTAAACGGCGTTGCATAGGAGAAGATCAAGTTGGCCACGCCAGCACCCGGTTTAGCCTGGGTACCTGAGTTAATAGCGGATCCGGTCGGGGTATTATCAGGCCAGTTGAGCGTGAAATTGATCAGGCCTGCGCCACTCCCGGTGGTCGTGCCAAGGAACTGGAATCCCCCTGGGATTGCCGCCCCGCCGACGTTATTGTTCTGGTCATGTTCGGTGAAGGTAACAGCCGGTCCGCTGCTGCTCGGAGCCGTCAGTGTAATCGTGTCGCCGGATTCAGAACCAGCATAGAACCAAGAAACGTTGTAGCTGGTCAGAGAAGTTGAAACTCCTCCCCCCTGCCGCCATGGGGTCGTCGCCGCGTTGAGGAGCGGTCCAGTCGGATCGAACAGGGCCGAGCCCGTTGACGGGTCGCTAGCAGAATTGACAACGTTGTTTGAACTCACAGCCGAACCGTAAAGCGGGTTCGGCGCAACGTTTAGATTGGTTCCCGAGATGGTCACATCTTGGGCTTGGGCGCTATTACCAACAACGGCCAGCGCAGTTGCGCAAAGCGCAATCTGCGCGACCTTAATTACTACGCTCTTCATGGAGAGACACCTCAGTTTGTGACACCGGCGTTACGGATTGCGCCACGGCTGTACGCCTACATGTATTAAGCCACGGGCTAACTAAGTCACACTTTTTTAAGTGTGTAAAGTAGCGAACCGATAACCTTGTCCCGCCCTCCCTGCCGCCGTCGCAGGGTTGCCCGACTATTAAAATTTGTCGCCATAAACCCCTGAAATAATTAATATGTTTTTCAGAACTCATGATTGTGCCTTATTAAACACGTTTTTATTGATTTTCAGGCATCCCGCTAGGACAGGCAGCGACAGCGCCGCGACCGCCGCCACTGATTGCTTGCCGCCGAAGGTCATTCAGGCCCAACACAAGAAAAACATAAAATTTGAACTAAATCAGCGCGCTTCCTAGCCTGCTAACATTGTTCGCACCTGCCCAATACTCGGCTCCTAGGGGCTGGAGCGGCAAACCGGTGCCAGCCCCAGGTAACCTAAAAGCGCAAAAGCGTTGGAACGCGGCAGACTGTTCAGGCAGAACAATCCCGCGAGACCACCGCGTACATTCCGCTTTTTTGCTCCGCAAGCAGGCACCCGACCGTGGCCTCTGAACTAACAAAGTCTGAGGCAGAGAGTCGCTATAATGTAAGGGAAGAAATCAGACTGCAGCGCAATGCAGCGGTTGTCGCAAGTCATCCTTTTTGCAAGTTAGGCTGCCTAGTGGACCCGTCCCTAGCTGCCGTGCTGGTCCGCAAATCGAGGATATTCGATGTACGAGAAATACTACGGCCTTCGGGAAAAGCCTTTTTCCATACTGCCTGATCCGGACCTGATCTATTGGGGCCGAATTCACCGCATGGCCTTTGCGATGCTTGAATTTGGCGTGATGAATAGCGCTGGGTTCACCGTAATTACCGGAGAAGTGGGTTCTGGAAAAACGACCCTTCTCCGTCACCTTTTGAGAAAGCTCGATCCAAGATCGGTGAACGTTGGCCTGATATCGAACACGCCACAGGGAAGAGAAGAGTTGCTGCAATGGATTATGGTGTCGTTTGATCAGCCCTTTGACAGACCGACGCCGGCGATGCTGAAGAATTTTCAAGACTTCCTCAGAGGTCAGCATTTACACGGGCGCCGGACCATATTGATCGTGGATGAGGCGCAAAACCTGGGAGACGACGCGCTCGAAGGCCTCAGGATGCTGTCCAATATAAATGTGGACAAAGAGCAATATCTCCAGCTCATACTCGTGGGCCAGCCGCAACTGAAAGATATACTTGGAAAACCGCAATTGTTGCAGTTCGCTCAGCGGGTGTCGTCAGATTACCATCTTAAGCCTTTGGCAAAACCTGAAGTAGGCCAGTATATCAACTTTCGTCTTAGCGCGGTTGGGTGCCGCAGTCAGCTCTTTACGGAGGAAGCATGCGCAATGATAGCCGATGCCAGCCGCGGCGTTCCTCGTGTAATCAACATTCTATGCGATATGGCCTTGGTTTATGGCTTCTCGACCGAATCGAGTAGGATTACCGGTGGTTTGGTTCACGAAGTGATTGAAGACAAACGCAACTTCGGCATCTTTCCATTGAGTGGGCATTTGGTAAAGTAGTAACAGGATGGCTTGACGCGACTGAATGGCCGGGTTCTTAACCGACTATGGCCAGCGTCGGGTTGGTACTGGGGAGAATGTCAATGCGGTTGCTATTAGCGTTGTTGTTGGCCTGCGGGTTTTTGACGAGCGCTGCGCACGCACAAGCTTTACGCGCCGGAGATTCCGTTCGCATTACAGTTTGGCAAGATCCGAAGCTCGATCAGACAGTTGTCATCGGGCCCGATGGCACATTCGGTTTTCCACTAGCCGGGCACGTCAAGGCTGGCGGATTGTCGGCACGAGCAGTCGAAGGCGAATTACGAAACCGGCTGGCAAAGAATTATAATGGCCAACTTGACGTCACTGTTACTTTGGCGTCGGTCAACAAAGAAGCCCTGGAAGAAACGAAACCGCGGGTCTACGTTACAGGCGAGGTTCTGAGGCCAGGTCCCTACCCGATCCCGGTCGCGACTAGCGTAATGCAGGCAATTGCACTCGCCGGCGGCTTGGGGCCTTTTGCAGCGGGCCAGCGAATTCAGATTCATCGGAAGATTCGTGGGGTCGATTCGATTCTGCTGTTCGATTACCGCGCTTACGAA
>Ga0134126_10009225_pt1 | contig 12433 bp, 15 predicted proteins | sample KB31752_FD_96881 | JGI IMG/M metagenome (GOLD analysis project Ga0134126, IMG submission 96881) | Terrestrial soil microbial communities with excess Nitrogen fertilizer from Kellogg Biological Station, Michigan, USA - KB3-175-2 | ecosystem: Environmental > Terrestrial > Soil > Unclassified ...
CATGGCGCGTCAGGTACTCACCGAGGCCACGCAGCAGGGCGCATTCGCGCGAATGATGGACGGCATCAACCAGCGCCAGCAACGCCTCGATGACCTGACATTCCGAATCGAGAAGTCTGAGCGTCGACTGATCGAGCAGCACCGGCGTAGATGGGAACGCGCATCGTCCGCAGTCCGCCATTATGACGCCCGCCGCGTGCTGGCCGGGATCAAGCGCGACCTCACGTCCCATACCGCGACTCTGGGTGCTGCCATGAAGACGGTTCTTTTGCGTAACCGCTCGCGTCTCGATCAAATCGAGCACGAACTCAAAGCTCTCTCGCCAGTCGCGATTTTGGAACGCGGATATGCGCTGGTGTTCGATTCCAGCGGCAACCTTCTCAAAGACTCGTCGCAGGTGAATGCTGGGGACCAGATTTCTGCCAAATTGGCACGGGGCGAGGTTAGTGCGAGAGTGGAAAGCGTCCGCAAAGACTCAGGTTCCTAAGATGAGAATCACCCTTCAGTCACATGACAGATTTGGCGAGTTTGGCGAATTTGATACGGAAACTGGGAAGCTGACTGTCCATTCGAAAAACGAAAGCTCGGACTGGAAAGGCAAACTAAATGGATGGTTCGGAACCGTTGGAAACAGGGCGGCGTTACTCTTCCGCGTCGATCATGAAATGCACTTTGTTTACGGGGAAGTCAGCATTCCGCTCAAGGCCCATGCTATGGCCAAGATTGTGGGAGGAGAGACTAAAAGGCAGTTCACGTTGTATGAGGACCAGAAACCGCTGATTACGATCGATTACGAAATTGCGCCGCCCGTTGTGCCTCCCGACCTGGACTTTACGCAAACACACCCCGAGGACTTTGACTTTCTGCTGTTCGTTCGCAACGTGCTGGGGAATCCTGAACGTCGCAAGTTGGCGCAAGGACTTCGACAACCGTAACTCTCGGTTGGTGTAGGCCGACCCTCGATTGACATGTGCAGCCTTCTGTTGTCTGATCAGTCCCCATAGTCCGAGGAGCACGCATGCAACGCCGCTCGTTTCTGACTTCTTCCGCCGCCATTTTGGGAGCAAGCACTTTGGCACCCCTAACCGCGCAAGACCATCACCACCACGATCACCATCGTCCCGCCGCATCGCTCATGACCGACTGCGCCAATCGCCTCCTGGCTGCACTCGACGACAACCAGCGCGGGAAAGCGACGTTCCCCTTCGACTCCGACGAGCGGACGAACTGGCATTTCATCCCGGACAACACCAAGCTTGCCATCGACATCCTCGGAGTTCGCAAGGGTCTCACCCTGCGCGACATGAGCCCCTACCAGAGGCATCTCGCGGGCGCTTTGCTAGCCGCGGGTCTCAGCCAGACGGGCTACATCAAGGCCGTCACCATCATGAGCCTCGAAGAGGTCCTCCGAGTCATGGAAGGCGACGCGGGCGAACATCGCAACCCAGAGAAGTACTACTTCTCAATCTTCGGCACGCCCTCCGACAGCGGCGCCTGGGGATACCGCGTTGAAGGCCACCACGTCAGTCAGAACTTTACCGTGGTCGCCGGCAAAGTCATTGGCGGTCCCAGTTTTTTCGGGGCTAACCCCGCCGAGGTTCGCCAAGGTCCCCGCAAAGGCCTCCGTGTTCTGGCCGCGGAAGACGACCTCGGGTTCGATCTGATCCACGCCCTCAACGAGCCTCTGCAGAAGGTTGCCATTGTTGACGCGAACGCCTACCCAGAAATCCTGACCGCCGCCAGCCGCAAAGCCGCCCTTAAAGGCCAGCCGTCAGGCCTGTCTGCCTCGAAGATGACCAGCAACCAGTTTGACGCGCTTATTGCCCTAGTCGAGGAGTACGCCCATAACGTTCCGGATGAACTAGCAAAACACCGCATGGAACAACTGAACCAGGCAGGCAAAAACATTTTCTTTGCCTGGGCCGGAGGCACCAAGCCCGGCGATCCCCACTACTATCGCGTGCAGACGCCGTCGTTCCTGATCGAAATGGACGACACGCAGGACAATGCCAACCACATTCATTCCGTGTGGCGCGACTTTGAAGGCGACTTCGGCCAGGATCTGCTCAAGCAGCACTATAAAGAGAGTCACCATAAATAGTGTCGGATCGGACGAGCAGAAACAACGCATGTCGGCTTGTATGTGAACTAAAATAACTTCTTTGCAGCCGGGCCCTGTCGTGCCCTGATCGAGAGTGCTCTGAGCAACTCGAGACGCTAGAATTTTGAAAGGCTTGATTGATTTCATACGCCGCCAATTGGCCACACCTGACGCTGGTATCGGTGCTCGATATCCTGCTGGTGGCGTTTGTCATTTATGAATTCCTGGCGCTGATTCGCGGCACTCGCGCGGCCCTCATCCTGGTTGGCGTGTCGGTTGTCATCCTTGCGTTCTACTTCTCGCGGCTGGGACAGTTGGTCACGCTATATTGGCTGATTTCCCGCCTCTTACCCTACGCGGTGTTCGCGCTGATCGTGATCTTCGCGCCGGAGATTCGGCAAGCCCTGGCCCGTCTTGGCCGCCGTCTCACCCTAACCCACAGCACCGGCGCGGAAGCGGACGCTTACGATGACATCGTCATGGCTGCGAACCTCTTTTCGCAGAACCAGACGGGTGCGTTAATGGTGATTGAGCGCGAAATAGGCCTCCGTACCTATGTGGAAAGTGGCGTGGCACTCGACGCCCAGCTCTCGTACGATCTGCTGGCAACCATCTTCCGGCCCAGCGCTCCCCTTCACGACGGTGCGGTAATCATTCGCGGAGATCGTGTTTCGGCGGCCGCATGTTTTCTCCCGCTGTCAATGAACCCCGTCCTCTCGACTCAGCTCGGTACGCGTCACCGCGCCGGTATCGGGATTACAGAAGAGACCGACGCTATTGCCATCATCGTCTCTGAAGAAACCGGCAGCATTTCGCTGGCGGTCGGCGGGGCCATCGAGCGGGATCTGACCGTTGACCAACTTCGCGATCGCATGGGGACCCTGCTCCGCCGTTACGTTCCGCCAACCCCGCTGCCCACGCCGGTCAGCACCCCCAGTCTGCTCGACGAGGAAAGCGAAATCTCGATTCAATCCGACTCGCGCTCGAATCCAGGAGGCGGACTATGAGCACCCGTGACTTTTTCCGCCGCCACGTCGTTCACAACCTCAGCCTGAAGCTCACGTCATTGTTGCTTGCAGTGGGGCTTTGGCTTGCCGTTTCCAGCAGCCCGCCCTCGGAAGTCGCGCTGAACGTAGCCATCATTTTTCGCAACATGCCGGCTGACCTGGAGATCAGCTCCGAGAACATTCCCAGCGTGCAGATTCGCGTGCGTGGTCCCGAAGCGATTGTTCGCCGCTTGCAAGCTTCCGACATTCGCGCCGAAATTGACTTGAGCGATGCCCGGCCCGGCGAACGTACATTTGATTTGACCCATCAGGTCCGCGTGCCCGATCGCCTGACCGTTTCGCAGGTCGTTCCCAGCGAAATTCACGTCGCCTTCGACACTCGTGCCACGCGCTCTGTTCCCGTGAAGCCGCGCGTTTCCTCAGACATCGTCAGCGGATACAAGATCGCCAGGATCGTGTCCGATCCCGCCACCGTCGAGATCACCGGTCCGGAAAAGCAACTTGCTTCCATTGCCTCGGCCACGACCGATCCTATCGACCTCGCCGGTGTCGTCGATCAGATCTCGGTCGCCCGCAATGCTTACGTTTCTGATCCCCTCATCCAGGTTTCCAGTCCACGTTCCGTGCACGTCACGGTTACTATGGAACCGGAGAATTCGCCATCCAAAACGCAGCCAAAATGACGACCCGCCAGCTCTTTGGTACTGACGGTATTCGTGGCGTCGCGGGAGACTTCCCGCTAACCCGCGAAAGTGTTTTTCTGATTGGACGTGCCCTTGGCCATGATCTGTGCCGCACCAATGCCAAAGCGCGAGTGATTATCGGACAGGACACCCGGGAATCCAGCGGCTGGATCGCTGACCGGATCGCCTTGGGATTGCATTCTGTCGGCGTGGAGGTCCACAGCGCTGGCGTGATCACCACCCCCGGCGTTGCTTATCTGGCGCGCTCTCGGAAGTTCGACGCCGGTGTTGTAATTTCCGCCTCGCACAATCCCTGGACGGACAACGGCATTAAGGTTTTTTCCGGCGACGGGTTCAAGCTCCCCGATTCCCGCGAACTCGCCATCGAGCACGAGATTTTTTCTCTCTTAGAAAATCCCACGTCTCATCCGCATCCATCCACGAATCCGAGGCCCAGCTTGCCCGGAGAGCACAGCCTGCGCTCGGCGTACATTCAGTGGCTCGCCTCCGACGCCCACAACCAGCTTCGAAATTTACGGGTGCTGGTCGACTGCGCGAATGGCGCCGCCACAGCGGAGGCTCCCGAGTTGTTTCGCGCCTGCGGTCTACAGGCCAGCTTCCTTCACGCGGCGCCTGACGGCAAGAACATCAACGAAGGTTGCGGTGCACTCCATCCCGACAATGTCGCGCGCAACATCGCTGCCACCAAAGGGGCCTATGATCTCGGCGTGACGTTTGACGGCGACGCTGACCGTGCCCTCTTCAGTGATGCTCACGGCCGGGTCGTCAACGGCGACGCTGTGCTTCTCCTCTGCGCACGCGACATGAAGTCTCGCGGTGTGCTCGCCGGCGACACGGTCGTTGCCACCACCATGTCGAACATGGGGCTCGAAATCGCGTTTCGCAACTCTGGCATCCGCATGCTGCGCGCCAACGTCGGCGACAAGTACGTTCTCGAAGAGATGATGAAGACCGGCGCCACTCTCGGCGGCGAGCAGTCCGGCCACATCATCTTCCGCGACGGCGAAGCGACCACCGGCGATGGCCTGCTCACTGCACTGCGCGTCATGGAAGTCATGGCGCGTACCGGGCGTGCCCTCGCCGATCTCATCGGTGATCTGAAAGTTTTCCCGCAGCGCATTCAGAATGTCCGCGTGCGCGAAAAGGTTCCGTTCGACAAAGTCCCCGCAATTGCTGACGCTATCTCCGCCGCCCAGGGGGCTCTCGACGGCAACGGACGTGTTGTAGTCCGCTACTCCGGCACCGAAGCTCTCGCCCGCGTCATGATCGAAGCCGAATCGCAGGAAAAGATGAACGCCCTCACCGATTCCATCGCTTCCGCGATCAAGGCAGCGTTGGGAGTGTAAGCTCCGGCGCAGCCATCCCCAGGATCTAAATACTTTCCGTCTGGCAATCTGTAGCTCACTAGACTGCGAGTATTCAGCTTCGGGCAGGTCATAACTTCGTGGTGCGAAGATTCTTGTCAATGCCCGGAAACAGTGCAAATCTCTTCAACGCCAACAAACTAACCTGAATATAATTCCGCAAACTGTGGCACAGTTACTATATCTATATGCTATAATGTAGTTGATAATCATAGCTAACTGGCCCTCCCCAAAGGGCCATCTTCATCTCCGCCGGACCCTCGTGTCCGGCTTTTTCATTTTGGGAACTCCCCGCGCGTTCCGGCTCGACCAACTACGTGGAAGAGCGGCGGCGGGTGGCCCAGCGTTTCAATCATTCATAACGAGGGGTGCCCCATCCTTTCGCGCTCTTTGCGACACGGTGGGGGACCCATGCCCACAGGGCTAGCCGCAGAAAGCCGGCCGCCAAGCCGTCGAAGGCGGCGGCCAAGCTTAGCCCAGCACGATAGTGCCCGCATCCGTTGTCCCAGCCGCGAGTCCCGCAGGGACAGCAGACTATCCCGCCCCTGGCTCAACCCGAAGCGTGCCGCCTCGCACCACTCGGGAGGGCACGGCTTCCAGCCGTGCCGCTCAGGCGCCAAAAAAGCAACGGGGGCTTTAGCCCCAAGGGAACCCAATGCCATACGACTCCACCGACATCATCGACCACTACAAGCAACGCGGCGAATGGGCCGAGCTTCTTTTCATGGCCCGCGCCGCCGAACACGGACTCTCCATCCTCCGTCCCTGGGGAGACTCTTCCCCTTACGACGTCGCTCTTCTCTGTCCAGAAAATCCCCACCCACAAAAAGCCCGTCCCGAACGCACCCACCCACGCCCCTCCATCCTGCGCGTGCAAATTAAGTCCACCCAATGCCGCCACAGCGCCGGTGCCTATAAGTGCCACATCGACTCCAATGGAGTCCCGTACCGCCCCGGCCTGCTCGACTTCATCGCCGCGTATGTTATTCCCGAGCAGGTCTGGTACATCATCCCCTTCGCCGCCACCCACGGACAGAACGAGGTCCTCCTCGCCCCGCACCGCCCCCGCTCCAAATACGCCAGATACAAGGAGGCCTGGCATCTCCTCCAGCCCACACCATAACCACTAACCCTGTCATCCTGAGGAGTAAATGTGCTTCGAGAACCGAAGCACATGCGACGAAGGACCTATGTACGAGACCTTTCCGATCACCCGATGACCAGATCACCCGATCCCCGTGAGCCTGCCCTGAGCGAAGCCGAAGGAGATCTAACGTCCGCTTGCACCACCGATGCGACCCTATCCAACCACGACCGGGAAGGGCACGGCTTTAGCCGTGCCGATACCGATCTCTAAATTGACGGGGCTTTAGCCCCTGAGGGGCTGCTCCCGAATTCGACCTCGACTCCGACGCAGAACTCTCCGGCATCCTGCTCAAGAATCCGAGCGCTTCCAATATGAGGAACTTCGGAATGTCCGCAATGCCGGCACCGCCCACACCCGTCGAGGACTACTGGAAGCCGATCGCTGAAACTCCTATCTCCCCAACAGCAACATCGCGTCGATTAACATCCGTTATTCCCTGCCGCAGACTGCTTTTGAACAGGCCGTTCTCGAAGCACTCCAGCGCCTCCGGATCGAAGGCGTTTCAAAGGTGAACGCGCAACGTCTTAAGCGCGAGATCGCGTGAGATGAGCCTCCCTGTGCGTGTGGCGGGGCCTTCGGTCTGTTTGTTGCCAAAGCCCCGAACGAAGTCGAGGGGGGACTGACCATCCTAAAGAGTCGAAGGGGACTTTTGTCTGCATTTTTGGGTTTGGGAAATAGAAGTCACGGCGAAAATGAGTGGGCCACCCGCCTCTCTGTACAAGCTATTCAGTGGTGTTATTTCGAACGTTCAGTTGGGTTCTCCACGAATTCGATTCTGTTACGGCCCTGCTGTTTGGCTCGATAGAGGGCGGCATCGGCACGCGAGAGCAATTCATCAAGATCGCTCGTTTTACCACTGTCGAGACCCGCTATTCCAAAACTCGCGGTAACGCTTAGAAGAGGTGCGAAGGGAAACCGCGCTGTTTGGAGACCAAATCGAAGGCGTTCGATAGCAATACCGACTCCGCTTCTGTCGAGGTGACTCAGAGCCACGACGAATTCTTCCCCACCGAATCGAGCGCAGATATTTGATGACCGGGTGTTCTCTCGCAAAACCGCGGAAAAGCGTTTTAGTACCTCGTCTCCGGCTGCATGTCCATAGGTGTCATTCACCACCTTGAAGCGGTCGAGGTCTGCCATCACTAGCCAAAATCCGAAACCGTGGCGGATGGCTCCCTTAAGCTCTCGTGTAGCCCACTGCTCAAGAGCGCGGCGGTTAGGCAGTCCCGTAAGAGGGTCGGTTAAAGAGAGTTCCTCCAGCAGCCTGTTCTTAGCCTGAATCTCTCGTGTCAGTTCCGATATTCGGAGCCCAACGGCTACACGCGCGAGGAGTTCACCCGGATGAAATGGCTTGGTCAGGTAGTCGTCTGCCCCGCTTTGAAGGCCTTCTATGACCTGTTCTTTATTCGAGTTGGCGGTCAAGAGAATGATGTGGACGTTTAAGCTTGAATGTTGGCGAATAATCTTGCTCAGTTCGATGCCATTCAGGTCAGGCATTTCCCAGTCACTAACGACGACTGCAGGGCGATGGCGCATCACGAGTTCCACTGCTTCGCTACCATTCGCCGCAACTCGCACATCATGGCCGTTGGTCGCGAGCGTGTCTCTAACCAATGACCGGTACACTGGCGAGTCGTCTGCAACAACAATCTGCTGTCTCATTTTCTGTTCTCCCAATTCAGACTGAGATCAACGGGTTACGGACTCGAATATGGTCGTTCAGCCAAGTTCGAAGGACTTCACGATCCGGTGACCGCATGGCCACGATTTCACAGCCTGCCACGCCATACTCGCGGGTCCAAATAACCCGTCCCTCGATGGGCAAAGCCGTCGGCAGCCCTTGTGGATGAATGCAAAGGAAAAGCCTGGTCCCCACCGATAAGCCGGTTGCGCGCAACCCGAAGCCCCCTTCCCCTATGTCGGTAATCACGACCTGATACGTTCTGCCAGCATCATCGCGAGCCTCGACACGCTCATACAAGGCGTAGCGCGCGTGCCAACGATGGTTCATCAACATACGGGAGTAGGCCGATTTCAAGGCCTCGGTGGCAGACCAGTCGGTCACCGGTTTCTGAAGGAAGATGTGGGTGCCGCCGACATGAAGTTGCTGCTCAGCGATCAGGACGACAATGGGCTTCGGTTTCCTTGTGACACTTGAGAACTTCTGCAGAGTGTCGGCGTATGTTTCGTCCTGGCAGTCGATCACAATGAGATCATGTCTCCCCTTGTCAATTGCCTGCAGGCTTTTGGAGCCCAACAAAGAATGGTCGATAGCGATGGAAAAATTTTGCAGTAGTCTGCAAAACGTAGAGTAGATCGTAGGGTCATTACAAACGAGCAGACATTCAAATTGCATTTCAGGTGTCACTTGGCATCTCCGTTGGGGACAGTGTGGCGTAGAGCAAAAGCTTCTTCGAGTAGCCTAAGAAGCACGCTTGGAGCATTCTCCAAATCCAGCCGCGACTTTTGACAGTACAAGGTGGCGCCTTCTGCCTGCAGTTTTCTCTCGTTAGACTGCGGCAAACTACTCAGCACTATTACCGGGATGTGAGCCGTCCGTGAATACCGCCGGAGCCTCCGTAAGACGTCAGGTCCACTCATTTTGGGCAGCAGCATGTCGAGCAGAATCAAGTCAGGCGCCTTCTGCTCCGCAATCCTGAGAGCCTCGTCTCCGTCGCTGGCTGTCATGACGTTATATCCAGCCTTAACCAGCACCCTTTCGCATGCGATGCGCAAGAAACGACTGTCGTCGGCAAGAAGAATACTTCTCGACCTATTCATCACATTCCGCCTTTGTCTTAAGTTTCTTTAATCAACGTCGGTTGTAGGAGAAAGACTGTTTCATGAAAGTTACCTGTGTTATGAAAACGTTCCGAAAATGGGACAATAGCTAATTCAGAAGCGCGAGAGCAGAAGTGGGAAATAAAACATCACGGCGGTAACCAAGAGTTGCGATGAATGGAGGCGCGGACGAGCGCGATGCGAAATAGTGAACTCGAGGAACGAGAGCCAGCGTGGCAGCAAATTCAAAACGACAGCAAAGACGCGGCGATTTCTCTGCATCTGCGCACCAGCCAATCGCGAACGAAGGTGAAATGTTCGAGGCGTTCGAAGAAACGGTGGCTGCAACAAGCACTGAGAAATGCGCCGTTGCCGACGAGAGTAGCTCTTCACTGAATGAGCAAATTCCCGATTCGGAACTCGGTGTGATTGAAATCACACGGAGTGGAACTGCTAATCACTGCAATAACAGTTTCGGGTCCCGAGAATGCTTGCAACGAGGGGAGAAAGTCAATGGTGTTGTTATGCAGTCGCGCCACGAAGTGCGCGGGCATGTGTCATGCATGCTTGCACATGATCTCCTCAATAAAGTCAGCGCAATCGTTGGATTCTGCGACCTCCCAGCGTCTGACCAAACTGACAGTCAAAAAGAAATTCATCTGCATCGGCTGCACGTAACTGCGTTGCTGATCGCGGACATGCTGAATGTTCGTTCATGCAGCTCCATGGTCTATTTATCGGGGCAGCAGGAACTCGTAGAGAAGTCCGTGGAGAAGAAGCCTCCTGAGAAAGTAGAACCGGAGATATACCAAGGGAGTAGTACGCCATACACAGTTAGTCACAGCTTATAGAGGAGTGCACCCGATGTACGGACAGGGCAATTATGGAGAAAGCGTTTCTCAAATGCAGGCACTAGCGTTCATTTACGACCATCTCAGCGACTTCCCGTCTTGGGTACAACGCTTGACGCCCAGGCAGATGGAGCAGTTGGCCGGAATCCTGAACCGCTGGCAGACGAGCAACGGGCAGTGCGAAGGTGTGCAGCCTATCGACGACATCGAGAAACGTGAATTCACGCGAGCCCTAGCATTATGCAGAGGCGACGTATGCGAGGCTGCAAAAGCGTTGGGGGTCGGCAAGACCACCTTGTATCGGCGTTTAAAAGAATGGGGCTACAGTCCCTCTAATTGGCGCGTGATTTCTCAAGCGGCGGCTCTGGCCTGCATTCGCAGCGGTAATGATGTTCGCGCCAACGCTGCAGGAGCAAGCGCTAGTTAAGGTTTTGCGGAAACCGCTCCCGACCCTCCCCCGAAGGTCCAAGCCAAAAACTCCACTTGAGTTGGTGTCACTTGCCGAACAGCACGGGCACCTAAGGGGGAAGCCTTGCACCTGATGCTCGTAACTCGCGACCCAGCACTCGTTGCCACGATCTCAGATCTTTCCAGTGACTGCGAGATTCAGACCAATGTGGTCCCACACGCGTCCCAGGCCTCCAGCGACGTGCAACGCACAAAATTTGAAGGCGTACTGCTGGACAGCGACTCGGTCTCGGGAACGGCAGATGTACTGGTGTCTCTACTCGGAAGCCCTTCCAACCGCAATGCGGTCGTCGTCACTATTGCAACCAACAAGGTGTCCGCGGAATTCCAGAAATATTCGCATTTCGTCTTACATCGGCCATTGAAGCCGGTGCCCATGAAGAAGACGTTTGCGGTGGTGCATTCGCTAATGCAACGCGAATTCCGGCGATATTTTCGCCGCTCCGTTGAATTGCCAATCACTCTTCAGCGGAAATCCGGCGAGCGATTGAACTGCACAACTATCAATTTAAGCCGAACCGGGGTTGCGGTGACTTGTCCTCGACCGCTCGATCCCGGCGAAGAGGTTGGTTTCGATTTCGTACTTCCAGGAAGAGCTGCAGTCAGCGGCAATGGAGAAGTGATCTGGGACGACAAGCACGGAAAAAGCGGCCTGCGTCTTTGTTGCAGAACACCTCAAATGCGACTGGAGTTGCAATCGTGGTTGGATCTCTGTGCTTCAGGAACGGAAGGTCTCATACCATGAATGTCTCACGAGTTACTCAAATACTAGCTATATCTGCGTTTGTTTTCGTCACAATGGTTGCTGCCCAAGAGAATGGACAGTTCCTCATTAAGCGACCTCGGCCGTACTTCTTTACCGGTTTGGAACTGGACGGAAACGGAAGCAAGGTTCTCAACTACGCCTTCGGCAGCGGTATTCAGCAAGACGGAAATCGATTTATGTTTGACGGCTATGCGCAATACGTGAACACACGTAAGAGCGACGACAATACGATCAACAACCACAGCGGTCGGACTCGGACTCTGTACGGGGCGCCCCGATATCGACTTACAAACGGATGGTTTCTCGGTGGGGGTGGTAGATGGACCGAGCTGTCCACCACCAATTACGTGAAGCAAGCCTGGAGAGCATTTGCAGGCGGGGGAAAGGACTGGCGGCCTGCACGGGTGAGCGTCGACTACCTGTGGACCGTGTCGGAGCATGTGAACAGGCAAGGATGCGTGGTTCCCAACGGCCAATGCACAAACGGCGTGCAAGGAATCGACTTCCAGTGGTTTATGCCGTCGCCCAGGTCCAGGAGTCATTTCCTTTTTAGAATGGACTTTACGAGTTTCTGGTTTCACACAACTGTGACAACCACGGATCCCGTGCTGACTAAGCAACAGCTGGGCGAACACAGCGTGGGGTCGACATTGTCCTACAGCATGCTGTTCAGATATTGACCGTTAAGGAATTCAGAATGACACCAGTAGCTGGATCTACGCGACAGTATCAGGAACTCAGGATGCCGTTTGAAGGAAGCCCTTATCCAATGTGGATTTACGACCTGAAAACGCTTGCCTTCTTAAAGGTAAATCAAGCTGCCATTCGGGTTTATGGGTTTTCTGAAAAGGAATTCCTGAGTATGACAGTGCTCGACATTCGGCCCAGGCAAGACGTTGAGCGATTTCTCCAGTCGTGGAAGCACCCCCATGACAGCACTGCTGAAAAGTGGTGGCATATTGGAAGGGATGGACGGGCTTTTGCCGTATCCATTACAAGCTGGAGGCTGAGTTTTGAAGGTCACGAGGCGGAACTGGTACTGGCTAGAAGAGACGAGGACGTTTATTTCTCGTAAAGTTGAAGCTGAAATCCTGGCCCACGGGGAATTTGACTGAATGTCCCGGCGGCGATCAGGGAGCTGTGCACGCGAACCAACTTCGTAAACATCCCCTTGCACTCTGGCCGGTCCGGTGGTATAAAAGAAAAACCGTCGAGAGCAGGGAAAACCTTCCGTAGATGGAAGG
>Ga0134126_10009226_pt1 | contig 12433 bp, 10 predicted proteins | sample KB31752_FD_96881 | JGI IMG/M metagenome (GOLD analysis project Ga0134126, IMG submission 96881) | Terrestrial soil microbial communities with excess Nitrogen fertilizer from Kellogg Biological Station, Michigan, USA - KB3-175-2 | ecosystem: Environmental > Terrestrial > Soil > Unclassified ...
AGGAGCTGCAGGCGCGTGTTGGCGCGCGCCGCGGCCTGCTTGACCAGCCCGAGCGCGCCGATGAAGGCGCGCGGCATCGTCAGGCCGCTGATCGGGAAATTCTGCACCGCGCGCTGCGTCTGCGCGCCCCAGAGCGCCTCGGCGGGCACCTGCAGCTCCCCCATGCTGTCGCGCTCGATTCGGAAGGAACTCGTCATCTGTCTGCTCCGTGGGTCGTCTGCGTTATGATAGCGCATGCCCGACTCCCGCCCGGATTCCCTTCACCCCGATTCCCGCGGCCCCGATGCGCTGGCCGCGGTCGCCGCGCTCTCGCCCGTCGATGGCCGCTACCGGGCCGCCACCGAGCCGCTGCGGGAGCTGCTTTCCGAGGCGGGCCTCATCCGCGAGCGTGTGCGGATCGAGGCCGCATGGCTCCTCCATCTCGTGACGGCGGTGCCGCGGTTAGCCGGTGCCGCTCTCGCTCCCGCCGTGATTGCCCGCGCTCGCGAGCTCGCCCGCGAGCCGGACGCGGACTGTGCACAGTCGGTAAAGACCATCGAGGCGGTCATCAACCATGATGTCAAGGCGGTCGAGTATTACGTGCGCCAACAGCTCGCGGCCGCCGGCGCGGGCGAGGCTTCCCTCGAGCTCGTGCATTTCGGCTGCACCTCGGAGGACATCAACAACCTCAGCTACGCGCGCCTGCTCGCCGAGGCGCGCCGGCGCCTGCTCGGCACGCTGGGGGAGCGCACGGCGGAGCTCGCCGCCCTCGCTCACCGCGAGGCGGATGTGCCGATGCTGGCGCGCACTCACGGCCAGCCCGCCAGCCCGACGACCCTCGGCAAGGAAGTCGCCAACTTCGTCGCCCGCCTGCGCCGCGCCGAGCGCCGCTGGGGCCGCGTGGAGATCCTCGGCAAGTGGAACGGCGCCGTGGGCAATTTCAACGCGCATCAGGCGGCGCTGCCGGACATCGACTGGGCGGCGGTGAGCCGCGGCTTCATCGAATCCCTCGGGCTCGCCTGCAACGCCTACACCACGCAGATCGAGCCGCACGACTGGATCGCGGAATACTGTGACGCCATTGCCGCGACCAACGTCGTCCTCCTCGATCTCTGCCGCGACTTCTGGGGCTACATCTCCCTCGGCTATCTCAAGCAGCGCGCGGCCGCGGCCGAGGTCGGCTCCTCGACCATGCCGCACAAAGTCAACCCGATCGATTTCGAGAACGCGGAGGGCAACCTCGGCATCGCCAACGCGCTGCTGCGGCACTTCGCGGACAAGCTCCCCGTCTCCCGCTGGCAGCGCGATCTCACCGACTCCACCGTGCTGCGCAATCTCGGCGTGGCGCTCGGCCATACGCTCATTGCCTGGCGGGCGCTCGGCCGCGGGCTCGGGAAGGTGAATGCCGACGCTGCAGCGCTCGCAGCCGATCTGGAGAGTGCTTGGGAGGTGCTCGGTGAGGCCGTGCAGACCGTCCTTCGGGGCGCGGGGATTCCCGGGGGGTACGAGCGCCTCAAGGAGTACACACGCGGACGCGTCATCGATGAGCGTGCGCTCGCGGAGCTGATCGACAGCCTGCCTCTTCCCGAAGGAGAGAGGCGTCGGCTGAAGGCACTGCGCCCGCTGGACTACACCGGTATCGCCGCGCGACTGGCACGGGAAATATGACAAATGGCGCCCCGCCGCGCACCCCGGAAAGTGAGAACCAGGCCTCGGTTTTGGCCCTAAAGCCCTGAATTCGTGATGGATTCGACTACGCCAATGTGAGCGCTCTCTCTAAGATCCCGCTGGCCTGCCCAGATTGCAGGCGAAGACGGCAGGCGCCGCTCGTGGCTGAATACGGGGAACTCGAACACAACAGTGCGCTGGCGCAGCTCGCCAACGCCCGGTACTCGCCGGAATCGATCACCGGCAAGGGCGGTGTGCGCTCGGCCCGCGGCATGGACGTCCTGACGGTGCTCAGCACCCTCCCCGAAGTGCGTGGCGCGGTGTGCCAGGTGGCCGCCTCGGCGCAGCGGCTGATCTCGATCTACACCCCCGATCTCGAGCCCGATCTCTACGACCAGACCTCGTTCCTCGAGGTGATCAAACACTTCGTGCTCGCGCGCAGCTTCGCCAAGGTGCGCGTGCTGCTCGCGCAGCCGACCCGGGTCATGCGCGACAGCAACCGTTTCGTCGCCATGGGCCGGCGCCTCTCGAGCTGCATCGATATCCGCTACGTCGCGGCCGAAGCTCGCCAGCGCGCCTCGGCGTACCTGATCGCGGATGACCGGGCCATCGTCTACCGCATGCGCTCCGATAGCTGGGACGGCGTCGCGGACATCAACAATCCCCCGGTCGCACGCCTGTACCTGCAGGAATTCGACCAGATCTGGGACGCCAGCGCTCCCGAGCACGGCTTGCGCGCGGTTCGCTAGGGCGAGGGCGGTGCCTTGATCGACGACACTTAACGTGTCGTCGATCCGCCCGAACGACCGCGCACGGATGCGGGCTGGGGGGCCTGCCACCAGGGACGGTCAGTGGCACGGCTATACTTCCGTCCATGTCCCATCCCGAGATCACCGTAGCCGCCATCACGGAGTCCGACGGTCGTTTCCTCCTCGTCGAGGAGCGCATCGGCCGCCGCCTGGTCCTCAATCAGCCCGCCGGGCACGTGGAGCCTGGCGAGACCCTGCTCGAGGCCATCGTGCGCGAGGTGCGCGAGGAAACCGCCTGGCTCTTCACCGCAAGAGAGCTCGTCGGCGTGTATCTCTGGTGCCATCCGCGCACCGGCCGCACCACGAAGCGCTTTGCGTTCAGCGGCACGGTGAGTGATCACCGTGACGGCCAGGCACTGGATGAGGGGATCGCCGGCACGCATTGGCTGACGCCCGCGCAGCTCAGGGGGCGCGAGCCGCAGCTGCGCAGCCCGCTCGTGCTGCGGTGCATCGAAGACTACCTCGCGGGGCGGCGCATGCCGCTCGCCGCGGCGGCTGCGCTCGATCTCGGCTCGGCGCTCGCCGTGGCCGCGGTGGGGCTCTGAAGTCGGGCTTGCGGTATGGGCGAGCGCGTCATCGTCGGACTCTCAGGCGGCGTCGATTCCGCCGTCGCCGCACTACTCCTCAAGGAGCAGGGCTGGGACGTCCATGGCCTCTTCATGAGCAACTGGGAGGAGGACGACGACGGCTACTGCACGGCCGCGCAGGATTTCCAGGATGCGCGCGCAGTCGCCCGGGAGCTCGCCATTCCTCTGCATCGGACGAGCTTCGCGGCGGAGTATCGCGATCGGGTGTTCCAGTATTTCCTGGCGGAGCACCGCGCCGGACGCACGCCAAATCCCGACGTGCTCTGCAACCGTGAGATCAAGTTCGGCGTCGCATTGCGTTACGCTCGGCGTCTGGGCGCCCGGCGTTTCGCGACCGGACACTACGCGCGCATCCTCAACGGGCCCGCGGGTGCGGAGCTGCGCAAGGCGCGCGATGCGGCCAAGGATCAAAGCTACTTCCTCCATGCCGTCGACATGGAGCACCTGGCTCAGACGCTGATGCCGATCGGCGAGCTCGAGAAAGGCGCCGTGCGCGAGCGCGCCAGAGACGCGGGGCTGCCGGTCTTCGACAAACCTGACAGCACCGGCATCTGCTTCGTCGGCGAGCGCCCTTTCCGCGAATTCCTCGGCCGTTTTCTCCCCGATCGGCCGGGTCCCATCGAGTCACCCGACGGCGAGTGCCTGGGGACCCACAGAGGCCTTGCGTTCTACACGCTCGGTCAGCGCGAGGGGCTCGGAATCGGCGGCCACCGGGGGCGCGAGGAGCTGCCGTGGTTCGTGGCGCGCAAGGACGCTGCCCGCAACGCCCTCATCGTCGTCCAGGGGCACGATCATCCGCTCCTTTTCAGCTGCGCCCTCGTGACCGGCCCCATGCACTGGCTGGGTGGCGCGCGCACCGAGCCGTTGGTCTGCGGGGTGAAGGTGCGATACCGGCAGGCGGATCAGTCCGCGAGGCTCGAGCCGCGTGCGGATGGCACGGCGCGGATTTCCTTCGAGAAGCCGCAGCGCGCGGTCACCCCGGGCCAGTATGCGGTGGTCTACGAGGGCGACAGGTGCCTCGGCGGCGCCGTCATCGAGATGATCCATCCCGTCCCGGCCGCCCGTGCCGCCGCCTGACCCTGAAATCACTTTCAGGTCACCAGCCTATATAATCCGCGCCGCCATTGTTTATTGAGACCCCTGCACGTTTCGCCGCGGGTCAGGGAGCGGCCCTGGCCCGCCATTCACGTGGATAGAGAGATCGACTCATGACGAACAGCTTCAAGGCGCGCTCGACCCTGGCGGTCGGCAATCGCTCGTACGAGATCTTCAGCCTGGCGGCGCTGCCGCGGGAGAAGGTGGCGCGGCTCCCCTACTCACTGAAGATCCTGCTCGAGAACCTGCTGCGCTTCGAAGACGGCGTCAATGTAACTCGCAACGACATCGAGGCGCTCCTCGACTGGGACCCGTCGGTAGCGCCCTCGCACGAGATCGCCTTCACCCCCTCGCGCGTCATCCTCCAGGACTTCACGGGCGTCCCCTGCGTCGTCGACCTCGCCGCGATGCGCGATGCCATCGTGCGCCTGGGCGGCGATGCCGAGCGCGTCAACCCGCTCGCGCCCGCCGAGCTCGTGATCGATCATTCCGTGCAGGTGGATGAGTACGGCAGCGCCGGCGCCCTTGCCGCCAACACGCGCATCGAGTTCGCGCGCAACGTGGAGCGGTATGCCTTCCTGCGCTGGGGCCAGTCCGCGTTCCGCAACTTCGCCGTGGTCCCCCCGAGCACCGGCATCGTGCACCAGGTCAATCTGGAGTACCTGGGGCGCGTCGTGTTTGATGCGGAGAAGAACGGCGCGCTGAGCGCTTATCCGGACACGTTGGTCGGTACCGATTCGCACACGACCATGATCAATGGCCTCGGCGTCCTCGGCTGGGGCGTCGGCGGAATCGAGGCCGAAGCCGCCATGCTCGGCCAGCCCATCACCATGCTGATCCCGCAGGTCATCGGCTTTAGGCTCGTCGGCCGGCTGAAGCCGGGCGCCACCGCGACCGATCTGGTGCTCACGGTCACGGAGATGCTGCGCAAGAAGGGTGTGGTCGACAAGTTCGTGGAGTACTTCGGCGACGGCCTCGCCTCCCTCCCCCTCGCCGACCGCGCCACGATCGCCAACATGGCGCCGGAGTACGGCAGCACCTGCGGCATCTTCCCGGTGGACGAGGAGACCGTCCGCTATCTCGAGCTCTCCGGCCGACCGCGCGAGCGCATCGACCTCGTCACCGCCTACGCCAAGCACCAGGGCCTCTGGCGCAACCAGGGCGGAAAGCCCGCGCAATACACCGACGTTCTCGAGCTCGACCTCGGAACGGTGGAGCCGAGCCTGGCCGGCCCGCGCCGGCCGCAGGACCGCGTGCCGCTCAGGACCGCGAAGGCCACTTACGAGAGCAACGCCCGCAAGGCCGCCGAGGAGCGCACGGCCCGCAATGCCGGCGCGCAGGGCAAGGCGCGGGTAACCGCCGACGGCTCGAGCTTCGAGCTGGAGGACGGCGCGGTGCTCATCGCCGCCATCACGAGCTGCACCAACACCTCGAACCCGTCCGTCATGTTGGCGGCCGGCCTCCTCGCCCGCAAGGCGCGCGAGCGGGGCCTCGAGGCCAAACCCTGGGTGAAGACCAGCCTCGCCCCGGGCTCGCGTGTCGTCACCGACTACTTCGAGCGCGCCGGCGTGCTCGATGACCTTGCGGCGGTCGGCTTCGACCTCGTGGGCTACGGTTGCACCACCTGCATCGGCAACTCCGGGCCGCTCAAGCCCGAGATCTCCGCCGGCGTGAAGGCGGGCGACATCACGGCCTGCTCGGTGCTCTCCGGCAACCGCAACTTCGAGGGCCGGGTCCATCCGGAGGTGCGGATGAACTTCCTCGCCTCGCCGCCGCTCGTGGTGGCGTACGCCCTGGCCGGGACGCTCGATCTCGACCTCACGACGGAGCCCCTCGGCAAGGGCTCCGACGGAAAGCCCGTCTACCTCGAGGACATCTGGCCGAGCGACGGCGAAGTGCAGGAGCTGCTCACCCGCTCGATCGACTCGAAGATGTTCCAGCAGAGCTACGCCAGCGTCTTCAAGGGCGATGAGCACTGGAGCGGCATCAAGGTGCCCGCCGGCAAGCTCTACACCTGGGATGCGAAGTCGACTTACGTCAAGAACCCGCCGTATTTCGACGGCATGGGCCGCACGCCGGCACCGCTCAGCGACATCCACGGCGCCCGGGCGCTCGCGGTGCTCGGCGACTCCGTTACGACCGATCACATCTCGCCGGCCGGCAACATCGCGAAGTCCAGTCCCGCCGCGCGCTATCTCATCGAGCAGGGCGTGAAGCCCGCCGATTTCAACTCCTACGGCGCGCGCCGCGGCAATCACGAGGTGATGATGCGCGGCACGTTCGCCAACATCCGGCTGCGCAATCAACTCGTGCCCGGCGTCGAGGGCGGCGTCACCGTCCACCTGCCGAGCGGCGAGCAGACCTCGATCTACGATGCGGCCATGCGCTACAAGGAGGAGGAGACGCCGCTCGTGATTCTCGCCGGACGGGAATACGGCACCGGCTCCTCGCGCGACTGGGCGGCCAAGGGCACGATGCTCCTCGGGGTGCGCGCGGTCATCGCGGAGAGCTTCGAGCGCATCCACCGCTCGAACCTCATCGGCATGGGCGTCGCGCCCCTGCAATTCCAGCCGGGGGCGAGCGCGAAGTCCCTCGGACTCACCGGCCGCGAGGTGTTCGAGATCGCCGGGCTTGCGAGCGGGGACGCCAAAGAGGTTACCGTGAAGGCAACGCCCGCCGAGGGCGGAAAGCCGATCACCTTCACCGCGCGGGTCAGGATCGATACGCCGAAAGAGCGCGAGTACTACCGCCACGGCGGCATCCTGCAGTACGTCCTCAGGCAGCTCGCCGGCGCCGGCCGCTCGAGCTGACGGGGCGCAGGTCCAGACGTACGCGCCGGCGGAATACGTGCGTCTGGCCGTCTTCGATCTCGACGGGACGATCACGCGACACGACACGCTCGCGCCCTATGCGCTCGGGTTCCTGCTGCGCAACCGGGCGTGGCGGCTACCCGCGCTGCTGCTCGTGACGCCCGCCCTGCTCGGCCACGCCTCAGGCATCATCGATCGCGGCGGGCTGAAGTCGGCGTTCATCCGCGCCGCGCTCGGGGGCTGCCGCCGCAAAGTCCTGCAGCACTGGACCGCAACGTTCGTGACCCGTCTCCTGGGGCACGGGGTCTTCGCACAGGCGCTCGATGCCATCCGGACCCACGCGCGGGCGGGCGATCACCTCGTTCTGCTCAGCGCGAGCACGGATCTTTACGTGCCTGCCATCGCCCAGGCGCTCGGGTTCCAGGAAGTGATCTGCACCGGGGTGCGCTGGGACGGCGAGCGTCTGAACGGCAGGCTGAGCACGCCCAATCGCCGGGGGGAGGAGAAGGCGCGCTGCGTCACGGCGCTGCGCGCGCGCCATCCCGGCGTGGAGACGATCGCCTACGGCAACGCCGCTAGCGATCTCGATCACCTGAAGCTCGTCGAGCACGGGGTGCTGGTCAACGGCTCCGCCACCGCGCGGCGCGCCGCCGCCCGCAATGGCATCACCTGCGTGGACTGGCATTGAGTGAGCGGCGCCTGCCGCCCGCCAGCTACATGGAGGTGCGGATCTGCCAGAGCTCCGGGAAGAACTTGAGCTCCAACGCCTTCGCAAGGTAGGACACACCGCCGGTACCGCCGGTGCCCGGCTTGTAGCCGATGATGCGCTCGACCGTCTTCAGGTGATGGAAGCGCCAGAGCTGGAACTTGTGGTCGAGGTCGACCAGGCGCTCGGCGAGCTCGTAGAGGTCCCAGTCCTTGTCGGCGTTGTGATAGACGCCTAGCCAGGCACCCGCGACCGCCTTGCTGGCCCGGTAGGGCTCGCTGAAATCCCGTGTCAGGTGCTCCTCCGGAATGCCGTAGCCCCGGCGGCTGAGGAGCCGCAGCACCTCGTCATAGAGTGACGGCGACTCGAGCGCGCGCTTCAGCGCGGCATACGCCTTCGGGTCGTGCTTGTGCACTTCCACCATCTCGGCGTGCTTGTTGCCGAGGAGGAACTCGAGCATCCGGTACTGGAACGACTGGAAGCCGGACGAGCGCCCGAGCGCGTTGCGGAACGCCGAGTACTCGAAGGGGGTCATGGTCGCGAGCACTTCCCACGTGGAGATGAGTTGGCTCTGCACCCGCGCGACGCGCGCCAGCATCTTGAACGAGGGGCCGAGCTCGTCGCGCCGCACGCACTCGAGCGCGCCTCCGAGCTCGTGCAGCATCAGGCGCATCCACAGCTCCGAGGTCTGGTGCACGATGATGAAGAGCATCTCGTCGTGCTCGAAGGAGAGCGGCTTCTGCGCGTCCAGCACCTTCTCGAGGTGCAGGTACTCGCCGTAGGAAAGCGAGGAGCCGAGGTCCCAGTGGATGCCCTCGCCGGTGAGATCCACCCGCTCGGACTTGTCGTAATGCTTGCTGCTCATGATGCTAGTCGCTGAAAACCCAATCCGGAACGCGCCGCCAGCCGTCGAGCAGCTCGCGGTCGAGACTGCGGTACTCCGGGCAGTAGCGCGCCACACAATGCCAGAACCGGCGGGAATGGTTCATGTGCTGGGTGTGGGCGAGCTCGTGGATCATGAGGTAACGTACCACCGCCGGGCGCTGAAAGAGCAGGCAGCAGTTGAGGCTGATCGTGCCGCGGGTCGAGCAGCTTCCCCAGCGCGTGCGCTGCCGGCGGATGAGCACGCGCTCATAGCGCAAGCCGAGCTCCCGCGCGTATTGAGCGAGAAGCGGTGCCAGCACCTCGCGCGCACGGTCCGTCAGCCAGCGGCGCAGCGCCTGGCGCACCGGCTGGCCTTTGCCGGCATCGCCCGCGAGCGCGAGCAGCCCCGAGACCGCCGAGGCGATGCGCGCCCGCCCCGAGCCGCCGGCGAGGTGAATGCGCCAGATCTCCTCGCACGCCGGCAGATCGACCTGCGGCGGCGGAAAAGGCAGGGGCGGACCCGCCCGGCGGCGTGCCTCCTCGCGCTTGCGCTCGATCCACGGCCGATGCCGCTCGAGGAAGCGCTCCACCGCGCGGGGCGAGGTCCTGGAAGGCACCACCACCTCCACCCGGCCGGTATGGAAGACCCGAACTGTCAAGCGTCGTGCGCGCTGGCTCTCGCGGACGCTCCACCCTTCGGTGGCGTCCTTGTCGGACCATAACGGCAACTGGGACGTCACCATATTGGAAATCGATGGACCGTGGCGGCAGAATCCCCGGCCACCCCATAATACCAGTCGACGGCGCGGCAGATGCGGCGCGTCCGGCCAGGAGATGCAGTGCCCGAGAGCGCACCGATCCTCGAAGTCCACGATCTCGTCAAACAATATCCCTCCGTCACCGCCGTGAACGGCGTTTCGTTCGCCGTGCCCGAGGGCACCTGCTTTGGGCTCCTGGGACCCAACGGCGCCGGCAAGACGACCACCATCGAGATCATGGAAGGCATTCTGCCGCCGACCTCGGGCGAGGTGCGCTACCGCGGCGAGCCCGCCGGCGCGCGTTTTCGGGAGGAGGCGGGCATCCTCTTCCAGAAAACCGCATTGCAGGATTTCCTGACGGTGCGCCAGAGCGTGGCCCTCTTCCGGGGACTCTACGAGCACGGGCTCGAGGTCGATGAGGTGATCGAGCTCTGCGCGCTCGAGAAGCTCGCCGGACGCGACAACCGCAAGCTCTCGGGCGGCCAGCAACAGCGCCTGCTGCTCGCGATCGCGCTGGTGAACGATCCGAAGGTGATCTTCCTCGATGAGCCGACGACCGGCCTCGACCCGCAGGCGCGGCGCAATTTCTGGCAGCTCGTCGAGTCCATCAAGGCGCGGCGCAAGACCATCATCCTCACGACCCACTACATGGAGGAGGCGCAGCTCCTCTGCGACGAGATCGCCATCATGGACCGCGGCCGCATCATCGCCCAGGGCGCCCCGCAGCGGCTGCTGAGCGAGCACTTCGCCGAGGTGCTCCTCGAGCTGCCGCGGCACGAGTTTCCGGACCTCGCGCGGAGCCTGTCCCTCAAGCTCATCGATGCCAGCGACCGGGTGGAGATCAGCACGCACGATCTCGACGGCACGTTGCGCAAGCTCATCGAGGCGCGAGTGCCGCTACGGAATCTGCGCATTCGCCCCGCGAATCTCGAAGACCTCTTCCTCGAGCTCACCGGCAAGGAGCTGCGGGCATGATGAGACGACTCCTCGCCGTCTGGCATGCGCGCAATCTCGAGTTCCTGCGCGACCGGCCGACGCTCCTGTTCACGCTGCTGCTGCCCATCGGCGTCGTGATCGGCATGGGATTCATCTTCGGCGGCCCGCCGCGGCCGATCTTCACCGTGGGCATTCTCGGCACCGGCGCGAATCCCCTCCTGCACGAGCGCTACGTGCAATTCACATCGATCCACGACCGGGCCCGCGGCCTTTATGAGGTGACTCACCAGAAGATCGACCTGCTCGTCGATCTGCAGAACCCCGTGCGCTACTGGGTCAACACCGACTCCGCGAAGGGCTATATCATCGAGAAGCTGCTGCTCGCCGCCGATCCCGGCGCGCGGCGCCAGCCGGTCACGGGCCAGGCGATTCCCTACGTCGACTGGCTCTTCCCGGGGATCCTCGCCATGAACATGATGTTCAGCTGTCTCTTCGGGGTGGGCTATGTCGTGTTGCGATACCGCAAGAGCGGCTTTCTCAAACGGCTGCACGCGACACCGCTCAGCGCCTTTGAGTTTCTCACGGCCCAGGTGCTCTCGCGGCTGAGCCTCATCGTTTTCGTCACCGTGGTGCTCTACATCATCATCGCCGCCTTCATTCACTTCCATAGCGCCGGGAGCATCGCCCTGCTGCTGCTCCTCACCGTCCTCGGCTCGCTGTCGATGATCGCGCTCGGCCTCACCATCGCCGCCCGCTTCGCCAGTGAGGAGTTGGTGGGCGGGTTGCTCAACCTCCTCACCTGGCCGATGATGCTCCTCTCGGGCGTCTGGTTCTCGATCGAGAGCGCGCCCCGGTGGGTGCAGTGGGTGGCCGACCTCTTCCCGCTCACCCAGGTGATCCAGGCCGCGCGCGCCGTGATGCTCGACGGCGCCGGCATCCAGCGGATCACTCCCAATCTCATCTATCTTGCGGCAACGACGCTCGTCTTCCTCGCCTTCGGCGCCTGGTCGTTCCGATGGAGAGTCGATTAGCGTCTTGCCCTCCCGGAAGGGAGAGAATTTCCGTCCCCTGGAGGCCGACGTTCCGGCCCGAGACGAGAATGTTGATAGCCGAGTTGATGTCCCGGTCATGCCGAACACCACATCCGCTGCAAATCCAGTCCCTTACTACGAGGCCCTCTCGACCTTTTGGGCCGCCGCGTGTACCACACGCGGAACAGACCTGCGTGGTCAACGCCGGAGCAGAATAACGGTGTCAGCTTCCAAGCGTATTGCGCGTGCCGCTTGGAAGGGTATCCATCCCAGAGATCTCCTGCAGACTGCCTGCACGGTATCGGAGTGGACGCCAAGGAGCTTGCTGCTCCCGCCGGTCAGCGCAACCAGCTCGAAGGCAGACGGCCATCACCTGTTGTGCCGACGAGCGGCTTCGTGGACCTCTCCACAGTAGTTCCAGATTTGGTTGACCGCACGAGCCTGCAGATCCAGATGCCGACCGGTAGCGGCATCCTTGATCCTGTACCTGTATGTCAACATCATGCCAACATTGTAGTTGAAGAATTCACTCAAGCCAAGAGGTTTGGCGGCGGGCACGCGTAGCTTATCGTCGAGCGACAACGTGAAAAGCCATAGTCGAGTACTAACGTCATACGACCGTCGGGTGAGGACTTCGGATTACGCGTGGCTGATAGCGGATGTTATCAAGCGCGCGTCTAGGAAAGTGGAAACCCGTATTTGCAGCCGAGACTCGATTCGCTCCTGAGCCGGCCTACCGCCTGAAACACTAACTATCCCTTTCGAGGATTCAAATGAGCCAATCGCAGCGCTTCTTCAGTGATAACACCGCCTCCGTCTGCCCTGAGATTTTGCAGGCGATCCACGAGGCCAACCGCGATCTCGCGGTCGCCTACGGCGACGACCCCTGGACGAAGCGTCTGGACGAAGCCCTCGGCGCGTTCTTCGGGACGCAGGTGCGCGCCTTCGCGCTCGCCACCGGGACGGCCGCCAACTCGCTGGCGCTCGCGACCCTGGCGCCTCCCTATGGCGCGATCTACTGCCACCCCGAGGCGCATATCGCCTGCGACGAGTGCGGCGCGCCGGGCTTCTTCTCCGGCGGCGCGCAGCTCGAGCTGATCGAGGGCGCGCACGGCAAGCTCACCGCCGAAGCCCTGGCGGCAAGGCTGGAGGCGCATTCGGTGTCGGTGCACAGCGTGCAGCCGGCGGTC